>Ga0315899_10002391_pt1 | contig 20780 bp, 18 predicted proteins | sample LakEriMetagenome_2_FD_203518 | JGI IMG/M metagenome (GOLD analysis project Ga0315899, IMG submission 203518) | Freshwater fungal communities from buoy surface, Lake Erie, Ohio, United States - Buoy 4 MA112 | ecosystem: Environmental > Aquatic > Freshwater > Lake | place: USA: Lake Erie, Ohio... | reverse complement strand
CGAGTCGAAAGCGTCCTGCAGGGGGCTGAGTCTGTTCATGTCTGCTGGGGCCGTTAGTACCAGTAACTCTGCCGTTGGCGCATGCTCCTGCAGTGACTTCGCCAGTGGCCAGAGTTCATTGGGGCCGTAGGAGAACGCGGTCGTGATGACAAGCGGTCGCATGGTTGTTGACATCTTGATCTGCCGGGTCCTTGTGTCAGTTTATGATCAAGCAGATTACGCACTGTCGGTTTGCGATGGTGCCAGCATCAATGCCAGCATCAATGCCAATCTCAGTGCGTGTGGCTTGCAAAGCGGGGTTGTTCTCCCTGCTGCTCTGGTCGTTGGTGATTGTCTGCAAGTACGGCGGCAACCCCACTGGCCTGGCCCGCATCGGTGATCAGATGCCGCTTGCGCCGCGGCTGCAGGGACAGGCGCTGGTGGTGCTGGTGGGCAAGCGCGGCAATGACGGGCAGCAATTCCTGGCCCTGGCCACGGATCCTTTTCAGATCGACCCGGGGACAAGCGCCGCTGTCGACAACCCCATCTACCGCGGTAAGCGGCTGCTCTACCCCCTGCTGGCCTGGGTGCTGGGTCTGGGCCAGCCCGGCTTGATCGCCTGGGCGATGGGCCTGATCAATGTGGTCTGCATCGCTGTGGCGTCGGGTCTGGTGGCCCGCTGGGCCCAGCTGGAGCACCGCTCGCCCCAGTGGGGGCTGGCTGTGTTGACCCTGCCCGGCTACTGGATCACCCTCAGCCTCGACACAGCTGATCTGCTGGCCACCACCCTGATGCTGGCGGCGGCGCTCGCCTGGCGAGAGCAGCGGATCGCTCTCGGCAGCGCCGCGTTGAGTGCTGCCCTGCTGAGCCGTGAAACCGCATTGCTGGCCTGGGCGGCCACAGGTTTGAGTGCTCTCTGGCGTCGTCACTGGCGCTGGCTAGTGCCGCTGGCCTTGGTGCCGCTGCCCCTGTTGGCCTGGACGGTCAGCCTGCGGGGCCGCTTCCCGGCGGTTCCTGATGCTGCCCTGGCGAGCTTGCATTTCACCTGGCCCTTGGCCGGCGTTCTCGTGAAAGTTGCACAGCTGCTCGGCCTGGTGGCCTCACCGGTTGTCGGCATGGAGCGCCTGTTCGACGCTCTCTGCCTCGTGCTCTGGTTGAGCACCCTGGCGGTTCTGGTCTGCGCGGCCTGGCGCGGATGGGGGGGGCAATGGCTGCGGCTGGCTGCAGGCTTCTATCTCCTGCCTGCGCTGTGTACCAGCATCCAGATTCTGGGTCGTTTCCCCGATTACACCCGCGTCTGGATCGATCTGGCGGGGCTGGCTCTGTTGGCGCTGCTGTCCGCGCGCAGCCGTTGGCTGAACCCCTGGCTCGGTCTGTCGGCGCTGGTTTCGCTCGGCTATGGAGCGGGCTATCTCGTGTTGGCACCATGAGGGTGCTGCATGTCACGGCGGGAGACCTCAGCCGAGGGGCTTCCCGCGGTGCCCTCTGGCTGCATCAAGGCTTGCTGGAGCAGGGGGTCGATAGTCGCTTCCTCACCACCGATCCCCGCCCTGTGGGCTCCGCGGTCCACTCCGCAGCTCCGGGCCGTCTCGGGTCGTGGCAGCTCACCCTGCTCAGGCAGCTGGATCGCCTGCCCCTGCGGGCCTATCGCTTCGACCGGCACGGCACCCTGAGCCCCGGTTGGGTCGGCCTGCCGGTTCAAGCCCTGCCCGGTTTCCAGCAGGCTGATGTGATCCATCTCCACTGGATCAACGATGGCTTGCTTGACCTGCGTTCGCTGCAGCGTTGCGCCAAGCCAATTGTCTGGACGGTTCGCGATTTATGGCCCATCACCGGCCTCTGTCACTACCCGCAGGGATGCCTCCGGCAGTCCTCGGGCTGCGGCCACTGTCCCTTGCTGCCGTCACCGGGTTGGCCATGGCCTGATCCCTCCCATCGCGGTTTTCGCCGTAAACAGCGTTGGTTAGCCAACGCTCCGATCACCTACGTGGGGATTTCCCCCTGGGTAGCCCGTCAGCTCAAGGCCAGTCCGATCACGGCCAGCCGGCCGGTGCGGATGATCTGGAACTGCATCGATACGGGGGTCTTCCAGCCGATGGCCCGTGAGCAGGCTCGCGCGGCCATCGGGCTTGGCGCTGTCACGGGCCCCATGCTGTTGGCTGAATGGCGGTCACCGCGCAGCGAGCCCTGGAAGGGCTTTCAGCACTTGCTTGAGATCATGCCCGCCCTGCAGGCCGAGGGCTTCACAGTCGTGCTGTTCGGCACCGTGCCGCCGGAGCTGGCGGCGATCGCCAGCCAGCCCGGTGTCGTCAATCTCGGTCGGATCTGCAACGATGCCCAGCTGCGCCGGGTGTATGCGGCAGCTGATCTGTTCGTTTGCCCCACTCTGGAGGAGGCCTTTGGCAAGACCATGGCCGAAGCGATGGCCTGCGGCACCCCGGTGGTAGCGTTCAACGCAACCGCTCCGGCTGATCTGGTGGAGGTTGGGGTCACCGGAGTGCTGGTAGAGCCGGGGCAGCCCGATGCTCTTCTGGCGGCTGTGCAGCGCATGCGCAATGATCGGATGTTCCGTCCCTCTGTTTGCGCAGAGCGTGCGTTGCATCGCTTTTCGGTTGGTCAGGCTGCTGCTGAATACCAGCGGCTGTATCAACAAGTGCGGCTGGGCCGGCAGGAATGCGTGCGGCGATGACGCAGCCTGTAGCTTGCGCACCAGTTCTGTTTCTGGTTTTTAATCGTCCTGAGCAGACGGCTCGCGTCTTTGAGGCCATCCGTCAGGCTCGCCCCAGTCGCCTCTACGTGGCAGCGGACGGCCCCAGGCCTGATCGACCCAGGGATGCACAGGCATGTGCGCAAACTCGGGCGATTGCAACAGAGATTGATTGGCCTTGCCAGTTGCATACGCTGATGCGCGATTCCAATCTGGGTTGCGCTCAGGCAGTTAGTCAGGCGATCACATGGTTTTTTGAGCAGGAGGAGGAGGGGATTGTGATTGAGGATGATTGTTTGCCGGATGCGTCGTTTTTCCCCTATTGCAGTCGCCTGCTTCACCGCTATCGCCATGATCAGCGGGTCGGCCAGGTCTGTGGCTTTAATCTCTTGCCTGAAGAATCGGCTACTTATGATTATTTTGCTTCTCATTTTGGCTGGAGCTGGGGTTGGGGGGCGTGGCGCCGGTCCTGGTCTGCCTATGACCGCATGATGGCGAGCTGGCCAGAGTTGAAATCTGGCAATTTTCATCGCCAACATCCTTTTTACCCTGAGAGATGTCGCATCTTTGATGCTGCCTACCAGCGGTTGTGGCGTGAGACATGGGATTACCAGTGGCACTATGCCCTTGCCAGTCAGGGGCAGCTGTCGCTTGTGCCGTCGGTCAGCTTGGTGCAGAACATTGGCTTCACCGCGGATGCGACGCATACCTTTTCTGCCGACCCGCGCCGAGCCAGACCTGCATCGTCTCTCCCAGCTGAGGACGACTTGCGCCATCCAGGCTTTCTGCTTGCAAATCCGATGTACGAAGCCAATCTCATTCGGGCTGCGCATGCTGGGGCAAGGAGAGAGCTGATTCTCGGCAAGATCAAGCGGCTCCTGCGCCGTCTGAAGCCATGAGGGTCGGGCTGGTCACAACCTGGGCTGAATGTGGTGCTGGTCATGTGTCCCTGGCCTATGCGCGTGCCCTGTCGGCCCAGGGCTGCCAGGTGGCTGTCTATAGCCGTGGCCAATACCTGCGGAATCAGCGCTGGTCCTTGGCGGAATCGCGGCCATGGCCTTTGGAGTTGGATCATTGTGTGGATGGTCTGACCCGCGTCGATCAGCGCCAATTCGCCCGCTGGCTGCGTTGGTTTCGTCCGGATTGGTTGCTTTTTAATGAGCAGCGGGCCTGGGCACCTGTGCTGCAGGCGCGAGGGGCTGGTGTTCGCTGTGCTGCCTATGTTGACTACTACCGTTCTGACACGGTTGATTTGTTTAGCCTTTATGACCTGATTTTGTGTCACACTCAAAGGCATTATCAGGTTTTTAGGGGCGATTCGCGTGCGCGCTTTATTCCCTGGGGTGTTGATACCGATCATTTCGCGCCGGGTGGCCGTCAGTCTGTGCCGATTGGCAATGATGATCCGCTCATTTTTGTCCATTCTGCCGGCATGGGTGGGCCCAGCGATCGCAAGGGGACCGACCTTGCCTTGTCGGCTTTCCGGGCTGTGCGAGGACGTGCTGAATTCTTGATGCATACACAGTTGCCTCGCGAATGCTGGCCTCATGCCTGGCATGACGTGCTTGCAGCTGATTCCCGCATCAGGGTTCTTGAGGGGCAGCTGGATCCCGTCAACTTGTACCGACAGGGTGATGTGTATGTCTATCCCTCAAGGTTAGAGGGAATCGGTCTGACATTGCCAGAGGCGCTCTCCTGCGGTTTAGCGGCAATCACGACGGATGAGCCGCCTATGTCTGAATTTGTGCGCCATGGCGTCACCGGCAGTGTTGTGCCAGTACAGCAGTATCGGGGACGTTGTGATGGCTATTATTGGCCCGAAGCTTGGATTGATTCAGATGCGCTGATCAGATGCATGCAGAGCTATGTTGATCAGCCCTCTTTGGCGCGACTCCAGGGTGGTCGTGCCCGCGCGCAAATGGTTGTGGATCGTCATTGGCCACGTCTGGCTGAGGCCATTGTGCCATGGCTGAATTCTGTTGGCTCACGATCGCTCCAGGCCAGTAGATTGACTGAGTTGCGTCGACGGTCTTTGCATCAAGATAGGTTGAATGAGCCGACCGCTGTTGATGGCCTCGCTCAGGCTGCTGTTTGCGCAGTCAAGGGGATGCGTCGGCGTCTGCTGAGGGGGGCTTAGCGATGTGTGGTTTGTTCGCAGCTTGGACGCCTCAATCGCTGAAATGTGATTCGGTTCTGGCCGCTCTGCATCGCCGTGGCCCTGACGATCAAGGGCAATGGCTGCAGCCAGTTGCGGGTGGTGTGCTGCAGATGCTGCACACCCGTTTGGCGATTCAGGATCTCACGCCGGCCGGTCATCAGCCGATGCAGAGCACCGATCAACGCTTCACACTGATCTTCAATGGTGAGATTTATAACGCTCCCGAGTTGCGGTTGCAGTTGGAGCGGATCGGCGTGCGGTTTCGTTCGCATAGTGACACCGAGGTGTTGCTGGCGGGATTTGTTCACTGGGGGGTGACGCTGTTTCCACGGCTGAATGGGATCTTTGCCCTGGCGATCTGGGATGCTGAACAGGCTGCATTCACGTTGGCTCGCGATCGCTTCGGTGTGAAGCCGCTGCTGTGGTGGCGCGCTGCGGGTGGCTGGGCCATCGCCTCAGAGCTTGCGGCCCTGCGGGCTGCAGGACTGCCCCCCCGCCCCCGCCTTGATCGTCATGCGCTTGAGCAGTTCTGGCAATGGGGTGCCGCTCAGGCACCGCGCACCCTGATCGCTGATGTACGCAGCGTGCCACCTGGCTCCTGGGCCCGTTGGCAGGTTCACGACCCCGCCGATCGTTGGCAGCTGCATACCTATGCCGGCCTGGATCGAGCCGAGACGCTCACCGCTGCAGATCTCAGCTATGCAGAAGCGGTTCAGGAGGTTGCCGAGGCTCTGGATCGCGCTGTGGATCGGCAGATGTTGGCGGATGTGCCAGTTGGTGCCTTCCTCAGCGGTGGCCTGGATTCGTCTGCTCTGGTCGCCTTGATGGCGGCCCGCCGCACCACGCCTGTGCGCACATTCTCGCTTGGCTTCAGAGCCGAGGATCTTGGCAGCGGTGTGGTTGATGAGCGCAGCCTCGCGGCCTGTACGGCTCGCCTGTTGGGCAGCGACCATTGCGAGCTCGTGCTCAGTGCTGATCAGATTCGTGCGTCCCTGGCCGAGTTCGTTGATGCCATTGATCAACCGTCCGTGGATGGGCTCAATACGTTTCTGGTGGCTCGCGCTGCACGGGCCCACGGTCTGACGGTGGCTGTCTCAGGGCTGGGCGGCGATGAGCTGTTTGCTGGCTACCCGGTGTTCAACCGCGCCTGGCGTTTTCAGCTGCACGGCGGTCGTGCGGATGCGCTGCTGGCGGCTGTGCCCTGGCGGCTTCAGCAGCGCCTGGGTTGGCAGCACCATCGCTTTGCCAGCGGCAGTGTCGCAGCGCTGGCGGCGCACCGGCGCCTCCAGGCCGGAGCGCTTCCAGCCGCAATGGCACTTCTACCGGAAGAACTCTCGCTGGATTCGGTGGCGCAGGTTTCCCGCCTGGAGCTGCGGGGCTATCTGTCTAATACCCTTTTGCGCGATTCTGACGCGGTGACGATGCATCATGGTTTGGAATTAAGAGTACCTTTTCTGGATAATGATCTGGTTGATCTGCTTTTGCGTTTGCCTTCGGCTTATAAGTTCAGGCCTGGTTGTACAAAGCCGTTGCTTCGTGATTCCATTGGCGCTCGCTTGCCTGCGGTGGTCCTGCAAGCGCCCAAGCGGGGGTTTGAACTGCCGATCGGTCGATGGTTGCGAGATGAACCACAACCGGTTCTACGCCCTCAGGAGCTCGGGGGGCTCTGGCCGCAGCGCGTTGATGCGGCCTGGCGCCGCTACCGTTCGCGGCCCCATCGCTATCACGGCTGGTGGCAGTGGCATGTGCTGTCCCGTTGGCTGATGGCCTGGCCTGAATTGCTGGATTATGAGCTTGGCTCAGATGTCTGATTCCTGCGCACAACGTCCCGTCGCCTGGCCAATTCCCTTGGTCGCTTCCGCCCGTCAACTCTGGCATCGCTGCCTGAAGTCCCCTGTCCAAACGCTGGCTCGTCGGCTGGAACGTGCTCGCTACCGCGAGCTTTGGCATCGACAGCTCACCAATGCAGAAGCCAATGCATTGGTCTTTGATTTGCTCTCTGGTGCGCGGCCATTTTTAGTGGGCCGTATCGGTCACACGGAGGGGAGGATCCTCGGTGAAGCTCTGTTTCGTGATCGCTATTTTGGGCGTACGACTCATAAGCAGGCTCATCAGAATGCTGGAATTTTCCCATTAACAGCAGAGCTTCTATCGGAGTTTGCGGCGATCTACGCCCGATCTGTGTCGGCGGTTGATCTGCTGGGCTTCTGGCAAACCACCTATCAGGCCAGATTGCTGGCCACACACTATCCACGGATTCCCTTGGCACCGTTGTCTGCTCTTGAGCCGTACCTTCAGCCGAGTCCTTGGTCGTCGGCGCTGCAGGGGCGTCGTGTGCTTGTGGTCCATCCCTTTGCCGAGTCGATCATGCACCAGTACACCCTGAATCGAGCGCTTCTGTTCCCTGGATCCGAAGTTTTGCCAGAATTTGAACTGCAGGTGCTACTGCCGCCGCAAACCATTGCCCCGCTCACGGCTGGGTATACGACGTGGATTGAGGCCTTTGAGCAATTGGTGGAGCGTGTGTTGCAACGAGAGTTTGACGTGGCCCTGCTGGGTTGTGGAGCCTATGGTTTGCCCTTGGGTGCGGCGATCAAAGCGGCTGGCCGTCAGGCCATCCATCTGGGGGGTGCCTTGCAGGTGTTGTTTGGCATCCGTGGGCGACGATGGGAGCAGATGCCGACCATTGCTGCAATGATGAATGAGCACTGGGTTCGCCCGTCTGATCTGGAGACACCGGTTTCGGCAACACGCGTTGAGGGAGGGTGCTACTGGTGAAGCGTCCGATTGACACTCTGCTGCTGCTGCTCACTGGCTACGTGGGCTTGCACCTGCCGCGCTCATTCTTGCTCCTGTATGTGATCGTAGGCTTGCTGTTCTGGCGCACCTGCCTGGTTCACCTTGAGGAGTCTGAGCCCCTCAGGTGGGTGCAGTCTCCTGGTGTGCTCCGCTCAGCGCTGTTCCTGCTGGTGTTTTCCGTCACCTATGGATTTGGCATGTTGGCCTGGGGATTCTGGCTGCTGCCTGCAGATGCGTTGGATGCTCTCAATGCTTTGCTGCTGCCAGGTCTGTTATTCCTGGCTGGGGTGCGGGCGGCATCCTTACCTCGCACCTGGTCAACCCGGCTGCTGCTGACCTATGCGTTTGGGGCCCTGCTTTATGTGCTCATCGCCTTGGCTTTTGCGCGGTCTCCTTGGTGGAACTGGTCTCAGGTTTTTCCTGTGTCCATCACCGTGCCATGGGGCTCCAGCGTTGCAATTAATGTTCGTTCAGTTGAGCAAAATGGCTATCCAGCCCTTTTGCTTCTCGCCCCAGGCCTGATGCTGACCTTCGGGTCTTCTACAGTTCCCAGGCGTCTTTTGGGAGCGGCCTTCTTGTCGCTGAGTGCCTTGGGGGCTCACGTGGTTGGCGCCTTAGAGGGGCGTTTGGGCTGGTTGACGCTTGTTGTTTCCATGCTGCCTGTTGTGGTGCTCCTGGCCGTGCGTTTGATCGCATCAGTGCCGCGATCGTGGTGCAGATCCTGGCCGATACCTGCTCTAGTCGCTATGTTTGGTCTGGCAGGGGTCGGTACTGGAATTGCTGTTCTGAATTCTCGTCTACAAGGCTCGGGCATCTGGTCTCAAGGGCTCTGCGAAGAACGTTTCTCTCTGTACGCTTCGATTCTTGCTCGTCTGGGTCAGGCTCCGTGGGGTGGCCGTCGTTTGCAGTTTCCGTTCCGCACCTGCGGTGATCAGGCTCTGAACCTTGTTTTTGGTGCGGCAGGGCAGGTTGGCATAGCCCATAATGTGTGGTTGGATATCTACTATACATTGGGATTTGTCCCTGTGTTGTTGCTGTTGGCTGCCCTCGCTCCGTCCGCCCTGGCTGTGGTCAAGGGTTTTGTGTCGGCGTGGCCGGCCTGGGATTGGCAGGTTTGCCTGCGATGGTGCTGCTTTTGCCTGCTACTTGGGCAGTGGCTGTTTCAGCCATTGCAGTATTCAGATGGTTTGCTCTACTATCTATCGTTTTTTGTCGCTGGCTTGTTTCTGGTTGAGGGCCGTCGTGCCTTCCTCGAGCCGGAGTCTCGGCGTCGGACCCTTCACTCTTGAGGCTGCTGTTGCATGAAGCGCGCATTGATTACAGGCATCACTGGCCAGGATGGCAGCTATCTCGCTGAGTTGCTGCTGAATAAAGGCTACTCGGTGCACGGGATCAAGCGGAGGGCTAGCAGCTTTAATACCTCGCGAATTGATCATCTCTATCAGGACCCCCATGACGTCGATCCGCGCCTGGTTCTCCATTATGGCGACCTAACGGATGGCGCTAATCTCATTCGAATCATTGGCGAAGTATGTCCTGATGAAATCTATAATCTTGGGGCCCAGAGTCATGTTGCTGTGAGCTTCGAGTCTCCGGAGTACACCGCCAATAGCGATGCTCTTGGCGCTCTTCGGATTCTTGAGGCGGTTCGTCTGCTTGGCCTTGTTGACCGGACAAGGATTTATCAGGCCAGTACCAGCGAGCTTTATGGCTTGGTCCAGGAGACCCCGCAGCGAGAAACCACGCCATTCCATCCGCGCAGTCCCTATGCGGTCGCCAAGCTTTACGGCTATTGGATCACGGTGAATTATCGCGAAGCCTATGGAATGTACGCCTGTAATGGCATCTTGTTTAACCATGAATCGCCCCGGCGTGGCGAAACTTTTGTCACGCGCAAGATTACCCGAGGTCTCGCGCGTGTTGCGGTTGGCCTGGATCAGTGCATCTACATGGGTAATCTCGATTCCCGTCGTGACTGGGGGCACGCCCGTGATTACGTCGAGATGCAGTGGCGCATGCTGCAGCAGGATGCCCCCGAAGATTATGTGATTGCCACCGGTCGGCAGGAGAGCGTGCGTCGTTTCATTGAGCTCACGGCTGAGCAGCTTGGTTGGCAGGGGATTTGCTGGCAGGGGCAGGGTATTGAGGAGGTGGGCCGGCGCCGTGATAGCGGTGAGGTTGTGGTGCGTATCGATCCACGCTATTTCCGCCCCGCCGAGGTGGAAACCCTGCTGGGCGATCCCAGCAAGGCCCGTGAGAAGTTGGGCTGGACGCCCACCACCACGCTGGAGGAGCTGGTGGCGGAAATGGTGAGTGCGGATCAGGAGGAGGCGTCCAAGGAGGCCCTGCTCAGACGCCAGGGATTTCAGGTGGTGGGTTCGATGGAGAATCCGCCCACCAATCCGGCGGCTGTGTCCGCCGTGCGCCAGGGAGGAGGGTGCTGATGCTGGCTGCTTCTGATTCCAGCAGGCTGATCCAACCGTGCGACCGTATTTTTGTGGCGGGTCATCGGGGGATGGCCGGCAGTGCGATCTGTCGTGCCCTCCGCCATGCCGGTTATGGCAACTCACAGCTTGGTGGCGCGCTGCTGACCGCTGGCCGCGAAGTGCTCGATCTCTGTGATGAAGCGGCTGTCTCTTGTTGGTTTGTCGAGCATCGGCCTACGGTTGTGGTGCTTGCGGCGGCAAAGGTTGGTGGTATCGAAGCTAACAACAGGTATCCGGCTGATTTCTTGCTCGAGAATCTCAAGATTCAGACGCATGTGCTGGAGTCGGCCTGGCGTTGCGGTGTGCGTCGGCTCCTCTTCCTCGCCAGCAGCTGTATTTATCCGAAATACGCGGCCCAGCCCATTCGTGAAGAGGCGCTACTCACGGGGGCACTGGAGCCCACCAATGAGTGGTATGCCATTGCCAAGATTGCGGGCATCAAGCTGGCTCATGCTCTGCGCAAGCAGCATGGATTTGATGCCATCAGTCTGATGCCGACAAATCTTTATGGTCCGGGTGACAATTATCACCCCACCCATAGTCATGTGCTGCCTGCGCTGATCCGTCGCTTCCACGAGGCGGTGCAGCGCAATGATGCCAGTGTCACCTGTTGGGGTACTGGCATGCCGCTGCGAGAGTTTCTGCATGTGGACGACCTGGGCCGGGCCTGTGTGTTTGCCCTGGAGCACTGGGATCCGGAGGCTGCCGCTGCTCCCTGTGATGAGGCGGGAGAGCCGTTGGCTTTCCTCAATGTGGGAACCGGGGTTGATCTGACGATCCGAGACCTGGCCGAGGCCGTGGCGGCGGCGACTGGTTTCACGGGCCGGATTGTCTGGGATGCCAGCAAGCCTGATGGAACTCCGAAGAAGCAGCTGGATGTGAGCCGGCTCCGCGCCCTCGGCTGGCAGGCTGAGATTCCCTTGGCGGATGGGCTCAGAAGTACCGTGGCCTCGTTTCGTGAGCAGTGGCAGCAGCAGCGCCTGCGCCTCTGAGGCCGCGTCATTCCCCTCCCCGTTCTGTGCCCATGCCTGCCTCGAACACGCGCAACCTCGTGACTGGAGGTGCTGGTTTTGTCGGTTCGCATCTCGTTGACCGGTTAATGGAAGCCGGTGAAGAGGTGATCTGTCTTGACAACTATTTCACTGGTCGCAAGGTCAATGTGGGGCGCTGGATCAATCATCCACGCTTTGAGCTGATTCGCCACGATGTCACCGAGCCGATTCGTCTTGAGGTGGATCGCATCTGGCACCTGGCCTGCCCGGCTTCGCCGGTGCACTATCAGCACAACCCAATCAAAACAGCCAAGACCAGCTTTCTGGGTACCTACAACATGCTCGGCCTGGCCCGGCGTGTCGGTGCACGTTTGCTGCTCGCCAGCACCAGTGAGGTGTATGGCGACCCTGAAGTTCATCCGCAGCCCGAAAGCTACCGCGGCTGTGTGAATACAATCGGTATTCGCAGTTGCTACGACGAAGGCAAGCGTATTGCGGAAACCCTCTGCTTTGATTACCAGCGCATGCATGGGGTGGATATCCGCGTGGCTCGGATCTTCAATACCTATGGTCCGAGGATGCTGCCGGACGATGGTCGGGTTGTAAGCAACTTCATTGTCCAGGCCCTGCGCGGTGAGTCGCTGACGCTCTATGGCGATGGCACTCAGACCCGCTCCTTCTGTTATGTCGACGATCTGGTAGAGGGGCTCGTCCGTCTGATGAGTGGCGGCCACTGCGGGCCGATGAATATCGGTAATCCTTCCGAGTTCACGATACGCCAGCTCGCTGATCTGGTGCGCGCGCGCATCAACCCTCACTTGGAGCTGGTTTGCCGGCCACTGCCGGCCGATGATCCACTACAGCGTCAGCCAGTGATTGATCTGGCCCGTCAGGAGCTGGGCTGGCAGCCCACAGTGCCGCTGGAGCGTGGTTTGGATGCCACCATCAGCTACTTCCGCGAGGCTCTCGGCGCATGACGGCGACCATCCGCAGCATCTGCTGCATCGGCGCGGGCTATGTGGGTGGGCCCACCATGGCCGTGATCGCCGATCGCTGCCCGCAGATTCAGGTCACGGTTGTTGACCTCAACGCCGAGCGCATCGCTGCCTGGAATGATCCTGATCTCAGCAGACTGCCGGTCTATGAACCGGGGCTGGATGCGGTGGTGGGGCGTTGCCGCGGTCGCAATCTGCATTTCTCCACCGCCGTGGAGCCCGCGATCGCTGCGGCGGACATGGTGTTTCTGTCCGTCAACACCCCCACCAAGACCCGGGGTGTGGGCGCCGGCCAGGCCAGTGACCTCCGCTGGATCGAGGCTTCGGCGCGCCAGGTGGCCGCCTGCGCCCAGAACCACACGATTGTTGTGGAGAAAAGCACCCTGCCGGTGCGCACCGCCGCCACGATTCAGGCGATCCTCGGTGCTACGCCGGATAAAAGCTTTTCGGTGCTTTCCAACCCGGAGTTTCTGGCGGAGGGCACCGCCATTCAGGATCTCGAGCATCCCGATCGGGTGCTGATCGGCGGTGAGGATCCCTCTGCCATTAATGCTCTTGCTGCGATCTACAGCCAGTGGGTGCCGGCCGAGCGGATCCTGCGTACCAACCTCTGGAGCAGCGAACTCTCCAAGCTCACGGCCAACTGCTTCCTGGCTGAGCGCATCAGTTCGATCAATTCGATCGCTGCCGTCTGTGAGGCCACCGGGGCTGATGTCCAGGAGGTGGCTCGGGCGATTGGTGCCGACAGCAGGATTGGTGCCAAGTTCCTCAAGGCGGGCCCGGGTTTCGGAGGCAGCTGTTTCCAGAAAGATGTCCTCAATCTCGTGTACCTCTGTGGCCACTACGGCTTGCATGAGGTGGCGGCCTATTGGCAGCGTGTGGTGGATCTCAACGCCTGGCAGCAGCACCGCATCGCCCGGCTGGTGGTGCAGCGCCTGTTCGGTACCGTCACGGCCAAGCGCATTGCCGTGCTCGGTTTCGCCTTCAAGGCCGACACCAATGACACCCGCGAGGCTCCGGCGATCCGCATCTGCCGCGATCTGTTGGAGGAAGGTGCCCAGCTGGCGATTCACGACCCCAAGGTGAGCGAAGCCCAGATCGCCGCCGATCTCGGTGATGGAGGCGTCGGCGCATGGCAGCGGGTCGAGAGCCCACTCGCCGCCGCTACGGGAGCCGATGCCGTTCTGATCCTCACCGAGTGGCAGCAGTACGCCCAGCTCGACTGGCCGGCCTTGGCCGCGGTGATGCGCCATCCCGCCTGGTTGTTTGATGCCCGCGCCATCGCCGATGCGGCTCAGGCCCGGGCTGCCGGCCTGCAGGTGTGGCGGGTGGGCCGTGGCTGATTGCGGGGTGTTGGTCACCGGTGCCGCTGGTTTCATCGGTGCCGCTGTCGCCGCCCGTCTGTTGGATCGCGGCGAGCGGGTGTTGGGGTTGGATAACCTCAACAGCTACTACGATCCTGCCCTCAAGCGGGCCCGGCTGGCGCTGCTTGAGGGCAGGCCGGGCTGGCAGTTCGCTCAGGTCAGCCTTGAGGATGGCGAGGCGTTGGCGGCTCTGTTTGCGCAGGAGCGGCCACGGGCTGTTGTGCATCTGGCTGCCCAGGCGGGTGTGCGCCATTCGATCGCGAATCCTGCGGTCTACATCCAGAGCAACCTGGTGGGCTTCGGCCATGTGCTGGAGGGGTGCCGTCACCAGGGCGTGGAGCACCTGGTGTATGCCTCGAGCAGTTCAGTTTATGGCGGAAATCGCCAGCGGCCCTTCAGCGAGCAGCATGCTGCGAACCATCCGGTGAGCCTGTACGCCGCCACCAAGAAGGCCAATGAGCTGATGGCACACACCTACAGCCATCTCTACGGCTTGCCGGCCACGGGTCTGCGCTTCTTCACGGTGTACGGCCCCTGGGGCCGGCCGGATATGGCGCCGATGCTGTTTGCCCGTGCGATCCTGGCCGGCGAGCCGATCCGTGTCTTCAACCACGGCCGCATGCAGCGGGATTTCACCTACATCGACGACATCGTCGAGGGGGTGATCCGCTGCCTCGACAAGCCTGCCACGTCGGACCCAGGCTTCGATCCGCTGCAGCCGGATCCAGCCACGGCGGCGGTGCCGCATCGTCTGTTCAATATCGGTAACGCTCAGCCCGCCCCTCTCCTGCGCTTCATCGAGCTGCTGCAGCAGGCCTTGGGCCGTGAGGCGATCCAGGATTTGCAGCCGATGCAGCCGGGCGATGTCGAGGTCACCGCGGCTGACACCGCCGCACTTGAGCGCTGGGTTGGCTTCCGGCCGTACACACCGCTGGAGCAGGGGTTGGAGCGGTTTGCGGCCTGGGTTGAGGCCTGGCCGCAGTTTCTGGGATAAGCCAGCGGTTGAGGAGGCGTCACCGAGTGCCTCATCCATGCGAAGGTTGTAGGGCTGTGATGAGAGGGTTGAGCTCCGCTCCCCTCCAGGCGGTACTCCAGGGCCTTGCTGTGTCTGATCGGTGGTTGCGACAGGAGTCGCACGATCTCCAAATGCCTCATCCATACAATGACTCCCCGGCGATTTGCCAGAACTCAAGCCGCACCAATCAGGAATGGCCCGATAATCTTTGGCTATTATCGTTTTGTGAGATGGCATGTCGCTCAGGTCTGAATATATGCAAGCTGCGAATGCGCTTTGCGGATTTAATGCGAGGTATGACGCAATAAAATTATTTGATTTTGCTTGTCCATCGGAGGTGCTGCTATTGAGCCGCTGCCCCACGGATTTTTTGATGCCCTAATCGTTAAGGACGTTTATGCGTGCAAGATCCGTGCTATGCCCCTCCCAGTTTGTATTGCTTTGCGCTTGCAATCGTCATGCTGTCTGTATCCAGGTTGATCTCGCCGCTGATCTTGTCTCCTTATGTGCGCCAAGCCGCGGAGTCTATGGACAATGATGTTATCGATGTGTAGGGATGCAATGAACACGGAGTCTGTCAGCTCTGTTGCTTCTAATGTGGGCAAGCCTAGGTACAGGCCGGAAATTGATGGCCTAAGAGCATTTGCTGTTATTGTGGTTATTATTAACCATTTTAATAGTGATATCTTGCCAAGTGGCTACCTTGGTGTTGATATGTTCTTTGTGATATCCGGCTATGTCATCACCTCTTCTTTGTCAGGTAAAGCAAATCTTAGCTTTGGCGAATTTCTGGTCGGCTTCTATGAAAAAAGGATCAAAAGAATTTACCCTGCGCTCTTCGCTGCGATTTCCATAACAGCTGTTCTTGGATTCTTTTTTATCCCAGAGCCGCAAATTAATGCAAGAACTGCCATCGCAGCGGTGTTTGGTGTTTCAAATCTATATCTATATCAAAATTCGACCGCATACTTCTCTCAAGAATCTAATCTGAATCTTTTTACGCAAACATGGTCTCTTGGCGTTGAGGAGCAGTTTTACTTCCTGTTTCCGTTAATGGTATGGTTTTCAGGTTATGCGCGTCAAGACATTAGAGGCGCAAAAAACTTATTCCAGCTAGTATTAGTCTTTGCGCTCATATCGGTTGCAAGTTTCGTTTATCTATATCCCATTAACCAGCCTGCTGCTTATTTCCTGATGCCCCCAAGGTTCTGGGAAATAGCAATGGGATCCTTGGTCTTCATTGGCTGCCAAAAGCAGACTAAAATCAAGAAAGTCCTTGAGCAGATACCTCCTATAGCTATATTCTTATTAATATGCATCGTTATGTTTTTCCCGGCCTCCATTGCGGTTGTAGCGACTATACTGGTAGTGCTTCTGTCGGCAATATTTCTTATTTGCCTAAGGCAAGGCACTGCCGCTCATCGGCTTTTCTCTTTGAAAAAAATCGCATTCATTGGACGCGCCTCCTACTCGCTATATCTATGGCATTGGTCAGTTCTTGCTGTGGCCAGATGGACTATAGGAATAAACAAGTTGACAGTCATACCTCTTGTTCTTCTTATTGCCACGATCTCACTGGCGAGTTATGCTTATATTGAAACTCCTTTTAGAAGGCAAAGCAGTCTCAGTCGACGACGTACATTCACCACTTTTTTGGCAACATCTGGATTTTTAGTCTCTAGCATTTATTGCATGCAAATCCAGGACTATCACTTGTATAGAAGACTGTATCTTGGTCAGCAATCTAAATCCTTGCTTCCCGAGAATCTGGTTAAAAGAAGGCTGTTTATAGTCGGCGACTCCTACGCCAGAGACTTTTACACGTTATTGCCTGAAAACAGCAACAAGGTCAACTACGTCCTTGATGGATGTGCTTTTTTTGATTTTTCCACACATGCCTATGGGGGTAAGTGTCGAGGCCATGTTGCTAGCTGGAGTCGAATATTAGGAGAAGCAAGAAAAGGTGATATTGTTTTTGCAATTTCTAAACGACCCAAGCCTGATAACGGCGCTGATCTTGTAAAAATGCATGACTTCCTTGCCGATATTCTTCGGCCATTGCGTAACAAAGGTGTATCGGTTGTCATTCGTATCCCATTCCCAGAGTTTAGCATGAACGGTCACAATGGGTATTTATGCCAAAAAGAATGGTTTCGCCCTGAGGTTGACCCTGCGTGCAGATCAGTCAAACCCATTATGATCTCAGATGTACGTATGGTAAAAAAAGATTTTCTTGATGAGGTTAAAGGCTTGCTTGAAGCTAATGAGAATTTGATGTTGATTGACTACGAGAAAATCCTATGTAAGCAGCATCAATGCCTTGCCTATGATGCTCTTGCTGGGGATGGGACCACCTATGATGGGGGCCATCTTTATCGCTGGTCGAAGAGTCTATCCATCCGAATGAATTCATATATTGTCAGTCTCCTTAAGGGCGCGCAAGTTTAATTCGTTTGAGATGTCTGCATGCCCCTGCGAATAAATCTTGGTATTTAATATTCTAATGTCTAAAAAGACTGGATCGCTTCGGCCTGGCTGAGCTTCCCCGCCAGGTCATTCAGCGAGCAGGGCGACAAGCGCTGCTGAGGGCTGAGACCACCTCACACCTGGCCGAGCTCATCGTGCTCTCCAATGGATCTGTCGCCTTGAACTGATGGGGCCGACGAGCAGGAAAAGATCGTGACTTGATCAGGAACCCTGGTCGCGCGAACTGAACACTGCAGCAAGCAGGTGTCGGAAGCGCTTCACGATCGATAGAAGCATCCCCTGTCAGCTGAATAACCTACTGGAAATATATAACCAGGCAATCAGGATCTGTTGAAGATCTGCGTTTCGCTCTCATCAAGTTATGGCTCGAAGAAGAGCCAAGGTCTATCAATGCAAAAGTACTTGGCTGCTGCTCATGCTCTTCTTTATCGGAGGCTTCGATTAAAAGTCCTGGGCTCTTTTTCTAGGTCAGCAATCTCAAGATTTCTTGGCTTGCTTATGACCTATGCGTCTTTGCTGGCATTGCCGGCTAGCGCAAATTCCTCTACAGTAGCAGAAGTCTTGATGCTGTGTTATTTTTATAATGCCGCGGGATTGGTCGTCAACCTAGGTAAAGATTGGGATTTGAAAGTCAATAATAATATTGACTTTTCCGGTTTGGGGCTGAGAAGGCATTTGCTGGTTGTATTTGCGTGCTCTAGTGTCATCGTTGCCGGCTTGTGTGTCGCGCTTCTGTTTGCTGAGCCGACGAACGTGTTTTATAGCGCATTTAATTTTAGTCAGAATCCCTATGCTCTTCTGCTAACTCTCTTGGCCCTTACGCTGAGTGGATGGTCTAAGCTTGCGATATCATTCTGTCAGAGAGCGTCCAAGTCGTCTGTCAACTTCTTGTTAGATGCTTACCCGATAATGATTGTAACGATTGGAATTGTTCTGCTCCGAGAGTTGGGCTATGTGATGCATGGTGCTCAGGCCTTGGTTGCGGCTGCTTACTGTTCTCAGTTAATAGTAGCATTCATTGTGGCAAAGAGATACACGACAGCCAAAAGATTGGTTGAAAGTCCTTCTGCTTCGCCGCTAAAAAGATCATCTAAGTATGCCTATGCATCGCTTAGCCTTTCTACGGTCGCGGTCGGTCTCGTTATCAATATTGCCCCTTCGTTGTTTCTTGGGCCTAAGGCTTATAACTATTGGTCGTATGCGCTTCGCCTTTCTTTTGTAATCTCTCTACTTCCTTCAATTATCTACAATCAGATGCCGTTCAACATTCATAAGCAGGGCGTGCTTTGGGGCGAGGTCTTAAACTCGATAAGACGAAGGTCTTTGGTCTGCTCCACTTTTTCTCTTATTCCAGTTCTGATAGTTGCTCTTCCTTTTTTGCAGCTCGTTCTCAGCCCGTCTGGTGGCATAAGCCTCTCAGTAAAATTAATTCTCGGCGTGTACCTTGTAATTCTCTCGGAGTTTGCAAATGTTGCGCTGGGTCCCAATGACTTTGTCTTGGCATTTTATGGACAAGAAAATCGTGTATTTCAGTTTAGAGTGTTAAGCTTGTTTGTTTATATGGCGATTGCGCTTTTGATCGCCTCCTTTGCTGATGCGGTTTTTTTGGTGCTGGCATTGGCAACGGTAGGCCAAGCGTTGACATTTAACTTATTGTGCATGGTGGAGAGTAAAAAGTATTTGCCATACGACAAGGTTGAATCTGGTTGATGGATGCAGCGGCGATCCCTGAGATCAGCAATGTTGCTCTCGATCCTGATTTGCGCCTGAGGCTATGTCTTGGCTGCTATATGAGCTCAAGCGTGGTCTCATTTGGCTGCTTGCTGATGCTGAATCAGAGTGTTGAGATTGAGCATCCCCTTGCTCCGCCTGACGCGATTCACTACCGTCGGACCGGGAAAAGATTGGCAGTGCTTTAGACGAATGGATCTCGCAGCGGTTCTCGCTCATGTAGCCGAGCCGCGCTTTCTGGAAGCTGAGCATCTGTTTGATCACCCGCAACGGATGCTTAGCCTCGGCGTGGATGTCGGCCTTGGCAGGCTTGAACAGATCTTGCGGCTTCCCAGCGGAGGGGTGGCAGGGAGGGCTCGGCGTCTATCCGATCGCATCGCCACCCAAAACTTCGCTGCACTGGACGTCATCTCGGATCTCTTGGTGATGTCTTACCCGGTGGCATCGACGTCAACAATCTGCTCATGATCGTGCAGCAGTTCGAGCGCGTTTGTGAGGTTGTTGATGTCGGGCGGCCCTGCCCACCATGGAGTGAATCAGGCCTGAGTTGTTGTCGACACCCTGCAAGAACTCTTATCACCAAGTACCACTGCTAGTCTTTCCAGGTCTGGTTCATCTCGGGATCCTGCTTCCCGCCTTTGTAGTGGTGGAGCTGCGCGCCGCGATCATGGTGGTATCAACCATCGTGATCAAGCGCGTCGTCATGCTCCGCGCACCAAGGTTGCTTCAAAGTAGGTGACCGTGTTCCGCGACGTTCCTCCACCATCGCGTTCGATAAGCGCGATCTTGCGCTGTCTGTGCTTGAAGCCGCTGCTGCCGCAACCGATCTTGATTTGATCAGCTTTCTCAAGGCGATCCTTGCTGAATTTGTGCCTGGTTTCTTCTTGGTCTCTTTCCCTTTGTTTTTATGAAAGTACTTCATTTCCTCAAGACTCCTGTAGGCGCGCGTTGGGCATTTAGACAAATCAGAGACCTTGTCGCCATTGGGCATGATGTGCATGTTGCGTTACCCGCTGGGCCTTTGAGTGCTGACCTTGCCTCTGTTGGGGCTAGAATCCATGAAGTTAATGTCGAGTTAAGCCTAAGGTCGCCACACTTAAATATTCAAAGATTTTCGCTGATACGTGATCTCGTCAAACATGTGAGTCCGGACGTTATTCATAGTCATTTCGTCTCTACCACGATTGCGCTCCGTTTGGCGTTGGGCCCGCGGCATCCAGTTAAGCGCATCTTTCATGTTCCCGGGCCATTGCATCTAGAGAATCCTCTGCTGGGGAGGTTGGAGGTTTCTTTTTCCGGGGAGGCAGATTACTGGCTTGCTTCTTGTGAATTCACGAGGGATAAATATATTTCTTTGGGCGTATCGGGGGCTCGTGTTGGGCTCGTTTATTATGGAGTAGATTATTGGGAGTTCTCCCAGCTGCGAACCGGGCGTCTGCGGCGTGAGTTTGGTATTGAGCCCTCAAGCTTTATTGTGGGCAATGTCTCTTATTTTTATCCACCTAAGTTGCTCTTGGGACAGTTGTACGGGATTAAGGGGCATGAGGACTTGCTCGCTGCTATTGAGCTGTTGGCGGAGCGCTGCCCTGACATTGTGTTCTTGTTCGTTGGATCAGGATTTGGGCGTGGTTCATTGCGATATTTTAACTCGATCAAGCGAAGGGCTGAGAGGCTGAAAGGCGCGCGAATCATATTTACTGGGTACCGATCTGACGTCGGGCTGCTGTATCCAGATATAGACCTGGCCGTGCATCCTTCTCGGTCTGACAATGTTGGAGGGGCAGTTGAATCTCTCATGTGCATGGTTCCTACGCTTTGTACGGATATAGGTGGCTTTCCTGACCTGGTTAAGCCCGGTGAAACGGGCTGGCTTTGCCAAGCAGGGAATCCGGAGGATATGGCTCGGCAAATCCTGGAGATCTACTCGCTGGATAAGCAGCGTCGGCAGTCTGTACGCGAAAATGGATATCAACGTGCTTCTAGGCTCATGAATTCTGCTGCCAATGTGAATGCTCTGTCTCTTTTCTACGAGCAGCTGATCTCTTAGGTGTGGCTTTGTCTTGAGGT
>Ga0315899_10002390_pt1 | contig 20783 bp, 18 predicted proteins | sample LakEriMetagenome_2_FD_203518 | JGI IMG/M metagenome (GOLD analysis project Ga0315899, IMG submission 203518) | Freshwater fungal communities from buoy surface, Lake Erie, Ohio, United States - Buoy 4 MA112 | ecosystem: Environmental > Aquatic > Freshwater > Lake | place: USA: Lake Erie, Ohio... | reverse complement strand
CACCAAGGACGGGGAGCAACGCCGCCGTCCCCGGGAAAGCCGTCTCGGCATCGAACCTGATCGCGGCCAACACGACTGAGGCCAGGCCGAACCATCCGATCAGTGACCGACCGAGCGCCGGAAGACGAACGAAGCCGACGGCCACGAACGCCAAGAGGGATCCGACCATGATCTCCCACGCCCTGGCGTGCGGCAGGAAGAAACCCGATGACGCCCCCGGCCGTGCGTGATCGATCGACGCCCACAGCGATGCCCCGACACCGACCACGGCGAACGCGACCAAGGCCGGACGCCACCACCGCTGCGCCAGACGCACGATCACGAACACGGCCAGTGGCCACGCCACGTAGAACTGCTCCTCCACCCCGAGCGACCAGTAGTGCTGCAGCGGCGAGGGATTCACCACTCCGGAGAGATAGTCGCCCGAGAGCGAGTGAAGAACCAGGTTGGCGCAAAAGCCCACCGCGCCAAGGCCCACCTGTATCAGCTCTCGATCCCGGTCGGGTTCCAGTATCGACAGTCCGACGACCACCGTCGTGAACGCCACCAAAGCGGCCAAGGGCACGATGCGTCGCACGCGTCGGGCCCAGAAAGCCGCCAGCGAGATTCGGCCCTCCGCGTCCGCCTCTCGCAACAGAAGTCCGGTGATGAGGAATCCCGACACCACGAAGAAGACGTCGACACCGACGTAACCGCCCGATACGACGCCGATTCCCAAGTGGTACAGCACCACCAGCACGACCGCAACCGCGCGCAGTCCCTCGATCTCCGCCAACTTCTGATGGTCGAACCGGCGCACCTCGACGAGCCTAACGACGACCCCGGAACCGAACCGTCAACGTACGAATCCGGCGAAGAAGTCCTTCTCGGTGCCGTTGATGTACCGGTTGGCGTTTCGCATGCGGCTATCGAGAACTATGCCGCTTCGATCCGCGGTGCCGAATCCGTAGTACACCGCGATCTGAGGCCAGGTTCCGTTGACGTCCAATTGCACGGCTTTCCGGCAACCGACGTCGACGAGGATGCGCGCGAAGTCGCCGATACCCACGTCTCCGGCCGCGACGTACATCAACATCCCGTCGTCGAGCGAGCACAGAGCCGAGCGGAAGACCACCACTTCCCCACCCTTGGCCACACCCCATTCGTCGTCGCGATAGAGGTCGACGATGCTGACGTTGTCGTCGATCATCAGCGGAAGGTTCTGGCGAATGCTCACCCATGTGCCGTCGTTCGTGAGGTCGCGTCCGTACATACCGATCGTGATTCGGCCGTCGCGGTCGATGGCGATCGTTCCTTGACCGTCCACCAACGGCTTCACCTCGCGACCCTCGGTGAAATACCCCCCGTCGAGATGTTCGAATCGGAAGCCACCGTTGAAGGCGACCATGAGACCGGGAAGATCCTCTTCGGCCACCTTGTGTCCGTTCACCCAGTCCCGCCCGCCCGGAGTCTGGGTTCCGTTGTACAAACCGAAACGCAGTTCGCTTTGGTCGATGCGCACGAAGGTGGCGCGCACCGAGCCGTACTCGCGCAACGGCCGAGTCGACGTGGCCCACATCACGTTGCGGCCCTCCACCGCCGCCACCGGGATCCAACGACCCTCGCCGTCGAGAGGCACCTCCTGTGCGGTTACTAGTGGAGTCGGCGCATAGGTCGTGGTGGTGGTCGTCGGAGCGGCCGACACCGGCGCACCCGACGTGGTTGGCGTGGAAGGGATCGACGTGGTGGTGACCAAACCGTCGGCGAGGGTCAAGTCGTCGGCCAACTCGGTGGAGGGCTCTCCGTCGTAACGCCACATCTCGAGCCGATCGACCATCTTCGAGAATCCGTGATCACGCGCCCAGGTGGCCGCGGTCTGCAACGCCGGCTCGTCGCTGTTCACCACGGCGAGCGCCATCCCCGCCGTCGGCACGAGGACGACGACCGAAAGGGCGAGAAGCAACCAACGTCGAACATCCGAGCCGTGCACACCTCCATTGTGGCGAATCCCACGACCTCTGAGGCCTTCTTCCACGAGGATGTCGACGACCTCGGGGGTGCAGTCTCGGGCCAGGACCCCCACGAAATCTATGCTCTGGCGAGCGGATGATCGAGTTCGACTGTTTCCCGAGGAGTCGGCATGAATTCGCATCGCACCAAGTCGTTCACGACGATCGTGATTGCCCTGATCGGCGCGTCGTTCCTGGCGCCGTCATCCTCGTCGGCCACGGCCGAGCCGGTGTGGGGTGACGGGACGATCGTGACGCACGACGACGGCGCCCATTCGGAGAACGGTGGCGGAGAGGTGAAGAGCATCGTGTGCTCGTCCGCCGGGAACTGTACCGCCGTCGGGGAATTCACGAATCCGTCCACCTATCCACAAGCGTTCACCATGTCGTCCGTCAATGGTGTGTGGAGTCGAGCCAGACCCACCGCCTTTGCAGATGGCGTCCGGAATCCGTCGAATGAAAGCGAACTCCTGAGCGTTTCGTGCGCGTCGGCCGGCAACTGTGCCGCCGTGGGCACCTACTTGGATGCGGACGAGCGCAACCAGCCGTTCATCACGCAGTCGTCCAATGGCACCTGGACCGACGCCACTCTCGTGGCGTTCCCCGTGGGAGCCCAGAACACGTACCGGGACGCCAAGTTGCTCAGCGTGTCGTGCACGTCGGTGGGCAGCTGTACCGCGGTCGGCCACTATGCGAGCTCGGACGACAGCACCAAGCCCTTGGTCGTGACCTCGACCGCCGGCTCCTGGGGCGCTCCGATCGCGGTCGACTTCCCGAGCGGAACGGTGCCGGCCGAGTACTACGCCAAACTGAAGAAGGTCTCGTGTTCCTCCCCCGGAAACTGCACCGCGGTCGGCACCTATTACGAGGCCGACCGCGACTCCCAGGGGTTCACCGTCAGCTCGGTCGACGGAACCTGGTCGACGGCGAGAACCGTCGTCTTCCCGCCGAACACATTCAACACGCGCGCCGAGGCCGAGGCCCACGATGTCTCGTGCCCGTCGAACGGCAACTGCACGGTCGTCGGTTACTTCGCCGACACCACCGGCGCCTATCGGGGCTACGCCGTCTCGTCCAGCGGTGGAGTGTGGTCGACGACCCACACGCTGGAACCCGGTTCCTGGCTCGACTCCGTGTCGTGCACGTCGGCCGGCAATTGCACCGCGGTCGGAATCGTGTACTCCCCTCCCAGGACGTACGCAATCCGGATCACGTCCGTGGACGGTGTCTGGGGACAAACGCAAGAGGTCTCCTTCCCCGCCGCGGCACAGAACTCGGTAACGACCGTCCTGGACAGGGTCTCCTGTGGATCGGCGGGCTCGTGCACCGCCACCGGTTACTTCCGGAACACCGATGGCGCGAACGAAGCCTTCACAACCACGTCGGTCGGTGGAGTCTGGGGGACTGCCCGACCCGTGGTGTACGCGACGGGATCCGGCGCCAGCCGTCGGCCGGGGTACATCAAGGCCGTGTCCTGCACATCGGGCGGCCTGTGCACCGTCGGTGGGCGATTCACATTGAGCTCCGGCAACAACGAGATCTTCGTCATGAGTTCCAACGAGGCGCCGCCGGCGACCACCACCTTGCCCGCCACCACGGTGCCGTCGTCGAGCACGGTCGCGCCCACCACCACTCTCGCGCCGCCGGCCCTCGACACGGTTCGCGCGTTGCCTCCGGCTCCGACGCCGATCGTGGCCGACAACTCGATCGACACCGGTGAGGCCATCACCGTGTCGTTCGGCGGATTCACGCCCTTCGAGTACGTGCAGTTGGTGGTCGCGTCCACGCCGCAGGTGATCGGATCGGGCTACGCGAACGCCCAAGGAGTGGTGACACTCACGGGCAACCTTCCCACGAATCTCACCTCGGGAACGCACACACTCGCCGTGTACGCGCCGGGAAGTGGTATCGGCTTCACGCAACCGATCACGGTGACCGCGCTCACGTTGCCCACCACAGGTTCGACACGCGGGGACGGTGGCGCCCAGGTGGCCCTGTGGGTGTTGCTCGCGGGCATCGGTGCGATCGTGGTCGCGCGTCGCCGCAACGCCTGATCGGAACCCCCACCCCAAAGGCGCGGAAATGGTGGGCGTGACGGGACTCGAACCCGGGACCTCCACCGTGTCATGGTGGCGCTCTAACCAACTGAGCTACACGCCCGAAAGCCCCTTCAGCCTAGCCCCCCATCCGCCGTGACCAACCGGTTCGACGTGAATGTGGTGGCCAGCACGTCGTTCGGGTGACCGCCTACCTCAGGCGCAGGGCCACTTCGTTGGCGAGCAGCCTTCCGGCCCGGGTCAGTCGGGCTCGACCACCGTCGACGCTCAGCAGGTCGTTCATCATCGTCAGGTCGTCGGCGTCGAACGCCTCCACCGGCACACCCGCGGTGGTGCGCAATGACAGCTGCAACCCCTCGATGCGGCGTGCCTCGGTGTCCAACGTCTCGCTAGCCGATTCGGCGCTGCGCCCGCCTCCGATCGCCTCGATGAAACGCTCCGGCGTACGTACGTTCCACCATCGTCGACCATCGCGGTGCGAATGGGCCGCGCTGCCGAAACCCAGGTAGTCGCCCTGCGACCAGTACACGCGATTGTGTCGGCATTCGTGTCCGGGCACGGCCCAATTCGAGACCTCGTAGTTCGCCATGCCCGCCGCCGACAGCAGATCGTCGACCAACTCGTACATCTCGGCCTGCACGTCGTCGTCGGGATGTCGGGCGGGATCGTCGGCCAACGGCGTGCCGGCCTCCACGGTCAAGCCGTACGCCGACACATGGGTCGGTTGCAATTCGAGAGTGGCAGTCACCGTTCGCCGCCAGTCGTCCAGCGACTCGCCATGAACCCCGTAGATGATGTCGAGGTTGATGTCGTGCAGTCCCGCGTCGCGGGCGAAGGTCATCGCCCTCACCACGTTGGCCGGATCGTGCGTGCGACCCAACGACTTCAACACGTGATCCTGCATCGACTGCACGCCGAAACTCACCCGGTTCACTCCCCCGTCGGCGAACGCACGCATCATTTCGGCGGTGACGTCGTCGGGGTTGCATTCGACGGTGAACTCGCAATCATCGGTTCGCTGGATTCCATTCAATGCGTGCACCAAAGATTCCGGTGGCACGCGCGTGGGGGTTCCACCACCCACGAAGATCGACGTGGCCCGCGGCATGCCGGACTCCACTGCTCGGGCGATCTCGGTGGCCAGAGCGTTCAGATAATCCGGAATCACGTCGTCGCGGTCGGTGAAGGTGGCGAACGCGCAATAGTCGCAACGATGACGACAGAACGGGATGTGCACGTACACCCCGAAGTCGGCGGACTTCTCCATCACGTGGTCGGCCGGAACAACAGACCGAGGTCGTCCAAGGTGGCGGCCACGTCCTCGGTGGCCACGTTCAGCATGGCGGCGATGGCGCGCACGTCGTCCGCGCGCACCGTGAGAACCTTGCCGTTGAAATCACCGCGCTGAACCTGGATCATCGACAGGAATCGCCCGAGCATCTCGTACGCGGCACCCTTCTTGGCGGCCAAGGCCACCAGGTCGACGGCCATCTTGCGACGCGGGGCGGACCCGTCCACGCCGCCACCCGCATCGCGGGGCAGCAGTTGCTCGGTGGGCACGTTGTAGATCTCGGCCAAGCGATGAAGGCGCGGCAACGACACCGAGCGCTCGCCACGCTCGTAGGCACCCACCACCGAGGCCTTGAACTCCTCGTTCGAAGCCGACTCCAGTTCCTGCAGCGACATCTTCTTCTGCTTGCGGATGGACCGCAGGCGCTCGCCGACCCGCTGGTTGTAGGCCCGCGATGCGGCGTCGTCGACCTCGGATTCCTGCGCCATCGCGTCCTCTCCCACCGCCCTCGGCGTTCGGGGATCAATCTAGGCGGTGGACTCGCCACTCTCCGTGGCAGGAACGTCCGATGTCAACGACGGGCCACCAACATCGTTCCCGCCACCAACGCGGCGGTCTCGGCGCGCAACACCCCGCCCGGTAGACCCACCGACGAACCGAAGAGCGCGAGTTCATCGTCGGTGAAGCCACCCTCCGGGCCCACGGCGATCATGCTCACGCCGTCGCCGATGGCCGCCCCACCGGGTTCGGCCACCGCCAATCCCGCGCCGTATCTCCGAACCAGATCGTCGACCGAACCCACCACCGACTCGATGGTGGGCACGAACACCTGACGGCTCTGCATCACCGCTTCGCGCGCCACCTTGCGCCACCGCTCCAGATTCCGTTCGGCCTTGTCGTCGTCCCACTTCACCACGGATCGCGCCGACACGAAGGGCACGATGGTGTCCACACCCAACTCGGTGAGCTTTTGCACGATGGTCTCGGGCTTGTCGGACTTGCACAGCGCGAAGGCCACGCCCAACGGCGCCCGAGTGGGCTCGTGAACGACGTCGGTGGTGGGACGCAACGCGCCATCGGACCACGCGCACACGCGCCACACACCCCGGCCGTCGGTGACCGACACGTTCTCGCCGTCGCGCAGCCGCAACACCCGCACGAGGTGATGGTGGTCGTCCTCGGCCAACACCGGCGCCGTCACGTCGTCCACGATCACGTGGGTGGCGGCGCGGCGCCGCTCGTTCACGAGAACGCCGACTTGATCTTCGAGAAGAACGAGGTGTCGGCCGGCGCCACGTCCTCGCCGCGAGCCTCGGCGAATCGACGGAGCAACTGCGACTCCTCGTCGGACAGCTTGGTGGGGACCTTCACCGAGATCAGCACCCGCAGATCGCCGCGACCACTGGACTGCAGACGTGGCACGCCACGACGCTTCAGCACGAACTCACGACCCGGTTGCGTTCCCGCCGGCACCACCAACGTCTCGTCACCGTCCAACGTGGGCAACTGCAACGACACTCCGAGCGTGGCCTGGGCGATGGACACCTCCACCACCGTCACCAGATCGAAGCCGTCGCGCTCGTAGCGATCGTGCGGCCGCACGCGCAGGTGCACGAACAGATCACCGGCGCCACCGCCACGCGGACCGACCGCACCCCGACCGGTCAGGCGCAACGTACTGCCGCTGTCCACGCCCGCGGGCACGTCCACTTGGAACGTCTTCTCGGTCACCACGCGGCCCTCGCCCGAGCACGAGGCGCACGGCGTGGCGATGACGCGACCGAAACCCCGACAACGTTGACAGGCTTGCATGGTGACCATCTGGCCCAGGATGCTCTGACGCACGCGTTGCACCTGACCCTGACCGTTGCATTCGCTGCACGTCACCGGTTGGGTGCCCGCACCGGCACCCGTGCCATCACAATCGTCGCACGACAGTGCGGTGCGCACGCTCACGGGCAGAGTGGCCCCGAACACGGCTTGCTCGAAGTCGAGATCGGCCACCACCTCCAGGTCCTGGCCACGCGGCGGGCCCGCGGGACCGCGCTGCTGACCGAAGGGACTTCCCCCACCGAAGAACGTCTCGAAGATGTCTCCCAGTCCGCCACCACCGCCGAAGAAGTCGCCGGCTCCGCCGGCGCCCGACACCCCGGCCTCACCGAAGCGGTCGTATCGAGCGCGTGCGTCGGGATCGCTCAACACCTCATAAGCCTGAGCCACCTGCTTGAACTTCTCCTCCGCGGCGGCATCGCCGGGGTTCGCATCGGGATGCAGTTGACGAGCCTTCGTGCGGTAGGCCTTCTTGATCTCGTCGGCCGACGCATTGCGCGACACACCGAGCAATTCGTAGTAGTCAGCCATGTCGATCCACCATCTCGCACCACAGTCAACCGCCCGCGGGCGGTGACCGTCTACTCAGCCCTCGCCCAATCGGCGCCCGAGTCGATCCGACACCACCTCGACGGTGGCCAGTGCCTGCGGGTAATCCATGCGAGTGGGACCCAACACGCCGACCGTTCCCATCTGCTGACCGTCGACCACCACCGGCGCCACCACCACCGAACAGTTGGCCAGTGGTTCGATTCCGTGCTCGGCGCCGATGGCGACGCTGAGGCCGCGGTTCAAGATGTCTCGCACCAGAGACACCACCAGGTACTGCTGCTCGAGGGTCTGCAAGACCTGACGCACCACGTCCACGGCGTCGAACGCCGAGGCCATCGAGGACGCACCACCCACGAACACCGGGTTGTCGGCGTTGGCGCCCCGAAGAGCAGCGGCCGCCTTGTCGCACACCGCGTCCACGCCGGCGTCACCCGACGCCGTGACGTCGCCCAGGTCGACGAGCGTGCGACCGATCAGCGCGCGCTGCAGATGAACCGTGGCCGCACCCAGACGGGTCTCGGACACCTCGGCGTCGAATTCGAGGTGCTGACTCTCGACCGAACCGTTCGACATGACCGCGACCACCATCGCCTGTCGGGCCGACAGACCGACCACCTGCACGGAACGAATGTCGGCCTGTTCCACCTTGGGGCCCATCACCACCGAGGCGTAGTTGGTGAGGCCGGCGACCAGGTGCGACGTGCGCGCCAACAGCTCTTCCATGCGACCGTGCGCGCCGTCGAAGAACTGGCGCACCTGGGTGACCTTCACATCGTCCAGACGACCGGGCTGACTGAGGTGATCGACGAAGAAGCGGTATCCCTTGTCGGTGGGGATGCGGCCCGCCGACGTGTGGGGCTGGGTGAGGAACCCTTCCTGCTCGAGCACGGCCATCTCGTTGCGGACCGTGGCCGAGGAGACGTTGATGTCGTGACCACTGGCGATGTGGGTCGAGCCAACGGGTTGGCCCGACCCGATGTACTCCTGCACCACCGCTCGCAGGATGGCGGTTTTGCGATCATCAAGCATGGTGATCGGTAGTTTAGTACCGCCCCACCCCCGGCCATCGGGCGCGGATCCACACCTGATTGGGATCGGCGCGGGGTCAATTGTGACCCCTCAACTCCCCAAGTAGAACCAGACTTGACCGCATGGGCGAATCAGCGCCCAAATCTGACCGCTACGCGATCCCAATGGTGGGTTAGCCGAGGGCCTTCAGGCGGGCCAACGACTCGTCGCGCTCCACCGCATGATCCACGATCGGCGCCACGTACCCCAACGGCACCGCCCCACCCTTGCCGCCCGGCGCGTGAATGATCGACGTCGGCAGATCGGCCACCTCGGGCACGAACCGTCGCACGTAGTCGCCGTTCGGGTCGTAGCGCTCCCCCTGCAACGCCGGGTTGAACACGCGGTAGTACGGCGCGGCGTCGGTACCCGTTCCGGCCGTCCACTGCCAGCCGTGAGAATTGCTGGCCAGGTCACCGTCGACGAGATGCGCCATGAAGTGGCGCGCGCCCCACTGCCACGGCAGATGCAGATCCTTCACCAGGAAACTGGCCACGATCATTCGCACGCGATTGTGCATCCAGCCCGTCTGCTTCAGTTCCCGCATACCCGCGTCCACGATCGGATATCCGGTCTCGCCCCGACACCACGCCGCGAATCGTTCCTCGGCCACCGGACCCTCGTCGTGCACCATGGCGTCCATCTTGCGGTTCAGGTTGCGCCACCCCGAGTCCGGGAATCGGTGCAACACGTCGCCGTAGAACTCGCGCCAGGCGATCTCGCTTCGGTACACGTCGTGCGCCCGCGTTCCCTGCAGGTCCGCCAACAACTGACGCGGATGGGCGATGCCCCAACGCAGCGCGATCGACATCCGGCTGGTGCCCGGCACCCCGGGGTCGTTGCGACGTTGGTCGTAACCGTCGAGACCATCAGTTCCGCGATCACGGAACTCGGCCCACTGCACGTGCACACCCCGCTCATCGAAAGCGGGAAGATCGAAGTCCACCGCGGGTCGCGGCGGGCGACCCTCGCACGGAACCATCGGCGCCCCGACCCAATTCGGGTCGCGCGGTGCGTCCAGGGGCCGATCCCATCCGTGGGCCAGCCAACGCTTCGAGAACGGCGTGAACACCGAGTACGAGGTGCCATCGTCCTTGGTGATGGAGCCTGGGTTCACCGCGTACGGCGAACCCACGAATCGCACCGGAACACCCGACGCCTCCAGTCGATCGCCCACGGCATCGTCGCGCCGCGAACCGTACGGCGCGAAGTCGCGTGCCGCGTACACCGCCGATGCTCCCACCTCGGCCACCAACGCGGGAATCACGTCGAGCGGGTCGCCGTATCGGTACACCAGCGCCCGCCCCATGGAGTCGTCCAACGCGTTCAACGCGTCGCACATGTACGCGCGTCGCGGTGCGCCCGATCGCGACATCAACAGCGGATCCACCACGAACACCGGCACCACGTCGGTGTGATCGGCCAACGCCGCCAACAATGCCGGGTTGTCGGCCAGACGGAGATCCCGTCGGAACCACATGATGGCGCGCGTCATGCGCGCCAACTTAGGAGAACCGCAAACGAATTGCGTTGGCGTGGGCCGGGAAACCCTCCACGTCGGCCAGAGCGATCACGCTCGGGGCGATGCGCCGCAACGCGTTCTCGTCGGCGCGGGCGACCGCGGTGCGCTTCAAGAACGCGTCCACCGTGACTCCACTGGTGACGCGAGCGAAGCCGTTGGTGGGCAACGAAGCCGGACAACCGATCACGAAGTTCGCCGCCGAGAAGGGCGTGTGTTGTCCGATCAGGATCTCACCGGCGTGCACCAGTCGATCGACGACAGCATCCACCTTGGAGTCCGCCACCGCCACCTGCAGGTGCTCGGGCGCGAACGCGTTGGCCACCTCGGCGGCCTCGGCGAACGACGACACCACCACACAACCGCCGTTCACGCCCAACGACGCGGCGGCGGCCTCGGCCCGCTCGGCCGGCAACGCCACGATCTGCTTCGACAGTTCGACTTCCACGGCGGTGGCCAACGTCGCCGAGGTGGTCACCAACAACGTGCAGCTGTCGGTGCCGTGCTCGGCCTCGATCAACAGATCCGCCGCCAACCGCACCGGGTCCGCGGTCTCGTCGGCGATCACCAGACTCTCGGTGGGACCCAACGCCATCTGCGTGGAGGTGCCGTAACGCTGCACCTCCATCTGCGCCACCGTCACCGGCAACGAACCCGGCCCCATGATCTTCACGACCTTGGGAATGGTCTCGGTGCCGAACGCCAACGCGGCCACGCCGGCGGGCCCGTTCACCCGGAACACGTCGCGCAGCCCCAGAGCGCGCGCCACCATCAACACCACCGGATCGACGGCCCCGTTCGCACCGGGCTTGGGCGGCACCACCACGGCCACCCGCGGCACGCCCGCCACCACCGCCGGGGTTCCCAACTGCGCCAACACGCTCGGATAACTGGCCTTGCCACTGGGACAGAACAATCCGGCCGAGGCGATGGCGCTCGTGCGCTCACCCACCATCAGCCCCGGGTCACTCTCGAAGGACCAATCACCTCGATGGGTCATCACTTGTTCGTTGAATCGGCGGATGTGATCGACCATGTCGTCGATGGCGCTCACCAACTCGGTCGACACCAATGACGGCGCGGCATCCCATTCGGAGTCCGACACACGCAATTCAGACGGCTCGAGGTCGACCTTGTCGAAGGTGCGCAAAGCGTCGCACACCGCCGCGTCACCACGATCTCGCACGTCGCAGACCAGGGCGGCGATCTGCTCGCGCAACGCCGAGGAGATCACCTTGTTCAGGTCGCGGTCCACCAACGCGTCACGTTCGGACGCCGACATGGTCGACCACTCCAACATGCGCAGGATGGAGCCGCGAGACATGGGGTCAGGGTACCGGCATCACTTCGAGGCGACGGTGTGGTTTCGCGCGGGAAGTCGCAACACGACGTACGCCACACCGATGGCCATCAGCGAGATCAGACTTCCGTAGGCCAGAGACCACTCCGGCCCCCAAGAGTCCGCGATCACACCGGTGATGGGCCCACCAATGGGCGTGGAACCGAGAAAGGCCACGGCCGACAACGCCAACAGTCGACCTCGCATGTCGGGCGGACACTTCTGCTGCACGAGTCCGTTGAAGTTGGCCAGGAATCCGGCACCGCCGATTCCGAGCGGCACCGCGGCCACGAAGGCCCACCAGCCCGACGGGGCCCAGGCCAGGAACGGTCCGGCCACCCCCAGAACGGTGACGCTCACGAAGAACTGGCGGATGGTCGCCTCCTTGCGCGATGCCACCATCAACGATCCCACCACGCTGCCCACGCTCACCACCGCCAGCACCCATCCGAACCAGCGGTCGTCGTCCCAACGAACGGCGCTCAACTTGGGCAGCGACACCGAATAGTTGAACGCGAAGGTGCTCACCGCGACCAACACCATGTGCAACACGAACAACTCTCGATCGCGACGAACGAAGCGCAACGCATCGCGCACCGGCGTACCCCCGCGGGGCGCCTTGGGCGACACCCGCAACTCGCGCACGTTGATGGCCGCCAGCGATGCCAACACCGCCACGAACGAGACGCCGTTCAACATGAAGCACCATGCGGTGCCGAGCGGACCGACCAATGCCGCGGCCATGGCGGGACCGAAGATTCGCGATCCGGTCATCACCGCGGTGTTCAACGACATCGCGTTGCTGATGTCGGCCTCGGAGACCAGCTCGACCACCAACCCTCGACGCGCCGGATTGTCGAACGCGTTCACGACGCCCAACACCAACGCCAACACGTAGACCACCGGCACCGACACGAGACCGGCGAAATCGAGCGTCGCCAGGACGATCGCCTGCACCGCCATCAGCGATTGCGTGATCAGGCACGTGATGCGCTTGTCGCGTCGGTCCGACAACGCGCCGGCCCACGCCCCGAGGAACAGCATCGGAACGAATTGCAGCGCGACGGTTATGCCCAGATCGGTGGCCTTGCCGGTGAGTCGGTACACCAGAATCGACATGGCCGTGGACTGCAACCACGTTCCCACGTTCGACACCAACAATCCGCCGAAGAACAGGCGGGCGTTCCGATTACGCAGAGACCGGAACGTCTCCGAACGGGTCATCGACTCAGTCGTCCAGCTTCAAGGCCGAGATGAAGACGTCACCGGGCACTTCCACGCGACCGATGGCCTTCATCTTCTTCTTGCCTTCCTTCTGCTTCTCGAGCAGTTTGCGCTTACGGGTGATGTCACCGCCGTAGCACTTGGCCAGCACGTCCTTGCGCTTGGCCTTCACGGTTTCCCGCGAGATCACCTTGCCGCCGATGGCCGCCTGGATCGGCACGTCGAACATCTGGCGCGGGATGAGTTCCTTCAACTTCTCGCACATGCGACGTCCGTAGTTCTCGGCCTTGTCGCGGTGGACGATGGTGGAAAACGCGTCGGCGATGATGCTGTTCAGCAACAGGTCCACCTTCACCAGGTTGCTGCGCTGGTATCCCGACAGTTCGTAGTCGAGCGAGGCGTACCCCTGGCTGCGGCTCTTCATCTGGTCGAAGAAGTCGACCACCACCTCGGCCAGCGGAATCATGTAGTGCAACTCCACGCGTTCGGGCGACAGGTACTCGATCTTCGACATGTCACCTCGGCGCGTCTGGCACAGGTCCATCAGCGTTCCCGTGTATTCCTTGGGCGTGATGATGCTCACGCGGAAATACGGTTCCTCGATGTAGTCGATGTTCTGGGGCGGCGGAAGGTCGGCCGGGTTGTCCACCTTCAGTTGCTCGCCGTTGGTCTTGGTGACGAGGTACTCCACGCTGGGCGCGGTGGCGATGAGGGCCAATCCGAACTCGCGCTCGAGGCGCTCCTTCACGATCTCCATGTGCAACAGACCGAGGAAACCGCACCGGAAACCGAAGCCGAGAGCACCCGAGGTCTCGGGTTCGTAGGTGACGCTGGCGTCGTTCAGCTTCAACTTCTCCAGGCTCTCGCGCAGGTTCTCGAAGTCATCGCCGTCGATGGGGTACAGACCGCAGAACACCATGGGCTTCGGGTCGCGATATCCGGGCAGGGCCTCGGTGGCGGCCCGGCCGTACACGGTGACGGTCTCTCCAGATCGCGCCTCGGCCACGTCCTTGATGCCGGCGATGAGATAACCCACCTCACCGGGTCCGAGTTCGGCCACCGGCGTGGGCGTGGGACGACGAACACCGATCTCGATGGCCTCGTGTTGGGCGTTGGCCTGCATGAATTGCAGTCGCGCACCACTGGTCATGCGTCCGTTCATGACGCGGATGGACGACACCACGCCGCGGTACTGGTCGAACTGGCTGTCGAAGATGAGCGCCTGCAACGCCGCATCGGGGTCGCCCTTGGGCGCCGGGATGCGTTCGCAGATGGCGTCCAACAGGGCCGGCACTCCCTCGCCGGTCTTGGCCGAAATGCGCAGGATCTGGTCCGACGGGATGCCGAGCACGTTCTGGATCTCGGCCGCGTATCGCTCGGGGTCGGCGGCCGGAAGGTCGATCTTGTTGAGCGCCGCCACGATCTCGAGGTCGTGTTCGAGGGCCAGATAACAGTTGGCCAGTGTCTGCGCTTCGATGCCCTGAGCCGCGTCCACCACCAACACCACGCCCTCGCAGGCCGCCAACGAGCGGCTGACCTCGTACCCGAAGTCCACGTGACCGGGAGTGTCGATCAGGTGAAGAACGTGGTCCTTCCAGTCCACCCGCACGTTCTGGGCCTTGATGGTGATGCCCCGTTCGCGCTCCAGATCCATGGAGTCCAGGTACTGGGCCCGCATCTCGCGGGCGTCCACGGCCTTGGTGAGCTCCAGAATGCGGTCCGACAGCGTCGACTTCCCATGATCGATGTGGGCGATGATCGAGAAGTTGCGGATGCGGGAGAGGTCCATGGGCGACGCGACGCCGGAGGGGGGAACCGGCGTCTGGCTCAGACTACTCGGTTTGCGCAGGTCAGACCCCGTGGGCGTTGGGGACGCCCACCCCTGCTGGTACCCTCACAGGGCTGTTTCGATCGCACCGAGGTTCACGTGGCAAATATCAAGTCCCAGAAGAAGCGCATCCTGACGAATGCCAAGCGCGCCGAGCGCAACAAGGCCGTCAAGAGTGAGCTCAAGACGCGCGTCAAGAACGCCAAGGCTTCCGCCGGCACCGACGCCGCCGTCGAAGACATGCGTCTCGCCGTGAAGCGCATCGACATGGCCGCCGCCAAGGGCATCATCCACAAGAACACCGCGGCCCGTCGCAAGAGCCGACTCATGAAGTCGGTCGACTCTGCCAGCTGAACCCCGTTTCGTGTCGCCGCCGCCGGCGACACGTTCAGCGTCGCCGGCCGGCCGGCGCGGCTAGTTTCGCCAAGCGCGCCACCAACACGTCCATCACGACGTCGTTGTCCAATCCGGTGCGACCACGAAGATCCAAATCCGCGGTTGCCAACAAGTCGAAGGCCCGTCGTAGTCCGGATGATCCGAGATTGCGATAGGCCTTCAGCGCTTTCTCGGCCTGGAATCCCTTCGCGCCGGTGAGTGCCTCGGCGTCACCGACGCTCTGCACCGACGGTCCGTCGAGTTTGGCCAACCGTGCGAAGTGACTGTGCAACTGCGCCATGATCTGCAACGGATGGCGCTCCCCCGCCGTCATCATGCGTCGAGCGACCATCAGAGCCTTGGTGGCGTTGCCGCCATCGATGGCATCGGTCAGGTCCCACGGCTTCACGTCGCCGCGTTCGCCCAGGAAAGGCTCCAACTTGTCCGCGGTGATGACGGCGGCCCCATAAGTGGAGGCCAAGGTGCGCGCCACGCCATCGAAACGACCGACGTCCTCACCCAGCCACTCCACCAACAGACTCATGGCCTTGGCGTCCAGATTGAGGCCCGCCACCGCCACCTGCTCCTCCCACCACGAGCGACGATCGGCGGCTCGGGTGGGTGGCATCACGTCGATGTTGCGACCACCGGCGGCCTTGACGGCGTCCGCCAGCGCCTTCAGGATCTTGCCCTTGTGCCACACCACCACCAGATCGGTGAACTCGGCCTCCTCGCGGATGTAGGCGGACAACGCCTCGACGTCGTCGGCCGTGGTCGTCTCGCCTTGGTGCACCACCACCACGCGCCGATCGGTGAAGAACGGCGGGGTGCTGGCCGACTCGATCACCGACCCCATCACGTAATCGTCGACGAATTCGTCGAGCATCAGACTTCGATCTCCGTCGCCGATCAGCTCGCGCACCTTCTCGGACACGGCCGACGACAGCAACACCGGATCGGCTCCGTGGAAGAGGTGCGTGGCCATCACCCAAGATTGGCACACCGGTGTCGGGAGCACCGCCACGCCAGCAGCAGCAACAGGGGTATCGACGACGTCACCACGATGTCGATCACCAACGGCGGCCCGAGACCGGCGGCCACGCGCGCCACCGTGTCCACCCATCGCACCGCCAGCGTCGGGACGAACATCGCCACCTCGCCGAGCGTCGGCACCGTCCCCGCCACGAGAGCCAGCGGTATGCCCGCCAACATGACGGCTCCGGCCACGGGTGCCGCCAACAGATTGGCCGGCAATGCCAACGCGCTCGGCCAACCGAACACCGCCACCGACACCGGAAGCACGCCGAGTTGGGCCGCGATCGTCGGCGCCACCCAGTCCGCCAGTCTTCGTCGCCGATCGCGCCCCGCGCACAGGATTCGATGGATCGCGGGAGTCCACGTCACGAGCCCGAAGGTTCCCGCGGCCGACAACCACCAGCCGATCGACCACGCCAGGAAGGGATCGATGACGAGAAAGAGAATCACGCACGTCGACAACACGTCGATCGCGCGCGGACGCCATCCGACCGCGAGCGCGACCGCCGACACCGCCGCCATTCCCGCCGCGCGCACCACCGACGGCTCGACGCGGGTGAGCACCGCGAACCACACCAGCGCACCCAACGTCAGCGATAGTCGTGTCCACCGACCCCGCCGTCGCAACATCGGCGTGACGATCGCCAACACGTATCCCACGTTCTGGCCCGACACCGCGGTGAGATGCGCGAGGCCACTCTCCCGGAATCGATCGATCATCTCGACGCTTTGTGCGGAATCATCGCCGTAGACCAAACCGGCGAACAACGCGGCGTCGTCGTCGGTCATGGCCGACGCGCCACGGGCCATGACGTCGCGGACATCGTTCGCCGAACGTTCGAGAGCGCGTGAACGTCGTCGTGCTCCGCCCACCGGATCCGAGAAGGACTCCACCTCCACCGTCCCCACGACGTGACGAACCTGCGACCGACGACGTCGTTGCTCTCGCACCTCCCTGGTTCGCCCCACCACCCTCACCGACTCGCCCCGCTCCAGACCACCAACTCCGGCCGCGTTCGCCCCGTAGACGACGGCCTCGAAACGTCGACCCTCGATCGACAGAACCACCCTGACTCCTCGACCCAACGGCTCGGGGTCCGAGGCCAGCGTGGCCACCGTGGCCACGTCGCCGAACTCCACCGCACGCACCTCGCGCCATTCCGACGCGGAACGCCAACCCACCACGGCGACGAGCAGGATCGAGAGCGCCGACCACCCACGCAGGGAACGCCCCGCCGTGACGACTCCCACCACGACCGTCCACAGTGCCAACGCCGACAACAACCAGCCACCGCGTCGACCGAACGACTCGAGTCCGTGTTCGCAGGCCCAGGTTCCCCACACCACGGCCGCGGCCATCGACAACCAGTGCCACCGGGGACTCGAGGCCATGGCGTACCCTGCTTTCTCGTGGCCATCGGATCGCTCCTCGACGCTCCCCCGGATTCGGTTCCCGACGGCCCTCGACACCATCGCCATCTCGTGCGCCGCTTCGGTCCCCTCGTTCCGATCGGCGTAGCCCTGACTCTCGGACTGTTCGCGGCGATGCTGTTGGTGGGCAGCGACTCCGCCTGGCGTGGCGCACCCGGATTCGTTCTGGCGCTGGCGTCCATCCCCACCCTGCCCCTGTTCGGCGTGCCGGTGATGGGAGGAACGGTTCGATGGGTCCTGGCCATCGCCACCAGCGTCGCCCTGTGGTACGGAATCGGAACACTTGCCGCGCGTCGCTCCACCAGTCGTGTGGTCACCAGTTGGCCCGAATGGCGACGCGAGTACGTGCGACTGTCGATCGGCGTGTGGGCGGGAGCCCTCGTCGGACTCGGCGTGGCCGCCACGGTTTTGTCGGTCAACCTCTGACGGTTCGTCGAACCGGTCGCTCACACCCTCACCAATCCGCGAATGGCCTCCAATTTCGCGTCGCCGATGCCCGGCACGTCGAGCAATCCGTCGACGGCTGCGAACCGCCCCCGTTCCTCGCGATGGCGCACGATCGCTTCGGCCGTGGCCGGCCCGATGCCGGGTAGTCGGTCCAGATCGGTGACCGTGGCGGAATTGATGTCGATCGGGAACCGCGGGCCCTCGACGTTGCCTTCACCGTCGGACGCCACGTTCGTCACGACCTCGCCAACCGCCGGAACGTACACACGCTGACCGTCGATCAAGGGAGCCGCCAGATTGATGGCGTCGGCATCGGCCCCGAACACCGCTCCTCCGGCCATGTTGACGGCATCGATGACTCGTGATGACGACGACAGGTCGTACACACCCGGACGCTGCACCCGACCGGCCACGTGCACGGTGATGAGGGTCGCGGAGGACACCGACACGGACGGCAGCGACGTCGTTGCGTACACCAACTCGTCTTCCACCGGCGCGGCGGGCTGGCGCAACATCAACCAGGCCAATGCCAGGATCACCAAAGTCGACAACGACGCACCGAGCAACCTGACCACACCGACGTAGCGGAACCACAGAACGAGACGTCGTCGCGCGTCCGACACGAAACCGGGATCGTTCGTACTGTCCCCGTCCGGGGACGGACGCCACGCCTCCATCTCGCTGTCCTCGCTCCGTTCCCGTCGGCGCCATCCGACGGGCGGCTCGACTCAGGCCGTGGGTGTGCGCCAGTGAGTGGTGGCGACGGTTCGCCGATCGTGTTCGCGGCGCACTTCGTCCGCCACCCGTTCGTCGTTCCATCCCCACAACGGACCGGCGATTCGGGCCACGCTCTCGAGGGTCGCGCGACTCACCTGGCCGGTGGTGCCCGCCACCAAACGTCGGTCCACCACGTCGGACAACGAAAGCGCCGCCTCGTCGGTGACCGCGAAAACGACCTGAGCACCCACGTCGTCGACATCCACGCCGACGGACATCGACAAGGCCGGATTCCCGCGCACGATGTCGGCGATGCGCACGTACTCGCTCCCGTACGCGCGCGCGACGGTCTCGGCCGAACGTGCACTCAGTCCGAGGGACATCAGTTCATCGGCGGCCGCCCGCAGGAACGGGTCGGCGTCTTCGGCCCACGCGAACGCACCGAATGCCGCCGTGCGACGCGAGTCGAACCGCCGCGAACGCCTCCCGAAGAGTTCGTTCTCGAACAAGCGATCCACCATTTGCTCGGCGGTGGCGCGGCCGGTGGTCCACTTACCTCCACCGATGGACCAGAGGTTCGCGACACCGTGGTCCGTGTGGTGGTACAGCTCGTGACGACGACTGGCCGAGTACGTTCCACCGCCCTCGTCCTGGGCCCCAGTTCGGATCAAGGGGCGCACGCCGACGGTGGTCATTTCCACGTCGTCGACCGTCAGCCGATCCGCATCGGGCGCCATCGTCGAATTGACGGTGTCGAGAATCAGATCGACATCGGAGGGGTCCACCACCACCGATGACTCGTCACCGTCGATGGGTGTGTCGGTCGGTCCGATGAAGGACTTGCCCATCCATGGGGACACGATCACGTGACGCCCCGAGCGAGCACGGGCGAAGACGGCGTCCGTCACCCGACCGGGTCCACCGATCGGTCTCGTCAGAACGTGAACCCCCTTGGAACGATCGACACCGACGCCCGTCGGTCGCCCGAGGGAGGACAACACGACGTCGATCCAGGGGCCGGCGGCGTTCACCACCACCCGGGCCCGCACGACGTGCTCCGTCGATCCGTGCGACACCCGAACGCCGTCCACCCGGAATCGGCCGTCGGATTCCTCTCCCAGAAATGCCGTGACCCGCGCGTGGTTCACCAGACGAGCACCGGCCGCCGCCGCCGACTTCGCGTACGCGAGCAACAAGCGCTCCGGATGGATGTTCATCGTGTCGTGATACGCGAACGCACCCTGCAGGCCCTCACGATCCAACCACGGGACGGCATCCAGCAATCTCCGACGCGACAACCATCGTGGATGCGGGATACGCAAACTGTCGGGAGCACGACGGTTGCGGTCGAACGACAACGCGTCGTACAGCAGCACTCCCGCTCCGATCAGCGCGGTGGGCGGCTTGCTCCATCGCCACGCCGGCATGATGAAGCGGGTTTGCTCAACCAGGTGGGGAGCACCCAGAGCGAGGATGCGACGCTCACGCAGACTCTCGCGCACCACCTCCACGTCGTACTGCTCCAGGTAACGGATGCCGCCGTGGATGTACTTGGTGGTCGCCGAACTGGTGCCCGAACCGAAGTCGTTCGCCTCGAACAGTGCAACGCTCAGCCCTCGCGACGCGGCTTCGCGCGCCACGCAGATTCCGGTGATGCCGCCACCGATGACGATCACGTCGACCTCGTCGCCGAAGCGATCGAGATCTCCGCCGAGAACTCCGCTCACTCGGGATCGACCACCTTGGGTCGATCGCCAGTGGGATCGATCTGCTCGAAGGAGTACGCCACGAGATGATCGCCGATGGGCTCGTCGAAGTACTGGTCGCCCTCGCGGCGAACTCCGACGGTCCACCAGCCGGCCTCGGACGCCGCGTCCAGTTCCGCCCGCAAATCCGAGAGGAACACGATCGACGATGGAACCGCACCGAGGACGTCGGCGATCAGTCGATAACTCTTCGCCGTGCGCTTGGGCCCGATGTTCTCGGTGTCGAAGTGTCGGGAGAAAAGCGCCAGGATGTCGCCCTCCGGCGTGTTGCCGAACCACGCCAGTTGCGCCGACACCGATCCGGACGAGAAGATCG
>Ga0315899_10002389_pt1 | contig 20785 bp, 25 predicted proteins | sample LakEriMetagenome_2_FD_203518 | JGI IMG/M metagenome (GOLD analysis project Ga0315899, IMG submission 203518) | Freshwater fungal communities from buoy surface, Lake Erie, Ohio, United States - Buoy 4 MA112 | ecosystem: Environmental > Aquatic > Freshwater > Lake | place: USA: Lake Erie, Ohio... | reverse complement strand
GTTTTACGGCTAGAAGGCAATCTGGGCGAATTTCGACAATTATTAGCCGACCATCATTTAACCGCCCAAGTCCTTGAACCCAAGGTCGGTATCCCCTTGACGGTTCCGTTAGAAAGTCCAGCGGCGCACCGCCTAGCGGATCTCTCCGAGATCGCCAATTAAATCCCCATCCCGTTTAAGTTTGTCCTGATGGAATCAGCGTTAATAAGCCAACAAAATCAACCAACGGCGCACCGCGTAGCGTATGTCTACGAGATCGCCCGAATGGAAGCCAGAACCGAAAAAATATCTCTACCCAGGAGAAAAAGGGGGAAAAGTGTATAAAGTAGATTTAACTTAAAGGGAAACCGATTCGCCATCATCATTGTATGAATTGGCACCAATCCTTTTATAACCTGGCTTAGTTTTAAGCAACCCTCCCTACAAATCAAGGCCCCGTCGGGAAACCCATTTAAAAACCCCATCTTTAAGAAGCCCATAGCCGAATGACCTACACCGTAACCGCTGACCAAGTTCATCAAATTGTCCATAACCTTCATCACGATCCCTTTGAAGTCTTGGGCTGTCACCCCTTAGAAGACCACGGCAAGGTGAAACAATGGGTCATTCGCACCTATATTCCCACCGCCCAATCCGTCTCCGTTCTGCTCCCGGCCGATCGCCAAGAGATCGCCATGACCAGCGTCCATCACCCCAACTTCTTTGAATGCGTGCTGGACATCGAAGAAATCAAGGCCTATCAGTTCCGCCTGATCGAAGGGGAACACGAGCGCGTCATTTATGACCCCTATGGGTTTAAAACCCCCAAACTGACAGATTTTGACCTCCATGTCTTTGGCGAAGGCAATCACCACCGCATTTACGAAAAACTCGGCGCTCACCTAATGACCGTGGATGGCGTTGAAGGGGTTTATTTTGCCGTCTGGGCTCCCAATGCCCGCAATGTCTCCCTATTAGGAGATTTCAACAACTGGGATGGGCGCTTACACCAAATGCGGAAGCATAACAACATGGTGTGGGAACTGTTTATTCCTGAATTGGGTATCGGCACAACGTATAAGTATGAAATCAAAAACTGGGATGGTCACATCTACGAAAAAACCGATCCCTATGGTTTTCAACAGGAAGTCCGCCCCAAAACTGCCTCCATTGTGGCTAACTTGGATGGGTACAAATGGCATGATGAAGATTGGTTGGAAGAACGCCGCAACAGTGATCCCCTCAGCAAACCCGTTTCCGTTTACGAATTACACCTGGGGTCTTGGTTACACGCGGCCTACGATGAACCCGTTAAAACCCTGAACGGGGATGGCGTTCCCGTCGAAGTATCAGAATGGAATACAGGGGCACGATTTTTAACCTACTTTGAATTAGTGGACAAACTCATTCCCTACGTCAAAGAAATGGGCTACACCCACATTGAGTTATTACCGATCGCCGAACATCCCTTTGATGGTTCCTGGGGCTATCAGGTAACGGGTTACTTTGCCCCCACCTCCCGCTTTGGCAGTCCCGAAGACTTCATGTATTTTGTCGATCAATGTCACCTCAACGGCATTGGCGTGATTATTGATTGGGTTCCCGGTCACTTCCCCAAAGATGGCCACGGCCTCGCCTTTTTTGACGGCACGCATTTGTATGAACATGGCGATCCCCGCAAAGGTGAACACAAGGAATGGGGAACCCTCATTTTTAACTATGGCCGCAATGAAGTGCGGAACTTCCTCGTCGCCAATGCCCTCTTTTGGTTCGACAAATACCATATTGACGGGATGCGGGTCGATGCAGTCGCCTCCATGCTCTATCTCGATTACTGTCGGGAAAATGGCGAATGGGTGGCCAACGAATACGGTGGCCGGGAAAATCTCGAAGCGGCAGACTTTTTGCGCCAAGTCAATAGCCTCGTTTATAGCTACTTCCCCGGTATTCTCTCCATTGCCGAAGAATCCACGTCTTGGCCGATGGTGTCCTGGCCGACCTATGTGGGGGGCTTGGGCTTTAACCTCAAGTGGAATATGGGCTGGATGCACGACATGTTGGATTATTTCAGCATGGACCCTTGGTTCCGTCAGTTCCACCAAAACAGCATTACGTTTAGTATGTGGTACAACCACAGTGAAAACTATATGTTGGCGCTCTCCCACGATGAAGTGGTGCATGGTAAGAGCAATATGTTGGGCAAAATGCCGGGGGATGAATGGCAAAAGTACGCTAACGTGCGGGCGCTGTTTACCTATATGTTTACCCACCCCGGCAAGAAAACCATGTTTATGAGCATGGAGTTTGGGCAGTGGAGCGAGTGGAATGTGTGGGGCGATCTGGAATGGCATTTGCTTAACTACAAGCCCCATCATCAGCTCAAGCAGTTTTTCATGGAACTGAACCACCTCTACGCCAACGAACCGGCTCTTTATAGCAATGATTTTGAGGAAGCGGGCTTCCAATGGATTGATTGCACCGACAATCGCCATAGTGTGGTGGCCTTTATTCGGCGCGGTAAAGATCCTAGTCAGTTTGTGATCGCCGTTTGTAATTTCACCCCCCAGCCCCATAGCCATTATCGCGTTGGGGTTCCTGAGGCCGGATTTTATTCTGAGTTGTTTAACAGTGATGCTCGGGAATATGGCGGCAGTAATATGGGGAATTTGGGCGGTAAATGGACGGAGGAATGGTCTTTCCACGGTATGCCCTATTCCTTAGATTTATGCTTACCCCCGTTGGGCGTGTTGGTGTTGAAATTAGACCGATCGCCAGCAACGGTAGAAGCACAAACCAGTGCCGCGGCGGATTAGTAACCATCTCCATTGGCTTCATTCGGTCTGTTGAATCTTGGCGATCACCCTAGGGAATGGGGACTCCAGTCTAAACTCCGGGGGGATGGAAGTCACTGTCCCCCACTTATTCGGCCCTATTGACTGGCTAATGAGGTTGCCCTAGGACTTGGAAACACGGATCTGGAAATCCATTCAGAACTTGGGATTAAGCTACCGAAATGTTTGATAACCTCTGTAAATTTCTCGCAGAATCCTTTTCGGAAGACTATGCGGCCTGGCTACTAGGACGACCTATCAAGTTAACGAAACTGAGTCCCACGGAGCTTTCCTTGGAGCCAATTCGGGCTGATTCCCTGATTCTGGAGCAATCCGAGGATCTGGTCTTGCATTTGGAGTTCCAGACAGAGCCAGACACAACCATGGGGTTTCGGATGTTGGACTATCGGGTGCGGGTCTATCGCCGTTTTCCCCAGAAAACAATGTACCAATTTGTCATTTACCTTAAACGGACTAACAGTGATTTGGTGTATCAGGACAGTTTCCTCTTGGGAGAGACGTTGCATCGCTATGGGGTCATTCGGATCTGGGAGCAATCCCCAGATGTATTTTTGCGTAGTCGTGGCCTATTGCCGTTGGCAATTCTTACCAAGGGTACTGATCCATCCTTTCGGTTACAGGAGGTTGCTCAGGTTTTGGATAAAATAGAGGACAGACGCGAGCAATCAAATCTTCTAGCCGCCACCGCAATTTTTGGAGGTTTAGTCATGAACACGGATGCAATTGGTTCGATTTTAAGCAGCGACATCATGAAAGAATCGACTTTCTATCAGCAAATCCTACGGGAAGGCAAACTTGAGGGCAAACTTGAAGGAAAACTCGAAGGCAGACTTGAGGGCAGACTTGAGGGCAAACTAGAAACGATTCCCCTACTTAGAAAATTGGGACTGACGGCAACAGAAATTGCCAAGGAGTTAGATGTGGATATAACCTTAGTTAATCAGTTTGTTGGCGATCAGGACAATTAGGGAGCTAGGCACTGGACACTGATAGGTTAATTTGGGAACAATCAGACCACCACATCTTGTCTCTCGAATTTCAGACCAAACCCGACGATGCCTTACTCCATCACAATTTACTTTTAGAAACTATGTTTAACCAACATCAACAGGCGATCGCCGTTCAGACCCAAGGTAAAAGTCTGCAAAATATTTCCCATCAAGTCCAATCGGTGGTGCAGCGCTCAGGGATTCAAACAGGATTATGTAATGTTTTTGTGCGCCATACATCGGCATCCTTAATCATCCAAGAAAATGCTGATCCCGATGTGCTCAAGGATCTGGAAACCTTCTTTGCCCAACTCGTCCCTGAAGACGGTGATCGTTACCGTCATAGCACCGAAGGACTTGATGATATGCCCGCCCATATCCGCTCGGCGTTGACCAAAACCTCAGAACAAATCCCCATCATAAACGGACGCTTAGCCCTAGGAACCTGGCAGGGACTGTATTTATGGGAACACCGTCGGCGATCGCAGCAACGGGAACTGGTGATTCATATCAGCGGGGACTCTTGAAACAGCGTAACGCATAACAATCTGACTTGATAATGAGACCCGCTAAGCTGTTTTTAGACCTATTAAGCAAGCCCTAATTTGACGATTCTTTTTCATCATGGCGGAAAAACTCACCCAAACCCCCTAAGATAAAACAGCAGGATTCTTGAAAGAAATACCGAGTTGCGTCATGGATTGGCAATTATTTAGTCTCAGCTTTATTACGGTTTTTTTGGCGGAAATTGGGGATAAAAGTCAATTAGCAACGATCGCCTTGGGGGGCAGTGCCAAATCTCCGAAAGCGGTTTTTTTAGGATCGATTACGGCGTTGATTTTAGCAAGTTTTTTGGGGGTGTTGGCTGGGGGCAGTTTAGCTCAATTATTACCAACAAAATTAATGAAGGCGATCGCCGCGTTGGGATTTGCGGTTATGGCGTTACGATTGTTGTGGCCGGAGACGGACAAGTAAAGTGCTGATAGGTATAACCATTAATCATTTTGGGGGGAGTCTGAGCTGTTTGACAACGGGGTAAGGCGATCGCCGTAAGATAGTTCACTACCCATAAATCAATGGATTCGGTTTGTTGATCCAGGTGTTGCTGTAATTGTTCAACGACAGCGGGATCGCGGCTATGGGTGGCGGGTAATAGTAAAAAGCGTAATTGGGGCGTTATATCCGGAAAGTGGCGTTGGGCTTCTAGGGCAATGCCTAATAATTCCCCGGTTTGGACCAAGCTTTGATGGGGGCTGACGATCCAGCGAGTATGGGGCGTTTGGGTTTGGCTGAGTAACCCTAAAAATTGATCGGGTCGATAGTATTTTTGATAGCCCAAGTTATAGGTAATGGTTAAACTACTAAGAATGCCCATAACCAAAAAAAATGTGGGCAAATACAGGCCTTGACGACTAATTTTCAAGCCATTTTTTAAGTAAATTTTCGGGTTAATTGGATTAACTAAAATATTCTTTTTTTCATTATCCTGAGCTAAACCGATGCCCACTAATAACATCAAAACTGGCCAAAAATTAAAGCTATACCGTGCTCCCCTGGTAATATCCAAACCAGCTCCATAGGCAATCACTAAATAGACAAATGCCAAACTAATAAAAATTTTGATTAACAGGTCAGTCTCCAGACCTAATTCAGTTTTTAAACTTTGTTCTATCCCCCGTTTAAGGATCGGAATTAACCAACAAAGATAAAGCGCCATCGCTAACCCCGACAGGATCACAATTGGTAATTGCGTTGATTCTACGGGAAACAAAACGACCATTGTTACCCAGGCGGCCAATAGCTGAAAGGGTGGCCCGAATACAAAACCAAACCAGTTCATTTCATCGAATTGAATCCATTGGGTCATGCCATTGCCAAATTCCCGCTGTTGAATGAACCAAGCCCAGACCCCTAAAACGGCGATCGTGCCGAGGATCACGGGCAAAAAGTGATTGATCCCTTGCAATAATGGAGCCTTTTCCCGTCGCCATAATCCCCATCGCCAAACGACTAAACCCAAACCTTCCCCCAAAATTAACAACGTAAGCAAAAAATGGGTTGAAATTCCCATCCCATTAACCCCAATCCAACCCAGGCTGAGATAAAGGGGTAAACGCTGGCCCCGTTGCCAATATTGGGCACTTTTCAGGCAACAGGCCAGGGACAACAATCCCCACAGCATTGCCAAGGTATAGTGGCGAGCTTCTTGGCTGATAAAAATGCCATAGGGAGACACCGCCATGACCAGGGCGACAAAATGAGCCAAACGTTCTTGTTTTTGTCCCCAAATCCATTTGACACAGCCATAGCCCACCGGCACTGATAATGCCCCAAAAATAACGGGAAGCGATCGCCCGACATTGACTGCTAAATATTCGCCATTGTTAGGAAAAAGTCGATACCAAAGATGGGCCAGAACAAAATAAACTGGCGGATGATTATCACGATCCAAAATGCCGTTAATTACTTGGTGGGGATTGGCTTGGTCGAGGGGATATAACACCTGTAATAGGCTTTCTATGGGTAATAACTGACCCAGAGGAATCCCATCAAACGATCGCCCCAAACTAAATACTAGGGTGGCAAATTCATCTGTCCAAGGGGGTTTTGCGTCTAAATTCCAACTCCTTAACCCCACGGCGATCGCCGTCCAAACCAGTAATAACAACAGAGATCGGTTCATAGGATGGCCCGTTGCGCCCGCCAAAAAAAACACGGCTAGAAATTAGGATGCTAACCGTGCATTTTGGGTAATTCAAGTTCAACTTGTCAAATGTTTCAGCAACTGGATTTACTTTTTGATGTCCTTAGCCATTTGACGAAACATATCCAGATTGTTATCACTAGACCGGCGATCGTTATTGACAGGGGGGACTTGGGGAGCCCCAGCAGGAGGGGTTACAGGAGTTTCTTTCACGGATTGTCCGTTGGCTTTAACTTTTTTAATCTCGGTAGCAGAAATTTCTTTAACGACTTCCGATCCCGGTGAATTCAAGGTTTTGGGAAAACTCCGCTTAATTTGAATCGGTGTCCGCATATATTCTGCGTTGCCCAAACTTTGGGCCTCATCGGTTTCCAGAAAAAAAGCTTCTTTCTTTTCGGGCTTCGGTTGGGGAGTGTTATCAACTTCATCCACATATTTCGTGCGCTTGCCAAATAATCCAAATAATCCAGCCATTTAAAATACTCCTACCTAACGGCAAATGTTAACGAATGTTTAGAATAATTAAATCTTATCAACTTTTGTTACAAAATGCTGGGGGATATGATCGCCGTGTTACCCAAGTCGTTTGTTTGTGTTAATTTGACTGATGAGCGACTCCATATTCTCCGCTTTTTAGTCAATCCTGCCGTCGCTACTATCTTCTTTCAGTGCCTATTTACTGATCATTTTTCCTCCTCTCTAAACCACGGAATGTGGGTTGAAATTTTTTCTGATTCATTATTTGGGAGTCTTTTTCATTGCCTTTGACTACTCTATTTTTATTAAAAAGTTTTTATTAAGGATTTAAACTTGCGCTTATGAAAAAGCAGTTCAAAGAGAGTGAAAATGCTCCTAATTCACTTTACTTAAGCGAATTTCAGCGTAAAATTCTCCAAAAAAAATTAGAAGATACTCAAATAGAATCCTATCGTCAGCGAATTTTAATTATGTTGCTGGCAGATGAAGGAAAAACCCAAAAAGAAATCTCTCAAAACCTTAATTGTTCTGCGGCCACGGTACGCCACTGGACAACAATGGCACGGATGGGACTCGCTCATCAATGGCAAGAAGTTCCCGTCGGTCGGCCAAAAAGAATTAATCACGAATATTTACAACGCTTAAAGGAACTGGTTAGCCAAAGCCCGCAAGACTTTGGTTATAGTTTTCAACGCTGGACGGGATCGTGGTTAAGTCGGCATTTAGCTAAGGAGTTAGGGATTGAAATCCATGAACGTCATACTAACCGCTTGCTAAAAGAGATGGGTTTATCTCTTACTAAAACTCAGAAAAATTTATTAGCGGAAAATCAGCCTACTCGAATTGCCATTGGTGATTTATCTAGTGTTAGTCAATCTCAATTTAACTAATTGTTCGATTCATTTAATTTATATATCTGAATTATTGTATGACTTCACAATCTTTAAGGGCGATCACCTTACCGTTATTAACGGAAATTTTTGGCTCTCAAATCGCTGAATCGGATTTTCAGCAATGTTTACACGCGGTTCAATACCTAACACCAAAAGTAGGCAAATTTTGGCTGGGAACTGAAGCTAAGTCAGGACTGTATTTCATTTTAGAAGGGAAGGTTCGGTTATTAGATCTCAATGAAGAACTGCTTACCACCCTAGAGTCAGGAGATACGTTTGGCGAATTTACCCTATTTTCAGAAGCCAATTTAATGCCCTATGATGGCAGGGCCGCCTTGGGTTTGCAATTAGCTTTTTTACCGCAAAATTTGATCGTTAATCTCTGGCGGAAATATCCCCAGATACGGGAAAAGTTATGGCAACAGGCTCAAAATCGTCATGCCTTAATATCCGATTCGAGTGACTTTTTCCCTGATACAGCGATCGCGTCTGAATCCGTACCTTGGACAAGCCCCATTAGGGAAGAACAATCACAGAAGAAAATTAATAAAGCCTATTTTCCCAGTCCAGCTGATCAGATTGGACATTGGCTACAAAGAATTACTCGCCGTTATCCATTTTTTGCTCAACAGAGTGCTTCAGATTGTGGTGCGGCTTGTTTAGTCACAATTTCTCGTTATTGGGGCAAAAAATTTAGTATTAATCGGGTACGAGATATTGCCAATGTGGATGCCAATGGAACTTCGTTACGGGGCCTATCAGCCGCCGCGGAAAGTGTGGGGTTTTCCACTCGTCCTGTTAAAGCTAGTCTCGATCAATTGGCCAAACAAACTTTGCCCGCGATCGCCCATTGGGAAGGCAAACACTATATTGTCGTGTATGAAATTACCCATAAAGAAGTCATTATCGCTGATCCTGCGATCGGACAGTTAACCCTAAAACATCGGGAGTTTTTAGCTAAATGGACAGGTTACGCTTTACTTTTACAACCAACGGTTCTGTTTAAAGAAGCCAGAGAAACAACGACTCCTTTTTGGCAATTTTTTGAATTAGTTAAACCTTATCGATTAGTTCTAGCAGAAGTTTTTGTTGCCTCTCTTTTAATCCAGATTTTTGGTTTAATCACGCCTATTTTTACCCAAATTATTTTAGATCGAGTTGTGGTTCAGCGATCCGATTTAACTCTGTTTACCATTGGTTTGGGATTACTGATTTTTGGCATTTTTCGGGTGATGATTATTGGTTTGCGTCAATATCTTTTGGATCACACCGCCAATAAAATAGATTTAGCTCTAATTGTGGGTTTTATTCGTCATACTTTACGGCTACCATTGGGCTTTTTTGAATCCCGTTATGTCGGTGATATTATTTCCCGTGTTCAGGAAAATAGTAAAATTCAACGCTTTTTATCGGGAGAATCTCTTTCTATTCTGCTAGATTTACTGACGGTATTTATCTATGTCGGTTTAATGTTTTGGTATAGTTGGAAAATGGCATTAGTCGTTTTAATTATCGTACCTCCTTTTTTCCTTTTAGCCCTAATTTCTACTCCATTTTTACGGCGTATTTCGAGGGAAATTTTTAATACCAATACTTCGGAAGGTAGCTATCTAATCGAGGTTTTATCTGGCATTCGTACCGTCAAATCTACGGCTGTTGAACAGACCGTACGTTGGCATTGGGAAGAATTACTCCAACAGGCAGTGAAAAAGAAGTTCTCAGGAGAAATAATTGGTAATTCTTTACAAATTGTTAGTAATTTAATTGAGTCATTAATGACTACCGCTCTCCTTTGGTTTGGAGCATCCTTGGTGATTAAAAATCAATTAACCATTGGGCAATTAGTGGCTTTTAATATGCTGCTTTCTAACGTGATTAGTCCCTTTCAACGACTAACTGTACTTTGGAATGAATTTCAGGAAGTTACTGTTGCTATAGAACGAATTAATGATGTTTTAGATACAGAACCTGAAGAAGATTTACATCAGCAAATGCGTCAGACTTTACCGCCAATTGAAGGTAATATTTCTTTTGAAAATGTTACGTTTCGTTATCATTCCGAAAGTGAGATTAACGTCTTGGAAAATCTCAGTTTTGAATTAAAATCAGGTCAAATGGTTGCCTTAGTCGGAAGAAGTGGTTCAGGAAAAACGACTATTTCCAAACTAGTTTTAGGGTTGTATCCACCTACCGACGGCAAAATTCTGATCGATGGTCAAGATATAACGAGTCTTTCACTTCATTCCCTTCGACATCAAGTCGGTGTAGTGGATCAAGATACCTTTTTATTTGGAGGAACGATTCGAGAAAATATTAGTTTAGGACACCCCGACGCAAAATTAGAAGCCATTATTGAAGCGGCTAAATTGGCAGGAGCCGATGAATTTATTAAAAAGTTACCGATGGGTTATGAAAGCCAAATTGGGGAAGGAGGCGGAATGTTATCAGGGGGTCAACGTCAACGAATTGCGATCGCCAGAGCTTTGTTAGATAATCCTAAGTTATTGATATTGGATGAAGCTACTTCCCATTTAGATGCTGAATCTGAACGAATTATTCAAAATAATTTAATCAAAATTATCGGTGATCGCACCACCTTAGTAATTGCCCACCGTCTTTCTACCATACGCCATGCGGATTTAATTTTAGTGTTAGACAAGGGAATTTTAATTGAGCAAGGAACCCATGAAGAATTAATGAAGAAACGGGGTCATTACTATTATCTCAATCAACAACAATTACAGGCAATATAAATTTATTTCACAAATTCTATTTAAAAACTCATTGCAAACAAATCATCAAAAAATCATGACTACTCAACTTCAATCGAACAAAGAAGCGACCCCTTCAGCTAACTTAGAAGCTGTTAAGTCGGAGCAAATTGCGTTGCCAGCAACAGAGGATTGGTCGTATGCTACCAAGGAACTTTTGGATACGCTACCCCAAGCTTGGACAAGGGGATTACTTTATTTTTTAATAATTTTTATTGCTATTATTTTGCCCTGGGCAATCTTCTCTAAAATTGACGAAACAGGTAATGCCAGAGGTCGCATTGAACCCAAGGAAGAAACGATTAAATTAGATGCATCTGTCGCAGGTACGGTCTCAGAAATTCGTGTAAAAGAGGGCGATCACGTTAAAGCGGGGCAAGTTTTAATGCTATTAGAATCGGACTTAATTAACAGCGATTTAAAACAAGCTCAAGATAAATTAACAGGTCAACTTAACCGTCTGAATCAATTAAGTTTATTAAAAACCCAATTAGTCTTAGCTTTATCTACTCAACAACAGCAAAACAAAGCCACCGAATTGGAAAAACAAACTCAAGTCGATCAAGCTAAAGAAAATGTGGTAACCCTTAAAAATACCTATCACTTGCTACAAACAGAAAAAAAAGCCCAAGTTAATCAAGCAATAACAACTCTCCAAAATAATGAAGAAGCTTTAAAAATTCATCGTGTACGTTTAGATAATGCGAAACGGGAAATTGACCGTTATCAACAAGCGGCTATTGACGGAGTAGTATCTTCCAGTCAGTTGGACGATAAGAAAGATCTAAGCCAGGAACGACAACGGATTTATGAACAAGGGCAATCGGATATTGAACAGGCTAAACTTCGCCTCAAGGAACAAAAAAGTAATTATGAAAAGGCGATCACCCAAGCTCAATCCGATATTGAGCAGGGAAAGTTACGGTTAACTCAACAAAATAAAGGGCTAAAAAGTTTAATTCACACCAATGAGTTAGCGATGTTAAGAATTCAGGAACAACTAAAAAATAATGAGACAGAAACAGTCACTTTAAACTCGGAGATTGCTCAGATCAAAACCCAAATTAAATCCTTAAATTTTCAGCTATCCCAACGCAGCATCAAAGCAACCGTTAGTGGCATTCTTTTTCAGTTACCCATTCAAAAAGCAGGAGCCGTTGTGCAGCTAGGAACTCGCATTGCTGAAATTGCTTCCCAAAATTCACCGTTAATTGTGCGGGCGCAAATGCCCACCAGTGATAGTGGTTCATTACGAGAAGGTTTATCGGTTAAGCTCAAATTTGATGCCTATCCCTTCCAAGATTACGGAGTTGCAGAAGGCAAATTATTCAAAATTTCACCTACTACTACTTTAGTGGATACTGCTAATGGGAAAGCCGAGGTTTATAAGCTAGAAATTAGTTTAAATAAAGCCTGTATGCCAACGGCTAATCAATGTATTCCCCTGCGTCCTGGCGATACAGCAACGGCAGAAGTTATTGTGCGACAACGACGTATTATAGATTTTGTGATTGATCCCTTTAAAAAGTTACAAAAAGGAGGATTGCAATTATAAAATGTACGATAATGTCTGCAAATTTCTAGCAGAAAGTTTTTCCGAAGACTTCTCTGGTTGGTTAATCGGCAAACCGATTCATCTAACCGAATTGAAACCGTCGGAGTTATCCCTGGAACCGATTCGTGCTGATTCTGTTATTTTTCTGCGTTCTGAGGAATTAATTCTGCATATTGAATTTCAAACAGAACCTGATGAAACAATGGCTTTTCGGATGGCCGATTATCGCCTACGCTTGTATCGCCGTTTTCCCGACAAGGAGGTTTATCAGGTGGTGATCTATCTTAGAAGAAGAAGTTCTCCTCTAGTCAAACAAGATACTTTTCGGTTAAGAACGATGATCCATTCTTTTGATGTAGTAAGATTATGGGAAGAACCGACAGAAAAGTTCTTGAAATCCCAGGGTTTATGGCCGTTTGCGGTATTGAGTCAGACTGTTGCTCCCGTAACAACTCTCAATCAAGTAGCGGCGGAGATTAAACAAGTCAAAAACCGTCGAATACAGGCTAATTTATCGGCCACAACTTCAATTTTGGCAGGTTTATTATTAAATCAACAAGAAATTAATCGTATTTTAAGGAGTGACATTATGAAAGAATCTGTTATTTACCAAGAAATTCTAGCTGAAGGTCTAGCTAAAGGCAAGCTTAAAACTTCACGCCATATCGCTTTGAATTTGTTGCGATTGGGGATGTCTATGGAGCAGGTTGCCCAGGCGACAGAGTTATCCCTTGAAGAGGTACAAGTTCTCAGTTCTGAACAGAATTCATCAGAGCCAAGTTAAATTTTGTTTATTTTATTTTGAGGTTAATTAATATGTCTAAAACTATCACTATTACCAATGAAGATATTCTGCAACAGGTTAAGTTATCTTGTCAGCTTCCTGAGATGATTGACCAGATTGTTAAGCGTCAGATTGTTGAGGATGCTGTAACGGAAGCGGGTATTAAAGTTGAGGATGAAGAGCTTCAACAAGCGGCGGATCAATTTAGATTAATGAATAAGTTAGATACTGCCAAAGATACTCATCTATGGCTAGAGAAGCATCAGCTTTCGGTGAGTGATTTTGAGAAGATTTTGGAATTTGGTGGGATGTCGGGCAAGTTAATGCGGCATCTTTTTACAGATAAAGTAGAGCCTTATTTTTATGCGAATCAATTAAATTATGCTAGTGCCGTCATTTATGAGATTGTGTTAGATGATCCTGATTTGGCGATGGAGTTGTTTTATAGTATTCAGGAAAAGGAAGTAACTTTTTATGAGGTGGCGCGTCAATACATTACGGATGTGGAGTTAGGGCGCAAGGGGGGCTATTTAGGAAAGGTAACTCGTCAGGATTTAAGACCAGAGGTTAGTGCGGCAGTTTTTGCGGCCAAGCCTCCCCAGTTGTTGAAACCGGTGATGACGGCGAAGGGTGTTCATGTGATTTTTGTTGAGGAGATTATTAAGCCAGAGTTAGAAGGGATGTTACGGTTAAAAATTATGTCTAATTTTTTAGATGAATGGTTCGTGTTGCAACAGGGCCGACTAGAGGTTATCACCAAATAAAGTTTTGTTAGTAAAGCGAAAAACCTCCCAGTATTTACTGAGAGGCTTTGCGCTGTAGAAATAAAATATACAGAATGGATTCAGATGGAGAATCGAAGTTGCTTAATCAAGGTTATGAAGGCTAGTTTTGCACATATCCAAAAGTTAGTTTGAGTCGTTTTAATCTGGGTTTTAAACATTACAGGTAAAACGATTCACACCTCAAATCAGGAACCTTGGAGAATCTTCTCTATTTAACAAAGAAATCCCATACGGCATCAACGAGCTTATGAACCCATTTAGGAGCTTTGCCGCCGAGAATAGCTGACATTTCGGCATCATTGACATCATACAAAAGGTTAGACTCAGAAGAACTCAGATCAGCAATTTGAATACGAGACATGGGAAAAATTCTCCGCTTAAAATAGTTGTCCACACCCTTGATAATAAACAAGCCTTAAATCTGACGCAACCCCTAAATTCAAGTTAAAAAGACATAATAGTTACAATTATGTCCTCAAAAATCGCTCTTTTTTGATCCCCCTCAACGAAAAATTAACCTTTCAGCTACTCTCCCTCTCAAAAATCCCCCCAAATCCAGGACATAATTGATTCAATTTTGTCCGATTTTTTATGCTGTGCCTGTTTTTATCTTGAGTATTTTGGAATATCCTGAAAGGAAGGTTGGCGATAGCCCAATCAAGTAGCATATTGATCACCTCTACCCAAAAGAGAAAACTCCCAATGCCTCAAATTAAAATTACTGATTTAATTGACAATGCCGTAGAAAATGCTCTTGCTCGCCGTGAACAAGCTTTGACTACAGAAGAAACCAATCAAATTCAAGGGGGAGCATCGTTTAAAACAGCAGGAGGACGAATATTTAAGCCTTGGATTATCCTCGGAGGCTTCTTACTTGGATGATCTTCGGAGGCTTCTTAATTAAGATACATGGATAGCATAAATTAATCCAGCAAATTATGGACAAAATAACTAATAATAAAATACCACTTTGTCCAAGTGCTAGACCAGAATGGAATAATCCCATGATCTTTGGAGTTATTACTGGCACAAAAGACAAACCTAGTGTCACCTATCTTAAAGAATCTCAACCCATAACTGAAGAGTTGATCGCTCTGGCTCAACCCGTCACTCCCACAGAAGTCTTTAGAATCGGAGGGACTTGTGCCACCGAGAAATGCCAACACTTCGACGGAGCAAACTGCACCCTAGCGCAACGAGTGGTCAACAACTTACCCATAGTTGAAGACAATTTGCCCGCTTGTGCCATTCGTCGAGATTGTCGCTGGTGGTTACAAGAAGGTAAATCTGCTTGTTTACGTTGTCCTCAAGTAATTACAGACAACTACGCGCCGACAGAATTGTTCAAGGAAGTTGCCAAACCTCCTGGACTTTAAGATAGTTCGTAAAGCGAAAGTTGGATAAAAAATTTATAATTTGAGAGTGCATTAACTTTTTTACCGCCTAGAAAATGCACTCTTTTTTAATTTATTAATAACGACAACCACAATCTTTTCCTGTTGGGGGATGTTCTAGAAAACACTAAAATATTCGTGTAAGAGTTAGCATAAAGTTGTCCTGCTCAATTCCCTCAAGCCTAATGCCGAACCCAACTATCACCCTACAAATTCCCGAAAACCTTTATCAACGATTAGCCAATACTGCTAATGCAGTAGGTCATTCCCTAGATGAAATTATGTTGCAGGCCTTAACGTTGGCAGTCCCCCCGATTGGCAGGATGTCCCAGAAGAATTTCAGAGAGAACTTGCCAGATTAGACCATCTCAATAATGAAACTCTTTGGAAAATTGCTCAGAGTCACAAAGATTCCAGGGAAATGGAACGTTACACCTTGCTCCTAGAAAAAAATAAAGAGGAAGAATTAACCATGGCAGAACAACTAGAACTCGCGCAATTACGTTATCAAGCGGACTTATTTATGCTCAAAAAAGCTCAGGCAACTGTTTTACTGCGCTGGCGTGGTGAACGATTTAAAATGGTTTAAAAGATTATGGCTACTTATATTTCTGAAATTCTACGCCTCAGAATTACAGAAGCTGATCATCAACAATGTTGTTATTGTTTAACAAACGAGCAAAATAGCGGTATTCCCATGACCTATGACCATATTATACCTCGTTCTAAAGGAGGAAATACTAGCTTTGAGAATATGTGTTTAGCCTGTCGTTCTTGCAATAAATTTAAAGGCAGTTTAACCGAAGTTAATGATCCTTTTACTACAGAGATTTTTCCTCTTTTTCATCCTCGTCAGCAGGAGTGGTCAGAACATTTTGTTTGGAGTGCTGATCGAATAAAAATCATCGGATTGACCACGATTGGTAGCGCTACAGTCATTGCCTTGCGAATGAATAATGGTGTCATTGTTGGGGCAAGGAGGCGATGGGTCAGGAACAATCGTCTAATATTTTAAAAAATAGATAAAGGTGTTAAGCTTGCTATCACAAAAGCCTTTGAAAAATATCAAAAGTTAGGGAAATCTGTTGTTGTTTATCAAGATGATGAAATTAAAATCTTTACGGGAGAAGAAATTAAAGTTTTACTCGAAAATGACAATACTGAATTTCTCTAGAGATTTAGTTTATCAATGAAAATAAAAGTTAGGAGTGAAAAGCAAGCCCCTACATACAATTGAAATTTAACAGAATTTTGTATAAGGGACTCAAGATGACTATTTGAAAAAGGGGATAGAATAGTGTTTTATGCCTTGAAATTAATTATGGTTTTTGCCCAAAGGGTTATTTGATGGTGTGCCATTTCAAAGAAAAAAGGCAATGTTCTAGACCTGTGGATCGCATTTCTATAAAGAAGTCAGCCTATTGATTATGACTTGTGTTATCCACAGATTCAGAACACCGCCAATAATACCTTGCGATAACAAATTTTCGCTTGCTGTACAAAAGGCACATTTTTAGAAAAAACGTGGAAAATTAATATAAGAGCGCTATAACAATCAGCGCCGCCACGAACCACCATCCCCTTCCATTAATACCAGACATTTCCTCATCAGTAAGTTCAGATAAGAAGGCGAATTCAGAAGGATTAAGATCGTTAATTTGAATACGAGACATAAGAAAAATTCTCCGTGTAAATGGTTGTCTATGGTCAATATACGAAAAAATTAAATGTGATGCAAGCCCTAAGTCCAACTTAAAAAGACATAACAGTTACACTTATGTCCTCAAAAATCGCCCTTTTTTGATCCCTCTCAACGAAAAATCAACCTTTCAGCCACTCTCCCCTCCCAAAATCCCCCTAAATTCAGGACATAATTGATTCACTTTTGTCCGATTTTTTATGATTTCCTTATTTTCATCTTAAGTATTTTGGACTATTCTCAAAGGAAGGTTGGCAATAACCCAATCAAGTAGCCGATTGATCATCTCTACCCAAAGGAGAAAACGCTTAATACCTCAAATTCAAATCACTGACTTTAATTGACAATGCCTTAGAAAACGCTCTTGCTCGCTGTGAACAAGTTGTAACTACAGAGGAAGTCAATCAAATTCAGGAAAGAGTATTCATCTAAATAAAGATGGATGAGGTCAACTCAATCTCAAGACAACTACTTTTATTTCATTAGGAGAATATCCGATGGGTAGAATTTCCATTACCAATCTACACGTTAATGATTTTGACTCTTCAATTATGTCTCTTGAAGAAAGGGAAACCAACTTATATTGAACCAGCAGATAATTTTCCCGATAGTGTAGTTTTTAGAATTGCTCATGGAACAGTCAAAGAAACTTAAGTTTCTTTTGTCCGACCCCTCACTTAAATTAATTAGCACAATTATTAAATTACCCACAAATAGGAGTCTATCATGTCTTTTGAAACCCAAAACTCGTCAAATCTAAATTCAGATGACGCTCAACAAATTTGTCCTCAACTCTTAGAAGAAATTGCCAACGACGATGAGCTTAAAACTCTGACAGAGGAAGAAATCAAAGCTGTTTTTGGTGGTTTTCGTTTCAAGGGACTAATTTATGGAAGCGTAATAATGAAAATTCTTTAGGCTTCGATAATTACTCATAACTGTAATGCTTCTGACATCATGGAATAAACTGGCCAATCCTTTGCCTACTTGATTACCACAATTATTAGTTTACCCACAAATAGGAGTCTATCATGTCTTTTGAAAGCCAAAACTCATCAAATCTAAATTCAGATAACGCTCAACAAATTTGTCCTCAACTCTTAGAAGAAATTGCCAACGATGACGAACTAAAAACCCTGACAGAGGAGGAAATCAACGCTATTTTTGGTGGTTTTCGCATCAAGCCAATGTATGGAGTTATTGTAAAACCGCCAATCTCGGTACGACCGATATATGGACTGTCAGTGCCTCGACTGACCAATTTCTAATTCTTTGTCTACTTGATTACCACAATTATTAACTTACCCACAAATAGGAGTCTATTATGTCTTTTAAAAACCAAAACTCGTCAAATCTAAATTCAGATGACGCTCAACAAATTTGTCCTCAACTCTTAGCAGAAATTGCCAACGACGATGAGCTTAAAACCCTGACAGAGGAGGAAATCAACGCTGTTTTTGGCGGTCGTATCAAACCAATATTGGTCAACGCAAAGCCAACGTATGGACTATCAATTCCTCGATTTTTTAAATAAGAACATTGCTTAATTTCATGTAGGCTTGTTATTTTGGCAAGCCTACTCATGATTAATTTTGTCGATTGAAGATGAGCTAAAAACATACAATCATTGAGGAGAATTAAATGAGCGAATATCGCCGTATTAGTTACGCTGTCTGGGAAATCACTCTAAAGTGTAACCTCGCTTGTCAACATTGTGGTTCGCGAGCTGGGGAAGCTCGTACCCAAGAACTATCTACCGCAGAAGCCCTCAACCTCGTCCAACAATTAGCAGAAGTTGGTATTCAAGAAGTTACCCTCATTGGCGGAGAAGCCTTCATGCGTCCCGACTGGCTGGAAATTGCCCAAGCCATCACCCAAGCGGGGATGATTTGCGGCATGACCACAGGAGGCTTCGGAATTAGTCAAGAAACGGCGCAAAAAATGAAAGATGCTGGAATTCAAGTCGTTTCTGTCTCTGTTGATGGTTTAGAAGCTACCCACGATCGCCTGAGAGGAAAAACCGGCTCTTGGCAATGGGCATTTAAGACGATGAGCCACCTAAAACAAGTAGGGATTCCCTTTGGTTGTAACACCCAAATTAATCGCCTTTCTGCTCCTGAATTTCCCCAAATCTACGAAAAAATCCGCGATGCAGGCATATTTGCTTGGCAGATTCAGTTAACTGTACCAATGGGCAATGCCGCCGATAACCATCAAATTTTGCTGCAACCCTACGAATTGCTCGATATTTACCCGATGATTGCCCGTGTCGTCCAACGAGCGAAACAGGAAGGGGTCGATGTCCAACCTGGTAATAATATTGGTTACTATGGCCCCTACGAACGACTTCTGAGAGGCGGCGATGCTTGGACATTCTGGCAAGGCTGTAGTGCTGGACTCTCCGCCCTGGGGATTGAAGCTGATGGAGCAATTAAAGGCTGTCCTTCTTTACCCACTGCGGCCTATACAGGAGGCAATATCCGCGATCGCTCTTTAAGAGATATTGTCGAACAAGCAGCAGAATTGCGCTTCAACTTAGGAGCCGATACACCCCAAGGAACAGAGCATTTGTGGGGGTTCTGTCAAACCTGTGAATTTGCTCAACTCTGTCGCGGGGGATGCAGTTGGACTGCCCATGTATTTTTTGACCGCCGAGGGAATAATCCCTACTGTCACCATCGCGCCTTAACCCAAGCCAAAAAGGGCATTCGAGAGCGATTTTATTTAGAACAGCCCGCTGCTGGAGTGCCGTTTGACAATGGCAGATTTGTTCTGATTGAAGAGTCACTTGATGCGCCTTTACCAACAAATGACCCTCTGTATTTTTCTTCTTCTTCTATCCAATGGTCAGACAGTTGGCAGAAAGAAATGAGCTTGGTTTAAACAGGACTTAAGCCAAGAACTAACTTGTGGGAGTAATCACCCCTGGATTGCCCCAAGAAAACATCATAGGCCAGCTAAAATCGTTTAATTTGTTAAAATAAGGAGAATCTACTAATGGAAGATAGCACTACTAAAAACGAAGGTAATCCCTCTCAAGAGCCGTTGCTACCTCGCTCAGCTTGGAATAATCAAATAGCTTTTTTAAGAGCTGTTTTTCGAGCAAAAAAAGCTTTAGATTTAGTTGAGAATGAAGCCGAAGTATTTCATCTACAGTAATGGCAAAAGTTTCACAATTTTTTGCTTAATTGATTGCTAAAAATATAACTATCTTTCCAAGACTCTGCATTAAATCCAATATCTAATGATCTACCTTAAAGGGTTATTTATGCTGAGCAATAACTATTTAAGGTAATTTTTATTTACTTTAAAAGCATTAATCTAAGAACAAATAGATGAGCTAAACTCACTCTGTGGCTCAAATTTTGTTTACTAATCTACGCACTGATGACTTTGATTTTTCGCTTATTTCTCTGGGAGATTAGTAGACATCTTCATAATATTATCTAAACCCTGTAAGTCTTATGAGGTAAGGAATCTAGCAAAAAAGAATTCATTTTTTTATCCCCATAATTTTTTGGTGAAATTGAATTAGGGATGAGGAATGGGCATCTCAGCCACAGAACTATTTTATTAATACAACACGGAAAAGCTTGCTATGAAAGGTTTGTAAGTCTTGGAGATGTCTAATAATTTGACAACGATGAGTCCCAAAACTTTCCTGCTCACTGAAACGGGGATTAGGTTCTTCTGCTAATCCCAGGCCTTCAGCCAAAAATAACGTGAATAAAGGAATTTCTTGCTTAAAATCTCTTTGATTAACCTCATAGAGTCACTTTCGTCCTGTTTTGTCCCCCCGCCAGAATCAATGCTTAAGTTGCTAAGGTTTCCAAAATTTCCAAATGATTACCATTAACGAAATCCCAACCGGATTGGAGGCGTTTTCCTGGGGGTTGTAGGGTT
>Ga0315899_10002388_pt1 | contig 20793 bp, 17 predicted proteins | sample LakEriMetagenome_2_FD_203518 | JGI IMG/M metagenome (GOLD analysis project Ga0315899, IMG submission 203518) | Freshwater fungal communities from buoy surface, Lake Erie, Ohio, United States - Buoy 4 MA112 | ecosystem: Environmental > Aquatic > Freshwater > Lake | place: USA: Lake Erie, Ohio... | reverse complement strand
CGCAGCCGACCCCAACCGGCGCCAGCGCAGCGTCGCGCCCCCCCAACCCCGACCCCGACCCCCGCTGCCGTTCCCCGCGCCAAGACCCCAACCCAGACCCCGACCCGACCCGGGCCCCGCCACGACCCCGACCGCGGGTCGGCCCCCGACCGCCGTGGCAGGGCCCCGACTGCCGTGGCAGTACCCCGACCGCCGTGGCAGTACCCCGACCCCAACCACCCCCGACCGCAGTTCGCCAGCGGCCGCCGCTAGATTGACGCGCATGCCGCGTTTCTACCTGACCACCGCCATCGACTACGCGAATGGCGATCCACACCTCGGCCATGCGCTCGAGAAGATTGGTGCCGATGTGATTGCCCGGTACCGCCGCCGTTGTGGCGACGACGTGCATTTGCTGATCGGCATGGACGAGCACGGACAGAAAGTGCAGCAGACCGCCGCGAAGGCCGGGGTGCCTCCCCAGGCGTTCACCGACGAGATCGCGGCCCGCTTCCAGTCCATGTGGGCCAAGCTCGGCATCAGTTACGATCAGTTCATCCGCACCACCGAAGCGCATCACAAGGCCGGCGTCGCCGCGCTCATTCGCCGCATCGCCGCACACAACCCCGACGACTTCTACGAGCGCTCCTACACCGGCAGATACTGCGTCGGGTGTGAAGCGTTCAAGCAGGACGCCGACATCGACGCCGACGGCAAGTGCGTGCTGCACCCCACCCGCGTGCTCGAGGAAGTGGAAGAGCGCAACTGGTTCTTCCGGCTGTCCAAGTACCAGGACTTCCTGCGCGACCTGCTCACCACCAACCCGTCGTTCTGCGAGCCTGAGAGCCGTCGCAACGAGATCCTCGGCCTGCTCAATCAGGGGCTCGAAGACGTCTCGGCGTCGCGCGCGCGCCTCGACTGGGCAGTGCCCTTTCCCCTGCCGTTGTCGAACGGGGAGACGCAGGGGACCTACGTCTGGTTCGACGCCTTGCCGAACTATCTCACGGCCACCGGATTCCCGGAGGACGGGTTCGAGCAGCGGTGGCCGGCCGACCTGCACATCATCGGCAAGGACATCACGCGCTTCCACGCCGTGATCTGGCCGGCCATGCTGCACGCCGCCGGGCTGCCGCTGCCGCGGCAGGTATGGGCGCACGGCTTCGTGCAACTGGGCGGCGAGCGCTTCTCCAAGAGCGCCGGCGTGAAGCTCGATCTGGGCGAGGCCATTGATCGCTTTGGTGCCGATGCATTCCGCTATGTCCTGCTGCGCGAGGTGCCGTTCGACGGCGACGGCAACTTCTCGTGGGAACGCTTCGAGGAGCGTTACACCAGCGACCTCGCCAATGCCTTCGGCAACCTCGCCAGCCGCGCCATGGCGATGGTCGAGAGATACTGCGACGGCGTCGTGCCGCGTGCCGCGCGCCCCGACGAAGAGGCGGCCGACGAGGCCGACCTGGCCGCCTATCATGCGGCCATGCACGGCGAGCACGGCTGGCTGCTGCACGACGGACTGACTGCCGTGTACCGCATGACGCAGCGCGCGAACGAGTATACGGCAGCGACCGCACCGTGGACCGTGGCCAAGGATCCGGCCCGGCGCGCCGAGTTGGAGGTTATCCTGGCGTCGCTCATTCGCCGCATTGCGCGGCAGACGCTGTTGCTCGCCCCGTTCATGCCAACCAAGACCGCACAGGTCTGGGCCCAGCTCGGGGGGCCGGCCGACTTCGAGGCGCAGCGCTACGACGCGCTGCCGTCACTCGATGCCGGTGGCTGGACGGTGACCAAGGGCGACCCGCTCTTCCCGCGCCCGGCCTGACCAACCACCCGAGGTCTGGGCGGCCCGGCGCGAGCCGGGCCTTACCGCTTCTCGAAATCCACCGTGGGTACGGCGCGCGCCGCCGCATCCGTCACTTCGAAGTACTCACGGGCCTTGGCGCCCGTGGCCTTGGCCGTGAGGACCGCGGGGAACTTGCGGATGTACTCGTTGTACTGCCGCACCGCATTGTTGTAGTCGGTCCGCGATACGGCAATGCGGTTCTCCGTCCCCGTGAGCTCATCCTGCAGGCGCAGGAAGTTCTCGTTGGACTTGAGTTCCGGGTACGCCTCGATCGCCACCGTCAGGCGGCCCAAGGCGCCCGTGAGCTGCGCGTTGGCGTTGGCCAGCTCCGCCGGATCGGACCCGCCCGGCTTCTGCAGGGCCCCCACCAACCCCGCGCGGGCCTGCGTCACCTCGGTAAGCACCTTCTCCTCCTGCGCGGCAAACCCCTTCACGGTGTTCACCAGATTGGGAATGAGATCGGCGCGCCGCTGCAGCTGGGCATCGATGTTCTGCTTGGCCTGGGCGGCCGTTTCATCGTACGCCTGAATGCTGTTGTACCCACACGCCCCGAAGGCGAGCGGCATGGTGAGCGCGACGATCAGCGCGCGACGACGGGTCTGATGCAAAAACGCCACGGAACACTCCTGGATGATGACGTTGAGGATGCGATGGAAAGCTACTGCGGAGGCAGGCCGGCCATGTCGCCCTGCCCCGGCAACTGGAAGCGATTGAGATAGGCCACGAGAGCCGTCATCCCCGCTACATACCCCTCCAGCACGCGTTCGGTGTCGCCGGACGGCATCGCCGAACCGCGCTTGTAGGCCAGCACCTGTTCAAAGGGTGCCGCCGGAAAGCCGCACCGGGCGCTCACGGTGGCAATGACCTGGGCACTGTCGCGCGGCGGCACGTCACCCTGCAGGCGCATGACGCCGCGGAAGATGACCAGCAGCGTGCTGAGGCTCGCGCGCAGCAGCTCCTGCTGTCGGGCGTTGTCGGTCCCGGCCAGCATGACGCCCCGGCGCAGCCGCAGCAGCTTGCCCATGGCCTCCTGCTCCACCTGCAACCGCAAGTCGGAGAGCGAGACCGTGACCCCCTCCAGCGGCAACGAGCCGGCCAGTACGCGATGGCGCTCGAGAATGTCCGCGTACTCCATGGGGAACACGTCGGCCGACGACACCCACTCGGCCGTGGTCAGTTCGAGCACGGGAGGGTTCCCCGCCTCCTGCCAGGCGCGCATCGTCTGGCCGAGCGCCCGGAGTGAGGCGAGCGACATGGTGTGCACGATGGCCAACACGTTGAGGTCCGAGCGGCCGGCAATGTCCTCGCCACTCGCGGCCGAGCCGTACAGCACGACGGCCTGCAAGGCCTCGCCGTGCACGCGCGTCAGCTGCGCGACCAGTTCATCGAGCGTCATCGTCTTCGCTGCCATGTTCATGCCTTACCAGTCAGAGCCACCGCCACCACCGCTGAACCCGCCACCGCCGCCGAATCCACCGAACCCGCCGCCACCGCCTCCCCCGAAGCCGCCGCCGCCCCACCCGTGCGACCCGCCCGTGTAGATCACCGGCCCCGGGACAGGAATGGGGAGGCACCCCACGCATCCCCGTCGCCGTCGCCCGCCAAACGAGCTGAGCACGAACAGGATGATGATGATGACCAGGACCGCCGGAAAACCGTCGCCATCGGGACGACTGCGTGAGGAGCGCCGTGGCTCCCGCGGCTGCCCGTCGAGCGTGACGTTGAATGCCGCGGCATAGCGATCGGCCACCTCGAACGCGATGGCCTCGATGGCACCGCCGTAATCCTGGGCGCGAAACCGCTCACCCTGCTCGCGGCAGAGCGCCCCGGCCGTGGCGTCGGTGAGAAACCCCTCCGCGCCCTGCCCCGTCTCGATCCGGCAACGACCGCGGCCATCCTGCGCCGTCTCCTTGGGAACAATGAGAATGACCACGCCGGCGTTGCGGGCCGCGTCGCCGATCTGCGCGTCCGCGCCGATCTTCCACTCGCGTCCCAACCGCAGGGCCGTCTCTTCTACCGGACGTCCCGCCAGATCCGGGAGCGTCACGACCACCATGTCGCCGCGCGTTGCGGCGTTGAGCCGCTCCGCCAACGCCGTCAGGCGCCGTTCCGCCTCGTCGGGAATGACGTTGGCGAAGTCGTTGACATAGCCCACCGGTTGCGGCAACGCCGGCGGTTGCGCCCCCAGCGGTGCCGCCGCGCCCATGATGGCGAGGAGCCACACCAGCCACGATGGTCGTCCCTTGGGTCGGTTCATGTGCACAGGGGAACTATACTCCCGCGCCATGGCCAAAGTGCCAGCCCGCGCCCGGCTCAACTCGCCCCCGGACCGTGCGCGCTGCGGCTCGGGGCGCTAGGCTTCTGGCATGGCCCGTACATCCCCCGTTCTGCGCGCTGCGGCGCTCCTTCTCTGGCTGGGCGCCACGGCCGCCTGCGGGCGGGCCGATGCCGCCGCCCGCCAGCGCTCCGGTGGCGCCGACTCGACGGCGACCGCGGCGCGACCGGCGTCGGCCACGGCCGCCCAACCGGTCATCGCGGGGGGCGACTCGCTGGCGGATATGGCCTTGATGCAGAAGGCCGATCGCAGCCGCCTCATGGGACCGGAAAGTGCCATGTGGGTCGTCATGATCAGCGACTTCCAGTGCCCCTACTGCAAGCAGTGGCACGATTCGTCGATGGCACGGCTCAAGCGGGACTACATCGATCCGGGGAAGATCCGCTTCGCGTACCTCCACCTGCCCCTCGAAAGCATTCACCCGCACGCGCGCGCGCAGGCGCAGGCGTCGCTGTGCGCCGGGGCGCAGGGGAAGTTCTGGGAGTACGCCGACGGCATCTTCGACAACTTCGCCACGGCGCGCGGCATGAGTGATGTGTCGCCGCTCCTCTCCCGGCTCGCCCGCGATCTGTCGCTCGATGTGCCGGCGTTCGACAAGTGCCGCGTGTCGGCGCCCATCGCGAACCTCGTGAACAACGACATCGCGCAGGCCACGCAGGCCGGCGTGCAGTCCACGCCATCGTTCATCATTGGCAATTTCCTGGTGAAGGGCGCGCTCCCGTATCAGGACTTCCGTCAGGCCATCGATACGGCGCTGGTCATGGCGCGGTCGGCCAAGGGTCGCCCCGGCCGCTGAGTCGGCGCGCAACCATTCGTCGCTCATGCATTCGGCGTTGCGTCCTTGGTACCAGGCAGCAACCGGCATGGCGAATGTGCTGGCCTCCATGGCCCCCAGTGCATCGGGCAAGGTCTGGCGCTCGCTGCGGGCACGACGCGGGCTGCTCGACCGGTGGGCCGCGCAGACGGCACGCGCGCGTGACCGTGCGCGACCGCTCGTGTGGTGGCACGCCCCGTCGGTAGGAGAGGGGCTGCAGGCGCGCCCCGTCGCCGAGGCGTGGCGCACGGCGCACCCAGGTATGCAGCAGGCGTATTCGTTTTTCTCGCCCAGCGCCGAGCAGTTCGCCCGCTCGGTCCACGCCGATTTCACCGAGTACCTGCCGTTCGATACCGTGCGCGGGGCGGAGCGCCTGCTCGACCTGCTGCAGCCTCGTCTGCTGGTGTTCGTGAAGCTCGATGTGTGGCCGGTACTGGTGGAGCGCGCGGTGGCCCGTGGCGTACCCGTGGCCCTGCTCAGCGCCACGCTGGCCGAAGGATCGGGGCGACGTTCGTTCCTGTCGCGGGCGCTGCTGCGCGATGCGTATGCCGCCCTCTCGCTGGTGGGGGCCATCGATGCGGCGAACGCCGAGCGCCTCATCGAGCTTGGCGTGCCGCGCAGCCGCGTGCGGGTGACCGGCGATACGCGCTTCGATCAGGTGTGGCGGCGCGCCACGGCGGTGGATCGGACGTCGCGCCATGTGCGCAGCACCGCCAGCGATCGGCCAACACTGGTGGCCGGCTCCACCTGGCCCAGCGATGAGGCGGTGCTCATGGCGGCGTGGGAGTCCCTGCGCCGTGCGCTGCCGTCGGCGCGGCTCATCGTGGCCCCGCACGAACCCACCGCGGCGCATCTGGCGCCGTTGCTTACCTGGGGACGCACGCGCGGCATGCGCACGGTCACCCTGGGCGAGCTGGAGCGCGGGGAGGCCGACCCCAACGCCGATCTGATCGTGGTGGATCGCGTGGGGGTGCTGGGCGATCTGTATGCGCAGGCCACGGCGGCGTACGTGGGCGGGGGCTTTCATCGCGCCGGCCTGCACTCGGCCATCGAACCGGCAGCCTTCGGCGCCCCCGTACTCTTCGGCCCGCGACATGGTGGGAGCCGCGAGGCAGGGCTGCTGCTGGCGGCGGGCGGAGCCACCGCGGTGAACGGTACGGCGGAGCTGGAGAATGCCCTGGGGCGGTGGCTCGGCCATCCCGGGGCGTGCGGCACCGCCGGTCACGCGGCCCGCGCCGTGGTGGAGGCCGAACGTGGTGCCACCGACCGCAGTGTGGCGCTCGTCTCCGAGTTGCTCGCGTAGCCGTTCGCCATCGTGGCCACCGGACCGTACGATTCACGTATGTCCGTTCCCTGCCCGGTGACCGGCGCATGACGCGCATGACGCGCATGACGCGCATGCGCGCGGTACTCGCGCTGCTGGGTTCGCTGGCGCTGGCGGCCGCGTGTACCCCAGGCGCTCGCGCGCCTGCCTCGGCATGGGATGCCACCGGCAGCACGCTGGTTCAGCCCCCCGGGCTCACCGGGCGCACCACGCTGCGTGGTGTGCTCATCGATTCGCTGGTCACCAACGACACGCTGCGCGGCGCCCTCGTGTCCGTCGAAGGGCGCGAGGGCGCCGTGCTCACCGATGCGCACGGCGCGTTCGCACTCGACAGCGTGGCCCGAGGCGCGCAGCGGTTGCTGGTTCGGCATCCGGTGCTCGACTCCATCGGCGTCACGACGCTCCCGGTCCCGCTCGTCGTGACCGACAGTGCACCACGATTCGTGGGGCTGCCCACGCCGGAGCTGTTTCTCAGCGCCCTGTGCAAACCCACGCGGCAGGGCGGCACCGGGGCGCTGCTGGGCACGGTGCGCCGCGCCAGCGATGACACGCCGCTTCCTGGCGTCGAGGTGATCGGCGCGTGGCGCTCGAGCGATTCGAGCTTCGCGGGATCCGGGAGCCGACCGCGCGCGCGGGTGCGTACCGACGCCGACGGGCATTTCGTGCTGTGTGGTGTTCCGCGCTTTTCTCCGGTGGAGCTGTGGAGTGCCGCCCATGCGGACGACGCGGCGCATCTGCGCGTGCAGCTGGGCGCGCGCGTGCTGGCGGGCTACGATCTGTCGGTGGATCCCGTGGCCCCCGCACGGGACAGCGTGCCGAGGGCGGTGGCACCGCGTACGGTCGCCCCTCGCGCCGAGGTCCGGCCGGCGCGCGTGGCGGGGCGTATTCTCACCCTGGCAGGCGACGGCCTCCCCAACGTGACGGTGAGCATCGACCGCCCCGGGCGCCGCACGGTGTCCGACGCGGCCGGTCGTTTTGTCATCGACAGTGTGCCGGCGGGCATTCGCACGCTGGAAGTCCGGGCGATCGGCTTTCAGCCACAGCGCCTGGGGGTGAACGTGCGCCCCGGCGAGCAGGTGGATCGCGACATCACCATCGATCGCAATCTCGCCGTGCTGGGCACCTTCGTGGTGCGCGCATCACGTACCGCCGCGTGGGACTCCGCCGGCTTCGAGGAACGCCGCAAGAAGGGCACCGGGTACTTTTTCGAGCGCGAACAGCTGGCGGGGGTCAACGACCTGTCCACCGCCCTGCGCATGGTTCCCGGCATTCGCGGGCGCTCCAGCGACCGCAGCCAGCGCCTGGTGGCGGGCCGTGGTACGGGGTGCTTTCCCGCGTTCGTGGTGAACCGGGTGCGCTTCGATGCCGGGGGCGCCATTGGCCCCGAGGCCATGATTCGCGCCCAGGACATCCGGGCCATGGAGGTGTACACCAGCCGATTGTCCACACCGCCCGAGCACCAGCGCTACGGCGACTGCGCGGTGATCGTCATCTGGCTGCGCGATCCGCAAGCGGAGATCGAGTCGCGGAAGAAATGACGCGCGGAGCGGCGGCGTGTGCGCGCCTCAGCGCGTCCAGACGATCACCGCGCCACAGTCGGTCTCCGGGCGCGCAAACACGCCGGGCACCGCGGTGCCGCTGTTGTACACCTCGATGGCCGCCACCATGTCGATGGGCACGAAATTGTCCATGCGCCCGCCGTTGGTGTTGATGAGCGTGCCGTCGAGGATGAGCGCGAGCGGGCAGTAGCCGGTGCTGATGCTCAGGCGCGACCCGAAGATCTGCGTATCGCCCACGCCGTTGCGCTGCACGGTGATGTTGCCCCGACCGCGCAGCAGGTCGCTGAGCAGCTGCGGCTTGCGCATGGCCACTTCTTGGCGGTCGATGAAGAGCCCGCGAATGGTGGCGCGGCGCTCCTCGAACCCCTTGAGCCGGCGACTCATGCGGTCGTATTCCGCCGTGACCCGCATGGTATCGAGGCGGGTGGTGTTCACACCCAGCAGCGGCGTGAGCCGCACGGCGGCTTCGATGGAGTCGATGGCCGCGAGGGTGGCGGTGAACACCACCGGCTCGAACCCGACCTTGCGCGCGCGCACGAAATACGGACCGGGCGCCAGGTCGCGAAAGAAGAACCGGCCCGTGGAGTCGGTGAGCGTAAAGAAGTTGGTCCCCATGGCCTGGATCTGCGCGCGCGCCACGGGTTCACCGGAGGGGGAGAGCACACGACCGGTGAGAAGGTTGGACGGCGCGCCCGGGCGGCGCGGCCCCGCTGGCGTCGTGGACGCCGGCAATGCGGCGGTGATGACCTGGCTGAAGGTCACGTCGGTGGTGCCGGTGGCCCGTGCACTGTCGGCGGTCAGTCCCGCTGGCGCTGCGAGCAGCGGGGCGCCGCTGCGGCCGCGCACGGCGGCGGCGGCAATGCTGTCCTCACGCGCCAGGGAGTCCGCTGCGCGCTTGGCCAGCTGCCACACTTCGTCTTCCACCAGACGCAGGCGGACTTCCGCCACCACGCCGTTGGCGATCTGCAGGTCGAAGCCGGCCGGTTCGTAGGCATCGCGCAGCACTTCGAGGCGCAGCGTGCCCGCCGCAATACCCTCAATGCGGAAGCGGCCCACGGAGTCGGAGCGCGCTTCCCATTTGCGCGCATTCGCGCCGCGCTTGCCGGCCTCGCGCACGGTCAGCTGCGCATCGCGAATGGTGCGTCCGGCACTGTCCACCACCACGCCGGCAATGCCGGTCACGGGCGCCGCGGCGGCGCCGGACTGCGCCGCCAGCTGCCCCATGGGCATGGTCAGGACCGCGCAACCGGCGGCAAGGAACGCCGCGCGCCGGGCGCGCCGCGGGAAGAGCGAGGACATGATCGTGGTGTGGGTCGTCAGCGGGGGGTCGCGTTGAGGCGGGTGCGCAGATCGCCGGCAATGCGCGCCTCGAGGGCGCCGGTGGAGGAACAGCTCACACCGGAACCGGGGTAATTGGGGTTCTCCGCACTCGCCACGACGACCGTGGTGAGCTTCGTGCTCCCCGTCCCCGCGTCGGCCACATTGGTCAGCACCGACATCTTGATGGTGTAGGTCTCGGCGTTGGGCATGCCGGAGCTCCCGCCGCAGTCGAACAGCTTGCGAGAGGGCATGTCGCCAAGCTTGCGGCGAAACTTGTACCCTTCGTTGCCGATGGTACCGGCTGCCGCGTCACGGACCGTGAGTGGCAGCGGAAGCCCGGCAAACACCGCCTCGAGTGCCGTGAACACGGCAGCCCGCGAGGCGGCCACAGTGGTCTCCACGCCATCGGTACGCTTCGTGACCTCCAAGCCGAAGCCGCGCGTTCCGCCGCCCGTTCCCATAGGCACACTGGAGACCGGAGCGGCCGCCACATCGGGCGCCTTGCCGGCCTGGCAGGCGGTGAGCAGCGAAGCCGCGGCAAGGGCGACGCAACGCATGAGCGGAGCTCTGGTGGCGAAAGACATGACGCCTCCGGACGAAGTGAGGGTTGTGTGACGGCCGGTGGTACCGCTCCCGCAAGATACCCGAAGCGGTGGGCCAAAGTTCGAAGCCGCCGCCTCCCGAGGGAAGCGGCGGCTTCGGTCCCACCAGGGCCGCCGAGGTTACTGCTCGGTCGTATCGAGATGACGATCGGGCAGGAAGCGCATGCCGACGTTGGCGAACTCGCCACCCTGCGGCGCACGCGAACCGACCACCGACGGCGCAAACACGATGGCCGTGATGATGCTGCGACCCACCTGGAAGCCGACGAGCGGATTCTGCGCCGCCGTGCCCACCTGCCCGGGCAGGCCGCTGCTCGGCGACATGGTCACGGGCGTCGTGGTGCCGGTAGGCGCCACGTCCCAGCGGTACAGCAGCGAGCCCACCGGGCGCGCCGCGAGGGTGAGATACGCCGTGGCCGCGAGCGGCGCGACGTTGGACGCCGTGGGGGCGCCCGTCACCCCGGCCGCCGCTTCACTCGGCTGCACCCACACATCCACGTTGCCCACGCCCGCGGCCGCATGGATGGTGCGCACGCCCACCGCCGTGGCGGCGAGCGTGGTGGGGAGCACATCCTCGGTGATCACGAGGCGGTGACGCGGCGTGGACCCGGCGCGGGAGAAGCCGAACGACATGATCGTGTAACGCTTCCCCGCCTCGAAGTTGAACGTCGTGTCGATGTGCTGCTGCTGCGCCACCGAGATGAGGTTGCCGTACTGCTGCGGGTTGGTGAAGATGCGCATGCGGCGGGTGCCGGCACGGGCGCGCTGGTACGGGGTGAACTGACGGAAGGTCATGCCGGCGAACTGCGGCGAGCCTTCAACGTCCCCATCGACGAAGCGGAAGTCGAGCGCACTGGTGTCGCCGACCGCGTTCACGTAACGCACGGACGCGGCCGGAGCGAGTTGAGTGGCAACCCCGCTCACTTCGTCGGTGCTGCACGCCGACAGAGCGGCGGCCGCAGCGATCAGGGAGGAGAGATGACGGAAACGCATCTAGTGACTCCGGAATGGAAACGACACGGGAATGCGGACCGAAGCTGGCCCGGGACCCGTAGGCGGTTTGGAGGGATCGGTTTCGACGCTGGTATTGCCGTCGAGGAAGCTGCGTGTGGCAATGAAGGCGACGACGGCCGCGGCCGCGCCGCCGGCCACCAGCCAGCTGCGAGACCGCGAGAGTTCTCTCCGGCGCACCGTCCCTACGAAGGCCGACGCGACGCTCAGCGACTCGCCAGCCCAGGTGGAGGTGGTACGACGGAGGGTGACCGTCTGCTTCATGGCCAGCGTGTAGCTGCTGTCGGTCTTGCGCACGAGCGTTCCGCGGAGCTCATCGATTTCCGGTTCGAGCCGCTCGTTGAGCGCGACCCGGCCGCGATCGGTGACCACGAGCGCGATCTCCTGCCCCGGCACCGGCGTACCGGTGACGGGGACATAGGAGTAGCAGGCACTGGAGACCAGTACCAGCGCAGTGGGCAGGATCGCAGCCGCTCGACGCATCGGTGTCTGGCGAGGCCTTAGAAGCCGTAGGTGCCGCGCTGCGAGCCACCGGGCTGGCCAACGCCACCCATGTTGTTGAACGGCTGCACACGCACGTCACGCTCCTGCCACGGCACCGGGAAGTGAATCGGCGTGCCTTCCGGCAGATCGCCCCAGCCACGCATGTCGAAGTACCAGGCGCCGTAGGCGATGTACGCCATCTCCATGCGCTTTTCCCACTTCATGGCTTCGAGGATGTTGCCGCAGCGCGTCGTGAAGTTGCCACCGCTGAACACCGGGATGCGCGGCACGCAGCTGCTGCCGCCCGCCACCGGCGTGTTGAGATCGGTGATGCCATCCACACCCGGCAGACCACCGCGGCTCACGCGGGTGTTGTTGATCATCGTCGCCGCGAGGGTGAAGTTGCCGGTGCGAATGGCGCCTTCCGCGATCAGCCCCCACATCTCGGGCATGACCATGTGCGGGAACGTGCCAATACGCGCGGCGTTCTGGAACGCCTGGAAGCGGCCGTGGTCGTACCACGAGAAGCCCCAGGTGCCGTCGGCGGCAGCGCCGTCGTTGGCGATCACGCGATTCCGGAAGTACACGCCCGTGGGCAGCACCGCCCCCTGCCCGCCACCGTTCGACGACGCCTGCTGCGCCGCACGGTCGTTGCCGGCCGGGAAGCGCCGATCCGGCGTGCGGATGAGGAACGGCTGCCGGTTGAGCAGCGGCTGGTTGAGCCACGCCTGATACTGCGCGCCGGTGCTGTCCGCCATGCCGATGATCATCGGCGTCATCACGTGCCAGTTGGTGCCCGTGTAGTGCTGCACCACCCACGCCTGCGTCCAGCCGGTGGCGGGGTTCATGCTGATGTTCAGGTCAGCCGTGATGCCGTTCTGCGCATCGCTGATGACCTGCCCCCAATTCACCGCCTGCCGCTCGGCCGGCGTACGCGCCACCTCGGCGCGGAAGCGGGCGCGATACGAGCGGATGATGCGCTGGAAGAGATCAGCCGAGACGCTACCGGTCGACAGGTTGAGCCACGACGCGGGGAGCGGGAACCCACCGGCTCCAGCCGCGGCCGTGTTGCTGGCATCGGCGAGGGCGTCATCGAGCTGCTTGATGGCCGCCTTCATGACCGAGTCGTAGGACACCAGCGCCGGCACCGCTTCGCCGCCCGGCACCACGACGGCTGCCGAGTCGTACGCCAGGGCCAGATTGCCGAGCGCGAGGCCGAGGATGAAGCGGCCATAGGCGCGGGCGCGCAGGTCCTGCGCCGGCGTACCAAGGGTGAAGCCCGTAGTGCCCAACCGCTCGAGGGCGATGGTGGTGGAGCGCGCCAGTCGCGACAGACCGTTGAAGTCGTTCGAGACCGAGGCGCTGCCCGGGTTGTTGGGGAAGTTCAGGATGGGCGTGCGCGGCAGGCCGGCGCGCGGTCCCATGTTGAAGTTGGCGAGTCCCGTGTAGTTCTCGTGGGACATCACCTGGAACGAGTTGTTCAGGTTGTCGTTGCTGCCACCGGTCGTGTTGTTCACCACCTGGTTGAAGCCACCAGCCAACAGGTTTTCGACGTCACTCGGCCGGGCCAGCGCGCGCGTGATGTCGGCGTTATTGGGGTTGGTGACCGCCAGATCAGTTGAGCACGCCGCGAGCGACAGCGTCGCCACGCCTGCGAACAGAACGGAACGGAAATGGAGTCGCATCAAATCTCTCGGAAAGGTGGGAGCGGTGGCGCGCCGCCACTGCGGGCGCGCGCCACCCCCCCGCGTGGTCAGAACGTGGTGCCGATCGACAGCGTGACCGTGCGGATGTTCGGGAACGTGAAGTTGTCGAAGGCGTTGAGCACGCCCGACCCGGCCTGACCGGAGTTGCCGGACACGCCGACTTCAGGATCGAACCCGCGGTAGCTCGTCCACGTGTAGAGGTTGCGGCCGATGAGGCTCACGCTCCAGTCACCCACGTTGCGCACCTTGCCCACGCGGTACGAGATGAGCATTTCCCGCAGACGCGCGAAGGTGGCCTTTTCCACGTTGAAGTCGTTCGGACCGAGCACGTCGTAGAGCCCGCCAATGCCCGCCGCGTTGTCCGGCGGACCGGCGCGGTAGTAGTACGACATGGGACGCGCGGTGGCCGTGGTCTGGCCAGCCTGGTCGGAGCCGCCCCACATGAAGTCGAGCAGCGACCACGCCAACCCCTGGTTCTGCACCGCGCGACCCACGGTCGCGTCGATGAGGCCGTTCACCGTGAGACGCTTGTACGTCAGCGTCTGCGAGGTGGACCAGCGGAAGGTGGGCAGCGCCTGACCGATGGCGCTCACGCGGCCCGGGTTGTTCGTGGCCAGCGTGGTGTCACGCACGATCATGGGGTGGCCCCACGCCGTCGCCACACCGAAGGGCGCCGCGGTAGCCGGCAGGGTGGCCTGCCACAGGTTGCGCGCAATGCCATCCTGCAGCGAGTTGCCCTGGCCAACCCACACGATGTAGCCGTCGGAGTTGCGCTGGAACGCGCTCCCCTCGCCGCCACACTGCGACTGGAAGGCGCCCGGCAGCTGGCCGCAGCTGCGCACGAACGAGCGGCCGTACATCGTGCCGTAGGGCACGCCCGCTTCGATGCGGAAAAGACCGCCCGAGTTGGTCACGTTGGCGTTGCCGAAATTGTAGGCCGGCACGTTGAGCTCGGTGACTTCCGAACGGATGCGGTCGTACGTCAGGCGCGCCGTGTAGTTCAGGTTGCGGCGGCTGATGATGGGCATGTTGAGCGACACTTCGAACGCGCTGTTCTGCAGCGTGCCGGCGTTCACCCACTGGCTGGTGAAGCCCGAGGCGGCCGGGAGGGGCGGCTGCAGGATCTGGTCGCTCACGCGCGTCCGCGCGTAGGTGATGTTGCCGCCGAGGCGGTTGAAGAGCTCGAAGTCGGCGCCCACTTCCGTTTCGCGCGCGATTTCCGGACGCAGGTTGGCGTTGCCGAGCACGCCCGGCACGGCCACACCGGCGGCGTTGAGCGAGAACGTCTCGTACTGGGCGGCGAAGCTCGGACGGCCACCGGCCGTACCGTACGACGCGCGCAGCTTGAGTTCGTTCATCTGCGGCAGGAACCACCACCCTTCTTCCGTCACGCGCCACGCCAGCGAGCCGCGGCCGAACGTCTGCCAGCGCTGCTCGGAACCGAAGAGCGACGAGCCGTCACGACGCAGCAGGGCGTCCACGATGTAGCGGTCCTTGTACTCGGCGTTCACCGAGCCGAAGTACCCGATGCCGCGAATGGTCTGCTGGAACGACGACCCGGTACGCGTGGTGGCCAGCGTGTTGCCGATCTGCGGCACGCCCTGCAGCTGCAGCTGCGTACCCTGCGACACGACCTGGTTGAACTGCTGCTCTTCCGCGATGTAGCGGAGGGTGTAGCGCGTGCGCAGGTTTTCCATGGGCTCCCAACGCGCCGTGGCGTTGAGGCTGGCGTTGTACGACTGCGAATTGGTGTTGAAGCGGAACACGTTGCCGTTGTTCGTGGCCGGGTTGTTCGCCGTGGTACGGAACCCCTTGTCCGTGTTCTGGAAGCCGATCGCGCGGCTGTTGTCGAACGAGTAGTTGGCTTCCAGGTCGAGCCACGTGAACGGCGTGTAGCGCGCCGTGGAGCCGATCAGGAAGCGGTCGTTCTGGTCGAGGCGATCGATGTTCTGCAGCGCATACAGCGGGTTTTCGTTCTGCAGCCCCGCGCCCTGGAGGTTGGGGCGGATGAACAGGCGGCCACGGCTGTCGGTACGCGTGAGGTCCACGAGGGGCGGCACGCGCGTGAGGCGGAAGAACACGCTGCCACCGCCGTTCTCTTCGTTCTGACCGTCCTGCTGCGAGCGGCTGAAGAAGGTGTTGGCCGAGAACGAGAACTTGTCGGTCACCTGCTGGTCGACGTTCAGGCGCATCGAGTTGCGCTGGAAGCCCTGCAGGAACCGCACATTGCCCTGCTGGTCGAGACGGTTGACCGAGCCGAAGAAGGTGGTCTTCCCGTAGCGGCCGGTCACGTCAAGGTTGTTGATCGTGGTGGGCTGCGGACGGAACAGCTGGTTCACCGCGTCGAACGTCTGCACCGGCCACTGGTTGGCCTGGTAGATGTTGCGCAGCTGTGCGCCCTGCGAACCGGCGCCCGGGTCGATCGGGAAGCCGACCGGCGTGTTGGCGAAGTCCGTGACCGTTTCGTTCACGGCCAGCGCTTCGCGGGCGTAGTCGACGCTGCGGTAGCAGCCGAACGACATGCCCGGCACCGACGGCGCCGAGGTCGTGCAGAGGCGCGTGCCCGTTTCGTCGGTGAAGAGGCCGTGCCGCTGCGCGATACCGATCTGACGCTCGAGGTCGCCCGTGCCGATTTCCGAGCGGAAGCCGAACTTGATCGAGTTCTGCGACGAGGTCTTGCCCGTCTTGGTCGTGATCTGGATGACGCCGTTACCGGCACGCGCGCCGTACAGCGACGCGGCGGCAGCGCCCTTCACGACTTCCACCGACTCGATGTCTTCGGGGTTCAGGTCGGGGAGGCCGCCGTTGATGATGATGCCGTCAACGACGTACAGCGGTTCCTGCGTACGGCCCGACGCGTTGATGGACGTAGGCGCGCGCAGGATGACGCTGGGCTGCGCACCCGGGCGACCCGACGCCGCCACGATCTGCGCACCGGCCACCTTGCCCTGCAGCTGCGTGAGCGGGTTGGTGGCGGGCACCGGCATCTGGTCGGAGGTCACGCGCGCCACCGTGAAGGGCGTCTTCGTCTGCTCCGTGGCGCCGGTCACACCGGTCACGACCAGTTCGGTCAGCCGGTTGACGTCCTTCTGCAGCGCGAAATCGAACGTCTGATTGCCGCGGCTCACCGTGAGCGGACGGGCGATTGACCGGTAGCCGATCGCACGGGCGCGCAGCTGGACCAGCTGGTTCCGCGCCCGCTCGGCCGGAATGGTGATGGTGTAGCGACCCTGCGCGTTCGTGCCGACGGAGATCGCCAGCTCCACGATGTACACGTTCGCGTTCTCGAGCGGATCACCAAACTCGCTCTTCACGGTACCGGTGATCACCGCCGGTCCCTGCTGTGCCTGCGCCGCCAACGGCGACAGGGACAGTGCCAGGGCCAGAGGCGCCCGGTACAGCCACCGCATCAATCTCGACATGCTCAGCCCTCGGCCTTGAAAAAGCCGGAAACGGGGGAGAGGAACTGTCGGTTGCGGCACGTGGACCACGGAGCCGCAACCATGCGAAGAGCCGTCCGGCACCGTGGGGGGTGCGAATGGACGGCGTTGCCGACCCCGGAGGCGGGGCCGGCTCGCGCACGCCCCCGCTGGGCTGGGGGCGATTGCAAAAGCCGAAGTCACGGCAGTAACCCAGGCAGCGTGACGTACCGCTGATGGGTTCCATACCGAGCCTCGGCTATGTGAACAGCAATGGTATCGGATTCGTCACTGAAATCAATCCTGTCCGTCCCAACGGGCCGAATCGTCGGGGCCGCCGCGTTTCTTTACGTGTTTCCCTCTCAAAACCGGACCGTTCCCCTTGACCTCGGCGGCGAAATGCGTAAAGCACGGTACGGCTTGTCCCGGGAATGAAACCGGCGACGGCCCCCCACCGTCTTCGGCGGGTTGGGCCGGCGCCTGTCCCCGCGCGGCGGATCAGCGCCGGACCAGCCCCGCCGGCGTCCAATTGAAGCCGATGGCCACGGTCTCATCGGTCCCCACGAGATCGGAGCCGCTGAAGCTGGCGGCCACCCGCACCCCGAACTGGCGGTTCACCTGCCAGTGCCCGCCAATGTCGAAGTTGGCGCTCAGCGTAGACCGGGAATCGTTGCGTGGACCACAGCGGCCGCAGGCGTCCACCGACAGCCGCGGGTGCACGAACGGGGTGAGGGACATGCCCTGGTCGAGGTCGAACGTGTGCCCCACGCTCACCCCCAGTGGCACACGAAATTTCGTGGCATTGCCACCGAAGGCCGCCCCCACGGCGGCAGTGAAGAGCACATCCAGCGGCTGATCGGCGCTGGCGCGGGTCAGCTCCTTGCCGAGGCCGCCGCCGAAGAACACCAGGGGATCGACCTGACCTTTGGGGTCGGCAAAGCCGGCGTCGAGCTGCCAGTGCAGCCCCGCTCCCGCGCCCTCACGCCACTGAAACAGGAACGAGGTGCCAGCCCCGCCCACGATCCCGCCGGTATAGTCGCGCGTACTCGCCCGCGGGGTCTGCATGGCGGGATAATTGAACGCCTGGGCGCCGACCGCCTCGAGCGGAACCACCGCGGCACTCGCCGCCAGCACCATCGCTGCCACACTGACTTGGCTCAGACGCTGCCACGCAGAACACACCATGCCACGCTCTCCTGGTCGAAGGGGAAGGTCAGGCTGCACGTTAGCCTGAAGCCATCGCGGCTTGTACCTCCCGCGCACGGCCGTGATCCGTGCGGCGGCGCGTTGTGTGATTCAGCGCACGCGGGACCGGTAGGTGCGCGACAGGCGCAGCGTGGTGCCATCCCCCAGCACCAGCAGGCCGTCTCCGCCCGGCAGCGGGGTCATCTCCCGCACCCGATCCATGTTGACCACCACGCGCCGGTGAATGCGCACGAACTGCCGCGGATCGAGGGCCGCGTCAATGGCGGTGATCGTCCCGCGCGTGCGGTATCGCTCCCCCGCCGTGTGCACGCGGATGTAGTTGCCGTCGGCCTCGAACCAGTCGACATCGGCGAGGGGCACGAAACGCGTCCGCCGCCCTTCCCGCACGAGCACGCGCAACGGCCGCGCCGCGGAGGTGGACCGACCACCATCCTCCTGCGACAGGTCCAGGACCGCCTCGTCGCTCGCCTCGCGCGGCCCTGCCGCTCGTCCGTCGGCGGCCTTGCCCGGCCCGCGCCACGGCGACGAGGCCACCAGCGTCCCCGTGTTGGCGGCGCCGACCGCGCGTCGGGCACGGGCCGCGTCGCCGCCGGTACCGGTCGCGGCCCCCGCTGGGGCCGGCATCACGCCACGGGTGCGGAAGAGGGCGGCGAGGTCCATGCCGCTGGTGGCGCCGGCTTCGGCCAACAGCCGTTGCAGTTCGTCGGCGGTGCGCAGCAAGGCCAGCTGGAGCGCCTGCTGCCTGGCGCGCCCCACCGCCTCCTCGAGCCGCCCCGCCGCCGTGGGCCACAGGACGAAGTCGGTGGCCTGCAGCTCGAAGGCCGACACCGCCTCCTCGTCGCTGGTGCCCACGAAAATGAGCCCAGCGGGACGATGCGCCGGCGCCAGCGACCGGATCAGCGCAAACCCGGAGCCATCGGTCAATCTGGTGGCGACGATGGCAAGATCGGGACGCTGGGTGTCCAGCACGGCCGTCGCGGCGCGTGTATCGGGCGCCTGCCCGAGCAGAACGAGGTCGAGCGCCGAGGCCACCTCGGCCAGCTGCGCATGCAGCGTGCCGGAGAACTGGCCCAGTACCGCAACACGGAGGGACATGGAAAGCGGGGGAGTGACGCGAAGAGCACCGCGGCCACGTGCCTCAGGTACGCGGCCGCACCGCACGACGGCGAGTGTCTCTTTCCTACGCCGCACACGCGATGACCGTTGTACCACCAACGCACAACGCCAGCCGAGGCGCCGGCTGGCGTGTGTGTTCGTACTGTACGCTCATGCTGTTCGGTCGTCGCGGTGGCTCGTCGGGCACCGCTCTGCACGACGAGCCCCGCGGCGACACCCGCGCCTCACATGGGGCGCGCTCCTCCCTCCCTACCAATACTCAGACGGCGCTGGCCTGTTCCGTGACGACCCGCACGGCATCGTCCACGACCTGCAGAAACCCACCGTCCACCTGAAAACGCTGCTCGCCACCGGCCGTGTCCACGCGCAGCACGCCGCGCCCCAACAGGGTCATCAGCGGCGCGTGCATCGGCAGAATGCCGACTTCCCCATCGAACGCCGGGGCGATCACCCCGCGCGCGGCGCCTTCGTACAGCACCCGCTCCGGGGAGATCACCGACACCTTGAGCTCGGCCACGGATCAGCCCTGGAGCTTCTTCGCGTTGGCCACCACGTCTTCCACACCGCCGGCCATGAAGAACGCCTGCTCAGGGAGGTTGTCGAACTCCCCGGCGCAGATGCGCTCGAAGCTGGAAATGGTCTCCTCGAGCTTCACGTACTTGCCGGGGATGCCGGTGAACTGTTCGGCCACGGCGAACGGCTGCGACATGAAGCGCTGCAGGCGACGGGCCCGGCCGACGATCTTCTTGTCGTCTTCCGAGAGTTCGTCCATGCCCAGAATGGCGATGATGTCCTGGAGCTCCTTGTAGCGCTGCAGGATGCGCTGCGTGGTGGTCGCCGCGGTGTAGTGGCGCTCGCCCACGTACTGCGCATCGAGAATGCGCGACGTCGAGTCGAGCGGGTCCACCGCGGGGTAGATGCCCAGCTCGGTGATCTTGCGGTTGAGCACGACCGTGGCGTCGAGGTGCGCGAAGGCCGTGGCCGGCGCCGGGTCGGTGAGGTCGTCGGCGGGCACGTAGATGGCCTGCACCGACGTGATGGAGCCGTTGCGCGTGGAGGTGATGCGCTCCTGCAGTTCACCCATTTCCGTGGCCAGCGTGGGCTGGTAGCCCACGGCGCTGGGCATGCGCCCGAGCAGCGCCGACACTTCGGAACCGGCCTGCGTGAAGCGGAAGATGTTGTCGACGAAGACGAGCACGTCGGCGTTCTCCATGTCGCGGAAGTACTCGGCGACCGTGAGACCGGCAAGGGCCACGCGCAGACGCGCCCCCGGTGGCTCGTTCATCTGCCCGTAGATCAGCGCGACCTTGTCGAGAATGCCCGCTTCCTGGAACTCGAGGTACAGGTCATTCCCTTCGCGCGTGCGCTCACCCACGCCGCAGAACACGGACTTGCCGCCGTGTCCCTTCGCGACGTTGTTGATGAGCTCCTGGATGATGACGGTCTTGCCCACGCCGGCGCCGCCGAAGAGCCCGATCTTGCCACCCTTCACGAACGGGGCGACGAGGTCGACCACCTTGATGCCCGTCTCGAAGACTTCCGTCTTGGGCTCGAGGTTGACGAAATCGGGGCGCTTGCGGTGGATCGGCCAACGCTCGGCATCGGCCGGAATCGGCGCGCCATCGTCCACCGGGTCGCCCAGCACGTTGAGAATGCGGCCGAGGGCCGGCGCGCCCACGGGAACCGTGATGGCGCTGCCGGTGTCGACCACATCCATGCCGCGCGTGATGCCGTCGGTCGACGACATGGCGACGGCGCGCACCTGGTTGCGGCCGATGTGCTGCTGGACCTCGGCGGTCACTTTGATGGTCTGGCCGTCGGGCGTGATCGCCGAGACGGTGACGGCGTTGTAGAGCTCGGGCAGGTGATCGTTCTCGAAGGCCACGTCGATGACGGGGCCGATGACCTGAACGATCTTGCCGACTGCGGTCGGCGCGGCAGTGGTAGCCATGAGTGCGTACTGGATATGGTGAAACGTCAGCCCTGCAGTGCCGATGCACCGCCGACGATTTCGGCGATTTCCTGCGTGATTTGCGCCTGACGCGCCGAGTTGTACGTGCGCTTGAGCAGCTGCAGCATCTC
>Ga0315899_10002385_pt1 | contig 20802 bp, 34 predicted proteins | sample LakEriMetagenome_2_FD_203518 | JGI IMG/M metagenome (GOLD analysis project Ga0315899, IMG submission 203518) | Freshwater fungal communities from buoy surface, Lake Erie, Ohio, United States - Buoy 4 MA112 | ecosystem: Environmental > Aquatic > Freshwater > Lake | place: USA: Lake Erie, Ohio... | reverse complement strand
GGTCAAACGCAGGTCGGTTGTCGGTCATGAGTTGCTTCATGACAGCCAAAAGCTCTTCACGTTCATCCTTGGCGAGCGGCGGCTCCACCTGTTCGGTGCTGGGTGACGCCTCAGCTTTAGCGGGCTTAGCTGCCGGTTGCGCAGGGGTAGCAGAAGTTTTAACAGGAGCTTTCGTCTGCGGCTTGGTCTGCTGCAGCGGCGGCCGCTGATCGGCGCCATCACCGTCGTCGTCTTCCATGCCGGCGGCCAAGTTGAGGATCGCCAGCAGGGCAAATCGGCGCTGATAGGTCACAGCCCCGCCCCAGTCGTGCAAAGCGTTGCGGCCCTTGACCTCAATCAAAGGCACATCGCTGTCCACGGTTTCACCGCTGCCGTGGCGGAGAGTGGTGCGAAGGATGATGGCGCCTTCGGTTGGGATGAAGGTCTGCGTGACGGCGAGGCCGGCTTCGCTCAGTGGGGTGGCAATAGCGCTGAGCACATCAGCAAGGGAAGCAAAGGAGCCGTATTGGGCTTTGCTGTTTTTGTGGATGGTGCCGACGGCCTTGTGAAAGCTGGCCAGGGCGGTGGTGAGTGATTCAGTCATTGATGCTGGGCAAACGTAGGGCCTTGCGAGCTGCGATCACGGCTAGGTGCCAGTCCTGAATGGCTACGCGCTGATCAGGGCTGAACGACTCCCAGTCGATCGTGTCAACGATGGAGACGATGACGGCGTATGCCTCGTCGAGGGCGTCGTCAACGGCTTCGATGGATTCGGCGCAGCGGTTGAAATAGTCCGCTGCTTCAGGGGGTGTGACTCGTTGAGGCATCGCTGCTGCGGATGTGCAGCACGACCATACGCGGCCAGGGTGGTTGGGTCAACCCCTACGCATTGCGATCGGGGAAAGCGTTGCAGTGCCGCCGCCCCAGGCATTCAGTGCCTGCGCAGGGCGGCCCAATTCCCCGGGCACCGAAAGCGCTGTCGCTTCGTCACCTGACCAGTCGGACCAGCCGGCCAGCACCTCGCGGAAGCGGTCTAGCTCCGTGGCGGTGAGCATCGAACAGAACGGCTTGAGCCCCTCCCAGGCTTCCTTGGGGTTCAGCATCTGGTCGGTGGCAATGCGGCGGAAAGCCTCGCGGCACATTTCGCTGAGTCCCTTGGCGTCGTCATCGGTCAACACCGGCTCGGGCTCGGGCGCCAAGTATTCGTCCGCGAACGGTGCTTCACCAATAAATAAGGAGAAGAAGTCGCTGGCAGTGGCCGGCCGGCCGTCGGCGGTTATGAAAGGGTCAGCCTCCTTGAGGCGATCGCGCAGCCCGCGGGCGGTGACAGCGGGGAAGTCTTGTGCGGCGACGGAGGCGTTAAGCCGGCCAAGGGCTACCCAGAACTGGGGCTTGCAATCGAGCTTGCCTCTGGCCAGGAGCGATGCCTGGCTGTTCCACACCCCGCCGACGTTGCCAATGGCCAAGGAGAAGTCGTGAAAGGTTTGCTGCGACCAGCCGTTGCGCTTCATCCATATGGCGAAAGCCTTGCCGAAGGCGTCACGGTTTAGCTGCTGCTCGGCAGGGATGTCGGCCATTGACTGACGGGGTGACTCAGCCTGAAGCGTAGGGGTAGACCCAGTATTTGCATAGAGGCACGGCGTATCGGCCGCGACGTGCTGCAGGCTGCGTAACGGATTGTGACAGCCCTATTGCCCCTATGGTTGCGCAGGGGTCTACCCCAGTGCTATGACAGATGCATCGGAGGGGGAAACCCCGAGTCACCCGATTCCTCACACCATGAAAAAGCTCTTCGCCGCAGCCTTCGCTGCACTTGCCATCGCTACCCCTGCGCAGGCCAGCACCGCTGACGTTCGTCAGCTCATGGACCTGATCAAGCAGACGGGCACCACCATCAGCTTCAACACCAACCGTCAAGACTCCCACTGCATCAACAACGCTGGTTACTACTACCTAGATCACGACAGCAACCAAAAGGTCAAAACTGACCTGCTCGTGATCTGCCGCGATCAGGTTGATCTCAACAACGCCGACAAGGTATGGGAAGCGCTGTCTCACGAAGCCACTCACATCATGCAGGCATGTACGGGTGACACGGCGTTTACCGAGGAAGACCATCCCACCATGTTCCGCGAGCTGAACCGTAAGGCGCCTCACTACTCCAAGTTGGTGGATAACTACCACGGACGCGACGCTCGCTACGAAGCCGAAGCGTTCTGGATGGAACTACAGCCCGAAGAAGACGTGATCGGGTACTTCAAGGACATCTGCTTCAAGAAGGACTGACCACCTCTCACCTGTTCACCTACCGAGTCACACCAATGAAAGAAACCAACAAGGCTGCCGTAGCCGCTGTCTTCTGCCTCTTCCTACTTGGGGCGCTTGGTTACACCGTTCGCTGCCACCCAAGCCTTGCTGCCTATTCCCATCTCGCACCGCACCAAGGCCGCTGCCGCTGATCTGTCGACTCATCCACCCACCGAGTCACCCCATGAAAAGCTTCTCTAACTTCACAAACCAGTCCTGCTTTGACCTGCTTGCCACTGTTCCCACAGGCACCGTTGATCTCGTTCTGATTGACCCGCCCTACCTCATCAGCCGTGATAGCGGCTTCGAGTCCGGCAACAATCCTGATTACGACCGCCTCAAGATCAGCATTGATTTTGGCAAATGGGACCATCGTCTAGACGGATTCGACCAGGCCATTCACGAGTGCTACCGCGTCCTCAAGCAAGGTGGCACCTTCATCTGCTTCTACGACCTCTGGAAGATAACGGAGCTAGCTCAGACGATGGAGGCAGCCAAGTTCAAACAGCTGCGTTTCCTTGAGTGGGTCAAGACCAACCCCGTCCCCATCAATCAGTCGGTCAACTACCTGACCAACGCCCGCGAGATCGCTGTCCTTGGTGTCAAAGGTGGCAAGCCCACCTTCCATAGCAAGTACGACAACGGGATCTATGAGTACCCAATCGAGCACAGCAAGGGTCGCTTCCATCCAACGCAGAAAAGCCTGAAGCTGATCAAGGAGTTAATTGAAAAGCACAGCAACCCAGGCGACGTCGTTCTTGACTGCTTCGCCGGCAGCTGCACAACAGGTGTTGCGGCACTGGAACTTGGCCGCGAGTTTGTCGGCTGCGAGCTGGACCCGGATTACTTCAAGCAGGCCAGCAAGCGCTTGCATCTAACCGCTACCGCTGCGCAGGGACAGCTGATCTGATGGCGCTGCTTACACGACTGCACACCATCACTGGCCGCTTTGTCTGGGATGAAGCGCTGCAGATGTGGCAACCCAACCCAGAGAAGCCCCCAAGCGACTGCGAGTGGCGCGTTTGTGAGCTCATCCGCCCCGATCGGAATGGCCACAGCGACTGGTTCGACGTGGAATGGCTCAAGCGGCAGCTACCTGCCTGCGCAGATCGCATTGGCGGCAACGGGAGCAACATGTTTACCCGTCAACTGGCCAAGGACTTCCTGTTCGCTCCTGAACAGGCGCAACGTCGCCAAGGCTCCAAGGTGATCGCCAGGCGCGCCTACGGCCTCACCAAGGCACGCGCTGAGCAGTTCCCCATCCGAAAGGACATCAGGGACACGGTGTCAAAGGGCTTCTGCGCAGTCCTGCACACCAAGGCCCAGATCGAGGTTGACCACAAAGATGGCCGCAAGGACAACTGGCTGGTCAATGACACTGTTCACCAGCGCCTTGAGGATTTCCAGGCACTTCATAAGACGGCAAACAACGTAAAACGTGGCGTGTGCGCCAACTGTGAGCGCACGAATCGCCGCTTTGATGCCCGCGTGATGGGGTTCACCGTTGGCTGGACTGAAGGCAGCGCCGAGTATCAAGGCACCTGCAAGGGGTGCTTTTGGTATGACCCGATCGCATTTCGACAGAGCCTGATCAGCGCCGATTGACGATGCGCTGCAGCAGTTGATCCACCTACCGAGTCACACCATGACAACCCTTCAAACCGTCAATCCTGACCACATCACCCGTCGTCAAAAGGCAAGCCCGCTTGGCGCTGGCATCTGCGTCGGCTTGGTTGGCCTTTTTGCGGCCGTGCCGATCGGTATCCGCCAGAAAGACTGGAAAGTGCCAGTCTTCTCCGCTGGCGCTGCCTTTGCCGCTGCCTATTTCATTGCCTTGGTTACTTACTCCGAAAGCACGCAGGAGATAAGTCGTGGGGCGGCCAAAGCGGCGGGGAATATAGCCGGCGGACTGGCTGCCTATGTTCTGGTGCGCAAGAACAAGAAGGAGAGCGAGTGACGATGCGCTGCAGTATCTCCACCTGCTCCTGCAATTCCTGATTGCGTTGTAGCGCCTGGGCCAGCAACTCAAAAGGATCGTGTACGCCGTCGGCCACAAGCTGGCGGCGTCTTTGCTTGATCTGAGCCTCGGTGGACGGGGCCATGGCGCTCCGTGCTTTGGGGTCACACCATTATGCAACCGCCGGTTCACAAATTGTCAAGTCGCGTATGAGACTCGAAATGAAGCGCATTGCAGTGGTTGCGCAGCGGTAGCGCAGCGGATACGATGCGCAAGCACCACGCAAGCCAATGCCACTCGTCACGCTTTCAGTTCGCATCGCCCCAGAAGAGCTGGAGTACCTCGATCAGCTCGCTTCACAACATGAAGGAATCCTCTCAAAGCAAGGCGTAGTCAGGCTTTTGCTGCAACACGCTGAGCGCTCTAACTGGGACCCCCTTGACAAAGGAGGCGAGATGGCAAAAAATCTGGAACAGCCAGGCCAGGCACAGGGCACGGCTGGCTTGCTTCCAGAAATTGCCACCCCCCCTGTTTCTTTGTCGACCCGACAAGAGAAACAGCCGAAGAGCGCCGCATTCGCGGCTACTCCGCTTCCAGCAGAGCTGGAAACGGTGAGACACACATTTATTCAGTTCGGCAAGGTCAAGAAAGGCGATCGCGGTGAGCACGGCGCGAAGCTCGCTGCCACCGGCTTGCGGAAGATTGGCGAGAAGTACAGCTGGGACATCGCGCGTGAGCAGCTGGACCTGGCGGTGAACAACCGCTGGAACGGCATCAGCCTCAGCAACTACGAAAAGTTCTTACCTAAAGCCGCTACCGCTGCGCAGGCGGAGTTCAAGCACCCCGCAGCGCGCGAGTTCCGCAATGGGCGCTTCGTTGATGAAGACGGCCCAACCACTAACCCCGCGTTGGAGGGCTTCCTGTGAAGAAAGCCTTTGACCTCACCGAGACGCGCATCCTGCTCCGTCGAATGATCGCTAGCGGTTACCTCACCCTTGAGCAGCTCGATCAACCGTCCCCTGGCTGGGAAGCCAACGCCAAAGCCTTCCGCCTGCACTACCCCAAGTACCAGCAACCCGAGTACCGAAACCCCCTTCGTGACCCAGACACCAGCGAATCCATCCAGCCCATCAATCCCCGTGATCTCGCTCCAGCCCATACCGGGCCTGACTTTTCACCCCGAGATTCATCGCTATCACTACCGGGGACGCTGGATAGCTCACTCGATCACCACGGTGGTGAACGACAAGACCCCAGCTCAGATGGCACGGATCATGAGTACCCGTTCTGAATGGGAGCCCAGGGGCAACACCGTTCACGCCTGCCTTGAGCAGTTCCTGCTCCACGGCGAATCCGGGGACCCCGGCGATTACAGCGATTGGGTCACGCCACTGATCAGCCACCCCATGTGGAAGACCTGGAAGGCCGTTGCTGTCGAAGCACGCCTGCTGGACGAGCGCCACTCGATTGCAGGCAGCTTTGATGCCCTGCTCCAAAACCAGAACGACGGGCGCCTCGTCTTGGCTGACCTCAAGACCCAAAGCAGCGCCCACAGCAAACCCAGGGACATCAGCCCCCAGCTCGGCGGCTACATGAACCTGATCGACCAGTGCTACCCAGAACTGGCCGGGAAGATCGAGCGTGGCATTGCCATCTGGGCTAAGCCCGGCGCGTGCAACATCACCCCGTTTGATGCCCCGGCCTGCATCGAGGCGTATCTGTCGGCGCGTTCGCTGTTCCTCTCGCAGCAACCAGACTTCTGATTGCAACAACCCTCTTTCATACCCTTGCGTAGGGTTGACCCCTACGGCATCCTGAGGCAGTCACCACCGCCACCATGCAATGCACTTCCGAACAGCAGGTTTCTTCCTCGGCCTGGCGCTGGCTGCTGCTGCCATTCACGTTGGCCGTACTAGCCCCGCTGATCGCGCTCAGAATCACCCTCAAAGCCCTATCGCTGCGCAAACGCACGCCAGCGGCCTCTACACGGGCCCCTGAGCGCCCCTCGGCTGCCATGACCCCTAAAGACCGCGAGGAGGCCCTTGACGACGCTTACACGGCCTTCTGGCTGGAAGCGCTCTCTGACCCCCAAGCGCAAGCCTCCTGTATTCACCACCTCAACCGTTGCCTACTCCTCGATCCCTCACGACATGACCACAAGCCCTGACACCCTCATCGCCTTCATCACCTCCGCTCAAGCTCAAATCAAAGCCACACAGGCACACATCGACGCCTGCAAGCTCCAGCTACAAGCCCTCTACGAAACCGGCGACATCCCAGACAAACTCTCCACTCCCTCCGGCTCCGCCACTCTCACCACACGCACCTCCTGGTCCTACAGCTCTGCTGTCAAACAGCTTCAGGAACTCGAACAGCTCGAAGGCGTCGCTACCAAAAAAACCTCCTCCTCCTGGACCATCAGGCCCGCAGCTGATGACAACGCATGACCAGCACCTGCAAACGCTGCAAACGCACCACTCGCAGACTCGATCTCCTCTGCTCTCGCTGCTACACACTCCTCTACCCAAAAGCCGACGCCATCTGGCGTGAAGACATCGGCTGGTGGCAACGCCTTCTCGTATGGCTTCATCCCTACTAACCAAAGCCGCATGACCATCACCTTCGTTGCCTACGGCTACCCCGCACCTCAAGGCAGCAAGCGACACCTCGGTCGCGGCATCCTTGTTGAATCCTCACTTCACGTCAAACCCTGGCGGCAAGACGTAAAACAAGCCGCTATCGCCTCCACACCCGATCATTGGGATCGCTCTCATCCCATGACCGTCTCCATCGTCTGTCGCTTCAAGCGCCCTAAAGGCCACTTCGGCAAAAAGGGCATCAAACCCTCCGCTCCCACTCACCCAGCCGTTCGCTCTGTCGGTGACGCAGACAAACTGGCCCGCGCCATCCTTGATGGCCTCACAGGCATCTGCTACGACGACGACTCCCAAGTCGTCTCCCTCTCCATCCAAAAGCGTTACTGCATTGGCGATGAGCCCCAAGGCGCCCTCATCACCGTTACCCCTCTAACCTGATACAACTTCCGATTGGGTCCGTGACCTCAATCAATAGCCTCATCCCTGATCACAAAAACGCTCGCAGGCGCACTGATCGCTCTGCGTCCCTCATCAAGGAGTCCATCGACCGTTACGGTGCCGCTCGCTCCATCGTCATCGACGAGGACAACCGCATCCTCGCCGGCAACGGCACCATCGAGGGTGCTAAAGCTGCTGGCATCAAGAACGTCCGCATCATCGAAACCGACGGCGACGAGATCATTGCCGTCCGCCGCACCGGCCTGACCGAAGACCAGAAGATCGGCCTCGCCGTCGCAGACAACCGCACCTCTGACCTCTCCGAGTGGGATCAGGAGATGCTGCGCCGCCTCTCCGAAGAGCACGACATCTCACCCTGGTTCAACGACGACGACCTCAACGAACTCCTCGCCGTAACCGAACTACCCCCTGAAGAAGGCAAGACCGACCCCGACGACGTTCCCGAACCACCAGCTGACCCCATCACCAAGCCCGGTGACCTCTGGATCCTCGGCAACCACCGCCTCCTCTGCGGTGACTCCACCAACATCCAGCACGTTGAACGCCTCATGGATGGGCAGAAGGCGGACATGGTGTTCACCGACCCGCCTTATGGCGTTGCTGTTGTTAAAAACGGCATGGTCGGAGCTGATTTTGGTGTTGCCAAGAAAGGTCAATACGCTGAAGTCATTGGTGATGACACGACGCAAACCGCCCATGACGCCATAGCTATCTGCCAATCGCTGCAGATACCCGTGCAGGTCTACTGGGGTGGCAATTACTACGCAGACAAGCTCCCGCCAACCTCTTGCTGGCTTGTCTGGGATAAGCGTGGTGACTCTGGCATCGTCAACACCTTTGCAGATTGTGAGCTGGCATGGACGAACATGACAGGACCAGCTCGCATACATAAACAGCTTTGGAATGGGATGATCCGTGAAGGAGAAAAAGACAAGCGAGTTCACCCCACGCAAAAGCCAGTGGCCTTAGCTGACTGGGCCATTGGCCAATATCTCAAAGGGGAGACTGTCCTAGATCTTTTCCTCGGCTCAGGCTCTACCCTCATCGCTTGCGAAAAGCAGCGCAAAGCCTGCTACGGCATGGAAATGTCCCCCGCCTACTGCGACGTGATCGTCAAGCGCTGGGAAGACTTCACCGGCAACACCGCTATCTGTCACCCCTCAGACTCACACTTCAACCAGGATCAAGAGGAGCTGTTCTGATGGCTCGTAAGTCCACTGCTGCTGAAAAGGACTACCGCATCAACCGCGTGGCACGCCTCCTGAGCAACGGTGCTGTCCGTTCGGAGATCTGCGAATACGCGAAAAAAGAGTGGGGGGTCTCAGTCGGGACCGCCGATCGCTACATCGCAGGCGCACGCGAGGTTCTCAAGGCTGACTGGGACATTGATCGCCGCACCTTTACAGCAGAGCTGCTGAGCCAGTTGGCCAGCCTGCAGAAGGAGGCCAGGAAGAACGGCAACCAAGCGCACGTTGCCCTGGGCTGCATCAACACTGCTGCACGCATTGCGCAGCTGTTGAACTGATGGATGTTGAAGTGCTGGACACGGAGCTGATCAAGGTCACGCTCACCCGTGACGGATTCAGCGCTTCGGCCTTCGTCACATCGCATCATTTGGCTGAGCAGAAGCGCCCGCAGCTAGAAGCGGCCATCAACAGGGAGGCTGCGCGTGCCTTCAATCCTTGACGCCTGCCCTGGTGGTCTTCTGCTTGAAGAGCCCATCACCGCAAGCGAGAGCACTGATTGGCTGCCGTTTGCTGAGCAGCTGTATGGCTCGTTGACAGGTCCTCAACGGCAGGTGTGGGACAGCCCTGAACGGTTCAAACTGCTGTGTTCAGGCCGTCGTTTTGGCAAGACCTACCTTTGCATCTCCAGGCTGGTGGCATGGGCTATTGAGCACCCTGGCAGCCTCAACTGGTATGTGACTCAGAATTACAAGTCAGCCAAACAGATTGCATGGCGGCAACTGCGCTCCATGATCCCTGTTGAAATGTTCGCCAAGAAAAATGAGGCTGAACTTTCAGTAGAGCTGAGCAACGGTAGTGTTATCGCTCTAAAAGGTGCGGAGAATGCAGACTCCCTGCGCGGCGTCAGCCTTTCCAGCCTGATCGTTGATGAGGCCGCCTATGTCAAGCGTGAAGCATGGGAAATGGTGTTGCGTCCTGCGCTGTCAGATCAGGGCGGCCCTGCCTGGTTCATCACGACCCCTGCTGGGTTGAACTGGTTTCACGAGCTCTGGGAACAGGCGCAGGAGGAGGACGACTGGACGACGTTCAGCTTCACGACGATCGAGGGTGGCAACGTCCCGCCTGAAGAGGTGGCCGCGGCTAAGCGCACGCTGGATGAACGGACCTTTAAGCAGGAATACCTAGCCAGCTTCGAGACGTTGACAGGGCGGGTGTTCCCTGATTTCAGCGATGACAACATCAGCGACGACATCCACGACATGGGCGGGGACATCCTGTGGGGCACCGACTTCAACGTGAGCGTGATGGCTGGGGTGCTGGCCAGCAAGGTGGGTGACACGCTCCACATCTGGGACGAGGTGGCGGTGAAGCAGTCGAACACCGACGAGGTGTGCGCGATGTTGAAGGCGCGGTTTCCTGATCGGCGGATCGTGGCGTATCCCGATCCAACGGGTTCAGCGCGTAAGACCTCAGCTGCTGGTGAGACCGATCACGGGATTATCAGGCGTCATGGGTTCCAGTGCATCAGCCCGAAGCATCCATGGGCAGTGAAGGACAGGCTGAACGCAACGAACTGGCTGATCCGCACGGCGGCTGGGGAAATCCGCCTATTCATCCACCCGCGGTGCAAGAACACGATCAAGGGCCTGAAGAACGTGACGTTCAAGGAAGGGGCCGAGGACTTTGTGGTGGACAAGACCGCAGGGATCGAGCACTGGTGCGACGGATTGGGCTATTTGATCTTGTCGGCGATGAACCAAGTGAAGCCTTGGCAGACAGGCAGTACGAATGTGGCGCTGTGGTGAGTAGTCATATCCACTAGAGCACTGGCATTTCGTAGTCAGCGGTGGTGGCGGCGTAGTGCTTCCAGATCACTTCACTGGTGTTGCCAGCCCAGTTAGCGGCCTGAGTGACGGGGATTCCAGCTTCTAGCCAGCGGCTGATGGCAACGTGTCGGAGGTCATAGGGGCGGTATGGCTTCTTGATCAACCCAGCGCTATGCAGCTGCTGCATACGCTTGGCGAAGAAGCTCTGGAACGCCAAGCGGTTCCAGGGGAACACGTATTCACTGTGTTGCGGCAGGCCAGCAATGATCTCCTTGGCTCGGGCGTTCAGCGGCACCCAGCGTTTTTTGTTGGTCTTGGTGCTGTTCTTAAGGCCGTGGGTCAAGGTGTAGTTGCTGTGGACAAGGACGCGCTCACCGTCGATGTCGGTCCATTTGATGGCCCGCACCTCACCAGTGCGCATAGCGGTTTGCATCATGAACTCAGCAAACAGGCACCAGTTGACGTTTTTGTAGGCGAGCTTGGCTTCGAGGGCGACGAGCACCAGGGGGATCTCTTCCCGTGGGATGACCACGACTTCGTGATCGCTTTGAGGCGCTTTGGGCATCCTGAAATTGGCCACGGGGTTGCGCGGCAGGATGGCGATGTCTTCTGCTGACGCCCAGCGGTAGAGGCTGCGGACGTACATGCAGACGCGCCTAGCGGCCTTTTGGGGCTGTTGCTGCAGGAGCCATGCAAGGACTTGCCGCCCTTCGGAGAGCTCTTGGATCGGGCAGCGTGCCAGCCATTTGCTGACCTGTGTGTAGTCGCTTGTGAGGCTGGTGGGGCAGAGGGAAACGCTGCGTTCTGCCTTGAAGAGCTCCCAGGTTTGCAGGAGGGTCTGAGTGGGCGCAGCGGGGTGCGCACGATAGTCTTCGGCCATCGGGTCCAGTAAGAGTGGATCTGATCACGGGTCAGGCAGTTGACGCTGCGCTGGCCTACACCATTGCTAGCACGGCTGAGGGTGGTTAGAGCCGACCACTAGGCGGCTTTTGAAGAAGATGCCTGGCGTGCCCGTGGTGCGGAAAGTGATTGCTGTCAGGGCTGATGGCACCGTGAAGACGGTGATCAATCGGCCTGCATGACCTGGAAGCCGCCGCGGCCACAGCGCCCCCGCGATCAGTGGGGGCAATTTCGTTCCAAGGCCAGCATCAAAGCTGAGCAGGAGGAAGCACGGTTTGAGAGCCTTTTGATTGCAAGGGAAGAGCTGTTCTGGCAGGGGCAGGAAGCCTCAGAGCAGAACTAGGAGCTTTGCCTAGGCGTCAGCCCTACGATTGCGTAGAGACTGAGGTGGCCATGGGGCTTCGCGGGTACAAGCGTGATGCGAACGGTCGCTTTGCTGGTGCTGGCGGGCAAAGGCGTCAGGAAGCCAGGCTTGCGGCGAATGAAAAGCGGACGCGGAAGCGGGCGGAGACGGTTACGGAGGTTGCGGCGTTAGGCGGCAGGTCTGAGACGGTGCAGAAGATGGCGAAGAAGGTGCAGAAGAGTGCCAAGGTGAATGAGAAGGCCAAGAACGTCTACAAGAGCAAGCGGATCAGGGGTCGTTGATCGGGGAAGCTAGGCGAGAGGTTCAGTAGCGATGCCAGTTCCTAGCCCGCGTACACCGATCTGCGTGGCACGCGGCAGGATTGCTGATCTGCAGGCGAACGTTGGCAGCCTGTTAGAGGGGGAGATCTGTTATGCGCAGGATGAAGATGCGCTGTATGTGAAAGAGGGAGCTGTATTAGTGAGATCGACTGGTCGCCCTGTCACTTGGCAAGGAATCACGGGTCGGCCTGCTGGTGTGCAGCTGCTTGATCTGCTGCAGTGGAATGGCACCGACTGGGTGGCTGATCGACGTTTGGACGGGGGCAATTTCTAGTCCTGGCAGGGGAAGCTAGGTCAGCAGTGCCTCAATAGTCATGCCCGCCACCATCAGGATCAAGCGTCGTGCTGCTGGTGGGGCTGTAGGTGCGCCAGCCACTCTGGCCGCGGCGGAACTTGCGTTTAACGAACAGGACAACACGCTCTATTACGGCAAGGGCGACAACGGTTCTGGTGTAGCAACCAGCGTTATTGCGATCGGTGGTTCGGGTACGTTCCCTAGCACTGGCACGGGCAACACCTGGTCGGGGGCAAATAATTTCACGGGCGGCGTCACCCTTGGCGGTACGACTGCTGTTACTGGCACCATCAATTTCAACGGTGCAACGATTCAGAACTTCAGGCTCGATGACCTGAGCGATGTAAATATCGGCAAGACCATTGCGCTGGCCAATGGTCACATGATCGCTTGGGACGGCACCGATTGGGTGAACGTTCCTGCCCCAAGTGGTGGTGGTGGTGGCACGATCACCAGCGTCAGCGCCACGGCGAACAGCGGCGTCAGCGCCACAACGACCACAGGCGCTGTCGTCATTGCTGGAGTAGATGCCACCACTACTGCCAAGGGCGTAGTGCAACTGGCCGATGCCGCTGCGATCACGGCTGGCACCGCGTCGCGCGTGGTGGATGCAGCGCAGCTGCTGGCGGCCAAATACACCCTGCCGACCGCTAGCGCCACGGTGCTTGGCGGCATCAAAGTTGGCACCAACCTGGCGATTGACGGCACTGGCGTGCTGAGCGCCACCGTTCCTGGTGCATTGACCTTTAAGGGCGCCGTTGCTCCAACGAGCACTGCGCCAGCAACGCCTGCTCCTGTGAAGGGTGACGTTTATGCCATGAACGCCACTGGGACGCTGGACGCCAGCTGGGGCCTGGGCGCTAAGGCGGTGGATTCTGGCGACCTCGTGATGTACACGGGCACCGCCTGGGATCACGTTGGCAACAACCACGCCACGGTGGTGGACATCACCGTTACAGCGCCGCTGACGGCTGACAAGACCAACCCTGCGCAGCCTGCACTGAATATCAACGCAGCCACTGCAACAGCAGTTGGCGTGGTGCAGCTGGCCGATGCCACGGCCATCACGGGCGGCACTGCAGGGCGGGTTGTGGATGCTGCGCAGTTGAAAGCTGTGGCGGACAAGCTGCCTGCTGGCACCGTTGCCGATCAAATGTTGAAGTGGGACGCCACCAATACAAAGTGGGTAGTGACAGGCACTATTGACTGCGGAACCTTCTGATGAGCACTGCGCCTGGCATTGGCCCGCAGCTAAGCGCTGAGGAGCGCTTTGCTTTGGAGGTGACCAGGCGTATGGCTTATGGAGCTCCTAGGGAATCCTTGGCCTGGCTGATGCAACGGTTGCATCAGGACAATATGGTGCTGCGTAAGGCGCTGCTGGAGATGATCGGTGAAGATCAAAGCCAATTTGAGCCTTAAGAAGTGGAACGGGCCTCAGCTAGCGCAGCGGGCTCGTTTTGTATTTGGCAAATACTGCACGGAATTGTTCCCGCGGTTTCAGGACAGCATCGTGCAGCAGCGGTACGACTGGCCGCAGATCACGATTAGGAGCAACGGGCAGGTGGTGACCAGTCCGCGCAACATTGTGGATTCTGGGGCGTTCAAGCTGTCGCAGGAGCGCACGATGATCAATGCGACCACCTGCCTGTTTACCTGGAATGTGCCGTATAGCAGCTTGATCCTGACGGGGTATCGGACGAAGAAGGGTACGCAGATGCCTGCGCGAGACTGGATTACACCCGTTTTGAGGGAAGAGTTTCCGATGGCGCGGTTCTTTGAAGCTGAGTGGAAGAGGCTGGGCTACTGATGACTGACCTTGAATCGTTTTTGGCGCAGGCGATCAGACAGCGGAAGCTGGAGCAGAAGCTGACGAAGTACGCGCTAACGCGGTTGCGGGAAGCATTGGGCTGGGTGCGGGGTCAGATCGAGTTTCATGGCCTGACGCAAATTGGCCCGAACCGAACGGAGCGCTTGAAAGTGCTGCGCATGGAGGTCGAGACCTACATGAAGGAGCAATACGCCACCCCACTGATGCAGACGATGCAGGTCAGTGAGGTGATGAATGACTTCATTGATCAGCAGTTGAGTTTGGCGAGGCAGGTAGTGGTTGCCACTGGTGGCTCTGCCAGTGGTGCGTTGACGGCGAGCGCGGTGCTGCCGCAGGCCATGGGGCAGGTGATGGTGAACGGTGTGCCGTGGGGTGAGCTGCTGGTGGATCGGCTGCCAGCGTCAGTGGCGGACAAGGTGAGCAGGATGCTGGGGTTGTTCCCTGACGATGTGGGCAAGGTGTTTGCCGATGCGATCGTCAGACCGACCGAGCGTCACGTCGAGGCGATCATCACCAGCGGTGTGCAGGACACGGGCAGCATTGCCCAACAGCTGTTGTGGCAGATCGAGACCAGCGACGCCTGGAAAACGGATAACCAGCAGGTGTGGTCAGCGATGTTGGATAGCAGGGTCTGCGCGACCTGTATGGGCAGGGACGGCAAGCGGTATCCGATGGATTACGTGAAGGTGAGCCCGCACCCGAACTGCCGTTGTGTGCTGCTGCCCGAGAGCTTCTTTACTCAAGATCGTCCTGTCGAGGGCGATGGCGGAAAAGTGGTGGACATCGACACGACGCAACGAGCTACGGAGAAGTGGTTGCGAGATAACCCCCAGACGGCACGGAAAGTGCTTGGCGTCAAAGTCGGCAATCAGTTCGTTGAAGGCAAGATCAGCCTTGATGTAGCGGTGAAAAAAGCAGGGGGAAGCTAGGTCCAAAGGGCAATGTCGCTGGCGAGTCTTGGCGGTTCGACCGTCGCCAACAGCTATCTGACAGTTGCAGAAGCTGATGGCATCGCCGCAACGATGCTCGGGACGTTGAAGTGGAACGACGCTGCAACGACGACGTTGCAGAAGGAAAGCGCACTAATTCAGGCGACTCTGCAAATGGAGACGCTGGGCTGGGTGGGGACCAGGGCCGTGGCAACGCAGCCGCTGTCATGGCCGCGAAAGGATGCGAAGTGCGGCGAGAAGTCATACGACGCAACGACAGTGCCGCGTGAGGTGGAGCTGGCAACGTTTGACATGGCCGAAGCGTTGCTGGGCAATCCTGGTCTGATCACAGGATTAGGGTCTGGCACTAGTGGTTCTGGTGGCAGTGGTGAACTGGTGCCTGGGGTGCCGAATAAGGACCTGAAGCGCCTGAAGCTGGACGTGATGGAGCTCGAATGGCGTGATGGGGCCACGGGTTCGGCGACAGTCAAAACACCCCTATCGGTGTTGCCTCATTTGGCGGGGATTCTTGGCTGTCTGACCACCAGCGTGCGGCCGAGTGGTGCCAGCTGGATGGTGCCTGTGATCCGCGGGTAACAGGGTGCCTACCCTGTCCCTATGGCAACGTATGAGCAAGGTGATTTAGGGCTTGGCAATACGCCGCGGCCGAAGCGGCGGAGCAACTCGCACCTTGCAGAACCGTTGACGAAGGAAGAGCGAAAGCGGTTTGGTGAGCTGTATGTGGAACACCAAGGTCTGATTCGCCTGTTGGGCTGCAAGATGTGCCGCAAGTATCAAGCGGTGGACAAGCTCGATATTTACAGCTGCATTGATATTGGATTTTTGAAGACGTGCAGAGCGTTTGACCCGACGTTGGGGTTCAAGTTTTCAACGCTGCTAACAAGGTTCTGCGAGGGGACGATCCTGCATTTCATGCGGGATCACAACTGGCATGTGAAGGCGCCGAAGAAGGTGCGCGAGCTTGGGATGGCAGCGCGGAACCTGGCGACAGCGGGCTACAGCGTGGCTGACACCATGCGCGTGTTGGGGGTGAGCCGTGACGAGCTGCGCTTGGCGATTGCTGCCACCGCTGGCATCTATCACGAGCAAAACGAGTGGGAAGGTCACGCCTGTCAGCGGCCGACACCGATGGAGCGGCTGGAGGCTGAGGAGATGGCAGGGGGAAGCTAGGTCAGCACACACTGGCTAGCCGTGGGATTTTTTAACGCCTTCGGGTACAAGTTCTACGTCAAGGCGGGCACGAGCGCGTCTACCGCGCCCACGGCATCTACGGGCATGGTTGAGGTGAAGAACCTGTCGAATGCTGGCATCAGCTCCAGCACCGATACCCAAGAAGTGATCACCTACGACACCAGCACTAACGGCTGGAAGCAGCAGATCGTGACCGCCAACAGCTACACGATCAGCTGTGAGCTGAACATTGACACAGAGGATGCTGGCTACAAGCTGCTGAAGGAAGCAGCTCGGGATTCGGCGACGGGCAAGATGGTCGAGTGGATTCGTGAAACTCCGATGGCGGCTGGCGGCACATCGGCTGAGAAGCACGCAGGCGTGGCTGCTGTGGGCAACTTCAGTGAGGACATCCAGGCTGGCAACGTTGCCAAATGCACGTTCGACTTAGTGGGCTACGGCCCTTATGTTTTGACTGAGGCAGCCTGAGCCTCGCGTGGGAGGGAGAAGCCCTCGCCTCTGGCGGGGGTTTTTTATTGGTTGTACGCTTAACAGTGGCAGGTGGTGACTCTCTGCCGGTGGCGGGATGGCTGGCCCATCCCCCACTCAAAAGTCAAGAACTAGACTGCGCTCAGCAGATGGCAGCGGTATGGCGTGCTGGATTCCAGGCCCTTGGGGCAATTTCCAAGGCAGGCCAGTGCAGCCTGAATCGCCACATCAGGCAGCGATTGCTGAGCCAGTGAAAACTGATCTGAAGGAACCCGTGCGTGGGCGTCGGGTTCAATCTGGTCGGGAATCCTAGGTTTAAGGCGCTGCTGTAATGACGAACTCGTCGCCAAGCATCTATAGAGCGCAAGGTTGGACGGGTGCGCAGACGCTGCAAGGTGGTGCGCTTGAGCAACCTGACAACCCAGGAGCTCGTGATCCACAGATTTTGGCGATGGTGCCAGCGTGGGAGCGCGTTGGGATGGCACTCGCCGACTCGACTAGTCTTCGCAACTACCGACAGCGGTTTATCCCTCAGCTGCCTGGGGAAGATGACAAAGGATACGAAGCGCGAGTAAGCAAGTTCGTTCACGTTCCTTGGTTTGAGGAATTAACAGAACTGGCGGTGCATAAGTTGTTCCGCAAGACACTGAATTTCGAGACTGAAGATCAGCAGCTGGAGGAGTGGTCAAGCGACGTTGACGGGGCTGGCACTGATCTTGAGGCGTTCTGGAAGCTGGTGACGAAGATCGCCATGCAGTATGGCCACTGCCATGTCCTCACCGACATGGCGACGGACGTGACGCCGCGGACGCTGCTGGAGGAGCAGCAGTTGCAGATCAAGCCGAACTTGTTCGTGATTCGTCCGCAGCAGGTGATCGGGTTCCGCACCAAGCGGGTGGCTGGCCGTGAGGTGGTGACGCAGTTCCGTTATATCGAGCTGGCGCAGAAGGAAGACGGCCGTTACGGCAGCGTCTGGGTGGAGCGCGTGCGAGTGCTGGAGCCCGGCCGCTTCGAGCTGTGGGAAAAGAAGGATGAAGGCCCAGAGGGCTGGGTGCTGATCGAGGATGGCCGTTACGGCCTGAAGGAGATTCCGATCTCCACGGTCTACGGCAGGCGCGAGGGCGTGATGCTGAGCAAGCCGCCGCTGCTTGAGGCCGCCAATCTGAACCTGCTTTACGACCTGGCGCTCTGCGATCACTCGCATCAGATGAGCGTCGCGGCGACCCCGATCCTTGTTCTGAAGGGTTTCGATCAGAACCAGGCCGACCTGACGGTGAGCGTGAACCGTGCGCTGGCGATGCCGCCCGAGGGCGATGTCAGCTACGTGACCACCGACTCTGCATCTTTCCAAGCCCAGGAGAACTACCTGAAGTTCCTGGCGGATCGGATGAATCAGGTGGCGATCGTCGGGTTCAAAGAGCAGAAGAACGCAGCAGAGGCCGCGTCAGCAAAGCGGCTTGACCACTCTGACGAGGATGCTGCCCTGAGCACGGTGGCAACCAGCATCGAGGCGGCGGTGAAGCGCTCGATCGACTGGGCACTGGAATACATGGGCCGCAACGCCACCTTCGAGGTTGGTATTCCCAGCAACCTGAGCGACGAGATGCTGACGCCTCAAGACGTGCAGCAGCTCTTAGCCCTCAACACTAGTGGTGTTATCACCAAGGAAACCTTGCTGGAAACACTGGTGCGGGGTGAGGTGTTGGATGTGGATCCACAGGAAGAGGCTGAAATGGCCAGCCAGCAATCGCTGGACGATTTGGTGCAGAACCAAGAGGTGATGCAAGCGTTTGCACCGCCTGCTGCAAGTGCAGGGAAACCCCCTGCCTAATCTTGTCCTCTACCCCTGTGTAGCCCTGTGGCTGGTCTAATTGTCTCTGCGGGCATTGTTTCTGGCCAGCTGATTTTGGGTCTGGATGACGGCAGCATCGTGAATGCTGGCGTTGTTCAAGGTCCTCAGGGTCTGCAGGGGCCTCAGGGACCGATGGGCGCGACGGGTCGCCCTGGCACTGATGGCAACACGGTGCATAGCAGCAATGGGTGCGCAGGCGTGATCTAGGCCCTGGTCAGACCACGGCTGGCGACATGTTGAAGAACGCCAATGAGCACAGCAAAAAGCTGGTGCTGGGTAAGCACACGGAGGCGTTTAACAAGCTGACGGGTAAAGGCGGGCAGTACGAAAAGGACCCGCAGGGTGCGGTACGGAAGCTGCTTGGCAATGGTTTGCCACCAGGATCGACACCATCTAGGCCAACGCGGGGGCCTGCGCCCAAACCGCCTGCACCACCGAAGGCAGCGCCTACCCCACCGCCTGCACCGAAGCCAAAAGCGCCTGCATTAGCTCCGAAGGAGGCTCCCAAGCAACCAGTCAAACCACCAACCAAAGCGCTTAAGCAATGGACATCTGACGATGGCTATAAGCACATGAGAGCAGAGCAACTGCGTCAAGCTGAAGCCAACGGCGTCAAGCTCACGCCGTTTGAGCGTGGGCAGATTGAGCAATATCCCACGTCTGCTACACAGAAAAAGAATTTGGAAGCTCTTACTCAGTACATCAACACTGCCGAAACCTACAAAGGCAGCGTTTATCGTGGCTTGAACATGGGCAAAGAAGAGTTTGATACAATGCTGGCAAGCATTCAGTCTGGAGCGCCTACTAATGCGCTGGAAAGCTGGACGAAGAACGGAGACTTAAAGACTTTCACGATTGGCGGGAAGAATCAAGTAATCATGTCTGTTGATAACAAGCGTGGCGTAGATATCTCGTCCTTCTCTGAGTGGGGCGACACTGAACAGGAGGTGCTGCAGCCAAACGGGGTGCGGTACAAGGTGAAGAGTGTTGTGAGGGAAGAAATTGATGCTGGCTTTAGCGCTAAGGGGGTTTACCGTTACCGAGTGGACCTAGAGCAGCTAGATGACTAAGCCCCGCGACAACCGCTTTTCTGATCCGCCGCCGTTGCCAGCGCCAGATCCGGCTGACTACCCCAAGGGGTTGAAGCCAGGCGATCCGGGCTTTCTTGATGCTCTGGCAAAGAAGGCGGGTTTTGCTGTGACGTACAAAAAGGCTGAGTAGCCTTCAAGAGATGAGTCACACTTCTGAGCAGGCGCTGGCGGAGGCTCGGCACCTGTATGAGCAGCGCAAGCCTGTCGGTTGGCGCACCTTCCACCTAGGCGGCATCAAAGTGGCCAATCGGGTGCGCTGGTATGAGATGCAGGTGAAGCGGGCTTACCCGTTCATGGACTGGGAGGAGGCGGAGCGAGCCTTCTTTGGTGACCTGTCCACGGTGCTGGCGTATGTGAACACTGGGCAGGACGTGAACCTTGTCGGCGACATGCGGCAGACCTTCCGCAGCCTGTGCCGTGTAGCAAGGGGTGCAGCAGAGCGCATCCATAATTCTGACCCTGCTGATTTACAGCGCAGACTGGCAATCTTTGGGTTGACTGGAGCCAAATAGACTGCGGACATACCCCTGCCTAGAGTCATGTCGTCCTGGCCCGTGAACGTATCTGCAGAGGTGGACTGGGAGGCGTACCGCCTGAAGCACGCCTCACTAGAGGAGCAGGCTGCTGCTGGGATGCAACCTGAGTCACCTCATCAGGCCGCCATCGCTGAACCTGCCCGCAAGCGCACCGCCAAAACCGATGGCTGAAATTACCTTTGCCCAGGTCAACGAGCGCGGCCAGCTGATCCTGCTGCTCAGCGACGACCGGGTGATCAACGTCGGCAACGTGGTCGGACCTGTCGGTGCCACCGGCGTTCAAGGCATCCCCGGCCCCAAGGGTGAACCCGGCAAGGACGGCTCTGAGATCTTCCTGAGCGCCGGTCCGCCTGATCCTGCCCAGGGCAAGCCTGGCGATATCGCCATCGACACCCGTGCCTGGAAGCTCTACCAGAAGAGCGGCATGGGCTGGGGCATGGGCAACGACATGATGCCCGGCGCCAACAACCTCGACGCTGCTACCCGCCGCTTCAACAGTGGCGGCAGCGGCGGTGGGCGCTTCTTCGGCATGGGCGCCCCGTCGGCTGGCATCTCTGGCGGCGGTGGTGGTACTGGCACGCTCCAGCCCATCCTGCAAAACGACCAGCCATTGCCTGCCAATGCCTGGACCCCCGTGGCATTTGATCCCGATGGTGACGCCATGATTGTGGATCTGTATGCCGCCTCACCCAACG
>Ga0315899_10002384_pt1 | contig 20812 bp, 18 predicted proteins | sample LakEriMetagenome_2_FD_203518 | JGI IMG/M metagenome (GOLD analysis project Ga0315899, IMG submission 203518) | Freshwater fungal communities from buoy surface, Lake Erie, Ohio, United States - Buoy 4 MA112 | ecosystem: Environmental > Aquatic > Freshwater > Lake | place: USA: Lake Erie, Ohio... | reverse complement strand
AAAAATCCAGGCAAGCACACCCTGTCCTGCAACCCAAGATTAGTGACTAGCTTCTCCAATTTATGTCGCAACGGTCCATCACCAACTATTGTTAGTTTCGCATTGAGAGATTTTGGCAGTTTGGAAAATGCACGAATTAAACACTCATGATTTTTCTCTATCTTGAATGTGCCTACGGAAAGAATATGGTGCGCAAAACCTCCGCCCCACATAAGTTCTCGATCCCTGGTAGAAGCTCGCTCTGCAGATGCACCCGTAGCCGCAGGGTTGTATATGACTTTGACTCGATCGTTAGAAAGCCCACTCAACGAGCACAAATCCTCCTTAACGCCCTTGGAAACTGCCAATACACCCGTGGCAAATGGGTACGTTGCCCTCATCCATGTCTTAATAAAACGAAGTGATAAATGCATCCCTCGAGCACATTCGGCACTTAGATGACAGTGCTCAATCAGATAGATGCGTCCCGTCCTACCTGAAAGCAACCAAGCCATAACTGCAGCAGAAGTAAGCGGCCACATGCCAACCCAAATTACGTCGGGACGAGTCTCTTTCAGGTATTTTCTAAGCGGGGTGAAGACATTTCTAATGCGATTCGCACTCAAATCAACAACATCAATTCCCGATCCGAGCAAATGCAATAAATCACCCTTTTTTTGCATCAAAACAAAATCAACTCTGTACCCACGTCCCATCCAGTTATGAGCGAGGTATATTGCAAGCCTTTCAGCTCCTCCCCCGCACAAGTTTGGTAAAACTATTGAAATTCTCTTCAAAATGTAAAGCCAATAATTTAATACATTGATAGCTCGAAAGCTGATAAGGAGCTAAGCGAAGTCACTCGATCTACCAATTAAACTAGCCTCAGTGAGCTTTGGGTAACAGGCAATAAAAAAGCAAAACAAGGGAATCATCTCAAAGATAATGGTAACTAACCCACCATAATTAAAAAATTGGGTTTTTATAATTTGAAAAATTGAGACAAAAATTACTTTTCCCTGTATTAATACATACCCCAGCATACATTCTGTCTCAATTGGAGATTTTTGCACATTCGGACTTCACATTTTGCGTCGCAAGAAGCCTGAAGGGGCTACTGTAATTTGCAACTTTGATTCGAGCGTGTCATCAATCTCAAATTCAGGGTGAGCTCTCAGCCAGTCGTACACCGCGGTCTTCGGATTATTTCCGACATCCCAAGGCCGATCCTCGAAGAATCGAGGAGGCATATCCTCAACAAACGTATCAAACACAACACAATAGCTACCGGCTGTCACAAACGTGGCATATGCCTGCAACTCAGCCAGAACATGACTGTGTGTGTGCATGGAATCTAGTAACACCATTATCCGACTATATCCGCCCGTTGCTTGGCGAACCGCCTCAATAGTTTCAGCCGCCACAGACGATCCTTGAATCATTTGAATTCGACTACTCATCGGATGCGATTCAATTGCCACCCGGTTATGGGACCGAATATCTATATCCACTCCGATAACCTTACGACGACTCTGCCTTGGATCAAAGCTTTGCCCTATTTCTATGGCATCACACATATCCAGCATTGCCAGCAAACTGGCGCTTAATACAAGCGAACCGCCGTGAGCGATGCCAGTTTCAATGATCAGGTCTGGGCGCACGCTCCACACCAATTCCTGCATAGCTACCATATCTTGGGGATACTGAATAATGGGGCGCCCCATCCAGTCAAAGTTATAGACATATTTTTTCCGCATCGACTCCTCTAACCAATCGCGCGACAAAGCCTTTAACCTAACATCGTTGGCATAGTCGTGAAGACGTTCCTGTCGTTCGTTTTTAAGTTGTTGAATTGGATTTGAATTCATTTGTTGAAGTTCCAAAAATATCGCCACCTGCGGGTAGCGCTGTAAAGACAGGTCTCGGCACAAAACCGAATTCGTCACAAACACGGGTTACATCTATTGGCGCAAAAATAGTTTCAGCGGCATCTATTGCTATTTGCACAGTACAACCAGTCAACTCCATAAAATACTCAACCCATTGACCATGACTTATCTGTTTTCCACTGGCTACATTGTAAAGTTTATGCTGCCCGAGCGTTGCAATGCGTGGTAGCAAATTCACGACATCATCTATGTGAATATAATCTTTCTTCGAAGTTAATGTACTTTGCAATATGATTTTACCAACTTGTGCTTCGCGCCAAAGAGTTGGCAAAAAGTTGGTAGACTGAGTATCGTCACCACCAACAACATTCGCTAACCTAGCCACACGCACCTCCTTGTGGCCACTCGAAAAACATATAGACTCGCCCATCAGTTTCGATAAGTTGTACAAATCGGAAGGTTCTTGCGAGCGCACTTGCAAAAATGTTTCCTCGGTACATTTGGTTGCCCCTGAATAAACTCGGGTCGAAGACAAATATAACAACGAATCAAATTCAGCCTCACGCAACAGACGCGTCAACAGACAGACATGGGCTTGTACAGTGTCAAAAGGCCTGATACGAAAATCCGCTGTTACGCCAATGGCATAAATCACATGTCCAAGTGGACGACTGAAAATTTCAGTATCACCACGCGCAGGTGTCCAAACTTCTTCACCTGCATTACGCAAAGCCATCGCCAACCTGCGCCCAATAACTCCAGACGCACCCAACACAACAAACCGGCTCATTGGCGTACCCGAACTACACGTAGCGGCGTGCCGGCATAAACCATGTAAGCTTCTAATTCTCCACGCACCACAGACCCAGCGCCCACCACGCAACCCTGCCTCAACACAGAGCCATCCAGTAGCACACAATTGGCCCCGATCCAAACGTCGTCTTCAATTACGATGCCCCCCTTTCCAGGCTGAAATCCCTGACTGCGAATCGATTGATTGCGCGCCCTATAAGCATGATTCACCGGTGCAAAAGTACAGTTAGCAGCTACAGCAACACCATTGCCAACGCTGACGCCATTGCCGGTGTAAATCACACAGCCAGAGTTAATTGCGCAGTCCTGCCCGATAACCAGATCCCCAAACCCTCCCGCCGGTTTTACCTTCACAAAACTGTCAATCGTGCTGCGCGCTCCAACAACTATGCGAGTGCCACGCACTGAATCTTCAATATCGGCCCACGGTGACACACGGGCGCTAGGATGTATTTCGATCATGTTCTAACTTGTAAATTCGGTACGGCAGTGACAAAGCGGCCACCCCATTCGTACGCATACGCAAGTTGGTTCTGCACCTCCTCGCTCAAATTCCATGGCAAGATGAGAATTCGATCTGGCCTATGCGCTTTGAGATGCCCTTCTTCGACAATTGAGATTCGACTTCCCGGCATAAACTTGCCATGCTTAGCTGGATTTTTATCCACAACATAGGGTAGAAGATCATGGCGTACACCCGCAAAATTGAGCAGGGTATTTCCCTTGGCGGCAGCACCGTAACCGCCGACTTTCAATCCTTGACGCTTACATTCAATTAAAAATGCTAATAAATCGTCCTTTATTCGCTCTGCCTGTGCCTGAAAATTAGTGTAGCAAGCCGTGCTGTTCATACCAGCATGCACCTCAATCTGGCGCAATTCCTCCACAGCACCTGAAATACTATGCGAACCGCTGTCACTGCGCTGAGCAAAAATGCGTAAGCTACCGCCGTGCGTACTCAACTCCTGCACATCAAAAACTGCCAGACCATTGCGCGCAAAGATGCTATCCACCGCAATCAGTGACAAATAAGAGTAGTGCTCATGATATGCGGTGTCGAACTGATTGTCTTGTAACATGCGTAGCAAGTGCGGAAACTCGAATGTGACAACACCGTTCGGCTTAAGCAACACCGCAAAGCCAGCAACAAAATCATTGATGTCGGGCACGTGGGCCAGCACATTGTTAGCAACCATCAAGTCGGCTTGTTTGCCCGCGGCAAGCAAATCCTGGGCAAGCCTCAGACCAAAAAACGCCTCCACAATTTCAATGCCTTTTGTTCGTGCAGCTGCAGCTGTTCCGGCAGTGGGCTCAACTCCATAACAGGATATTCCAGTTGCTTTAACATACTGCAGCAAGTAGCCATCATTTGCGGCGATCTCCACAACACAACTGGACGCGTTCAAGTCAAAACGAATTGCCATCTCCTGCACGTAGGATTGAGCGTGGGCCAACCAAGATGTCGAAAAAGAACTAAAATAGGCATAGTCATCGGTAAACAACGACTCACGATCGGCATGATCTTGAGTTTGCACTAGCCAACATGACTCGCAAACTAGAAGCCGAAGCGGGTACCAAACCTCGGGAGCTTTTAATTGCGCCTTACTCATGTAAGCGTTAGATGGTGGCGCGCTACCTAAATCTAGAAAGGGCAGATGCAACTCGTTATAGCAATGACGACACTTCAAAATTTTATTCCTTCAAATCCGGTTTCAATTGTTGGCAGACCTGCATCCTTTGCCGAAATCTCCGAAATTGTCAAAGGCCAGGCGATACCCAAGTGGCGGTCCTGCGGATTCAGACCATCCTCCGCTTCAGCGACATACCTAGCCGAATGGCAATACAAAAGCTCTACTTCATCTGTAAGCGTCTGAAATCCGTGGGCAAAACCTTCTGGGATCAGCATCGCGCGGCCGTTCTCGGCCGAGAGAATCTCGCCATGCCAATGAAGAAAAGTCGGGGAACCGCCTCGCACATCAACAGCTACGTCCCACACCTTACCCCGAATACAGCTTACAAGTTTCATCTCGGAGTATGTTCCAGTCTGATAATGCATGCCGCGCACCGTGCCAAGTGATGCGGTGTAGGTGTGATTGATTTGGGCAATGGGTTTGCTCCAACCTGCAGCGGCAAGTTCTTCAGCGCAAAATAAGCGGGATAGAAAACCTCGCCTATCACTCAGTCGTTTTCGCTCAATGAGCTTTAAGCCAGCCAAGGGAGCATTGTTTATAACCAATACAGTCATGACGCCAATTCTGTAAAGGCATCGAAGTTTTTTAAATGATCAGCACTGGTGAAACAAGTAAACATATTTGACAAGCAATCCAACGATACCAAGTTCTACAAGGGCCTTTGGTTTGCAACCCAATTTCCAACCGCGTCAAAGTCACTTGCCTCAGTTGTGAGCGTTGGGGAAATATCCATCGTAATATTACGCCCATTTAGATGAAACCATCTTTCCGTTTTTTTCCTCAAAACAGTTTCTACATATTTCGCCAATTTGATAGCCAAAGGAGAGAGAAATTTTGGAAGCATTATTAGAGTCCCGATAATTAACTCATATTTGCTAACATGAACGCATCTCCAACTCATTTCGTCTGTTAAGTTATATTTCAAGAAGGAGCGCTCAAGAGAGCATATATTTGATCTCAATATTGGCATATAGTAATCCAACACTAATTTCGTCAGAAGGGTCTTTCTTTCGTTGGTAAGCTGAAGCTTCATTACTTCCGCCACTGTCTGTACCACGAGTTCAAAAAGTCTAGCTTCACCCTCAGCCCCAACTCCACCAGAGTTGGTATATGAATTATCATGAACAGTGAAAACAGCGCCATAATAATCCGCAACGTAAAACTTAAACGATGCCGCAGCAAATGCGGTGTACAACACGTCTGTACCACCAACATCAAAGGGACCGATTAAATCTCGAACCTCCCTCCTAAATACGACACCTGTGGTGGTGAAGTGTGAACTGAACATCTTACAAACGGTTTTATTTGATGGAAGATAATATCCGGCATCCCAATCCTTAGTTCTAAAAAATATTTTAGCCCTAGGCAAATCCGCAACCAATGTCTTTGCGCATGAAAACATCACTTCCGGATCATCAAACGCCCCCATAACTTCCTCCATGAAACTCGGCAACAGAAAATCATCATCGCACAACATACAATAGTAATCAGTTTCAATTGCATTTATTCCACGAATAAAATTCTGTAAAGAACCCACATTTTTTTCATTACATTTGTATTTAATTTTCGCCCCAGTTGCAATATACTCATTTACAACCCTGGCAGTATCATCTGACGAGTTGTTGTCCATAATCAAAATACATCTATTTTGATAAGTTTGCTTAAGAACGCTTTCTATTGCACGTCTTAAGAATTTACTTCTATTAAAAGTAGGAATAATTACTGTTATCATTATTTATGATTTATTTATAATATTTTAGCTTACATATTAACTAAAATCTTGTTTACATGCTAAAAATTACCAAATTAATATTAATTTAATTCATCTCAGAGTTAAATATTCCTCAATATCTTGAAAGCATAATGTGAAAGCAACCCAAGAGGTTAAAGCTCGTAAAATTGATTACAAAATCCTATTACCACTCCAAAGCTGAAAATTTAGATCTAGAGCCTACACGGTAAATATCTTAAATTTAAAGTTCTTAGAAGTAATTATTGTTCCTAAGCCACCGGCTAAAATAAAAAATATCATGGAATAAATACCCTAATCATCCTAACAAATAATAATTTATCAGTGTCTATTAAGCCATTTAGCATAGCGTTTTTCGCCAAACAATACCAAAATTAGAATATTTTTATAATTAATAACAAATGCTTTTATTTTATGCAAAAATGGTGGCTTAGGACCAACTTTTGAGATCATCCTATTTTCTCTCCAAATGAGAGGGATACTTTTCACATCATGCGAAATACCAAATCCATCCATAATAGTAATAAAATATTGAAGATTGTAATAGTTACCATTTGAGTAACTCAACATGAATTTTTTATCGCCAATGATTCGAAATGCAGTATCGAACGGATTGCATTTTAAAATTGAAGATCGGCAAAACGTTGCCGAGTGCGGCGGTGTTGAGTAATTCAGGTCCATAAATAAAGGTTTGAATTCACCTTTTGTGACAACTTCAACACTTTTTTTTCCATATGCAACTATTAAACCTCCAAATGCAAAATGGAATTTTGTTGGCACATTTCTGATAGAGATACTGCAAGTATCCAAGGTAGTTTCGTTGAAGAAAGTATCACCAGCCCCCAAAAAAAGGACCCACTCACCATCAATAAAAGTGCACGCTTTATTCCATGCATCATAAATTCCCCGATCTGGCGCACTAAACCAAATCGATACTATGTCTAAATTCTCCCTTATTACATCTATAGTTCCATCGGTTGAAGCACCGTCAGCAACTACCCACTGAATATTTGGATAAACTTGCGAACGTATAGATGCAGCGGTCTTTCTAAGTGCAATCGCGCAATTTAGCGTTGAAGTAATAATTGTGAACCGTGGCAAACCACTATCTGATTTGCTAGTCAAAACCATAATCTACTGGAATTAGTACACATAAGTTTTTCAAATATTTGAAATATTTAAGGTATTAATCAAAAAAATTTAATTTTCAACATATTACAATGACTATTTTCTGAAAAATGTAGCGTCGATTTGAAGTAATCTTCCATCCCTTGAATCAGTAAATCCTTTATTGATATTCCAAAGATCAAATCCTTTTGAATTGAGTCTTTCAATGATGTCCATCCATAAACGTTGCCCATCATACAAGGGTACTAACGATAATTCTATGTGCAGTCCGCAAGCTAGTTTTAGAGTTTCCTCAGCGCCATCTAATACCTGCCATTCATATCCTTGCGTATCTATTTTAATGAACAACTTATCAGTTTCTTTTAAATAATGGGTCGAGACTGAGTCCAACGTACATATTGGCGTCGTTTCATTTCTGGTATAAGCAGATCCTGAGGCGGCGGAACTGTGGGTGTCCAGCATTGGCAAAACGGATGAAGAAACTGAATTTCCAGCTACGTTTATTTCAATTTCACCACCAAAATCACCAATAGCACTGCGGGGATGAACACTCCATTTTTCTTCATTCTGCGAAAGTTTTGTAAGTTGACAATGTTCGTCAATTAATGGTTCGAAACTCACAATAGCACCCAAATATCTGGTTAATCTTAATTCTTGTGCGAACTGGCCTATATTCGCACCAATATCAAAAACAAGATTTACATTATTTTTATTAAGGTAATACGCCAGATTATTAATTGAATTATTTTCAAAATTTAAACGATGAAAATCATAACCAATTTTATTAATAATAGTTTTAATTAATTTCTTCATGAAACACCCATATTCGGCCCTACTCTCAAATGAATTTTTTTACTAAATTAATGAGGCGTTTTTTTAATATTTGACTCCTGCTGAGAATATTATTTTTTTTATTCATTAAATTATCCTCTATTACTTTTTGGGGATGATTTAGAGGAAATTTAATTTCTTCCATAACCATACTAGCCAAATAGCTCTCTTCTTTAGTATGGGTAGCATCTACTCCAAAACCAATATTTGAAATTAAATTGACGTTCGGTACTACCGCGACGCGTCTGTTAAGCCTGCAGGCAAACTGCCATTGATAGTCCCAGGTATCGATTAATCCCTGAAACACTTTTTCGAAAATGAGCTTATATGAGTCATGCTCTTTCTTGATCTCAAACCATTCGCTCAGTTTCCCTGAGTCCCGAATTTCTGGCCATTTACTCATGCTTAGATCGTAATCACTTTGCCAACGATCCCGCCAAGTAGACCAACCCCAAATGGGGGTAGTATTTGAAAAGTGGTAGCTATAATCATTGACATTACGGCGTATTTGCAAGTTGCAGCCAGCGATCATTCCAACACTTTGGTTGTTGCGGTACCTCTCCAATAATTCTTCACAGAATTTAAAAAATGTTGGATGGGGCACACAATCATCTTCGAGAATAATAGCCTGTTCTACTTGTTCGAACACCCAATTTAAACCACTTGACACACGCAATTTACATCCGAGATTAATCTCTGAATAGTTGGTTAGCACCTCACAAGGCCAATTTACTCGCTCAATTATTCTTCTGGTAGCAACCACTTTTTCAATTTCACTAGCACGATCTACTCTTGCTCCGTCTCCCACGACCAGTAGCTTTGATGGGCGTACCTTTTCGATTTCTGCAAATACGCGTTCAGTTTTTTCTGGCCTATTAAATATAATTAGAACAACCGGCGTTGATAATGCGACATCAGTCACAGCGCAACCTATCAGCATACTTAATCAAAGACAAAATTAAAAGATCTTTTAGCATCATGATGAATTGCCTCCAATTTGATTACTTGAATTGCTTTCTATATAGAAGCTCATACTTCGTACCAACGGAAAATAGGTGCAATTATTCCTGGCCGCTTTGCATACCAAAATGGTGACTCACTTAGTCCGCCAGATACCCCAAATACGACACTGTTGTTTGCTGTGCCTGGTTCAATAATCCACTGCCTGTTGTGCAAAGATGCCATTACTTCAATTGTGTATTTCCCTTCATTTAGAAGTCTATGAGGAAGTGAAGTTTTGAGTCTGTTCATTCCGGTTAGCAATTTTGGCCAGTACTTTTCCTCCGAATCCGTCATGCAACTCCAGTAAATTACTTCCCCATTTTCAGAATATATGGCATACCCCACGTTTAGGGCTTTGTCTGGCTCAGATATATTTGCCTCTATTTGTATTTCGATATCCGAATCTCGTGAAAATATACGTGGCACGATTTTGCCTTTTGAATCGGTCATTCGTATCGAGAGAAGATCAAAATATGGGTTTGACTTTGTTTTGTCAGTCTTTCTCCATTCGGGCGACTCATTCACCACCTCTTTGCCGTGCAGATAGCTCTTTATAATTTGATTTACACACGGCCCAGACTCGTGAACCTTACCGCCCTGCATCCATATGATTTGTCCGCATAATCTCTCAATCGCATCCATGTTGTGACTGACAAAAAGAATGGTTCGTCCTTCCTTGGAGACCTGTTCCATTTTGCCAAGACATTTCTTCTGGAATTCAGCATCTCCCACAGCCAACACTTCATCAACAATTAGAACTTCTGGCTCCAAATGGGCAGCCACAGCAAATGCCAACCTGACATACATCCCACTGCTGTATCGTTTCACCGGTGTATCAAGAAATTTCTCTACTTCTGAAAAGTCTACAATCGCATCAAACTTGCTCTGAATTTCTCGACGTGTCATGCCAAGAATTGCACCGTTCAAGAAGATATTTTCTCGCCCAGTTAATTCAGGGTGAAAGCCGGTACCGACCTCCAGTAGACTGGCCACCCGACCGGCAATCTGGATTCGACCTTTAGTTGGCTCTGTAATTCGGCTCAAAACTTTTAGTAGCGTCGATTTGCCTGCTCCGTTTCGGCCAATAATTCCTACGCGATCGCCCCGTTTGATCTCGAACGAAACGTCCTTTAATGCCCAAAACTCTTCAATAAGGTCACCTTGTACTACGGCGCGCCCGTGGATCATATCGCGGGTCTTGCGTGCCAAGTTGCGAACATTACTGGCTAGGACGTCACGAAGGGCTGTGTAGCTCTCAGTATGCTCTGCGTTGTGACCAAGCAAGTAGGATTTGCTGAGGTTTTCAACTGAGATTGCTATGTCTGACATTTTTAGATTTTGCTTACTGCGCTATTATGAATTTCAGTGACGGCATGGCTTAGATCAGATCGGCAAAGTTCTTTTCCATTTTACGAAATTGGTGGATACCTAGCCAGAGAAATAAGACTATCACAACCCAACTGAGCAGGAAGCCCGGCATGTAAAGGTGGGATTCGCCGCCCAAAATGGCCCAACGAAAACCATCAATAACGCCAACGATCGGATTGATTGAATACAGAAGCCGCCATTCAACCGGAACAACAGCCGAGCTGAATCCAACTGGCGAAACGTATAGGCCAAACTGCACGATAAATGGAATGACGTAACGAAAGTCGCGGTACTTCACATTTAGTGCACTTATCCACAGGCCAGGACCTAGACTTGCTAGAAAGGCCATGATCACGAACAAAGGCAGGGTGAGAATCTGCCATCCTGGAACAAACTGATACCAGAGCATCACAGCAATAAGGATGACAAAGCTGATAAGAAAATCAACAAACGACACCACCACGGCAGCGCAGGGGACGATTAGCCGTGGAAAATAAACCTTGCTAATGAGGTTGGCGCTGCCAAGCAGACTGCCGGATGCACCGGTTAACGATGATGAAAAAAGTTGCCATGGTAACAGCCCTGAATAGACCAAAAGTGCATAAGGTACAGCACCTTCAGAAGGTAACTTGGCCAACTGGCCAAAGACAATGGTGAATACGATCATCGTCAGCAACGGCTGAATTAACGCCCAGGTCAAGCCTATGATGGTCTGCTTGTACCGCACAGAAACATCACGCCAAGCAAGCACCAAAAAGAGTTCGCGGTATCGCCAGAGGTCGCGCCAGTAGTGACGCTCAGCAAGACCAGGCCCAATGATTAAGATATTGGCTTGACTCATATGCAAATTGATTTATTACCCAATGCTGAATCAATAAAAGCATGGTTGGTTAGAACTAGGTCGTCTTGAATGCGCATAAAAATTTTCGTCACAGGCGTTGATTTAAGGACGCAAACGATCGCTCACTCCACCATGCCTAGGTAGCTCACCATGTAAATTATGTTGTGGAGCAGCCATCAGTACCCGACATACCAAGGCATAGCTAACTCTATCCCCTGCTCCATACTCTGCGTAGGCTCATAACCCAGCATTTTTATGGCCTTATCAATACTGGCCAAACTGTGCCGTACGTCCCCCGCACGAAACTCTCTGTAAACTGCTTGCACATCTTTCAGACTCGGGCATGAGCTGATTAGGTTTTGCTTAAGCTGCGCGTACAACTCATTGAGCGTAGTTCTGCCGCCAACTGCTATGTTGTAGACCTGATTGACTGCTTCTATGTTTGGCGTGCTTGCGGCCAGTAAGTTGGCTTGCACAACGTTTGCAATGTAGCAAAAGTCTCGACTGGTTTCGCCGTCGCCGTTAATGTAAACCGACTCGCCCTTGATCATGCTGGCGATCCACTTGGGGATGACTGCGGCATAGGCGCCTTCTGGGTCTTGGCGTGGACCAAACACGTTGAAGTAGCGAAGGCCTATGCTTTGAAGGTCGTAAGTTTTGCTGAAGACATCGGCATAGAGCTCGTTTAAGTATTTGGTGACCGCGTAAGGGCTCAATGGCTTGCCGATGTGATCTTCCACTTTGGGCAGGCCCGGGTGGTCACCATAGGTGCTGCTGCTGGCGGCGTAGACAAACCGCTTGACTTTAGCATTGCGTGCAGCAACCAGCATGTTAAGAAAGCCAGTCACGTTGACTGCGTTGGTAGTGATAGGGTCTTCAACGCTTCGGGGCACGCTGCCAAGTGCGGCTTGGTGCAGAACGTAGTCAACACCGGTGCAGGCCGTTTGGCAGCTGGCCAAGTTGCAGATGTCTGCCTGCATGAGTCTAAAATTTTGCCACTGAGCCGGGGTGACAATGCTTTGCACTTCATCTAGGTTGCACTGGTGGCCAGTGGAGAAATTGTCTAGGCCCACCACTTTTTGGTTGAGTTGCAGCAGGGCTTCGAGCAGATTGCTGCCGATGAAGCCGGCGGCGCCTGTGATAAGCCAGGTGTGCTGGTTGGATTGCAGCTGTAGTTTTAAGGTTTCGTAGGCGCTCATAAACGCAAATCACTTCCATCAACGGGCAGCACGTATTTCAAGTCGTAGAGCACGTGCTCTGGCTTACCCAGCGCGCGTATGGCTTGGGCGCCCATTGCTTTGAATTGGTGGTGGGCCACGGCCAGGACGATGCCGTCGTAAGCACCTAGCTCGAGGTTTTGCACGGGTGTGATGCCGTATTCGTGCTGTGCTTGTGCTGGGTCTGCCCAGGGGTCAAACACATCGGTTTGGACTTTGTAGTCATTGAGTTCTTCAATGATGTCAACCACGCGGGTGTTACGAAGGTCTGGACAGTTTTCTTTGAACGTGAGGCCCATGATGAGCACACGGGCGCCGTCGACTTGCAAGCGCCGGCATATCATGGCTTTTACAAGTTGGGTGACCACGTAGGCGCCCATACTGTCGTTCAGGCGCCTACCAGCCAAGATGATTTCGGGGTGGTAACCAATGGATTCGGCTTTGTGGGTGAGGTAGTAAGGATCCACGCCAATGCAGTGTCCGCCAACCAAGCCCGGCCTAAAGGGTAAAAAATTCCACTTACTGCCTGCTGCTTCAAGCACAGCTTCGGTGTCGATATCCATCTTATTGAAGATCAAGGCCAGCTCATTGATTAGGGCAATGTTGACATCGCGCTGAGTGTTTTCTATGACTTTAGCCGCTTCTGCCACTTTGATGCTGCTGGCTTTATGAGTTCCAGCTGTAATGATTTGGCGATAAATTTGGTCGACCAAATCTGCCACTTCTGGTGTGGAGCCAGAGGTAACTTTTGGGATGTTGGGCAGGCGGTGAGTTTTGTCGCCAGGATTGATACGCTCCGGACTGTAACCGCAAAAGAAGTCTTGATTGAACTTCAAGCCACTAAAGTTTTCTAGTACAGGTACACAATCTTCTTCAGTACACCCTGGGTAGACTGTAGATTCGTAAATCACTATATCACCTGTTTTAAGCACCTTACCTACAGTTTCGCTAGCCTTAATCAGAGGTCCAAGGTCCGGGCGTTTATACCTGTCGATGGGCGTGGGCACAGTAACAATAAAGCAGTTGCAAGTCCTAAGGTCATCTGAGTTGGTAATGAAATTAAGGTGGGTAGCCGCTTGCAATTCTTCAGGCTCGGTCTCCTGTGTAAGATCGCGACCTTCTTTGAGTTGAGCTAAACGTTTGAGGTTGATGTCAAAGCCAAGTACCGAGCGAATTTTGCCGAATTCAACTGCTAGAGGCAAGCCAACGTAACCTAAGCCAATGATGGCAAGTTTGACATTAGGCAAGTCTGGTAGGTGGCTCATGTATTGCTCGGCTTATGGTTGTGGTCAGTTTCTATCTCTAACTTCAAAGCCTTAATTTCTGCCTTGAGCACCTCGTATTCTTGTAACTTGCGTTTCAAGAAACTGCCGGTTAGTGCAGCCTTTTCAGAAATTCCTGAAGGTGTTAACAGATAGGCATATCCAAACTTGTTTTGGTTTTGGCTGAAGTTGTGAATTTTGACCAAGCCTTTTTCAATCAGTGCGTTCAAACAATAGTTGATGCCGCCAAAACTGATGCCTAAAGCCTTAGCCATATCACGCTGAGACATGTGAGGATTGTCATGCAGCAATTGCATCAACCTGAAGTTAGTGTCTTCTTGTAATTTGGCCCGTCGACTGGTCATTAATAGGAATATTGCTTTGAATTAAATTGAAACAACAGGAACGCTACCGCAATGCCCAATGAATTACATGGCATCAGTTGATCGGATTAGATCAAATGTAATACATTTTTGAATGAATATATAAGTTGCGCATAATTATCCGGCAGATATTTATCTGAATCGCATGAAAGCAGGAGTGTTGAAACGAACAAGCCGCAGGTAAAGCCAGTTGTACATGGCTAAGTAAATCAACATAAGCACCAGTTGCACCTCGGTGCTTTCAGAAAAGATGCAAGCCAGAACGGTAAAGATGGCAGCAGGCAACCAAAAAAACAGGGCTACTTTTGCATTGACTGCATTCAATTGGTTGACCGTGTATTTCAATGCAGGATTCAATAAAATGCGCCTATAGACCAAGGTATGCAAGTGCAGTGCATCTGGCTGGTTCACTGGATGATTTCTTATGACATTGCGTCTGTACATCGAAAATAAAGTCTCAATCAACGGCAGCAACCCCACAACCACTGGTGCCATCGGAGAAATTTGCGGGTTTCGCATGGCCAACAAAATACCCAACTCAACCACCCAAAAACCAATCAGATACGCGCCAGCGTCCCCCAAAAAAATAGCACCCTTGGGCCAGTTAAAAACAAAAAAACCAAGCACTACGGCCAAGCTGGTGAGGCACATTTGCACCAACAAATTATCCCCCACCTTATAAGCCATGAAAGCCAAGCCACTCAGAGCAATAATGGCCAAGCCACAAGCCAGCCCATGAAAACCATCCACAATATTCATTGAGTGTGTAAAGCCCGCCACTACCAAAAGTGTTACGCACAGGGGTGCCCCAGGAATGCTAAGCATCAGGTCGATCAACCAAACATCGGTTCTGTTCACGCTGACACCCAAAGTACCAAACAACCACGCTGCAGACAATGTTGCCATGACCAGACGCAAAGTAGGGCCAACCCTACGCGTTAAGTCTTCAGTTAGCCCAGCCAACCAAACGGGTAAGGTGGCCAGTAAAAACCATAAAGAGAAATGATTAAATTCTGCAACCCCAGACGCAGCCATTCCTGAAGCAGCAAGCCCTAAAAAAATAGCGACGCCGCCCAATCTAGATGTAGGGTTAACATGAAACTTTTGCACCCCTTCGTTACTGTCGTGACCAATGGCCAGCACCTTGGTTAACCGACACAATAACCATGTTGCAGCGACTGTCACTACCAAGCCAAGCAATAATGGCTCAATGTTGACGTGTTTCCAAGCGTCAGAACGTACAAAGCTAAGCATGATTGAGCAGTAACCTTCGGTTTATCAATACCTTAGGCAATTCCCCAAGCTCGTTTGAGTTGGCCCCAACGCTGCAAGCCCTCTGCCGTTGATCTGATGTGACGCAGCAAGGCACGCAAAGCTGCCAGTACAAAAGCAATGATCAAACCAGTCACCGTATAAGCGATCACCATCTTTCTGCGCTCTGGTTTGGCCCTGATTTCCGGAGCCCTAGCCTCATCCACCACTTGAACCGCAGGACCTTCTTTGGCTTCATCTACCTTGGCAAGCTCTAGCTGTTTCACATAACCATCCAGCAAGGCTTCTTGAATTTTGAGTGTGTTGTAGGCTTGTGTAGCCTTTTGAACGAAGTTGGTTTTCGTACTTTCTACTACTTGCGCGGGCTTGTTTGATTCGCTATTTTTTGGCTCTGTTTTGCTCAGCTCGTACCTGGCCATTTGAGCGCGGAGTGCAGAAATCTCAACCGCCAATCGCTTAAAATCTGGGTTTTGGGAAGTGGCAAATCTGCTCAGCACTTGAAGCTGTAGTTCTTTGGTCGCAATTTGACCAGGCAATGTGCCAGCCTCTGACAATAATGAGGCCACTTCTAAACCCGAGTTTTTTTGGGCATCTTTAAATTCCAACTCAAGCTGGGGAATTTTGGTTTGGGTCTTGATAATTTGTTGCTCGTAGTAAGCGCGCCTTTGCTGTGCCTCTGTAACAGCAAGACGACTTAAGATAACATTGAGCTCATAGACTTGCGCATTGGCTAGCTGAGCTGCAAATTCGGGGTCTTTGTCTTGTGCATCAACAAAAAGCATTCCAGACTTTTTGTCGGCAAAGATGATCACGTTGCTGCTTAAGGAAAGTCTTGCTTCTTCTATGTTTCGAGCACCATAGCGCTCCCTAAGCTTGAACTTTTCAATTAGAGACGATTGAACGGAATTACTGCGCATTAGGGCAATGAACATTTCGTCAGAGCTTTTGATACTACTTGCTACACCAGAAAGGCCGGCCAGACCGGAAAGACCAGACAAACTACCCAAGCTTGCCATACCACCACCTCCGCCACCCGACTGCTGGGATGGCATTATGCTGGTTCTGGAAACATATGTAGCAGGTGTATTCAAACTCACCACAACGCCCGTTAAAGCTGCCAAAACAGTAACCAGTATAAGAGTCCATTTTTCTTGGCCCAGTGCAATCAATAGGTCCAGAAGATTCAAGTCCGGCTCTATATTTTCTTGAATGTGATCACTCATAAATTTATCTTGATTTCACACTCATTGACGCAAGGTCTTAATGGCTGCAGCGCCTAAGCCCAGTTGGTAAAGCACTTGCGTAAAGTCTTTAGCTGTGCGGACTGATTGGCTCCATACAGATTCGCGGTCTAACTTCTCAGGTAAAAAGATCGTGTCGCCTGGCAGCACTTCTGCGCTCAAGACATCATTGCCCCATGTACTTTGGTTGGTGATAGCGCTGCCATTAGCCCTAACCAATATAGCCCCATTAACGTCTGCGCTTGAACCCACACCCGAAATAGCAAGGTAATCTTTCACAGACAAGCCTTTGCGGTAAAGAAGTGCTGACTCAGTATTCACAAAGCCAAAGACCTGAACAAAGCTTGGCATTGAAGGAATGACGATACGGTCACCATTTTCAAGCCGAATGGCTGGAAAGTCATTCACATTGCCACTGCCATTGAAGGGGATGTCAATGGCAATGCGTCCCTCGGGCCTCAAGCTTCTAAAACGATCTAGCGATTGCTTTTGAGATTGCTGTATCGACTGCATTTTTGCCTGCAATGATGTAGCGTCCATACCACCGCTTTGCATAATTTGAGCTACTACAGAAGAGCTCTCAGCCTCCATCTTTCTCAAGATTTTGTCCATGTTCAATTTTTGAGTCTTTTTGACTTCCTCTCTGAACAAGCTTGTGGCAAATGGAAAAGCCTCAATAGTCGTACCGCCAGCCATCTGAATTAGCTGTTGCAAATTCATATTAGAACCTAACTGGTACACACCCGGGCTGTTAACTTCTCCCTCAATTCGCACAAAAATCTGCCGCCGAGATATGGGGACTTGAATGTCTTTGTATGAAAATACCGTTATGACATCGCCAGGCAGAAGGGCAATGTCATCTTTTCCCTTTGGAGTTGCTAAAACTCGACCAAGATGAAACGGCAGCAAGGTGACTTCTAAGGTATCTCTAGAAAAACGCTCGATTACGGCGTAGTCCAGATTAATTTCTTCATTCAGTTTGCCGATTCGATCGGCTAGATTTTCTTCCGCCAAGACAGGCTTCCCGAGTTGAGCAATAGATATTTCCCGATCTATTTGTTCAGCAATGCTGGCTTTGCTTAAGTCGATGCCTCTTGCTTGCTGGATGTCAAGTGGCTTTACGCCGTTGAGCCCTTGTAGGTTTCCTTGAAGTTGATCTTCAGCATTGTTTTTCTTTTCTAACAAAACCCGATCAACCGCAAGATCAGTTGGTACGCGCGCCCTACCTCTGGCTGTACGCTCTTGTTCGTATTTATCGAACAGCACTTCGTTTTGTTTTCTGACGGTATCTGGATTGATGAGCAGAGATTTTTTGCTAATAATGTCTGATACGCGCATGCCTTGTCGCCAAGGCATCCGAGTGGCTTGGGCCAAGGCGCCACGCAGTGTAACGGCGTTGGCTAATTCAGGCACGATGGCAGCCACAGTTAGCACGTCGCCATTTTTAACTTGGGTCTGTTGCCCCCCTCCCCCTAGGCTTAGGTCTTGAATACTTCTAGGCTGGTCAGAGCCCGGCTGAATTCTGTCTAGCGTAGCCCTTGTGGGGTCAGCGGTTACAGGCAAGCCACCTGAAAGGGAGATGTACTCTGCCAAGGTGTCTTTGTCGCCTTTCACTTCAAACACAGCTTGCGTGTTGAGCTTGCCGAGTAGAGCCATGTAGCCAGTGGCCTTGGGATAAAAAAGTACGTCTCCGTCTTGAAGCTTCACGTCACTTGATTTGTCGCCATTGCCCAAAAAATTGTAAAGGTCAAACTCTGCAACCGTTTGGCCTTGCCTTTTGAGTTGCAGCCTGCGAAGTGAGCCACTTGAATTGGGGCCACCACTGGCAAACAAAGCTGATGTCAGCGTAGATTGTCCTGTAAGTGAGTAACTGCCTGGGTTTCGAGCCTGCCCAACAACAAACACCGTAATTTTGCGAAGCTTGCCAAGAGATACACTGACTTCAATGTCTTTGTAAAACTTGGAAAAGAATGCCTTCACAACGGCATCCATTTGGCCAGCCTTAACGCCAGCCAACTTCAAAGTGCCAAGTTTTGGAAAGGAAATTGAACCTTGCCTATCAATCGACACAGTAGCCTCAGCACTGGTAGAGCCCCACACACGAATGAGAAGCTGGTCGCCAGCTCCAAGCGCATAGTCATCTGATACGGGAGAACGAGAAAACTGGCCGTTGTTATTGTTCAGGTTTTCAAAGAATTCAGCGCCATACAAAGGCAAGGCTTGGCCAGTTGTTTGCAGTACGTACTTCTGAAATTCATTGGGAAGAAATGGCGTGGTTCTCTTTGCCTTCTTGTCTTCTTGCGGAGGCTCAAAGTCCTCTTGTACTCCTGAAGGAACTGTAATGGATAATTGATTTGGTAAGTTACCACCTAGCGCTCCCGAGCCTTGAAAGCCAGCGCTATTTCTTAGTGCACTTAAATCAGCACCGCCGATGCCTTGTGCAGAAATAAGTTGCGCGTTGACATTGATCGAACATGAAATACCAATCGCTCCAATGGCTGATATGAACTTGATGATCTCGTAGAGAGTATCTTTAGTCCATTGATAATTATTAGCTTTTTTCATTCCAAGAATCATAATTCAAAGTGACACACTAATTAGTGAGTGCCAAATTATCGCACCGAAATCCAAGGAAATCGATACCTTCAAAAACTACAGTTGAATGGAGTTGCTAATTCAGTTGATGCTCAAATTAAGGTAAGCGTTTCGCATTCGTCCTAGGTTGCTATCGTAGTAACGCGTGCTGTTTCTATCTCGGTTAAAAGTCGTGATCAAGCTTTCTCCAATACGCGGCACCTCTCCATAACCACTCGTAATGATATTATCCTTTTCCAGTACTTTTGTTTCGAGAGAGTATGTCCACTGACTTACGCCCCTAAATCCCAGGTACTGTAAGCTCTTGTTTTCGCGAGGAGTAAAGGGTATGGCGAACTGAAGCCCAGCGAAGGATACCAACGGCTGTCCGCCCCCCATCCGAGTACGCCGAAAATAAATATTAAGCGTAGTGTCCCCATACCAAAACCTCTGGTTAATGCTGAAGCCTTTATCTCCTCCCCAAAATTTACCTTGCGTGAATTCTGTTACTGCTGTCTGCTCATCATTGTTAACGTATCGATAATTCAACAGATGGTAACTACGTTCATTGTTGTTTGAAAGAGCGTTATTTGCAAATGATCCGCCTGTGAAGCCAAACTTGTGCTTTCCGCTATCAGATTGTGAGCTCGTTTCAATTTGTTTTCCATTCCAGTCCGAATAAGCTGTTCCAACGCTCAGTCTTGCTTGGGTATTAATTGCTGCTAGATTAATTAATTGATGAAAAAAATTTCGATTTGTATTCGATTTTAACCGAGAGCCAAAGAATACTCCTGCTTGCTCAAACTGCCTTGTGCCCAATCCTATTGGCTCAATTCGATTAGATTCAAGACTAGCCCCAGCCCATAACGGTACTAAAGTATTTATGTTTGCACCCATATCAAATTCATAAGCACCATATTCCGTTCCGATAGCACTGGTGATTATTGGACTAATTATTATCTCCGGTCTTAATTGCAATATTGCAGCAGAATTCCAAGTATCTGATTCATCTCCAAAACTCGGTATAAAGCTTGCATTTGAGTTAAACACATTTAATTTTTTTTCACTCTGCAACATTGACTGAACTGATAATTTAGCACACGGCTCTCCCAAATTAAGCCACAAGCCTACACACTTGGCCTCACCAATTACTTTGAGTTGACGTATACCTCTTTGGGTTAATGTTAGAACAAATTCCTGATCATCGTCATTTAACCCATATGCCCTTACGATAAGGCCTAGAGCCACACCTGCTGCATCTAGGTTGTTCCAAAGGTAAGCGGTGTTCTCTAACGCGAGTGTTACGGAACCTTCTTTGTTCTTACCAATTATTGGATTGTAGAAGCCATGCTTGATTAACTCCTCAAATAATTCTGATGGGTTTATTTTTGAAATCTTCTTTTCAACAGCAGTACCTTTCTCTTCTCGCCAGGATTTAGTCGCTTGTGACACCGATCCATCTATCGGAATACTCACTCCCAATCCAACCCATTTTTTTTCAACTACAGAAGTATCAGAAATCCTGTGATTCAATGTCAACCAAGCATTTGCTTTTGTGTTTGATATTGGGC
>Ga0315899_10002383_pt1 | contig 20828 bp, 18 predicted proteins | sample LakEriMetagenome_2_FD_203518 | JGI IMG/M metagenome (GOLD analysis project Ga0315899, IMG submission 203518) | Freshwater fungal communities from buoy surface, Lake Erie, Ohio, United States - Buoy 4 MA112 | ecosystem: Environmental > Aquatic > Freshwater > Lake | place: USA: Lake Erie, Ohio... | reverse complement strand
GAGCGATATGGCCCAACGGGGCTAAAGTATGAGGTCTCTACTCGCGCGAGTGGCGAAATGGCAGACGCGCTGGCTTCAGGTGCCAGTGTTCGTAAGGACGTGGGGGTTCGAGTCCCCCCTCGCGCACCATCTCAATAGATTTCACGAGTTAGTCAATGTTCAGAACCTTGAAATTTTTTCACCCATTTATTAGCGTTCTTGGGCATGCAGGTTCTGCACCGCGAAAAATCCATTGGTCTTACAATGGCGGTACTACTCATATCTGCCGCCGCCATCCTCGTCGAAACCGTCACTCAACCAACACGAGTGGCGCATGCTGCCCAGGTCAATAGCTATTCAACCTTTGCCACGGTTTCCTATGACGCTGGTGCATGCGGAGCCGACGACACTGCAGGTGTGGTGGCAAGCCCTGGCATCAAGAAAATTCTGAAGGTATCCAACACAGAAATTTATGTTGCGGGCTGCTTTACCAACTTCGCTGGAGTTGCAGCTGCAGATTACGTAGCAAAGTGGGATGGCTCTGCGTGGTCGGGCCTCGGTGCCAGTGGCGACATCAGTGCAATTGTGCATGACATGGTGATGTACAAGGGTGAGCTCCACATCGCCGGAGAATTCAACGACGCTGGCGGTGATGTCACAGCAGACATGGTTGCCAAATGGTCGGGCAGTGCATGGGTGGGGTTGACCGTAGCAGCCGGAACTAATGCAAACTTCGGAGTGGGCAGCCCTCGAGATCTAGCGGGCGACTACGCAGCAGCTCTCAAAGTGCAAGAAAATAATGCGGGCACTAGCGACGACATTTTGCTCGTTGGCGGAAAGTTTAATAACGGCATCAACAATGGCACCAGTGGCTTTCAAGTTTCCTTTACAAGAAACATCGCAACTTGGAACAGCACAACTTGGGGGAGTATCGATACCGACTCAGAGCCGCTTACTTCCGGAACAGTTGACTACGTGGTGCACGACATTGAAGTGGTAGGCACGTCTATTTATGTCAGTGGTTACCGCAACAATGCAACATGTAGTTCTTCATCGACAAACAGAAAGAATGCATTTCATAAATTTGATGGCACCACATGGACCAAACCCATTTCCAACATTGACTGCGCATTCTTCGGAACTGGTTTTGGCATTTACACAATGGAAGTGGTGGGCACAGACATTTATGTTGGCGGCACATTCACTTCGCTTTCCTTTGTTGCAAGTCATCTCGGTGTGTTTAACACCACAGCCGGTACGTTCTCTGAATTCAATAGCTTCAGTGCCCAATTCGGATCTGGTGCTGTAGTCAGGTCTATCACCGCGGTCGGTTCACAAACATTTGTTGCGGGATCTTTTCCCGGTGCGTTTGGTACGTCGGGTGGAGTTGCGCGATGGACGGGAAGTTCGTGGCAAGGAATTGGTCGCAATGCGCCAGCTGTTGTTAACGCCATTGTGGGCGATGCGCTCTACAACGGCACAGACAGCAGACTGCTCATTGGTGCTGCCGGAGTAAATATTGGTGGTGTAGCTGCTGCCGATGGCTTTGCTGCTCTCAATGTGTCTTCCGTGTCAACTTTAGATGCGCTTTCTGCTGACGTAGGAACTCTCACCCCCTCTTTCGACCCCGCAGTAAGGAGCTATTCACTTACTATTCCCAATACCTCGGCATCGGTGACCTTCACTGCAATGGCAGGCGCATCTGGTGCAGCTATTAAACGAACTAATGCATCGGGAACTATTGCGATGTCATCAGATACTGAAGTTCTCACTGTCGCTGAAGGAGCAACGGAGAATATTTCCTTCGCCGTCAACTCCGTTTCGGGAAGTTCTACCACCACGTATGCCGTTGCTGTCACGCGGTCGGCGGCGACTCCGCCTACGGCAGCTCCAACAACAGTTGCGCCAACAACAGCTGCTCCCACCACTTCTCCGCCAGTCACAACAGCAACAACAGCCACAACGGCTGCACCTGTTGCAACCGCCGCCGCATCAACATCGGTTGCTTCTGCCACAACAGTGAGTTCTCTGGTAACACTTGCACCATCAACCACTATTGCGGTGTCTCAGCCAGTGGTGTCGGCCACAAAAGCAGCAACCGCCGCTTCACTTGCGAAGTATGCAAAGGTCAACGTTCCTGCTGGCGCAAAAGTAACCGTGAAGGTTCTTTCTAGTTCGTCAAAATATTGCAAGCTCGTAGGTTCCTCTGTGAAGGGAATCAAGAATGGCCTGTGCAAAGTATCGCTGACCGTGACGCCGAAAAAAGGGTCTGTGGTAACAAAAACGGTTGTGTTGAAGGTTTCCTGAAACAAAGACATCAATGGGTCTTGTTACACAGGTCAACGCGTTCGGCGTCACTCGCATCGGCCACGCCGGCCGCAACACCTTCCAGAGCAGCAAATGGCCCACATTCATGTGGGGTAATCCACACATGCACCATGGGTGAACCATCGGTCTCTACAAAACCAAAGCGACAAGCCCCCTGAGCATCGGTTACACCCACCACACGCATTGCACCATTTAGAGTCAGCCAACACAAGTTCGTATGCACATGCCACTGCATTAACCCACCGGCATAGTCGACCAATGTCTTGTCGTTAATAGGGGTGCCCTTGTCGGCCATATACATTGCCGACACCAGTGTTTTCACACCACCGCGTACTGCATATACCAACGACTCTGGTGCTGCAGTGTCGAGCACGCGACCATCGTTCAGCAGTGTCCATTTCACGTAGTGCTCAAAGCCCGTGCCACCATCGCCAATGGTGGTGTACCCATCGGCCACGGCTGCAGACACTTGCGCGTATTTCGGCAAGTCGCGTGCTGTTGCTTGAATAAGTGCAGTTGCGCGTGCAGCTTGTTCAGCTGTCACACCACCAATGCCACTGAAGTCAATAGGTGCTGCAGGGTCGAACGCGCGCGGCCAGCCCGAAGCCGCCGCAGCAGCTTGAGCCGCAGTGAGTGTGTGCGGATGAGTTGTACTTGTAATTGCTTGTGGTGAAGTGGTCGCCGGCTGAGTGTTCTTCGTTACCGGTTTCTTCGCTGCCGCTACCGATGAGCTTGTTTCCACAGAAGAACTCGTTGTTTCAGTAATCACTTCAGTAGAACTCACATCGGTGTTCGGAACTGAAGTGGTGGAATCGAGTACGCGAACAATAGTGGTGGGCGACACAATGACTCCGTCGGCAGCAATAGCTAATTGTGATTCTGCTGCTTGCATATAATGATTATCGTTGTGAACTTTTCCTGCAACAGACAGCAAAGCAACAAACGTCACCACGCTCATCAATGCCGCCGCATCGAAGTGGCGGCGTTTCTTCACTGCGGTATTTCGCTGCTTCCATGCAACAAACACAGCCACCACTGAAAACGCTGCAAGCGCTGCACACAAGGTGTCGGCCGGTTGTGGCTTCTCTATTATCTCCAAACCACCAATGAAAGAAATACCCACTGTGCGAGTAATCACCCAACCCGCAACCGCAGCAGCATTAACTACACAGCCACTCACAACTACCCAGAGTTTCTGGTTACTTAAAACCCAGATGCCCCAACCCACTTGCAACAGCGTGAAGGCCATAAAGATTTTCGCCAACGTTGCATGTTCTGCATGCATACCCATGGCAGTGCCATGAATAACTCCCGCACCAATCGAGGCGTAGGCCGCCCAGCGCAGGCGTTCAGTGCTGAATGAAGCTTTCACTAACGAGTGATGTTAGGGGAATATAAAAGGGCATGGAACAGCTTTTTCTCTAAAGAAATCAGTGTTAACACGCCAAAGCCCTAGAGGCGAAGATGATTTATGACTTATTGACTGACGGAGGTGAACCGCACAAATTCACGGTGGGTGATGTTCCGTTCAGGGAACTACAAAATTGGAAGACGCAATAAACTCACGTACACCACTTTTGAGCCAAGGGCGAGACTAAACTTGGAACGTGATCGATAAAAAATCTGCAGAATTAGACAAAATAGCAAGTAATTATGACCCGTCTAACCAGGCAGAATTTTTTGATTATTGGTTCAAAAGGTTTGAAGCAGAGGCGATTACACCGTGGTTGCATGGCGAAAACGTACTCGAATTAGGAGGAGCTACTGGTGAATCAGCCTTTTTAATTTCACCTTTATGTAAGAAATACATGATTGTTGAGGGCAGCTCGCTTAATTGTGAAGTTATAAAACGGCGTCTTCCTGCAGTAGAAGTTGTTCAAGAGTTTTGGGAAGAGTTCACACCTGAATCGAAATACAGTGACATCATTCTCTTTGAAACACTTGAACATTATTCCGATCCTGTCTCACTACTCAAAAGGTGTTCGAAGTGGCTTACGGAGAACGGTCGTATTCATATAAGTGTTCCAAATGGCGAAAGCTTGCATCGTCGTGTAGCGGTTGCAATGAAACTTCAATTATCAGCTGCCGAAGTTAATCAGAATGATGTTAAGCAAGGACATTTAAGGAATTATTCAGTTGAAACAATGACTAGTGACATTAAATCCGCTGGACTAAAAATTATTTTTTCACGGGGATTATTTCTCAAGTTAGTCCCAAACTCAATGATGCTTGAATGGAGTAGAGACATACTGAATGGTATTAATTCAATTGCTGAAAGCCGAATTGGCGATTCGGCAGAATTATTTTTTGTATGTGAGAAATCTTAAATTATGAGCACGGAATCAAGTGGAAATCTTCTAAATCTCAACCCCACTGAATGGATTGAAATTCAGGGAAGTTTACTCACCGGAAAATTGAGCAGAATTCAGATTTCTGAAATGCTTGATGATGATCTGAAAGAGCTCAAACAAGACACAGTAAATGTTCGAGTATGGAGAAATTTTGCGGGTGAACCCATGGCGAATGCGTTCCGCGTGCTGGGCTTGTACTGGGGGATTTCGTATGAGCTGGAATTTATGGGTTATGACGACAGTTTTTCATTTGTAGAACTACTTGATGTAAATGTCGCCATCTCAATAGAGGTCATACTGATTGATCGGTCACATTACGAAATGTCCGATGATGCTTTTACTGCGTGGATCAAAGATCGTGAGGATTATTTAACAACCGTCACTGGGAATGCAGTGGTTACTGTAATTGCGGCTGAAGAAATAGTTTACCGATTTGGTGGAATGGAAGTCAGCCGTGTTGTTTCAAAAATAGCTAATCAGCCTCTTTTTGACTCTAGATATGAACAAATATCCGGTTCCCGTTTAACACCAAAAGCTCACTTTCTGATTGCTCGGGAACTGGCTGCCACTTGGGTGGGTTCGACTATCGCTCCGCCAAAAAAGTTGATAGTAGTAGACCTAGATTTCACACTGCACGATGGGATACTGGGTGAATCACAGTTAAATATTAAAATTACTGAAGGTTACCTTGCGCTACAAGAACAATTGATTGCCGCAAAACGTCGTGGGTTTATGCTCGCAATAATCAGCAAGAATGACCTTAAAGATGTGCTTGATCTTCTCGCTTCTCAATCAATGTACCTTCTGAATGAAAATGATTTTGTTTCTATAGAAGCAAGCTGGGAATCAAAGTGCATCGCTATGAGTAAGATCCTAGAGAAGACAAGAGTGAATGAAGACTCAGTAATTTTCATCGACGATAATCCTGTGGAGTTATTGCAAATGAAAGCCGTCTATCCAAGTATTTCCTTAGTAAGTGCTGCAGAAGGGCCTGATGTGGCTGGAGAAACCCTTCGGTATTTGCCTGGTTTCCAAAGGCAAAAAGGTGATGATTTAGGTGATACACGAATTCGAGATATCCAATCGAACGAGGAAAGGCTTGAACTAATTCAAAATGGTCTAAATGCGTATTACCAAAGCGCAAAACCACAAGTAAAAATCTCAATCCAAGATGAAAAGCAACTCGAGCGTCTCGTTGACCTTGCGAGAAGAAGTAACCAGTTTAATCTAACTTTGGCTCGGGCAGGAATAGAAAATTATCGAAATGACGAGTCCACTTGGGTAGGCCTTGGTCTCGTTGATCACTTTAATGACAGTGGTGTTATCGGTGGAATCTTGTTAAAGAAGTTGAATCCCGAGGAGTGTTTGATTCAAGAACTCTTTCTTTCATGCCGTGTATTAGGCAGAGGTTTAGAGAATTCATTGATATGTCAAGGAATTTTGGCTGGGATCAAGAAACTTGGATCAACGAGAATAAGACTTACCTGGACCATGGGGGAAAGAAATGATCCTGCTCTGAAGTGGCTAGCGAATACATTTCTAGAGGATCTACCGGCTACATCTGGGCAAATTACGATTTCTGTCGTTGATGTAGAAAATCTCGCAGTAACACCACAAGGAGTTGAAGTTGAAATCAAGGACTGAAGTAGAAAAAATCGTAGACAGCATTCTAATTAAATTACTTAGAGTTGACTCGGAAGAAGTTTTAACAGCCGGACGTGAAAAGACTCCTGGGTGGAGCTCACTTATGCATATAGAAATTTTCTTTGCATTAGAAGAGGAGTTTGGAATCAGATTTGATGACAACGCCATGGCTTTTTCAGATTCTCGTTCAGAGCTCGTAGACGCAATAATTGACGCGATCGCTAAATGAACGTTTCAAATTGGCGATTTCATCATGTTGGTATAGCAACGACCTCCATTGAGTCTTTTGCAAATCGTTTAAATGAATTGTCCTCAAATTCTGTGGGCAGTTTTGAAGACCCACTTCAAGGTGTGCGAGGGATGTTCATTGAGATTGGGAATATTAATCTCGAAATCCTCGAACCACTCGATGGTGATGCAACCCTTATGCCCTGGTTGACTGTAGGGAATCGGATGTATCAGATTGCATTCGAGGTAGATGACTTAAACGAGGAACTAGCTACCGCAAGAGAAAATAAGATCCGCATTGTGAGAGAAGCACATCCCGCAGTTGCATTTGACGGCCGTCGAGTTGCATTTATGATGCCGGCGCCGGGGATATTGATTGAACTAATTGAATCTCCTGCCAATTAGTGATTGCTGATGATTTTAGATTGCCATACAGAAACCATTTGTTGAAGGGGCTCTGGCAAGTTGTCAAAGGAAATGTTATTTCTCAGTGCAGTTAGCACAGATGGAAGTTGGTTTTCACCAAGAAGTCGTTTGATTCCGACTTTGTTAATTCCACTGACTTTGTGAGGTTCGCCCACAACGGTACGGCACAAGTCAATATCGCCGCGGACGCAGCACCCCATCCCAACCATAACTACTGGTCCGATATTGGAAAACTGATGAACTAGTGCCCCCATTCCAATGACTGTTCTGGAACCTATCGTTACGTGCCCAGCAATTTGGGCGCCTGGAGATAGCAGTACATTGTCGCCCAACCAACAATCGTGTCCTAAATGAGAACGTGGCATCAAATAACAAGAACTTCCGATTTCGGTATGTCTATGCGAACCAGAGTGAACAGTTACGTGCTCCTTCAGAACGTTGCGATTGCCAATAGTCACTCCGAAGTCTGCATGAATCGAATCATCATGCCAAAAGGGGGATTGATCAACTGACGGCCGACCCAAAATATCGCCCTCAAGGCCAAGACATACTCCTGGACCAATCCAATTGCCATCGCCAATACGGGTGTTACCAGAAATTATGACATTCGGACCAATCACGTTTCCCTGACCTAATTGAACAGAAGGACCAATGATCGCAGAAGGATGGATACTATTCATTGGAGCAACGATCGAACAACTGAAATAATTTTATCAACATCCGAATCTGAGAGATATTGGTGTACAGGTAGTGATACGCATTGTTTGCTAATTCGATCTGCCACTGGATAGTTGTCAATCTTGATTCGAGGGTTACTCCGAAAGCAATCGTATTCAAACACTAACTTTGGATAATAAGAGCCACATCCAATTCCAGATAGGGCCATTTTTTCGATAAATGCATCTCTGTCAATTCGCGCATCATCGTTTAGAATGATGGTGAATTGATGCCAGACATGTCTTCTTTCCACCATTTGTTTTGGCAATTTCACACCCTCTAAGTTTGCGAGGCCTTCTTGAAGCTTGCGAGCGTTAGAAGCGCGTTTATCTGCAATCGCATTAACTTTAGAGATTTGCGGAATCGCGATGGCTGCTTGTAGATCAGTCATACGATAATTGTGACCTGGAATCACGTAGTTATATCGTTCTCGCATTCCTTGATTCCGTAGAATTCTCAAATAATCAGCAATTGAAGAATCATTAGTCGTAATAATTCCCCCTTCACCAGAAGTAATATTTTTGGTTGCATAAAGCGAAAACGTGCCGATATCGAATGACCCGGCCATTCTGTTAGCTATGGAGGCGCCATGTGCTTGGGCGGCATCTTCGACTATTCGCAAACCTTTGGACTGAGCAAGGCTTGATATCTCAAGCATATTTGCCGTTTGGCCATATAGATCTACAGGCAAAAGCACCCGGGTGTTGGAATTACAGTGTTCAGATAACGAGGATGCAGTAACGCAAAAATCTTCTTCCGAAATGTCGGCAAATCGAACTACTGCTCCAGCTTCAAGTACAGCATTGAGCGTAGCTACGAATGTGAAAGGAGAAGTAATAACTTCGTCTTCTGGGCCAAGATGTAGAGACTCGATAGCAGCAACGAGTGCGGTAGTGCCGTTGTTTACAGCAACGGCATGCTCAACCTCATGCAAGGCCGCAAATTCTTTTTCAAGCTGGGCTACCAGTGGACCTTGAGCAAGATTTCCAGATCTTAAGACTTGAAGTACGAGTTCTTCTGAGTCTTTGACGTCAACAACAGTTATCGGAATCATTAGAGAAATATATCTTAATGGCAATCTCATGTTGTGTATAGAAAAAGCGGATGTAAGAGCATAGAATTTGGGGGTGGTATTGAAAATTGGTGTTATTGGCGCAGGCTCAATGGGAGCTCTTCACGCTCGTGTTGTAGCAACCAATCCACGCACAGAACTTGCATGGATATGTGATGTCAATGGTTCAGTAAGAGAATCAGTAGCAAAGCGATTCGGGTGCAGAGCCGTTTCCGAACCCGAATGGGATGTTGACGGAGTTATCGTCGCCGTATCGACACAATTCCACTTTGAAATTGGATTAGAAATTATCAAGAACCGGATTCCATTGTTAATGGAGAAACCGCTCACCGATGGTATTGAAACAACTAAAGAGCTAATAGAGGTATCCAAGAATTCTGGTGTTCCATTAGTTTGTGGGTTACTTGAACGATTCAACCCAGCTGTCAGAACAGCTTTTGAAATAGTAAAGAACCCGATTTACTTTAAATCCATTCGACACTCTCCCATGACCCCACGAATTCAAACGGGAGTGGCAGGTGATCTTCTCATACATGACGTGGATCTTGCGATAAAACTATTCGGAGAACTACCGCGTGAAATTTTTGGAATGAAAGACTGTGGGACAAATGGAATTGAGGACATTTCAGAGGGATTGTTGCATTTTTCTAATAATCAGATCGCATCTGTTTCCGCATCAAGAAAGTCACAACGAAAAGTGAGGTCCATCTCGATAGCTGAGCCGAATCGGCTTTTAGAAATTGATTTACTACGTCAAGATATAACGATTTACCAAAATGTAAGCGAATCAATATCTGATACTGAAATCGGCTACAAGCAGTTAACAACGATTGACATACCAGCTCTGCGATTTCAGGGTGAACCGTTAATGATGCAACTAGACCACTTCTTGGATCTAATTGAAGAGAAAATAGATGGGCTTGCTGACCTAAATTCAACTCTTCAAGCGCATGAGGTAATTGCAAAAATTATCAACTGAGTACTTCAGCAGCTCCGCGGAGATTACGTTGGCATGCGAGAAATGGGAATTAGGTATTCCCAAATTTTGAAATACGAAACTGAATTACTGCCGGGCACAAAAATCTAGTTGAGTAGACGAGAGTATGAGCAAACTAAAAATTGGCGACTGGAAAAAAGCTGATATTAATCCACGGCTATTGGTCTTCTCTTTTGTATTTTTTGTAGGTTTAATGTATTCCTTCACTCAACCGATCTATGGAGTATCGGATGAACCAGCACATGCTGTAAAAGCTGTTGCTACAGGCCACGGTGAAATTACTGGTCCGACAGTGATTGGACAATTCGGTTATAGCGCTGAGGAATACAAAGTTGCTGAGGCATATAACTCGATCTGGAACTTTGTTTGCTACAACGGAGATGTAAACGTAACGCCAGCATGTAGCGAGGAACTTTCGCGTGATAAAAATCTAGTACCTGTTGCATCAACCGCTGGGTCATACCCGCTTATTTATTATGCAACTATTGGATGGATAGCAAATCTCGCTGTCGGGCCATGGGGAATTTACCTAATGCGTACGGCAACCTCATTGATCGTTGCATTGTTATTAGGAATGTCATTTGCGCAATCGCTTAAGTTTCTATCTATGTCAAGGGCAATTTTGGCGACATTCATAGCGTTCACGCCAGCAGTAGCAGCTTTCTCCGGAACTGTAAATCCCTTTTCGGTTGAAGTATCAGCAGCGACACTCTTCTGGACATCTTCAATTGCAATATTCACGTCTCTAGAAAAACAGAAACTATTTGATTCAAAAGTTCTACTTGTAATTTCCGGAACTTTATTGGCTCTCGTACGCCCAGTGTCATTCGTGTGGATAGGATTAATTGAACTGTTCTTACTTCTCTTCTTTTTGAAATTACCAGTAAATAAATTCAACTCTGACGGCAAGATTTTTCAGGTAGCCATTGCCAGTGGGGCATTTCTTTTGTCAGTTGCTGTGAATTTCAGTAGAAACGGGGTTACATCATTTGGTGCAGCGGGTGCAGCGGGTGGAAACATGACGGGAAACATGCGCATCTCACTTGAGAGATCCGATGATTACTTTCGTCAATTATTCGGATTTTTTGGATGGACGCAATTTTATCCGCCTGTATACGTGCCAATAATCTTCTGTGGAACGGCGATTTACATTGGTGCAAAAATCTGTAATCGGTCAAGAAGGCAAGTGTTTAGTTTGTCGATATTTCTATTCTTTATCATCTTCTGCCCTATTTTATTAGAGGGAGTGAGAGCATCTAGCAATGGATGGGGTTATCAAGGTAGATATATTTTGCCTGTTGCTGTCGGTATACCCTTTTTGTATTTTGTGAATGGAGATTCATTAGTCAAAGCCAAAGAAAATGAATTAGATAAGAAATGGCCAATTTATTTGATTGCCTCGGGACACTTATTTGCGCTCTATCATGTGGCGCGCAGATTTACTGTAGGACTCGATGGTCCATATATGTGGTTTAAGTCCCCGGAGTGGACGGGATACGGCGGCGTGCCGCTGTTTGTATTTCTCTTAATGTCGACAGTATTAGTGGTAATCCTCTTAGCTCAAGCCAGCTCAAGAACTAATGTTGCGAAAATTTCTGCAGAAAACTGAGTATGTCGTAACAACGTTCAGAAAAATTAATAACTATTGCCTTAAAATCAATTGAGAGAATTGATAACAAAAGGTGTAAGCGTGTTTGCAAAAATAGCCTGATTCAAACTCTTCTCCGGATCGCTCATAAAGCCTTAGTTTTTGGCGTTGATGGAGCACCATGGACTTGAAGGCTTCCGAAAGAAAATGGCCAAGTACGACGCCAGGAATGTTTTCAGAACCAAGTTTTTAGCCCATGAATTGTCTGGCGATGTGAAAACAACGGAGTCCCGTCCAAAAAAACACGCGGTAAATCTAAAATTTGACGCGGACTGCCGGTGGTATATTTATAACTTGCAGCACTTTAGTTTCGATATCAGTTTGTGATCTTCAACAAGAAATTGTGGTCGGGATTGATAATGGCTGAGACTTCTCTGCAATATGAAAACATGAATTACTACTTGATGTTCAGGAAAGTTTTAAATGAAGATAATTGTATTCGCACCATTTTTTCCGCCTGATCCAACGGGGTCCTCTGTATTTGCGGGGCAACAGGTAGAAGAGTTAGTGCGAAGGGGAAACGAAGTCTTGGTTGTGACGAACCAACCAGATCAAAATGCTCCTGGTGTTGAAACTCTTGACGAGCTCGATCCGATATCAGGAACATACTTGGTGAAGCGGCTACATGGCGCCCGTATCAATTTGGGGAAAATTACTTGGAACTATGGAATTCCAGTATCTATTTTTGGCTTCTTGCGCCGGGCATTCTTGTCGGAAATTCGTCAATTCAATCCTGATGCTGTCATCGTGCACTCCACTCTGTTCGACTTAAGTTTGCTCGGAATTCTGTGGGCTCGCCGACATAGAAAGAAAGTAATCATTGTTAGCCATACCGCACTGTGGCACGATGTTTTTATAGTGAATTTTCTCATGAAATGTTATGGGAGGCTAGTGCTTGGACCGCTCATTCGGTATTCACGTGCAAAAGTGGTCTGTGTAGATAAGTGGACCTACGAAAACGCCACTCGTTGTTTTGACAAAAGCAAAAATACCGTCACGATTCCCGTTTCGGCAAATTTGGGTACGATGAATGACGGAGATGCATCAAAGATTGCAAACAAATTAGAGCTGACTGGTGGGCCTTTTATTCTTTCGCTAGGTCACGTTGTCCCACTTAGAAATCGCCATAATTTAACACGAAGTGTCCCTTTAATTTTGAAGAAATATCCCCACATGAAAGTAATTGTTGTTGGAATGGTTAAGGACGACTCATTTATAAAACTCGCGGAAGAACTGGGTATTAGAGAACATTTTGTTCTTGTTGGTGCTGTGCGACACGAAGAAATTAAGGACTATCTCGCTTTTGCTGACATTGAAACCCATGATTTAGATGGACTAGGTCTAGGAATTACTTCAGTGGAAGCCATGGATGCAGGAGTCCCAATTGTGGCTTGGGCTGTTGATGATAATTATCCGCAATTTAGTTTACGAAGTTACGGACCATCAGGTTTCATAAATGATGGAAAGCCGGAGACGATTGCAGACAAAATTGACCAGATCATTAGTGATGAAAACTACCGAGCAACAATTTTGGATAGCCAGAGAAGACTTGTTGATGAAATTTATTCGTGTAAATCGGTAACAGACCAATACTTGAAACTCCTAGAGACGTAATTCTCAGGAAAGTTTCAAGGGATTACATACAGATAGCTACAAATAAGTTAGTTTTGACCCAGTGAAAGTCAAAAGCTTAGAAAAAGTCATCGGTTCTCGTGAACTAGTTATCAACTTGACTCTTCGCGAGCTTCGGTCAAAATATCGTCGATCTTTTCTAGGTTGGACATGGTCGTTGCTCAACCCACTTTCAACAGTTGTTCTGTACTCGTTTGTGTTTGGAACCCTATTCGGTTCAGTAGCTCCAACAGGAAATCCTTCAGGCGTTCAGCAGTTTTCTCTTTACTTGCTATGTGGAATTATTCCCTGGAACTATTTTTCGACTGTAACCAATATGTCAACCGGGGCAATACTCGGTAATGCTGGCCTTGTAAGAAAAGTTGCATTTCCTCGCCAGACGCTTGTTGTTGCGCAAGCACTGTTTATGTTGGTTCAGTCATCTATTGAAATTGTATTGGTATCAGTAATTTTGTTATTCGCAGGTAGCCCGTTATTACCTTGGTTGCCAGTCACGATGCTGCTCCTAATTTTGCTGGCAGTGTTTTCGTTAGGAATTGCCTTGGCACTTTCGGTTTTGACCGTATATTTTCGGGATCTCCCGTATTTATGGACAATCATTGTTCAGGTCTGGTTTTTCTTAACACCAATCGTTTACACCTTTGATGCAGTTGGAGATCGTCTAGGTAAACCGGCTCGTTTCATTGTTGACTGGAATCCAATGACAAAGTTTGTTCAGTGTTTCAGAAATACTCTGTTTGATGGAACGCATCCGTCACTATCAAGTCTGGCTTACATCGCCGCATGCTCAATAGTAAGTTTGATAATTGGCGCTGCGATTTTTAAAAGGTTTAATACTCGCCTTGCCGAAGAAGCCTAGTTACCTATCGACAGGCGTCGGTTACATCCCAGTCGGAGTCAACAGTAATGAGTCCTTCATCGAAGACCGATGCCTGACGAACATCAAAGCGAGTTCGGCGCTCCCACCAGTCAAAAATGATTTGCTCTGTGTGATCTGAGATAATGGCAGTCACATCGTAGGTTCCTTCAAGAAGTGGGAGCCTGGGGATAGTGATTGTGATAGACCCTGAATCTTTGAGCCGGCTGATGTACTTTTGGCGCCTACGACTATTTGCTGCCCAAATTTGTACGCCATGAAGCGAAGTAAACCGAAGCGAAAAGACTGGCTCTTGTAAAAGGCGATTTGCTACATAATCAATACGAATTTTCATTTCTCTTCCAGTTACGAAACGGTTGTTCTCTTTTCCGTCGTCGCTGATGAGAGATACCTTATTAATGAGTGCATTTCCGTTGCCCCATCTTGAGCCCTGTTCAGAATCGGTACGTGGAGCGGCTTCAAAGCTCTCCCCGGTGTACGCCTCTATCACCTCGGCAGATGGGCCAACCATTTTTAGGTTGCCCTTTTCGAGCCAGGCCGTATTGTCGCATAGTTGCAAAATTGAACCTGTGCTGTGGCTGACGATGACAATAGTTCGACCTTGGCTACGAAACTCTTCAATCTTCTCTGCACATTTACGCTGGAAAGACTGATCTCCTACCGCCAGCACTTCGTCGATGAGGAGAATTTCTGGATCAACGTGCGCAGCTATGGCGAACCCCAACCGTAATTGCATGCCATTGGAATAGTTCTTGACAGGTGTATCGATGAACTTTTCTAGACCTGCAAATTCAACAATGTCATCAAATCGCAACTCAAGTGATTTTTTGGACATTCCGAGAATTGCACCATTGAGGAATACATTTTCTCGACCAGAAAGCTCCTGGTGAAAGCCTGCCCCTAATTCCAGCAGAGCTGAAAGGCGACCGGATACGGTGACACTGCCCTTATTTGGATACAGAATTTTTGCCAGACATTTCAGCAAGGTGCTTTTTCCAGAGCCGTTAGAGCCAATGAGCCCAAAAGTTGCACCATGAGGAATCTCAAGTGAGACATCTTGAAGCGCCCAAAATTCTTCGTATCGGGCCCGGCGACCTCGGAGAATCGCTGCTTTGATGTGTTGATTTCGTTCGTGGTAGAGCCGGAAATTTTTCCAAACGGAATCAACAACTATTGCGTTGTTACTCACTTTTAATCCCACCTGACATTCTGTTCACGAACTATGAGGAAACTCTAGTATCTCCACTCTGGAACAACAGTGAGGTTCACTGCGTGGGCAGATCACCATCATTATTGGGGTTATAGAGGAAATAACCTCAAGCCAATTGCCATCACTAAGCGCCAGCAAAGAGAACAATCGCATTAGTATTTCTGCATGACTACGAAAATTGTTGTTATAGGTGGCTGTGGTCACGTGGGTTTGCCCTTGGCGATGGCGTTTGCAGATCGTGGTTGCTCAGTAGTTTCGTACGACATCAACCCTGAAGCAGTAAAGCTCGTGAACTCCGGGCAGATGCCTTTCATGGAGCCTGAGGCCGATGAGGTTATGGCCCGTATTCGCAAAAGCGGAACTTTCGCAGCATCTACCGACCCCAAAGTGATATCTGAGGCTGAGGTGTTGATTGTTGTTATTGGTACACCAGTCGACGAACATTTGAACCCCGATGCTGAGGCTGTGCCAAATGCGGTAGCTCAACTTGGCCCGTATTTACGGAAGGGCCAGTTATTGGTATTACGCAGCACTGTGTACCCAGGCGTAACAAGCTTGGTAGAGCGCCGGATGCGTGAGATGGGCCATGATATTGAAATTGCGTTCTGTCCAGAACGTATTGCTGAAGGAAAAGCATTCACTGAGTTGTTTGATCTTCCACAAATCGTTTCAGCAACTTCCGAGAACGCTTTAGTACGTGCAAAGGATCTTTTCCTTAAGCTCACGAATCAAGTAGTTGAAACAACTCCAGAAGAAGCAGAGCTTGCAAAGCTCTTTACAAATACTTGGCGATACATCAAGTTTGCTGCTGCGAATCAGTTCTTCACAATCGCTAATGACTTCGGTTTAGATTTTGCACGCATTCGACATGCCATTACTTTCGATTATCCGCGTGCTCAAGATATGCCCGGGCCAGGATTCGCAGCTGGGCCGTGCTTGTTTAAAGACACAATGCAACTCGCAGCCTTTAATAACAACAACTTCATGTTGGGGCATTCAAGCATGATGGTAAATGAAGGTTTGCCTCTTTATATAGTGTCAAAACTTGAAGAAAAGCACGATCTTTCTCAGCTAACAGTGGGAATTCTTGGCATGGCATTTAAGTCGGAAAGCGATGACATTCGTTCAAGCTTGTCATATAAATTGCGAAGAATTTTGAAATTTAAAGCAAAAAATGTTCTTTGCACAGATGAGTACGTAACGACAGACGCTTCGCTAGTTTCACTTAACGAAGTTTTGGAAAAGTCAGACATCATTATTGTTGGCTCACCGCATCAACAGTATAAAAATTTGAAGATTAGTAAACCCACAGTCGATGTCTGGAACCTTTTGGGTAACGGAACCTTGGTATGAAACCACGCTTATCTATAGTTATTCCGGTTTATAACGAAGGTGATGCAGTAATCCCGGTCATCGAGAGAATCATGGAATCAACATCATTGCCATGTGAAATTCTTGTGGTGTTTGATACTCCCGAAGACACTACGAAGCCATTTCTTGATGAGCTGGCGACTAAGCATCCACAGGTAAAACCTCTGATGAATACCTATGGACGCGGTCCGTCTTTTGCAATTCGTTATGGAATTGATAATGCCGAGTCGCCTGTTGTAGTGGTGACCATGGCAGATGGTTGTGACGACCCTTCCCAAATAGACATTTTGGCTAAATTGGTGGAACGTGGAGTAGTAGTTGCCGCAGCGAGCCGCTATGCCCGTACCGGACAACAAGTAGGTGGCCCATTCATCAAAGGTTTGATGTCGCGAGCGGCGGGATTATCGCTTTATTGGGTAGCCAGAGTGGGCACGCGAGATGCAACGAATTCGTATAAGGCTTATTCCACCTCGTTCGTGCGTCAGGTGGGAATTGAAAGCGACAAGGGTTTTGAAATTGGCATTGAATTAGTAGCCAAAGCTCGTAGATATCGCCAGCCCGTCGCTGAAATACCAACAATTTGGCTAGACCGTGCTTTCGGGGTGTCAAATTTCAAACTCTGGACCTGGTTGCCCCGATATTTGCATTGGTATGCCTATGCATTCGGACCCAAAAAGTCTCTGACGAAGTAGAGTTACTTGTCGTCAGAAATAAGGATTAAACATGTCAAAGGTACTGGTAACTGGGTCCCAAGGATTCATCGGTGGATACGTTGTCGAAGAGCTTTTAGGTCGGGGTCACTCGGTTGTAGGCCTTGATAACTTTTCAAAATACGGTCGTATTTCAAAGAGCTATGACAGCCACCCCAACTATCACTTTGTTGAAGGGGACGCCACAAATGTGGACCTGATGACATCGCTTCTGATGGATTGTGATCACATGATTGCTGGAGCAGCGTTGATTGGCGGAATTAGCTATTTCCACACCTACGCATATGACTTGCTCGCAAATAACGAAAGAATTTTGGCATCTACCTGTGATGCAGCAATCCGGGCGCATCGCCAGGGCAAATTGCAAAAAGTTACCTACCTGAGCTCTTCAATGGTATTTGAAAGTACTACTACCTGGCCAAGCGTCGAGGGCGATGAGCGTCGCGTACCACCACCACTTTCCTCTTACGGATTTCAGAAATTGGCAGTGGAGTACTTTGCGAAGGCTGCATGGGATCAGTACAAATTGCCGTACACCATTGTTCGCCCGTTCAACGCTGTTGGAGTTGGAGAAGGTCGCGCTTTAGGAGAAGTAGAAATTCTTTCTGGAAACGTAAAGCTTGCAATGAGCCACGTTGTGCCAGACATCGTTCAAAAAATTCTCAAGAAGCAAGACCCACTTCATATTTTGGGTGAAGGAAATCAAGTACGGCACTACACGTATGGTGGCGACTTGGCTAAGGGTATTGCTACATGTATGGAGCACCCTGATGCGTTGAACGAAGACTTCAATATTTCAACCGCCGAATCAACATCTGTACTTGAGCTTGCTGAAGTGATTTGGAAAAAAATCAAAGGTCCAGATGTGCCTTTCCGATATGTCTCTGACGAAGCCTTTGAATATGACGTTCAAAAGCGTGTTCCTTCTGTAGTGAAGGCAAAGACGGTTCTTGATTTTGAATGCAAAACTGGTCTCAGCGAAATGCTCGACGAGGTAATTCCCTGGATTCAACAGGCCATGGACGAAGGAAAAATCTAGGCGTGATATGGGACGCAACAAAAGTGAGTTAGATGAAACTTTGGTTGAGTTACAAAACACAATTACTGCAACGAAGGCAGAGATACTTGCCGCTGTCGCTGAATTGCGTGAGTTTGTTCGGGTATTGAACGATGATCAGGCTGCTGCTATTTCTGAGTTGCGTGAGTTTGTTCGGATGCTGAACGATGATCAGGCTGCTGCTGCCGATCGTCGTTTTAGCGGCTTTCCTGATGTGGTGGGGCTATCTGTTCTTGCCTCCATAAATGACGCAAATGATCGCGTGATATCTGAAGTAGCGGCATCACGAGAACTGATCATAAAACAGATTTCATCGCAGGGATAGAGAACGAATTGGAATTCACCGATCAACGACCCGAGGTGTCTGGACGAATAAAAAGTGGTTCGCCTGAGGCTCGAAAGCGGTGGTTTCTCGATCATTACGAGTCTGTGCCACGTGAAATTGAACAATTCTTAGCGGGTACAGGAATTGATTTCCGAGGTAAGAGAGTGGTCGACTTGGGTTGCGGTGACGGCTCTATCGCACTTGGAGTAATGAACAAATTTGCCCCCGCAGACCTACTTGGTTTGGAACTATCACCAGTTGACACTGAAGACTTAAAGACGCGAGCCAAAGAGATACTTGGAATCGATTTGCCGCTCGGATTGCGTTTTGGAACATGTGAGCCCGAAAGCATTCCAGTTGCTAACGCAATGTCGGACTTGGTGATGTCTTGGTCGGTTTTTGAGCACGTGGCAAACCCTGTAGTTGTGATGCAAGAAATTCATCGCATATTACGACCCGGCGGTTTGATGTTTCTCCAAATTTGGCCTTTGTATCACTCGCAAAGGGGTTCTCATCTGTGGAATTGGTACCCAGATGGATGGGAACACTTGCAGAAGTCGAGCAATGAATTAAGAAAAGAATTCATTGAAAAGTTTGACATGAATGAAGCCTTACAAAAAGAAATGCTCGTTGATTACGATTCATTGAACCGAATCACTGTCGACCAGCTTCAAAAGGCAATTTTAGCGTCAGGGTTGGTGATCAGACGTGTAGAACTCCAATCAGACGTCATTGATGTTCCAGAATCACTCAATCATTTAAGTTTGAATGATCTCACAACTTCAGGAATCAAAATCCTTGCTCAAAGAAAATAGATCAAAGTACGGTGTCGCTCTCTTAGCAGCCGGAGTTTTTACCTACGTCGTCGTGCGATTGAGCACACTGATGACGGGCGTAACTTTCTATTTCGATGAGTGGGATTTTGTACAACGGCGACCAGTTTCAATAGAGTCACTTCTCCGAGCACATAATGGACATCTCAGTGCTCTGCCCGTTGCGGTGTATCAGTTCTTCTTTCAGATATTTGGTCTTGATTCGTATAGGCCGTACCAAATCATGATCCTGCTCGTTCATATGATTTTGTGCTTAGTTGTTTATTTAGCGTGCCGGTCACGCGGACAGATCATCGCAATTTCAGCAGCTTCTACAATTGCTCTGCTTGGAGCTGGTTGGCAAAATATATTTTGGCCATTTCAGATCGGAATGATTGGTAGCGCTGCTGCTGGTCTTTATGCATTGCATCTCTTCGCTCAAGAGTCTAAAAAACATTGGCAAATCACAATTTGTCTCACCGTGTCTTTAATGTGCTCTGGGGGCGGTATCGCTGTCGTTGCAGGCGTTATTGGGGTGACGTTGCTGAATAGGCGATGGAAACTGCTGTATCAGGTGTTGGCGGTCGTTGCTGTCTATTTGTTGTGGTATCTGAAATATGGAGAACCACAAGCAACATCAACAAACATTTCAAAGATCCCAAAGTACGTTTATGACTCTGCCGTCTTTGCGGCAACAGGGCTGGGAACTACGTCGTCTATTTTTGGCGGACTGCTGCTAGGTGTGTTGCTTACTTTACTTCTGAGTAATTTTAAGAAAAACATGGCAGACCCAATTATTGTGGGCGCTTCTCTGATTGCAGTAGCAGGGTGGGTGCTGACGGCACTAGCGAGAGCACAATATAACGACCCTGGTGCAACGAGGTATGTCTATATAGGTGCGACATATCTGATCGTCATTTTTGCACGTACATTGCCGAATCATTCAAAGGTGTGGTCTTCAAGCTTGAGTCTTACCGCAGCAATACTCTTTGTATTGTCGAGCTCGAGCACTCTGAATGCAGGTGCAAATTTCATGCGAGATACTTCAAGGGCAGTGTTGACTGAAATTTCAGTGATGGAGATGTTGAGAAACAAAGTAGAGCCATCGTTTCGACCCGATACATCTCGCGCCCCACAGATTGTTGCAGGCGAATATTTCGCTGCGATAGATGCGCATGATTCCCCTGGCAAGTCAGAGAATTGGATTGCACAACAAGATAATTGGGTGCGTGAGGTGGCAGATCAAAAGATCTTTGAAATTTTAAAGTTTGGGGAAAATTTAACTACTCAAATCAATGACTCCGAATGTGTATCGGCTTCACCTATGACAGACATTGGTCGGATGGCCCCCGCCGGAAGTTCTATCGCAATGAAAACCACAAAGCCGATACTCATAAAATTCAGTCGCTTTGCAGACACCACAACGGAAAACACGGCAATTCAG
>Ga0315899_10002382_pt1 | contig 20832 bp, 13 predicted proteins | sample LakEriMetagenome_2_FD_203518 | JGI IMG/M metagenome (GOLD analysis project Ga0315899, IMG submission 203518) | Freshwater fungal communities from buoy surface, Lake Erie, Ohio, United States - Buoy 4 MA112 | ecosystem: Environmental > Aquatic > Freshwater > Lake | place: USA: Lake Erie, Ohio... | reverse complement strand
GATCGCGCCGTCCATCTGGGCGGCACCGGTGATCATGTTCTTCACGTAGTCCGCGTGGCCGGGGCAGTCCACGTGGGCGTAGTGACGACCGTCAGTCTCGTATTCGACGTGGGCGGTGTTGATGGTGATGCCGCGCTCACGCTCTTCGGGAGCGCCGTCGATCTGGTCATAGGCCTGAGCCTTGGCCTGACCCTTCTTGGCCAGCACGTTGGTGATGGCGGCGGTGAGGGTGGTCTTGCCGTGGTCAACGTGGCCGATGGTGCCGATGTTGACGTGGGGCTTATTCCTTTCGAACTTCTCGCGAGCCATGATGAAAAAGAATCGGGGGGTAAACGGGTATGGGAAAGATCAGGAATTACCCTGATTCTTAGAAATGATGGCTTCGGCCACATTGCGAGGAACTTCCTCGTAATGGCTGAATTCCATCGAGAAGATACCCCGACCCTGGGTCATGGATCGGAGCTGGGTGGCGTAGCCGAACATCTCGGCCAGAGGCACCTTGGACTGGACCTTGGACTGTCCGTCATCAACGGACTGACCTTCGACCTGTCCACGGCGGGATGAGAGGTCGCCGATGATGGACCCGAGGAAATCCTCAGGCACCTCAACCTCAACCTTCATCATCGGTTCAAGCAGCACAGGATTGCACTTCTTGACGCCGTCCTTGAAGGCCATGGAGCCGGCGATCTTGAACGCCATTTCTGACGAGTCCACATCATGGTAGGACCCGTCAACCATGGTGACCTTCACATCGATCATCGGGAAACCAGCAATCACGCCGGACTGGCAGGTTTCCTTCATGCCGGCTTCCGCCGGGCCGATGTATTCCTTGGGTACGACGCCGCCAACAATCTTGTTGACGAACTCGAAGCCCGAACCCGGCTCGCCGGGCTCCATCTCGATCACCACGTGGCCGTACTGGCCCTTACCACCGGTCTGGCGGGCGAATTTGCCCTCACCCTTGGCGCTACCGCGAATGGTTTCGCGGTACGACACCTGGGGTGCGCCGATGTTGGCCTCAACCTTGAATTCGCGCAGCATGCGATCCACCAGGATTTCCAGGTGAAGTTCGCCCATGCCGGCGATCACGGTCTGGTTGGTTTCCGGATCCGTGCGAACCCGGAAGGTGGGGTCTTCGTCGGACAGGGACTGCAGGGCCTTGGAGAGTTTCTCCATATCCCCCTTGGTCTTCGGCTCCACAGCCACCGAGATCACAGGCTCGGGGATGTACAGCGATTCGAGGATGATTGGATCGGAATCAACGCAGAGAGTGTCGCCGGTGGTGGTGTCCTTCAGGCCGAGCACGGCACCGAGATCGCCGGCCCGCAGTTCGTCCACCTCTTCCCGGTCGTCCGCCTTGAGAATGATCAGGCGCGAGATGCGCTCCTTTTTGTCCTTGGTGGAGTTCATCACGTAGCTGCCCTTCTGCAGCACGCCGGAGTAGATCCGCACGAAGGTGAGCTTGCCGAACGGATCGGCCATCACCTTGAAGGCCAGCGCGCTGAACGGGGCGCTGTCCTCGGCGGGACGCACGGCCTCGGTGCCGTCGGGCAGCACACCCTGGATCGGGGGCACATCCACTGGAGCGGGCAGGTAGTCGACAACCGCGTCGAGCAGCAGCTGCACGCCCTTGTTCTTGAAGGCCGAACCGCACAGCATCGGCACCAGACCGTGCTTGAGCACGCCTTCGCGAATGCCGTTGCGCAGCTGCTCTTCGCTCAGCTCTCCGCTTTCCAGGAACTGCTCGATCAGCGCCTCATCGGTTTCGGCGATGGCTTCCATCAGCACGCCGCGCCATTCGGCGGCTTCATCAGCCATCGAGGCGGGGATATCGGTCTCCTCGATGTCCTTGCCGAGTTCATCCTTGTAGATGAAGGCGCGGTTCTTGACCAGGTCGACGATGCCGCTCAGCTCGCCCTCAGCACCGATCGGCAGCTGGATGGGAACGGCCTTGGCCTTGAGGCGATCCTTGATCTGGCCGTGCACCTTCAGGAAGTCGGCACCGGTGCGGTCCATCTTGTTGACGAACACCATGCGCGGCACGCTGTAGCGATCCGCCTGGCGCCACACCGTTTCCGACTGGGGCTGCACGCCGCCCACGGCGCAGAACACGGCGATCACGCCGTCCAGCACCCGCATCGAGCGCTCCACCTCAATGGTGAAGTCGACGTGCCCGGGGGTGTCGATGATGTTGATGCGGTGATCGCGCCAGCTGGTGGAGATGGCGGCCGCGGTGATGGTGATGCCCCGCTCGCGCTCCTGGGCCATCCAGTCGGTCACGGCGGCGCCGTCGTGCACCTCACCGATCTTGTGCACCACACCGGAATAGAACAGGATCCGTTCGGTGGTGGTGGTTTTGCCGGCATCGATGTGCGCGGCGATACCAATATTTCTGACGCGTTCCAGGGGATAGGCGCGAGCCACGGGGGTCTCCGGGGGGTGAGATCGACAAAAAAGTGGGCGTCACTCTACAAGTCGGTCGCCACCGACCCTTGCAGGGCAGGGCCGCCCGCGGCCCTGCACAGGTGTTGCCTCAGTAGCGGTAGTGGGCGAAAGCCTTGTTGGCTTCGGCCATCTTGTGGGTTTCCTCCCGCTTGCGGACGGCGCTGCCGGCCTCGTTGGCGGCATCCATCAGCTCACCGGCGAGCTTGTGAGCCATGCTGCGGCCGTTGCGAGCGCGCGAGAAGTTCACCAGCCAGCGCAGGGCCATGGCGGTACCCCGCTCCTGACGCACTTCCATCGGCACCTGATAGGTGGCGCCACCGACGCGACGGGCACGCACCTCGACGAGAGGGGTGGCGTTCTTGACGGCGGTTTCGAACAGCTCTAGGGGATCGGAACCGGTGCGCTCGTTGATCAGCGAGAACGCGTCCGAGAGGATGCGCTGGGCGGTGGACTTCTTACCGTGCTTCATCAGCCGGGCCACGATCATCGTGGCCAGGCGGCTGTTGAACTGCGGATCGGGCAGGACCGGGCGCTTCTCAGCGGCGTTGCGGCGGGACATAGACCTGGAGAGTTGGAGTCAGGAACGGAGCAGTCGGGCGGGGATCAATCCTTGGGCGTCTTGGCGCCGTACTTCGAACGAGATTGACGCCGATCCTTCACGCCGGCGGTGTCGAGGGTGCCGCGGATGATGTGGTAACGCACACCGGGAAGGTCCTTGACACGGCCGCCGCGGATCATCACCACGGAGTGCTCCTGCAGGTTGTGGCCGATGCCGGGGATGTACGCGGTCACTTCGAAACCGGAGGTCAGGCGCACACGGGCCACCTTGCGCAGGGCCGAGTTCGGCTTCTTCGGGGTGGAGGTGTACACACGGGTGCAGACCCCGCGGCGCTCGGGGCAGGCGCGCAGTGCGGGCGACTTGGTCTTGCGGGTGAGACGCTGCCGCTCGCTGCGGATCAGCTGCTGAATCGTGGGCATCGAGGGCCGGAGGTTTCTTGGGGTCTGGGCGGGAGCTTCGCCGAGCGCCGGTGCTGGTCGGAAGCCCGACCGTTACGACAATCCGCCACATTACTTTGTCGTCGGCCCGCCGACCGCATGCGGGTCGCCAGCCGGGCTGAACGAGGCGCCACAGGCGCAGATCCGCAGCTCGCGCCCGGCGCGCACCAGGAAGCCGCCACCGCTGAGGTCACCGCGATAGTCGAGCTGCAGGCCGCTCAGGCGATCACTCTGCTCGCCGGGGGCAAACAGGGTGATTCCATCCGCCCGTGCCACCGCCACGCCCGCGAGATGCCCGGGGCGGATGCGGATCACCCAGCGTTCACAGCTCCCATCCACCAGGTCCAGGTGCATCATGCCGGGGGTTCCGGCCACGGCGGCCTGGCGCCCCAGTTCAGCGGCAGCAGCGGCGGTGAGTCGCAGGCTGTGGCCCTTGGGCATGGGGAGCGCGATGGGGAATCGGTCCAGTGTGTCAGGGGCTGGCCACCAGGGCGCCCGGCCCCGTCGCTCGCCCCTGCAGAGGGTCGCGGGGGACCAGCCCCAGGCCGTTGTGCACGGCCGCTGCCACGCCGCGCCCCTTCACCGTGTGCTCCTGCCCCAGCACCAGGCCCGTGGAGCTGCCGCCATCGAGGTTGAGGGCGTCGCGCAGGCCCTGGCGCTGCAGCAGCAGGGCCGTTTCCAGCAGGGTCGGTCCAGCGTCGTCGACCCCCTGCAGGGTGACGAGCCAGAGCTGGCTTCCATCGCTGGCGATCACCGTGCGTGGGGCCCCCTGGCTGAGGAAGGCTGCGCCGAACCCCTCGGCCGTGCCGTTCAGCACCAGCTGTCCCCCCTGCAGCAGCAGCGGGCCACCGCCCATCACGAACGGTCGCAGGCCGAGCGGATGGCTGGGGCGGCTGCGGATCTGGAGGCTCTCGCCCGGCTGCCAGGGCGGGTTGATACCACCGCGGGCCACCAGCAGCTCCTCGCCGGGACGCAGCGGTACGCCCCCGGACAGCTCCCCGGGGCTCAGGCGTGCGATCACCCGTCCCTGGCTGAGCAGTACCGCCGACTCCTGCCCGCTGATCGGGGTGTAGCTGCGCCCCCAGGCGGCGGTGTAGCGGGCGAGTCCCCGCTGCACGTAGCCGCTGTTCAGTCCGTTCAGGGGCCAGCGCCCGCCCCGTTCATCTTCAACGCTCTCCTCAAGGCTGAGCCGGCCGAAGCTGGGCAGGCTGCCGGCTTGCCAGCCGATCGCACCACGGTTGAGGATCGGGCCTGAGAGCCAGATCCCGCCGTCGCGCAGGGCCCCGAGCGGCAGCCGGTTCACCCGGTTGAAGAAGCCGCCGTTGATCGCGATCAGAGCCTGCTCACTCCGGGCCAGCTGGCTGAGGCTGCTCAGGCCCTGCATGCCATCGGCGCGCGTCAGCGGGCGCATGTCCAACGGCACGCTGGCGGGGTCGAGCCGCACGCTGTGCATCAGCACGGGCCGCCCACCGGTGCGGTCCACCCGCCGGTCGATCGTGAGGCCTCGGCCCAGCAGCTGGGCCAGACGGGGATCCCGGCCCGGCGTCGCTGCTGGGCCGCTGCCGGTGTTCGCGGCCGTGGAGGCCGGGGCTGCCGTCGCCGGTAGATCGATCACCAGGCGCCAGGGGCCGGCCAGGCTCAGGTGCTGCCCATCGGCCTGCAGGGCGAGCCAGTCGCCCTGCTGCCGCGGCGCCAGCCCCAGCTCCGCAAGTTGTCGCCGTTGCGCCTCGCTGGTGCGAGTTCCCAGCAGCAGGCGGCCATCGCCGCTGCGCAGCGCGCTGGGGCCGCTCAGGTCGAAGACGACGCGACGCCCTCCTGCATCCAGGGCCCGTGTGCGGATTGCCAGCAACGGCCTGGCCCCCAGGTTCAGCTCGAGTTCGGAGCCCCGGAGCGCCACCGCCACCCCCAGCTGCAGCAGCAGGGCCGTGCAGGGCACCGCGACCTCATCCGCCAGGCTGCGTTCCTGACCCCGCGGCACCACCAGCCGCTGCCCGAACCACTCGAGCGTCAGTCCCCCATCGGCGCGCGGGCGGCGCGTCACCCCCAGCTGGCCCTCCAGGACCTCGAGCGGGAGCCACAGCTCGCCGTTCTCCAGGCGCCAGAGAGCCTGCTGGCGCAGGCCATTGATGCTCACGCTCACGCCGCTGCCCTCGCGAGGCCAGCGGGATCTGATCGCGTCGGGCGCCTCTCTCGGCGCTTCTTTGGGCGGCCCGGTCAGGTGGGCCGCAGGAATCGGTGGCGGTGCCGTCGGCGGCAGCGTCACCGCCAGAAGCGCCGAGCCCGTTCCCAGGGACAGGAGCGGCAGCAGCGCCGGCAGGCCTGCCATGGGGAGCATTGAACGGATCGCCGAACCGTAGCGGTCCTGTCCGTATCCGGCCAGGAAAGGGGCAGGCCCTGTCTTTAGAATCGGAGGTTCGCAGCACGGCCTGTGACCCGCTCGATCACGTCGGGCGGAGCCGGAGCCCTCCCCATCCGGGGCTGGCTAGGACCCGATGCTCTGCGGTGCCCATCGCCATGGATGCCGCAGAGCACTCACAGACCGCCCTCACCCAACAGCCGCATCCCGATCCTGATCTGACCTGTTCCGGTCGGTTGATCCTGCGGCCAGGTGGTCTCCATCAACGGTCGGGCCGCTGTCTTCGCTGCTTTCCATACAGGTTGTCGCCGGGTTATGCCGCTGTCTTCTCGTCCCGTCTGGCCCCACTGCGACAGCCCCGCTCCGGCGGCGGTGGCCGGTGAAAAGGATGCCTGCGGCGTTGGCTTCCTGGCCAACGTGAAGGGTGAGGCCAGTCATTGGTTGCTGCAGCAGGCGCTGCGCGGGCTCGATTGCATGGAGCATCGGGGCGGTTGCGGCGGCGATGGCGATTCAGGCGATGGGGCCGGCGTGCTCTGCGGCATCCCCTGGAGCTACCTCGAGGCCGTCTGGCCGGCGGCGGCCGAGGCCGTTGGTGCATCCCGTGGCCTGGCCATGGCCTTCCTGCCCGCCGATGCGGCGCGCCGTGAGCAGGCCAGACAGTTCTGCGCCGAGGAGGCGGCGGCCCTGGGGCTGCGCAGCCTCGGCTGGCGCGTGGTGCCCGTGGATCCCGCCGTGCTGGGCCCCCTGGCCCGCGGCACCGCTCCGGTGATCGAGCAGTGGCTGCTCGCCGCCGATGTCGCCGACGACGCCCTCGAGGCCCTGCTGTTCCGCCTGCGCCGCCGCTGCGGCGACCGGGCCCGTGAGGCCTGGGGCCCCGGCCCGAGCGACCTCTACTTCGCCTCCCTGAGCGGCCGCACCGTCGTTTACAAGGGAATGGTGCGCTCGGAGGTGCTCGCCGCCTTCTACGCCGATCTGCGCGATCAGCGTTTCGCCGTGAGCTTCGCGGTCTACCACCGCCGCTTCAGCACCAACACCCTGCCCCGCTGGCCCCTGGCCCAGCCGATGCGCCTGCTCGGCCACAACGGCGAGATCAACACCCTGCTGGGCAACATCAACTGGGCCAGCGCCTCCGAGGCCAATCTCGACGCCGTCTGGGGTGAGGCCGCCGCGGATCTCAAGCCGGTGGTGAACGCCGCCTTCAGCGATTCGGCCAACCTCGATGCCACCCTCGAGCTGCTGGTGCGCAGCGGCCGGCCGATCACCGAGAGCCTGCTGACGCTGGTGCCGGAGGCCTTCCGCGATCAGCCCGAGCTGGCGGACAAGCCCGAGATCCAGGCTTTCTACGAGTATTCGGCCTGCACCCAGGAGCCCTGGGATGGTCCGGCCCTGCTGGTCTTCGCCGATGGTCGCAGCGTCGGTGCCACCCTCGATCGCAACGGTCTGCGCCCGGCCCGTTACTGCATCACCAGCGACGGTTTCGTAGTGATGGGCTCGGAAACGGGCGTGGTCGAGCTGGAGGAGAGCCGCATCATCGAGAAGGGCCGCCTCGGCCCCGGCCAGATGCTGGCTGTGGATCTGGAGAACGGACGCCTGCTGCGCAACTGGGAGGTGAAGGCTGAGGTGGCCTCCCGCCATCCCTATGGCCAGTGGCTGGCCGAGAACCGCCGCAGCCTGGCGGCCCAGCCCTGGACCCAGGAGCGCCAGCTGGGCGACCTGGACCTGCTCCAGCAGCAGACCGCCTTCGGCTTCACCGCCGAGGACTTCGATCTGGTGATCGAGGACATGGCCGGTGCCGCGAAGGAGCCCACCTACTGCATGGGCGACGACATCCCCCTGGCGGTGCTCTCAGACAAGCCGCACCTCCTCTACGACTACTTCAAGCAGCGCTTCGCCCAGGTCACCAACCCGCCGATCGATCCGCTGCGGGAAAAGCTGGTGATGAGCCTGGAGATGCATCTGGGCCGGCGCGGGTCGCCGCTGCGGCCGGAAGCCGCCGCCGCCGGTGTGCTGCATCTCTCCAGCCCGATTCTCAACGAGGCGGAGCTGGCGGCCCTGGGCGGCCACGGCCTGCCGCTCAGCACCCTCTCCACCCTGTTGCCCGTCGCCGATGGCCCCGGTGCCCTGGCGGCCGCGGTCGAGCGTCTCAAGGCCGAGGCCGAGGCGGCGGTGCGCGCCGGCAGCCAGATCCTGGTGCTCTCCGATCGCGGCATCACCGCCGCCAACACCTACATCCCGCCGCTGCTGGCGGTGGGCGCGGTGCACCACCACCTGCTCAATCTCGGCCTGCGTCTGCAGACCTCCCTGGTGGTCGACACCGCCCAGTGCTGGAGCACCCACCATCTGGCCTGCCTGATCGGTTACGGCGCCAGCGCCGTCTGCCCCTGGCTCACCTGGGAGACCGCCCGCCACTGGCTGGCCCAGCCCAAGGTGCAGACCAACATCCAGCGCGGCAAGCTGCCCGCCCTCACGGCGGAACAGGTGCAGGCCAACGTGCGCAAGGCCCTGGAGGATGGCCTGCGCAAGATCCTCTCCAAGATCGGGATCTCGCTGCTGGCGAGCTATCACGGCGCTCAGATCTTCGAGGCGATCGGCATCGGCGCCGATCTGATCACGCTGGCCTTCAAGGGCACCACCAGCCGCGTGGCCGGCCTGAGCCTGAGCGAGCTGGCCAGCGAAACCCTGAGTTTCCACGCCAAGGCCTTCCCCGAACTCAACCGCACCAAGCTCGAGTTCATGGGCTTCGTGCAGTACCGCACCGGCGGTGAGTACCACCTCAACAGCCCGGAGATGGCCAAGGCCCTCCACGCTGCCGTCGAGGCCGGCCCCGGCTACGACCACTTCTCCACCTACAAGACCCTGCTGGAGAACCGCCCGGTCACGGCCCTGCGCGATCTGCTCGAGCTCAGGCCAGCCCCGGCGCCACTCCCCCTCGATCAGGTGGAGAGCGCCGAGAGCATCTGCGCCCGCTTCTGCACCGGTGGCATGAGCCTTGGCGCGCTCTCACGCGAGGCCCACGAGGTGCTGGCCATCGCCATGAACCGCATCGGCGGCAAGAGCAACAGCGGTGAGGGGGGCGAGGATCCCGCCCGCTTCCACCCCCTCAGCGATGTGGATGGCGAGGGCCGTTCGGCCACCCTGCCCACGATCAAGGGCCTGCGCAACGGCGACACCGCCTGCTCGGCCATCAAGCAGATCGCTTCGGGCCGCTTCGGCGTCACCCCCGAATATCTGCGCAGCGGCCGACAGCTGGAGATCAAGGTGGCCCAGGGCGCCAAGCCCGGCGAGGGCGGTCAGCTGCCCGGCCCGAAGGTGGATCCCTACATCGCCTGGCTGCGCAACAGCAAGGCCGGCGTGGCCCTGATCTCGCCGCCGCCCCACCACGACATCTATTCCATCGAGGATCTCGCCCAGCTGATTCACGACCTCCACCAGGTGCATCCCGCCGCCAAGGTGAGCGTCAAGCTGGTGGCCGAGATCGGCATCGGCACCATCGCCGCCGGTGTGGCCAAGGCCAACGCCGACGTGATCCAGATCTCCGGCCACGACGGTGGCACCGGCGCCTCACCGCTGAGCTCGATCAAGCACGCCGGCGGCCCCTGGGAGCTCGGTCTGACCGAGGTTCACCGAGCCCTGCTGGAGAACGGCCTGCGCGATCGGGTGCTGCTGCGTGCCGATGGCGGCCTCAAGACTGGCTGGGACGTGATCATCGCCGCCCTGCTCGGTGCCGAGGAATATGGCTTCGGTTCGATCGCGATGATCGCCGAGGGCTGCATCATGGCCCGCGTCTGCCACACCAACAACTGTCCGGTGGGGGTGGCCACCCAGAAGGAGGCGCTGCGCAAGCGCTTCACCGGCATCCCCGAGCATGTGGTGAACTTCTTCTTCTATGTGGCCGAGGAGGTGCGCCAGCTGCTGAGCGTGCTCGGCGTGGCCCGCCTCGAGGATCTGATCGGTCGCACCGAGTTCCTGCAGCCCCGTGCCGTGCGCCTGGCCAAGACCAGCGCCCTTGATCTCACCTGCCTGCTGGACCCGATCGCTGCCGCCGCCGACCGCAGCTGGCTGCGCCATGCCGGCGAGGCCCATGGCAACGGTGTGATCCTGGAGGATCAGCTCCTGGCCGATGCCGAGCTGCTGGCCGCGATCGAGGGCCATGGCCGCCTGGCCCGCACCCTGCCGATCATCAACACCGATCGCAGTGTCTGCGCCCGCATCGGCGGTGAGATCGCCGCACGCCACGGCAACAAGGGCTTCCAGGGGCAGCTCGATCTCACCTTCACCGGTGCCGCCGGTCAGAGCTTCGGCGCCTTCAACGTGCAGGGCATGAACGTGCGCCTGGTGGGTGAGGCCAACGACTACGTCGGCAAGGGCATCAACGGCGGTCGCATCACCGTGGTGCCGCCCGCCGGCGGCCGCGATCCCGGCAGCCAGGTGATCCTCGGCAACACCTGTCTCTACGGGGCCACCGGCGGCGAGCTGTTCGCCCTGGGGCGCGCCGGTGAGCGCTTCGCCGTGCGCAACAGCGGCGTTCGCACCGTGGTGGAGGGTGCCGGCGACCACTGCTGCGAATACATGACTGGCGGCGTGGTGGTGGTGCTTGGCAGCACCGGCCGCAATGTGGCCGCCGGCATGACCGGTGGTGTCGCCTTCATCCTGGATGAGGCCGGTGGCCTCAGCGAGCGCGTGAACCGCGAGATCGTGGCGATCTGCGAGCTCAGCACCCCCGAGCAGGAGGCCATGCTCAAGCCTCTGCTGCAGGCCCATCTCGAGGCCACCGGCAGCAGCAAGGCCGCATCGATCCTGGCGGACTGGTCCACCTGGAAGAGCCGCTTCAAGGTACTGGTGCCCCCGAGTGAGAAGGCCAACATGGGCCTGGCCGAGCGCGAAGCGGTTGCCGCCTGATCGAGCCCAGCCAACGCCGGCAGCCCCGCCACTGCCGGCAGGGTTGCTGCTGCTGGTGGCCCTGCTCGTCACCGCCCAGCTCGTTGGTCCGATCCTGGGCAGCAAGCTGGCCCGGGTCGGGCCCCTGGTGCTGGATGGCGCCCTGGTTTTGTTCCCGATCAGCTACATCTGCGGCGATGCGATCACCGAGGTGTACGGCTACCGCCTGGCCCGGCAGGTGATCTGGATCACCTTCGGCTGCCAGCTGCTGGTGGTGCTCGCCACGGGGCTCGTGGAGGTGCTGCCGCCCGCGCCAGGCTGGGATGGCCAGGCGGCCTACTCGCGCATCCTGGGCACGGTGCCGAGGCTGGTGACCGCTGGATTGGTGGCCAACATCGCCGGTGAATTCGTCAACGCCATCGTGGTGTCGCGGCTCAAGCGGGGTGATGGCAGGAGTGCCGCTGCCATGGCCCGTCGTTTCCTGGCCTCCACCGCCTGTGCCCAGGCGATCAATTCGCTGCTGTTCTATGGCCTGGCCTTCGCCGGCACGGTGCCCCTCTCCACCGTGGTCGCCGGCATTTGGGGCTCCTGGCTGTTCAAGACGGCTTACGAAGCCCTGGCACTGCCGATCAGCGTGCCCCTGGTGCAGCTGATCAAGCGCCGGTCCGGTCTGGATGTGGTCGATGCCGATCTGCGCAGTTACAGCCCCTTCGGCAGCGATTAGCCAGGGGGGCGCAGCGCCGGGGCTGCTCGCCCCCGGCGCCTGGGTGCTTCGGTTCGCCGCCGCTTCGGTTCGGTGCCCCGTCCACAGGGACGGCCTGCCCTACCTCCCGGTGCGGCTGGCCCCCTGGAGTGCACCCGTCGGTCTCCATAGGGTCTGGCCATCCGCAACGCAGGCCATGCCTCCGGAATTCCCCCAGCAGATGCAGCAGCTCTTCGCCCGGCAGATGGCCGTGGCGTTCCTGCACCATTGCTGCCGTCTCGAGGCTCCCGTCAGCCTGGTGAATGGCCGGATCGAGGCCCTCGATGCCGTGGCCGGTCCGGGCTCGGTTGAAGCCCGCGCCCTGGAGGCTGAATTCATCCTTGAGCCCTGAGTGGGGCGAGGGGGGCGGGGGGTGCTGCTCAGCGCGGGTGCTGCTGCATCAGCCGCTGCACCTCACCGGCGTGGTAGCTGCTTCGGGTGAGCGGCGTGCTCACCACCTGCAGGAAGCCCAGCTCCTCCTCGCCGTGTTTCCGGAAGGTCTCGAACTGATCGGGCGTCACGAAACGGTCCACCGGCAGGTGCTTGGGCCCCGGCGAGAGGTACTGGCCGATCGTGACGATGTCCACCTTGTGGCGCCGCAGGTCGGCCATCACCTCCAGCACCTCGTGATCGCCTTCGCCCAGGCCCACCATCAGACCCGACTTGCTGTAGACCCGCGGCCACCCCTCCCGCACCCGTTGCAGCAGCTCCAGAGATCGCTCGTAGATCCCCTGCGGCCGGGCCCGTTTGTAGAGCCGGGGCACCGTTTCGATGTTGTGGTTCAGCACGTCGGGGGCGCCGGCCATCACGCTGGCCAGGGCGTTCCAGTCGCCGCAGAAGTCCGGGATCAGCAGCTCGATCGTGGTGAGCGGCGAGCGCTGACGCACCTGCTCGATGCAGGCCACGAACTGGCTGGCTCCCCCATCGGCGAGGTCATCGCGGTTCACCGAGGTGATCACCACGTGCCGCAGGCCGAGCCGGGCCACCGCCTCCCCCAGCCGCTCCGGCTCGCTGGGGTCGAGGGCGCGCACGCTCTTGTCGAAGTCGATGTCGCAGTAGGGGCAGGCGCGGGTGCAGCCCGGCCCCATGATCAGGAAGGTGGCGGTGCCGCCGGCGAAGCACTCACCGATGTTCGGGCAGCTGGCCTCCTGGCAGACCGTGTTGAGCTTCAGGTCCAGCAGCAGGTCGGCCACGGCCCCGATCCGCTCCCGCTGGGGGGCTTTGACGCGCAGCCAGTCGGGCTTCAGCAAGGGGATGTCGAGCGATGGGCGCCGCCGCCGACTCTAGGAATCGGGCCGTCAGCGGCTCGAACGGGCGGATCCAGGCGGGGAGGGGGACCGTCATCCCCTACACTCCGGCCATCGGGATGTAGCGCAGCTTGGTAGCGCACTTCGTTCGGGACGAAGGGGCCGCAGGTTCGAATCCTGTCATCCCGACTTTGAATCCACCATCCGAGCCAGGGCCGCCCCCCCCCTGGCCCAATGGTGGTGACCTCTTGCTGAGTGCCTTGTGGGCACTGGCCAGCACCTGATCAGCTCAGTTCCGCGCCTGGGTAGCCACGCGGTGTGACCATCCGTCCGCCGCTGACGCGGCTGCTGCTGTTGCCGATCAGCACCAGCGTCAGCATGTCCACCTGATCGATCGGTAGGTCCCCCAGGGTGTGCAGGCTCACGGCTTCCTCAGCGCGGCCCAGCTGGCGGGCCAGCACCACCGGCGTCTGAGGCGGTCGGCCGGCCAGCAGCAGCTCCTGCGCCGTCCCCAGTTGCCAGTCACGGCCCCGGGAGCGCGGGTTGTAGAGAGCCACCACGAAATCCGCAGCTGCGGCGGCCCGCAGGCGCTGTTCGATCACGCTCCAGGGGGTGAGGCGGTCGCTGAGGCTGATGGTGCAGAAGTCGTGCATCAGGGGAGCCCCGGCCCGGGCGGCTGCCAGCTGCAGGGCTGAGATGCCTGGATGCACCGTGAACCCGGGCCGATCCCCCTCCGCCAGGGCCTGCCACTGCTCCAGCGCCAGGCCGGCCATGCCGTAGATGCCGCTCTCACCGGATGAGATCAGTGCCACGGTCAGCCCCTGACAGGCCAGCTCCAGGGCCTCCTGGCAGCGCTGCCATTCCTGGGTGAGCTGCCCGTCGCGGCGCAGCTGATCGGGTCGTCGCAGCGGCTCCAGCAGATCGAGATAGAGCCCATAGCCCACCCACACGCAGCTCTCGCTGAGGGCGCGGCGCGCGTCGGCGGTGAGCAGATCAAGGCTGCCGGGGCCGCTGCCCACCAGATGCAGCTGGCCCCGCTGGGGTGCCCATTGGCTGGCGGCGCTGGCGATGGCGACGGTGGCCGCCCCCTGCTCCCCGGCGCCGGCCCGCTCGATCCGTTTCTCCAGCAGCAGGTGGCTGCCGGGGCCCGAGGCCCGCAGGGCCGCCGCCTCGGCCACGCTGCCGGTGCCCAGTTCCGCCAGCACCACTGCCGAGGGGTTGGGCACCGGCACGGCCGCAAGTTCATCGCTGCTGAAGCAGCGCAGGGGCCAGCCGCGTTGCTGTGCCAGCTCCAGCAGCGCCGGCTCATCGGCCTTGCGGCTGGCGCTGGCCAGGCCGGCCACGGCTGCGGTGGCCAGCCCCTCGTCGGCCAGGGCCTGATCCACGGCCCGCTCCAGCAGGCTGAGGCTCGTGTTCCGCTCACAGCCGATCCCCAGCCACAGGGCCGGTGGGTGCCAGCGGCAGCCAGCACCGCCGTGGCTGTCCACCACGAGCCGGTGGACTGGGCTGGTCTCGGCGGGCTCGCCGGCCTCAGGCAGGGCCTTCAGGCCATCGAGAGCCTGCCAGAGCCCCTGCCCCTGGTGGTGCTGGCACGTCAGTGCCTCGCCCCGCTGCGCCGCCTTCATCAGCCCAGCCCAGTCGCCTGTGCCGCGGCGCCAGCCCCAGGCGAGGCCGAAGGCATCCAGGGCCAGCTGGCCACGGTTCTCGCTGCTACCCGTGAGCACCGCCTCACCATCCAGGCTGGCGGCGATGCTGCGGGCCAGGGCTTCCCCTCCTGCGCCATGGCCCCCCAGCAGCGGGATCGCGTACCGGCCGGCCGCATCCAGCACGACCACCGCCGGATCCCGGCGCTTATCGCCCAGATGGGGTGTGATCAGCCGCGTGATGGCCCCGCAGGCACCCACCGCCACGAAGGCGCTGCTGCGCGACCATTCCTCAGCCAGAAACGCGGCAACACCCCCCGGTTGCCAGTGCTCCTGCCCTGGGGGCAGGGCGATGCGGTCGATCAGGCCGGCGCTCAGCAGGCGCTGCAGCACGGGCACGGAGTCAGGACTGAGGCCAAAGCCCCAGCGCAGCGGTTGGGTCATCCCCCCAGCTTCTCCCGCAGCCCTGCCAGTGGGCCGCGGCGTTGCGGTTGCAGCAGCGATCCATCGGCATTCACCTGGTCTCTGGCCGAGCCCCCAAGGCTGCTGCTGGCGCTCATCCGCGGTTCGCGCATCGGCTCTGGCGCGGGGACGTCGGCCCGATCGTCGGCAGTGGTTTCCGGCTGTGGTGCCGGTTCAGCCGCGTCCTCGAGGCTGATGTCCGCCATGGAAGCCGGCGGCGCCTCCTCGGGGTCAGCCCCCGGGGAGGCCGCTTCGGCTGAGGTTGGTTCTTCTGTGGCTGGGCCCGTCAGGGTGTCGTCCTCGCGGACGTCCTCAGCGTCGCCGGTGTCCGGGCCAGCGACCTCTGCGCCGGCAACGTCCGCTCCGGCAACCTCTGCGGAGGTGTCCTCAGCAAGCGGTTCCTCAGGCGTGGACTCCTCGGCGCTGACCGCCGGTGCCGGGGGCGTTGCCGGTGCCGATGGCGGGGAATTGTCGCCGTTGAGCTGCGCCAGGGCATCGGCGCTCAGGCTGGAGCCTTGCCAGCTCGGCGGGGGACCTCCCCCGATCCGGACCTCGCGCACCACGCTGTTGAACGGAGCGTTGAGGGGCTCGCCATGGTCATCGAGCAGCTCCAGCTGGACGGCGTTGCTGCCGCGATGGAAGCCCTTCAGCCACAACGGGGTCTGCCGGTCCACCAGCACGCTGTCACCGTTGACGCTCACCCGCAGCCGCCAGCGGGCGTCATCGTCCCGCAGATGCTGCAGGGGGGCATCCAGGAGGAGCCAGTCGATCAGAACGGGCTCCTCCTGCTGCAGCGCGTCGGGACTGGCCACGATCAGCTGGGCGGTGCCCGGCAAGGGCAGCTGCGTCGGGTTGCGCGCCAGGCGATGCAGATGGATCTGGCGCACGGCTCCGGGTGATTTCACGGCTTCTCCCCAGGGGCGGGCGGCATAGACCGTGAGCCGATGGCTGCCCGGTTGCAGCGGCGGCATCGCCACGCTGACGTCGATGCCGCCGTTGCCTGCTGCCGCTGCCGCGCTTGCCGCTACGCGCACGGGTTCCGCCTGGTCCAGCTGCACCACCAGGTGCGGCCCCAGGCTGGGATGTCCTGGCCCATCGCTTGGATTGATGGTGTCGTTCGCCTGCGCGATCGGCCAGTCGCGAACCCGCAGCTGCAGCTCCCAGGCCCCATCCGGCAGCAGCGCATCATTCAGCGGCGCGACGATCTCCACCATCGGTGTGTGCCCGGCGAGGACCGTAGTCGCCTCGGCCACGGCCCCTGGTGGTGCCACCTCCTGCAGGCTGGAGGAGCTCACCCGCACTGCGGCAGCAGGGGTTTGCCGGCGGAGCTTTCCTACGCCGCCCGACGTCCGTGGGCTGCAGCCGGTGCTGCTCAAGGCGAGGGCCGCAAGCAACAGGGCGATCAGAGCCCGCAACGGCGCCACCTGCATGCCGAGGTCTCCTCAATGAACTCCGCAACGGAGCAATCGTTCTATTCATTCTGCAACGCGCCAGCCACAGCGGCGAGCGAGGCTTGTGAATTCGTCTTGCCGTTTGCCTGAAAACTTGGCGTTTCCTTGCGGGCGAATGTGGCTAATTAAGCGTTTCTCGTTGATAACAACCCTGTGCGAGAGCTCAGTCCCTGACTGGCCCGACCTCGGATTGAACCTTTGTAACTGCCGGGCCGAGAGGCTCTGAATCCGCTTTTATACTTCCGCCAGCGGTCCCCTTTTTGGGGCCCAAGCTCCAGTCAGGGCAAGCGGTCTCGGCCTCGGCCGGGCGCCTGTTTTCCCTCGCTGGCGCCCATGGGAGTGGTGTCGGCGCCTTGCCTTCGCCTGCCCCGTGGCTCCAACTGGCTGCGGTCGCCGCCGGCTTCGGCTGGTCCGGCAGTAGTCAGCAGGGTGGACCTCCACCTCGACCCCGTCCCTCGAGGAACGTCTCGATGACCATCAGCCCACCAGAGCGTGGGAAAACGGCCAAGGCCCAGGTCGACCGGGTGAACAATCCGGCCACCTTCGAACTGTTCGGCAAGCCCGGGCATTTCGACCGCAGCCTGGCCAAAGGTCCCAAAACCACCACCTGGGTTTGGAACCTCCACGCCAACGCTCACGACTTCGACAGCCACACCAGTGATCTCGAAGAGGTCAGCCGGAAGATCTTCTCGGCGCACTTCGGTCACCTGGCCGTCATCTTCATCTGGCTGAGCGGTGCCTTCTTCCACGGCGCCCGCTTCTCCAACTACGCCGGCTGGCTGGCCGACCCCACGCACGTGAAACCCAGTGCGCAGGTGGTCTGGCCCGTTTTCGGCCAGGAAATCCTTAATGGCGATGTGGGTGCCGGCTTCCACGGCATTCAGATCACCTCCGGTCTCTTCCATGTGTGGAGGGCCTGGGGCATCACCAACGAAACCCAGCTGATGGCCCTGGCCATCGGAGCCCTGGCGATGGCTGGTCTGATGCTCAACGCCGGCGTCTTCCACTACCACAAGGCAGCCCCCAAGCTCGAGTGGTTCCAGAACGTTGAGTCGATGCTCAACCACCATCTGGCCGGTCTGCTGGGTCTGGGCTCCCTGTCCTGGGCTGGACACCTGATTCACGTGTCCCTGCCCACCACCGCCCTGATGGACGCCATCGACGCCGGCAAACCGCTGGCGCTGAACGGCAAGACCATCGCCACCTATGCCGACATCCCGCTGCCGCATGAGTTCCTGAACCAGGACCTCATCGCTCAGCTGTTCCCCGGCTTCGGTGCTGGCATCCAGGCCTTCTTCAACGGCAACTGGGCCGCCTACAGCGATTTCCTCACCTTCAAGGGTGGTCTGAATCCTGTCACCGGCAGCCTGTGGATGAGCGACATCGCCCATCACCACCTGGCGATTGCGGTGCTGTTCATCGTGGCCGGTCACATGTACCGGACCAACTGGGGCATCGGTCACAGCATCAAGGAGATCCTCGAGGGCCAGAAGGGTGATCCCCTGCTGTTCCCGGCCTCCAAGGGTCATGACGGTCTCTACGAGTTCATGACCACCAGCTGGCACGCCCAGCTGGCTGTGAACCTGGCTCTGCTGGGCTCGCTGAGCATCATCGTGGCTCAGCACATGTATGCGATGCCTCCGTATCCCTACATCGGCATCGACTACCCGACCCAGCTGTCGATCTTCACCCACCACACCTGGATCGGTGGCTTCCTGATCGTTGGTGCCGGCGCCCACGCCGCCATCGCGATGATCCGCGACTACGACCCCGCCAAGCATGTGGATAACGTGCTCGACCGGGTGCTCAAGGCTCGCGATGCCCTGATCAGCCACCTCAACTGGGTGTGCATCTGGCTCGGCTTCCACAGCTTCGGCCTGTACATCCATAACGACACCATGCGTGCCCTGGGCCGTCCCCAGGACATGTTCTCTGACTCCGCCATTGCCCTGAAGCCCGTCTTCGCGCAGTGGATCCAGGGTCTGCACGCCGCTGCTGCCGGTAGCACCGCGCCCAATGCCCTCGCCGGCGTGAGCGAAGTGTTCAACGGCACCGTCGTCGCCGTGGGCGGCAAGGTTGCCGCCGGTCCGATCCCCCTGGGAACGGCCGACTTCATGGTCCACCACATCCACGCCTTCACGATTCACGTGACGGTGCTGATCCTGCTGAAGGGCGTTCTGTATGCCCGCAGCAGCCGCCTGGTTCCCGACAAGGCGAACCTCGGCTTCCGCTTCCCCTGCGACGGCCCCGGCCGTGGCGGTACCTGCCAGGTTTCGGCTTGGGACCACGTGTTCCTGGGCCTGTTCTGGATGTACAACTCCCTGTCGATCGTCATTTTCCACTTCTCCTGGAAGATGCAGAGCGACGTGTGGGGCACCGTCAACGCTGACGGCTCCGTGTCCCACATCACCAACGGCAACTTCGCCAACAGCGCCATCACGATCAACGGCTGGCTGCGTGACTTCCTGTGGGCTCAGGCCGCACAGGTGATCAACAGCTATGGCTCCGCCACCAGCGCCTACGGTCTGATGTTCCTGGGTGCCCACTTCGTCTGGGCGTTCAGCCTGATGTTCCTGTTCAGCGGCCGCGGCTACTGGCAGGAGCTGATTGAGTCCATCGTCTGGGCTCATAACAAGCTGAAGGTTGCTCCCGCCATTCAGCCGCGGGCGCTCTCCATCACCCAGGGCCGTGCCGTCGGTGTTGCCCACTATCTGCTGGGCGGCATCGCGACCACCTGGTCGTTCTTCCTGGCCCGCATCATTGCGGTCGGCTGACCTCTCCTGACCTTTCCCAATGGCAACGAAATTTCCTTCGTTCAGCCAGGGTCTGGCACAGGACCCGACAACCCGTCGTATTTGGTACGGGATCGCCACGGCTCACGACTTCGAGAGCCATGACGGAATGACGGAGGAGAAGCTTTACCAAAAGCTCTTCTCCACCCACTTCGGTCACCTCGCGATCATCGGCCTCTGGGTTTCGGGCAACCTGTTCCACGTCGCCTGGCAGGGCAACTTTGAGCAGTGGGTCGCCGATCCTCTGCATGTCCGTCCCATCGCTCACGCGATCTGGGATCCCCACTTCGGCCAGGGCGCCATCACCGCCTTCACCCAGGCTGGCGCCTCCTCCCCGGTGAACATTGCGTACTCCGGCGTGTACCACTGGTGGTACACGATCGGCATGCGCACCAACGCCGAGCTGTATCAGGGTTCCATCTTCATGATGATCCTGTCGGCCTGGGCTCTGTTCGCCGGCTGGCTCCACCTTCAGCCCAAGTTCCGGCCTTCCCTGGCCTGGTTCAAGAACGCTGAATCCCGTCTGAACCACCACCTCGCGGTGCTGTTCGGTTTCAGCTCCATCGCCTGGGCCGGTCACCTGGTCCACGTCGCGATCCCCGAATCCCGTGGTCAGCACGTGGGTTGGGACAACTTCCTGAACGTGCTGCCGCACCCCGCCGGTCTGGCTCCGTTCTTCACCGGTAACTGGGGCGTCTACGCCGCAAACCCCGACACCGCCTATCAGGTGTTCGGCACCTCCGAGGGCGCGGGCACCGCGATCCTCACCTTCCTGGGTGGTTTCCACCCCCAGACCGAGGCCCTCTGGCTCACGGACATCGCCCATCACCACCTGGCGATCGGTTGCCTGTTCGTGATCGCTGGCCATATGTACCGGACCAACTTCGGTATCGGCCACTCGATCCGCGAGATCCTCGAAGCCCACAACCCGCCCAAGGGCACCCCTGGTGACCTCGGCGCCGGCCACAAGGGGCTCTACGACACCATCAACAACTCCCTCCACTTCCAACTGGGTCTGGCTCTGGCTTCCCTGGGTGTGGTGACGAGTCTGGTGGCGCAGCACATGTACTCGATGCCGTCCTACGCGTTCATCGCCAAGGACTACACGACCCAGGCTGCTCTCTATACCCACCACCAGTACATCGCCATCTTCCTGATGTGCGGTGCCTTCGCTCACGGTGCGATCTTCTTCATCCGTGATTACGACCCCGAGGCCAACAAGAACAACGTTCTGGCCAGGATGCTCGAGCACAAGGAAGCGATCATCAGCCACCTGAGCTGGGTCTCCCTGTTCCTCGGTTTCCACACCCTCGGCCTCTACGTCCACAACGACGTGGTTGTTGCCTTCGGTACCCCCGAGAAGCAGATCCTGGTGGAGCCCGTTTTCGCGCAGTTCATCCAGGCCGCCAGCGGCAAGGCTCTGTACGGCTTCGACGTGCTGCTCTCCAACGCCGGCAGCGCCGCCAGCAATGCCAGCGCCGCATACATGGGCGGTTGGATGAACGCCATCAACGACGGTGGCAACGATCTGTTCCTGCAGATCGGCCCTGGTGACTTCCTGGTTCACCACGCCATCGCTCTGGGCCTGCACACCACCACCCTGATCCTGGTCAAGGGTGCTCTGGATGCCCGTGGCTCCAAGCTGATGCCCGACAAGAAGGACTTCGGCTACTCCTTCCCCTGCGACGGCCCCGGCCGTGGCGGTACCTGCGACATCAGCGCCTGGGACGCCTTCTATCTGGCTGTCTTCTGGGCCCTGAACACCGTGGGCTGGCTCACCTTCTACTGGCACTGGAAGCACCTCGCCATCTGGCAGGGCA
>Ga0315899_10002381_pt1 | contig 20834 bp, 29 predicted proteins | sample LakEriMetagenome_2_FD_203518 | JGI IMG/M metagenome (GOLD analysis project Ga0315899, IMG submission 203518) | Freshwater fungal communities from buoy surface, Lake Erie, Ohio, United States - Buoy 4 MA112 | ecosystem: Environmental > Aquatic > Freshwater > Lake | place: USA: Lake Erie, Ohio... | reverse complement strand
TATATACCAAGTACGCATAATTTTTCGACTATTACATTTGGATTAGGTTCACAAGGAAATGAAAATGTTAGACTTTTAATTAATGGTGTTCTAAAATCAACTGCTACTACATCTAATAGGACTATAACATATTCACAAGCATATAATGTTGGTGATGATGTGAGAATAGAAGAAAAAATTTCTACGATGAGAAGGAGGATACATGTGTGTCATATGGGAGGAGGAGGATACATGTTGTGAGAATAGAAGAAACATTTTCTACGATGAGTGCTAATTTTATTTTTCAATTTACAAACACAACCTCACAAACATATAATTTATATGTTAGTTCAGGTACATCAATAAGCGCAAATAATGGAGAAGCAGCATATTTGTCAGGTAGTTATATAATCACCGTCGGTTATACACAATCTTCTGTAATTGCTGGAATAGCAGGACAATACATCCCATACCCATTAACGAATGTTTCTACAATAGATATGAAATATTCTATGGTGAGAAGAGTAATAACACAGGTTCGGTATAAAAAAGATGGATTTCTTAAATATATACCTACAACTGGGACTAATCCAACAACTGGGAATAGGTCTATGATTGATATTGACGCTCAACCATTAACAGATTTCTCTGGCAACCTACCTATGAGTAGAATAGATGGTAATCTTCCTGCGAGTAAACTAGATAATATAGATATGAGTGAAGTATCCACAGGAAATCTGGATATAAGTAGAACAGTTGGTAATCTACCTGCGACAAGATTAGATCATATAGATATGAGTAAAGTATCAACAGGGTTCTTATATCAAGATAGAACACTAGATCACCATCTTATTGTTGATAATAGATTTAATAGAATGGTTTATCCTAACGCCGAAAATGGGAACACTCTAAATACTTCTGGTATTTGGACTAATAGGTTTAGAGTGCAAACTAATTTACATTTAAATTATTATGGGGCACAATATAATTATTTTCTGAAAATAATTATATTGTGCCCCACAATATAATTATTTTCAGTGCTACGGATAGGTAATAATCCGTAGCACTGAAAACAATCCGTAGCACTGAAAAGATTATATGTATTTTTTTTTTCGTCCAGGCCGCCGCCATCTGTGATTACCTATCCGTAACACCTAACAATATCGCTGATAGACACAAATATTGGTTTGGTGTTGTTAAAATGTCTTGGAGAGTTGGGGCATATCCTGCCCCAAATGATATTACATCTATTACAGTCAGTAATATTAACAAATGACGCCGCATTTTGTAGTATTGTTGATACAACATCAAGAGATGGGGTTATGTGGTTGAATATTCATGTTAATACATCTGCTAGAGTTGATGAACTAATAGTGATTTTACACTAATAAAAAATATTTGCATATAATAAAATGGAAGATGAAATAAAATATTATTCAATTAAAGAAGGTTAAAACATGTGATTATACTAAACGAAAGATAGAATATTTAAGACAAGAAAGAAATAAATTATTACTTACTACCGACTGGATATTTTTGCCTGATGTAGTAATAGATGAAAATAAATTAAACGCAATAAAACAATATAGACAAGAATTGAGGGATTTTATAAATAAACTTTTAAATGATGAAATCAAATGTCATATTATAGAAGATGACTTTGAGAAAAAATATTTTCCTAAATTAATATTAGATGCAACATAACCGAAAAAGAGTAATTATAGTAGAGAGCGTTATGAGATGAATAAAGAAGAGATATTAAAAAATCGCCGTGAGAAATATCGTAAGCAAACAAATAAAGAATTAATCGATATAAAAGTATGTAGGGGAACATTTACTCGTACTTGAATTAAAAAAAAATTCTGCGTATAATATATATAATGTATGTGTTAATAGGCAAAGAAAAATGTAATCAATGTAATATATTGAAGAATCTATTGGATGAGAAGGGTATACAATACCATTATGTAGATGTACCTAAAATTCCTCACGAATTATTAACATATTTAAGATTGTATTTCAATACTTACCCAATAGTGTTAGGTGTAAAATATTTTAGTACTTTCAATGAGACGCTGGAACATTTTAAAGACATTTGAATTTGCTTTTTTTAATACTTTAATTTAAAACAATAAAACCACTCACGAACTCCACTCACGAAATCCCACTAACGAACTCCCACTCACCAACCCCCCCCCCCCCGCCCACACACACACAAACATACATATATACATGTATATATATATAGCCAATTCCATGGTGAGCATTGCAGCTGCTGCAGCCTGTTACCATGGTGGTAACATGTTGCAATCGTGTTGCCATCGTGCTAACACCATGGCGTACCTATGATTTTGTGTGTGTATGTGTGTGTGTGTGTGTGTGTGTGTGTGTGTATGTGTGTGTGTGTGTGTGTGTATAGCCGTGGCTGGGAGTACGTGGAGGAGAGCGAGCTGGGCACTGTCGTAGCGTTGAATGTCGGCGGCAAGGTCGTGCCCCGGAATTATGATCTCGTCTGTGTGTGTCGTGCAGAGGCCGTGTGGCAAGCGTGTCTGTCATATGAGGAGGAGGATACATGTGTGTCAGCGCTACAGTCCTATAAATCATGTTACTAAACTATCCCTGCGCTGCATACACCTGTAAGCTAAACCGTGTTGTATCTTGTAAGCTAAACCGTGTTGTATCTTGTAAGCTAAACCGTGTTGTATCTTGTAAGCTAAACCGTGTTGTATCTTGTAAGCTAAACCGTGTTGTATCTTGTAAGCTAAACCGTGTTGTATCTTGTAAGCTAAACCGTGTTGTATCTGGTAGTCGGTTTTGCACCTTTTGCGTGTCTGTCAGCGCTACAAAACACATTCCACATACAATCCTGCAAGTCATCTTACTGAACTACCCTACGAATTCATGCATCTTGTTAGCTTGTAGGTAGGTCGTCCACGTCATCGTGCTCAACTACCTGCAAATGAATTGCACTTGATTCATCTTGTTACCTTGTGGGCCGTGTAGCACGAGTGCATGTGTGGTGTGCGTGTGTGTTTGTGTCTGCGTGTGTGAGCGTTGCAAGCATGCGGGTAATGTCTGTGCACACGCGCGCCCTGATCACACTCACACACCTATAGACACTCACAAGCACACACACACACAACCCACACACACCAACCCTAAGAAGTGAGGTACGCTGATTGACGCTCTGCCTCTCTCTCTCTCTCTCTCTCTCTCTCGCTCTCGCCCTCGTTCTCTCTCCTTCTCTCTCTCGCTCTCTCGCTCTCTCTCTCGCTCTCTCTCTCGCTCTCTTTCTCTCTCTCTCTCTGTCTCGCTCTCTCTCGCTCGCTCTCTCTCTCGCTCTCTCGCTCTCTCGCTCTCTCTCTCGCTCTCTCTCTCTCTCTCTCTCTCCCTCTCTTTCTCTCTCTCCCTCTCTCTCTCTCTTCTCACTATATCTCCTCTTTCTCTTTCTCTCTCTCAGCTCTTCACCGCCTCATACGACACCTTCACGCGTGTCAAAGATTCTCTACTTGCGGGAATGCTGTGTGGGCGCTTTCCCGTCTCGCGTGACTTCAACGGTGACATGCATCCTCCTCCTCATGTGTGTGTACTTTCCCGTCTCGAGTGACTTCAACGGTGACATGCATCCTCCTCCTCATGTGTGTGTACTTTCCCGTCTCGTGTGACTTCAACGGTGTGTGTGTGTGTGTGTACGTGTGTGTATGTACATGTTCATATATGGTGTGTGTATGTACATGTATATAAGCATATGTATGTATACACACACAGACATCCACACACAGAGACACTCACACACATGCACACACACACACACACACAGGCAACATTTTCATCGACCGTGATCCCAAGCTCTTCCGCTGGGTGCTTAACTACCTGCGAGACGAGCACCTGTCCCCCCCCAAGGACCACGACAAGGTCCTGTGCTGCAAGGAGCCGCCTCTCTGTCTCTCACTCGCTTTCTTTCTCTATTTTACATATATATTTGTATATATGTCGATGTGTGTGTGTGTGTGTGTGTGTATGTGTGTGTGTGTATGTAGGTGGAGGCGCTGCTGGCAGAGGCCCGATACTTTCAGTTGCCCGATATGGAGCGCCTGCTCGTGGATGCGTGGGGACAGCAATGTGTGCTCCTCTACTATGCAAATCCGCAGAGGCAAGAATTCTGATAAGTGCTGTATATAGGGAAGATAACACTTATAGTGAAGATATTGAAGACAACATATACACACATGAGGAGGAGGATGCATGTCATCTTGAAGATCACACTTATTGTGAAGATATTGAAGACAACATATAGAGAATAGCATGTGGTGAAGCACATAGTGACAGCATACAGTGAGGATAACACAGAATTCTCAGAAGTGCTGCATACAGTGAAGATATTGACTGATTTATCTGCTCCCATGGAACCAGTGTGTTAAATGAAACAACAACAAAAGAAACTACTTTTTTTATTATTACTAGCCTCACATTACCCCAGCACATCCACCACACACAAAAAGCTACAAAGCAACGATGAGAATACAGATAAAGACAAGAAAGCACACAAATCATTCAATATCTTGACTATATGTCTCTGAAGCTGGTAAGAATTGTGCTTCACAAGTGCTCGCAGAGAGGGCTGACGCCATGTAATGAGAAAGTGCTCTCCACATCGTAACATTCTGGAGTAGATGTGCTAGGGTACTTACTTTTGAGAATGTTTTTTTTGTCAGTGGCCTTGTGCACACGATGCATGTCGATGGTCCGCTGGACGTTATCAAAGACATCCGAAGCGCTGTGTCTTCGGTCCGTCTTACACACACACACACGCACACACGCACACACACACATACACACTGCACACAACACACAACACACAACACACACCACACACCACACACAACACACAAAACACACACACGTACACGTACACATACACATCACCTGCGGGTATCGCAGCGGGTATCGCAGATTACACTTGGGTTGCGTCGACAGTTATGTATGTGTGTAAGTGTATACGTATGTATCTACATGTTCGAGATAGATAGATAGACAGATATACTCAACAAGCCTAACGTACATTGAATCCCGGCGGGGGGCGGGTGTGTGTGCGAAACAGGTGGTGGGGTCGGAGCACTGCAGTTACTCACTGGATGGGACTCTGCTGACGCTCGATCTTGATGCGGCCCATGACGGCGTAGAGGCAAAACGTCTCAAAAGTCCCGGGTATGGTGCCTTTGGATAGTAAATATACTGGGAACTGACTTGTGCGAATCGGTGTCAGATGCCCAGTCATTCCATTGGCAGTTGCAACCACCCACGTAGTCTTCTCTCCGCGCTCCTGGGACAGGGTTGGGAGGTGTGAGTCTTGAGTGTGTGTTCCTCTCTCGCATGTTTGTGTACGTGTGTGGGTGTTCTTGCCTATCACTCTGTGTCTATGCTTGTGTGTGTCTCCCGCCGCCACTGATTGAGTGGCTGCATGTGTTTTTGTGCCTGTCATTGTATATGCGTGTACGCGATGTGCATGTTTACGCATGCATGTGTGTATGTGTGTATGTATAAGGGCGTGGGTTTTCTTGGTCATCCGCCTGCATTACCTGTCCGTTGACAGAGCAACAGACGATGCACATCGAGCACAGACACGCACACACGCACACGCACACGCACCAGGTGTTCTCCCACGACATCTGCGGCGTCATGTTTGAAAGGCCGCCAGGAGCAGACGCTCGGAACTCATCAGCATCCAAGAAGCCGCCGCCGCGGTCGATTATATCCAGCTCCTGGGAGAGCAACGCCGTCAATCGTGCCTTGTCCCTCACGGGCGGACTCAAAGCATCAGAGCCTGAGGTTTCAACGGTTGATGCGCCCAAGAGCTCGTTAGTCACCCGGTACCTGCTCAAAAAATAAAATTATTTATCGACGATAAGTGAGTCCCTCCCTCCATCTCCAGGGACGCCCACCACTAGCATGTCTCTCCGCTCGACTCCGCTTCTGCATCACGCTCCTGGAACTGGTGTAGCAATCAGTCTTGCCCATCTGTTCTAGCATTGCCCCCCCCCTTCCGCGATTCATTACCTAGTCACAGGAATACAAGGTCTCGCTGCGGTGAGGACCAGGGTTTGGGAATTGTGCTCTGGTGCCTCGAGACTTGCACTCTCCTAAAGAAACATTTTTGCTATATTTCTTTAACCTTTTGATCTCCCCCTCCTGGAAGGGGTACCAGTTGTTGCGAAGTTGGCACTGGCACAGCCTGAGACACACAGTTGGCAGTGCTAGCGACAATAATGCCGAAGGTGAAGGTGCTGATCAGGCCCAGTCCTCTGCCCAAGCAATTGCTGTGTGAACAAACTGAAAGGCGAACAGAGGCTGGCATAGGGAGGGTGAATACGCGTGGAGCGCTTATTTTGTGACATAGTGGGCAAAATATCCTTTTCACATCGAGTATATTACAAATCATTGAAAACCAGGCAGCACTGTTCGTTCGGCCCGAATCGTCTCCTCCACCTCCTTGTGCTCTCAAAACCCACCCGCGATCCCCTGTGGACTGTGCTTGGTAATCCCCATGCACACCAGATGCAGATTTCCCCAACAAACGACTTTGAGGTCAACAAAGTGCTGCAATATCCCCCGAAGGATATCTTCCCATGCAATGCATGGGAAGATTCCATTGCGAAATAACCTCATTACTGGGAATCTCCGATGTTGAGACTGCACATCACAGGATGGTTACTTGTAGCAGCAGACTTGAAACTGTCCACAGCAACAACATTCTTCACGCCTGCACGAGACTTGCAATCCAAATCTCATCAGCATCTGGGACGAAGGAAGCAAACCTGACTGCAACTGTTGCTCAGGCACATGTAGGAAATGGCTGGGACTCAGTGACCTGAGTCAGATTGGCTCAGTATCAGTGCGGAAGTCTTGTATACATGAAACATGCAGCCAGAACGCACGAATACACAATCAATTGTCGAATTGCATAAACACTTCACCACCCGAAAACTAACCGCAAAGAGTTGTGCATTGGCTCATACAGAAGGTTCACAAGGAGTGAAGCGCCCTTGCCATTTGGAGAAACCAGTCTTTTGCCGCTGGCATCCACCAGATCGACCCAAATGTCGTGTGCCTGTCCTGGTTCTACCAGAAAATGACCCTTTAATCTCATCTCGCTCTTCGGATTCTCAACGGAAACCAGAACATGCACAGGCAGCCCGCTTAGCAGAACTCGCTCATTGGACACAGCCAGCTGTCCAACAGCAAAAAGGCGCTCCAACACCACTGGATTCGGGTGCATATCGATGAACCTCACTTCCTCTTCCCAAACCTGCACACGAAAAATGCTCACTGGGACTAAAATCAACGACAAACGGTGGAACCCCCAGACAAACTCAGCACAAGGGCAAACCGGGTGGATGGAGGAGGTGGAGGGGCGAGAAATTTGCTGTGGACGAATCTGCATTTTAGGTCCCTTCCCCCGCGGCGAGCTTGGCTTGAGCCCTGTACAGAACATCCAGCATTAACATTCAGCCGTAGCCATGGAGACAGCAACCATGGGCATATAAAGGTCACCTCTATGCTTCGAATCCTCTGAGCTATGGGCGTCAAGCACTCTTGAATGGTCTAGACACATATAATGCTGGTATGCAACGCCCTTGAGATCCTGAATAAGCGAGATGCAACACACGTAGCTCCCTGGTGTATCATCATGCATTCTCGGCAGATTGTATGCCTCGATGATTCGACCCCTGATCTGCCATTCAATCGGCAGCTTCGTTGGATCCCAGGCACTTACAGAGGTCAGAGATTCGTCCCTGCTTGCCCTGACTTGGACTGTGTCAGATTCATTCTTCCTCAAATCATCACCGAAAGCATGCACCCAATCTCGATTCATGTTTCCTGCCCCTAGGAAATATCGGGGAAATGATGTTCTTGCATGCCATTTTCGGAATCGCTCAAAAGGATCCTCTTCTCCCTGGTCATGAGCGCTGGATTTAGGTATAGACTGCTTATGTTCAGACCCCTCGTTGGACGACAGATAGGCAGTCTCTGAAGAGCTTGATGCGTTCTCAATAATTGGAATCGTGTCCTCCCAGCCCTCAACAAGTGAAAATTTTGAACTGTCTACCTCTTCCACTGAAGTCTGATCGTCGTATGCATCAGCTAAGCTTCCCGTTGGATGCATTTGAATAGACATCATGCGATTCGCATGGGGTCCCTGCAAATTCGTGCGAAACCCCCTCGAGGTCACCCCTGTCAACTTGGCATGGTTTGCGCTAGGCTCCGCTGGTTTGGAAGCTTGGCCGTAAAGTGAGGCTCCATTTGTGTTCTTTTGTGCAAGAGAGCTGAACGAGCCTTGTACGCTTTCAGGAGGAGCTCCAGGAGCCTTTCGCTGGCCAGATGGCAAGTGCTGTACAGTGTGCATCTTTTGCTCTTGCTCTATGAGCTGCGCATGCAATTGATAGCGAGGGTGCTCCGTAATTTCTACAGAATTTGGCGATTGGCCACTTGAGGGACCTGCACCATTGCAATGGATCAGCTGCAACAAGCAGGTTTTCAGGCTGCTTCGCATGCACTCACAAGGTAAAGGAGGACGTACCTGTCTTGCCACCTAATGCTTGCTGATACTGCCAAAGCTTCATCTTGCCCTCAGGATCCAAGGTCTCCAAGGTAGAAACTGCCTGTTGAACAACTCTCTCTGAGTGCTGCCGCTCTTGATGCAAAAGAGTCTCAAGCTCATGAATCTTCTCCTGCTTTCCAGCAGTGATAGATTTTTCCGCATCGAGTGCTCGTCTCAGGTCCAAAATGGCCTTGGCATGTTCACTGGCTTGCAAAGCTTTTGCATTTTCAATAGCCAGTAGAGACGCACTGAACTCCTGGATCTCGAGCGACTGCGACCCGATGCTAGCACGTAACGAGCACATTTCTTCCTGCGCTTGGGCAAGCTTTGCGTACAAGGCATCACGCTCCTTGACCCATGCGCTGTTGTCCCTGTGGTATCTTGTTTGATGCCATAAGATTCGAGAATCTGGTCCACCCTCGGACCCTGTAAGCTTTTCAAAATCTTCCTTGATCTCTGGCGGGATGCCCTTGCAAGGCATGAAGAGCGAAGACGTGACTCGAGCCATGACATTTGATGTCTTCTGCAGCGCCACATCGACTGTCTCTTTGAATCCAAGCATCTGTTCCTGCTGCATAAGTAACAAGCGGTGCTGACCTTCTGACGTTGGTGAACTCATCGCATCTTCGCCTAGTTTGGATATTAGCCCTACCATCCTGAGCACAATTAATGTCAGAGCACATGGAGCAAGGAGCCCCCCGGGCGCAGTCTTCGCAGGGCAAAAATCATTTGCCTCAAAGGAATACCCCGCCGGCCCGATGCTGGTGTGCAGCGTCCCGCATGCCAACAATAACCTCCTATCCGACAACTATCATAACATAATGACGAGAGAACACTTACCAATGGAGCTCCATGCATACATCTTCCAATTCAGCTGCCACGCGCACCACCTCCGCAGACAGTTTTTCACCCTGTTCAGAGCCCTCATCTGCAACTGGCCGTCGTCTTTCTGCAGTCCCAGTGCTGGGCTCGAGGCCGCTTTCGTCAGCAGGATCATTCTTGTGTGTTCGCGCAACTTCCTTCCAAGGCACATGATTTTTGCCCTGCGAAGACTCGAGATTCTTCACAGTCTCGCTTAGAAGCGCGTGCACTTGGTTCAGGAAAAGTCGAGACTGCTCTTGATGCTCGCAGTGTTTTTGAAGCGTTGCAACTTGCACTGCGTGCTTCTCCCGTGACTTGAGCAAATTTCGCACAACACCATGGAGCTGTGTGATCAGCACTAAGTCCTCAATGCTTGGTTGCGAAATCTCCCTTTGGATGTGATCGATCTCCTCCATTTGCTCTTCTATCTCGGAGTCGACCAGATCTCTGTGCAACAACGCAAATCAGAATCGCGACGGCACCGTAGGGGAAAGGTGGACAGTTTTCTTGGCGCATGCTGAGCGTACGCCGGCGACGCAAACGCACGGGAAGAGATGGGCAGCATCGCCGCCCGTGTGTTTGCGTCGCCGGCAGTAAGACAGGCTTGAACCATTCAGCAGGCGGCTGAGGATCAGCGCAGTGCAAACACGCATCAGCAAAGGCGCCGAAAAATATTCAGCTAAAAATGCTTAGCGCCGTCGCTGCCGGCGTGTACAAAACCTGGCAGATCCTGCCTCATCGTGACGTGCATTGTAACCTTTCCACCTTTGCTGTGTTTGCGTCATTTCACTGGAAATAATGGCCGTGCATTCTTTGAGAGCCCTGAGGAGGTACGTCTGCTGATCGCGCATGCATGAAACGGTGTTCAGGAGCTCTTCCACTTCTGCCGTTTTGTTGCCCATTTCCATTTTAGAGCGCGGGCTGCTAGGCACAGAACAGGTCAGAATACTGTTTGAGAGTCTCCCCGTATCAAAATCTGCATCAACGGTGTATTTTATCAAAATCTGCATCAACGGTGTATTTTAACCTGATTTGCCATTCTCGGTGTTCGTGAACCCTTGCATCGTTATCACCAGTATCTGCAACTGCAACAATGCTCGTACCAACTCCCATTTTTGCGAAAATGGGAGGTGGTGCAGCTCGGGGGAGGTTCGAAAAGATGTGCACAGCTCCCACGGGAGAGGCCTTGAGATGCGCCACTGTTTCGATCCTCCCCCGAGCTGCAAGCGTGTGTTACGAGAGGCAGGACAGAGTCAGAATATGGGTACGCATGCAAAATGAGTGAACATGTGACAAGGAGAAAATTATACGTGAGAAGATAGCGCCACAAGAAAATATGAAAGACAAAGAAAGTTACCCGTGATGAACCCTGAGGGCACGCCAGCTGAGGAGGAAGAATTAGTCCTCGGAGTAAGTGCGCCTGCGTCTCACCAGACGCATGCATCAAACCCCATGCATCGAACTCCATCTCGCATCCAGCACTACGAGGATTTAAAGTTCCGTGTATAATCTAAAATGTACATGCAATAGCGCAGGCAGGTGGACGGACGTCGAGCAAGGTGCAAAATCAAGAGGGAGCACAAGCACCACGATTGTCACCTCCGCGACCTCCATACTGCGCAGCCTCTACTTGTCTGTATGTAAGACCCGCGTTTTCCGGTACTAAGTTGCTTTCGGTCCCGGTGTAAGGCGCCTGCAAAAACAGTGGCCTCAGCAAAAACTCAATGGTAGATTAGTGATTGTTTCACATTTGTCACCAAATTTAGCACTGCTGTTTTATAGGCTGATCGTGCAGAAGCAACTACTCTGCGGTCATGAAGTGTTCTTGGCTTACTATTGGAAATTAGTTAAGTTTGAGCTGTCCGCTCCACTGATTCGTGGCTTCATCTGAAAATCCCGCATACCCCGTAACCCATTCTTTGCGGTTGCAGTACAATGATCTTGCGGCGCCGCCAGGTCCTCAGACCACTACATGAACGAGCGGGGAAAGATACCTGTCGGATTTTGGCAATGTCCACCTTCTTGAGGGGACTTGACTTCGGTTGGGACGTAGAATTGCTGGGAGAGGCAGCCGCAGAAGAATTAATTTTCGAATCCTTGTGCTGTGCCCTATCAGACCACGTGTCCCACTTTGACTTTCCTCGAGAATCTTTTGACTGGCTCCTGATTAGATGGATTTCGTTCTTGAGCTCTGCCACCTCGCGGTCGTGCTCTTTACGGGACCATTTTGGGTCAGCAGACGGCACGCCATCGCCAGCAGTGAGCGCTTCTTTGAAAGGAGTGACCGGGGGCGGGACAGCCAACTCCCCCACTCCCGGAGGTGCTGATCGCAAGGGTACAGGGGCGCGCAATGAATGCATATGGTGCGGCAGCACCACCGCCTTGGTGCCATGCCGTGTATTTTCGGCACCCAAATCCGTCGCTTGCTCTCCTTCTCCCATCTTTTCTTCCAAGCCTGCGGGTCTGGCCGCTTGCAGATTTCTAGCGGCGATACCGACGGACCCCGACAGATCTTGCTTTTCATCGAACTTTACACTCCGCTGGTCAGCTGCCGCCTTGGTCATTTCCAGGTTGGCTGGAGACGGAGGGGCGCTGCCGTTCGCGTGTGGCGCTGCAGTCCCAGTCCGTTCCTTGTTCGCAACGGCAGCGGCAGCCGCTGCAGCCGTCGCTGGCACAGGAGGATTCCACGACCACTTTCTGATCTTGTGATTGACATAGAACTTCCTGCCGCTCCGTGGGTCAACATCCATCTCCCAACCGTCTGCGAGCGGGACACTGCCACCTTTTTGTTTTGATGCGGCGACATCAGGCGCTCCCGTTGCTTGTCCGGCACCGGCGGACCCGCCGTGGACGACAGGTGGATGCGTGACGCAAATGTTCTCCAGACTGGCGCGACGCCCCTTGACGATTCCCGAGGGCGGGGTGCCGCCGATATCGGAGGCGTGGCCAGGATTCACGAATGTGCCCTTGATCACCTTGGGGATCGGCGAGGAACTCTTCACAGGCGTCGAAGGGGAGACGCTTCGCGCCTCCGCCGCGCTCCCGTCTCCTGGACTCCAGTTCTCCAGCGTCTCCGGCGCGACAGACACGCTGGCACGTACCATGCGCAGCGCGGCTGTGACGCAGAGCGGACGGGCTGCTAGTCGCAGCCCGGCTTCAAAATGTCATGGAGCTTTGACAACACGAACTTCGAGAACTAAGAACACCGCGTCACCTGAAATCCCTGGCATTATTGCCGATGCTCGGCGAGGAAGTTTCTTACGAGGTGCGCTCATCGCGCGCGCGACCAAGGGCTCTCGTTGCAGTGCCGACGAACTGCGGGCACCGTGCGGTGGTGTGCCGCGACCTCTGACTCACCATCGCTGTGGCCTGGCAGGCGATCACTGATCCAGGGTCACCACCGAACAAGCCGCCGTCGTGGCTGCGACGCAGACGGGTGGTGTGCGCCTTGGGGTCTGCTGTTGCATTCCTAGCGCTTGTAACTTCGCTCTACGCGTCGAAGAACGGTAGGGATGCGATGCTGGGATTGGCTGCGCGTGCCTCGCTGGGAGAATGGGGGTGCGGCCTGAGTGTGCATGCCACCGAAAGCACGAGACCAGACTGCAGAGTGAGTGCGCTGACCGCAAAGGGAGTCTGTGTGCCCCAACATTATCAACAGCGGCAAAAAAGGCAGCAGCAGTCAAGCACTTGACATCGGCGCATCCTCCGAACGCCGACAAATTGGGTTAGTTCTTGGACCGACGACATACGCACAGAGAACTCCACACAGGCCGGCACTCGCACGTAGGACAGCACATAGATGGACGCCCGCGCGCACACAAGAAAATGCGCTCTCTCACACGTGCAAGTCCTTCGCCTCGCATCACATGCACTCCGCGCCACCGCCAAAGCTAGCAGTGTCTACGTCTACCCGACGCATCTTAGCTGCTGTGAGTTTCCCATGGCGTACTTTACAAGACGGGTCGCCATGCAGCTGACCATCAAACCTGCAGCATTATTAGGGGACGTGACCACCATTGTCTTCCCGTATCCTCAAGACGCTGCCCTCTCAGCCCTTGTCATCTGCAACCATGCCGGTCTCAATCCCACCCCTCTCTTTTCAATCTCATCCAAAACCGCGCATCCCTGAATGACTCTTTTCGCACGCCACGATGCACATACACATGCATTTTTTACGCCTGCAGGTATAGACTACTATTTCGAGGGGGCAGACGGGGGCAAGTTTGTTCACGTGCCCCCCGTGATGATGGGCGAACTCTGTACCACTGTACCTCTGTCCGATGCTTGTAAGGATGCCACGTGCTTCCACCGGGTACTCTTTCCTCCCTCGCTCGCTCTCTCGTTCTCTCTCTCTATGTCTCTCTCTCTCTCGTTCTCTCTCTCGCTCTCTCGCTCTCTCGCTCACTCGCTCTCTCGCTCTCTCGCTCTCTCGCTCGCTAGCTCGCTCTCTCTCTCTCTACGTGTTTGTGCTAAGAGATTGTCTGAGACGCACGAGCGGGTGATGATGTGACACAGGGCAAAGTAAAACCCTGCAGCAGCACGCAGAGTTGCACTGAGCGGGACGTCACCGCCGGCGTCAACGTGATTGCCGGGGGCAGCGGATCGGCCACGTGCATAGTCAAGTGCCCGCATTCAAATCTTATGTGCCAGGCATCGACAGTAGTCTTCATTTCGCCCTCCGAGTGTCAGGATGTGCAGGTATCGTCTCTCTCTGTGTGTCTCTCTCTCCGTCTCTCTCTCTCCGTCTCTCTCTCTCTCGCTCTCTCTCTCTCTGCGCGCGTTTGTGTGTGTGTGTGCTTGGGCATACGCAGGGGCGGCGTCGGATGTAGCCTTGAGCACAGGACACAGATGCTTCAGTGCCGTTGCGTGTCTAGTTGCGTATCTAGTTTCAGCGGGGGTAGGGTGCGCGGGCGGAGGGGCGTGTCAGTGAGCCAAGATGCCGACGGCAGACATCACATAACTCCACCCGCCCGCCTCCCCACGCAGCGCCGCCGCCGAAGCCATGCGATGCTGTGCGACGCGATGCGAAAGTAGCAAGTGGAGGGGGGCATGCGCAGCAGCTGCAGCGCGCCAAGCAATGTGGCAGGCGATGGAAGTCAAAGTCAAGCCTGACCGCACATGCAACGTGTAACGCAACGTGTACATTGCTGCACAGGTGACACCAGCGCAGGAAAGCCTAGACCTGTTCCCGGCACCATACAACAACTTGCCCACCCTCATGTTCCCTTATCCCAAAAAGGTGCATCCCTGCATGTATCTGCTGCGTCGTTGAATGCGCGAGGTTAGATGCCATGAAACACCACCTACTGTTGAATGACTGTTGAATGCCATGAAACATCTTCTAGTGTCATCCCTTTACAAAATCAAGCAGTTGTTGGAGCATGCGTGATGTGCCACCATGATGATGTGCCACCATGATGATTTGACACTGTGTATGATGATGTCACACACAGGTGGTTCCGTCCTCGGTGATCATCTGCAACCACTCGGGGGAGCGGTATTGGTACGCCTGGGATGATTCCACTGGTACACAAATGTTCATATTATTGTGTACATTAATACATAATAATATGTATTATGTACAGACTTGATATATATGCTGTATACAGACTTGATATATACAGACTTGATATATGCTGCATACATACTATTCATGCTGCATACCGTCTCTCACAATTCCTCCCCGCACGCCGAGCAGAGCAAGCGTGGCAAACAGGAGCTGGGCACACCATGGTACCGCCTTTGGAGCCTGGTATCTACCTATCTGTCTGTCTGTCTGTCTGTCTTGCTGTATCCTTGTTTGTCCGTCAGATTGCACAGAGACACGCTACGCACACACGAACACGCACTCACACGCACGCGCGCGCACACACACGCTGTTGCATGTGCTTCCAGAGGCACGCGCACGCGCGCACACACGCACAAAGCATCTATCCCCGTCGCGCGCGTTTGTATGTATATTGTATGTATATGTATATGTATTTATTTTTGTATGTATATGGCACACTACTATTGACCAACATCGCGCTTGGACAAGCAGGACAGAAGTGCCAGCGCGTAGAAACTGGGGTGTCCTGGCACAGAGGCTTCATAGCGCCGTGCCCGAAGTCGGACAAGCGGTGCTTCCGACAGAGTGTGCGAAGCGTGACAGCGGGCGTCAACGTGTTGCACATCCCCGGGGGCGGGCAGGGGACGTGTATTGTGCACTGCGATGCCGCCGTTGACACTTGCCGGTCCCTGCTGCCCCCTTCCCCCCCCCCCTCGTCTTCTCCTTTTCATCCTCCCTCCCTCTTCCACTTCCGGTTCCCCTCCTCATTTCTTCCCCCCGGGGCATTCTGTTGCGAGCCTGGCTCTCGTCGATTCATGGCTTGCCCAGTTCTCCTGACTATGCGTGGTGGGCGAGTCAGATTTAACCTGTATGGGGTTTGCGATGACGAAGAAGTAAGTGAGAGAAGGTGCTTTTGAATAGCACTCTTCTCCTGCTGCAGTCATAGTGAGGCTTGCGTTTCATGTTCCTCAAACTCAGAGTCATGAAAAGATTTGGGAATGTGATGTTTGAGTGTGCGCAACCTAGAGAAGGTTGCAGACAGAGATATTTGCATTCGCCATGCCCTTCGACTGATCGTGCGTCTGCTCGCAACGCTCACTCCCAAAATGACAGGACGGCATCGGTAGTAGTGATCTCGCCATCGCAATGTGAGCGAGTTAAGGTCACGGCCGGTTGACGAGCCATGATTTCAGGCTCGCCCACTTTCTACACGCCTGGCACCCGGAAACCCCTTTGCACACGTATGCGTATCTCAGATCGCCATTTTTCGAGCAAGCTGAGCGCAACGGCGTCGAAGTGGATTCGTGTATGAAAAATACGCGAATGCGCAAAACGAAGAGATGAATATCCCATGCTCATCGTTCTTACGTCGGCCGCCATGATGACGCACTCCCTTGGAGCATTGGCTTGGTTCTGTGGTTGGTGTCCTTTGCCCTGTCATAGTAAACACGCGTCGAAAATTTGCTGTTCAAGGCAACTGTGTCTGCAGCTACATTGTAGGGTGGGCAATTTTGGCCTGGGGTACCTCCAAAAGAAACCGCAGTAGAGATGGTGCACGGTTGGTTGGTTTGTCTTTGTTTTCTCGGTGAATGATCTTTTACCTTGATTAATAAAAAAAAGTAGAAAGGGCTGACAGATCTAACTTTCTCGCTCGTATAACAACGAATTTACGTATACCAACTTGTTGGTATCCTAGGATTAACTTACTGGGTGCCACGCGAACCAAGTCTGTCCGCACACGGTTCATACAGTCCGGCAACAATTCCGCTCGCACATTACGTGTGTGTTGAGTGTTTATTTTTAAGGTTACCGAGCCGAGCCCCTTTCCTCGTTTTCCAAGTGGTGTCGGTGTTGCACGCGCACAAGGAGAAGGTCTGGTGGTGAGTAGTATGTTGATGAGTAAGCGAACCGGCGAACCGGTTCCTTGCGGGGAAAAAATCCTCCAGACTCACTTCTCAGGCTCGTCGTGTTATGTGTGCGTGTGCAGCAATGTGATGCATCCAATGCCCACTCACAGGCTGGTGGGGAGGGGGACACGGCACTGAGTAATGGGTCTCAGTGTGGGATAGGTATTCGCACATCAGATCATGTGGCGGGGATCGGGCATGTTGTTGGTTATTACTGCAGTGCCGAAAAAGCTGTTCTTGTGGAATAAAAAAAAGAGGTTGATTTGACATCTAATAAACATCCAATGGGGACCGAAAAAAGTTGATTTTGACCTGGTCAAAAGTTGATTTTGACCAGGTCTGACTCGGTGTCGATTCGGTTTGATTAAACTTGACCTGAGTTGTGCCCTGCTAGCTCAGCACAACAACCGAAACTGGTCGTGTCTGCTTGTGCTGCCTACGCCTTCAGTCCGAAGGCATGGAGTCTCAGGATACTTCAGACTCTGCCCTCGTTGAGGACTACGGTCTCGCTGCAGCTTTGATGGGCGTTGGAGACCAAGACTCCAGTCACTCCAGGGGACCAACGCCGACCATTGATGGTCTTTCAACAGAATATGAAGATCAGGGCACAGGATTCACTCCTCTACGCGACTCATCCGATTGGCGGCTGGTTGACTTTCTTGCTGACGCTGAGGACACGTGTCTGTGTCCGTCTAGGTATTACCTGAAATAAAACCAAACTCATGATGCTTTCGTGATGTATTGCGTCTTGTTGAAATGCTGGCCGGCTATTGATACTGGTGTTCACTTATCATCGTGCAAATCACAATGCAGGAATCTGGATCTTATGCCGACAGGTAGCAACATCAGCAATGTTGAACCAGACCAAGACGGAGACAGCGGGAGCCAGGATGGAGGAGAGAGCCGAGGCAAAGGCGCCATCGACGATAACAGGCCGCCCGAAGAAGACTGCTTGCAAATACAAGTAAGTAAAAGTATTCTTCTCCAGGCTGTGACGTAAACATTGTGATGAACTGAATGTGCTCGTATTCGGCAGGCCACTGACGCAGGAAGAAGCGAAATGGCTGGTTGTGTGCTACGCCCAAGACGCGACCGCATTGCTGTTAAAAAGCCATCCTCGGAGGACTTCATCTACTACCGAACCATCTTTTCGAGCCGCATGCCGAACACGAGCAAAGAGGATCTTGTCAAGCTGCAGGGATCCTGCAAGGCTGCTTCGCAGCGGGATGGCGCTCGCAAAGTCATCGCGTCGCAGCCTGCAACTTCCGTCAAAGCTACTCCATGTGCGTTGTGTCCCTGTTCAGCAAGCTCTTTGCGAGTTGAACGGGCTTGTCCCACACACTTTGCTGATCTCTGCCTCCATACGCTGGCCCGGGTCATTGCGGGTATCTAGGTAGTTGTTCCCACAAACTTTGTGGAGGTCTGTCGCCCTCAAATGGACCAGAGGGTCTGTGCATGTGCTGAATTGTATGAATACAGGGCGCTGCTTGGAGTGTAATATTTTTTTCAACAGCCCACAAGCGTTGGGGGGACACAAAACCAATTCGAACGATCACAAGCGCAGAGTTGATTCCGTGCAGCAAGGCGATTCGTCGATGCTTCCCATCATGCCACGGCTTAGCAGTGAAGTCTTGTCTTTTCAAGATATTGACGTTTCTGCGGAGTTCTCTCCCAAGCGAGCAAAGAAGAAGCCGATGGCGCAGCTCGACTGTTTCGATGACCTGGTGAAAGGGTTCCCAGACGATATTCGCAAAGCAGTCGCCTCAAAGAAGAATCCGGCCGCCTTCTTTGCTAGCTGGTGCGGTTCTGGTCGTCCTTATCTTTGTGTAACGATCGGTGTGTTTGTTGTGTTTACGTTCATATACAGTTGTGAGTCGTCATGATGCTCCTTTGTCTGCTCACATGAATAACCAGCAATCTTGAAGCTTTCAAGCAGCATGATAACTTTGGTAAGTTTGCGGAGATGGTCATCAACAAGTATTTCTCGGCCTCCAGCAGCACCCTTGAGGCTTTTATGGCCGATGAAGAGAAGCTATGGCAGGTAAACAAGCGCGCGCACACCCACACTTGCACACGGACGCAGATCTGCTCGTGCACAAAAGCAAGCCGAATAGCTTTGGCTCAAGAGGGTCAACATACTCTTTTGCAGCATTCACCCGCACTGAACATTGAGCATGGCAGTCTGTTTCGAGGTATGATGGGATTCGCAGATCGGAGACCAAAGCGAAAGAGCTCTTGATTTTTGCAAGGATGCTCGTCACAAAGAAGCGCTTTTTGGACATCAATCGAAGGGCTGTCAGCAAAAGGTCGTAGTGCAGGACTGCCACCTATGAGCATCGATTGTCATAAATTACCTACGTTTGCACGTTTTGTGATTCAGGTATTAGGTTTTGCTTTCATGCATGTTTTGTCACATGTTTGACGAAATTGCATTGCGCCAGATTGAAAAAGAAGCGCGACAAGCAAGCGGGCAAAAAGCTCAAGCAAGGTTCCTCTGCGCGGTAGTGTGCTGATGCGTATACTCTCGGCTGATGCCTCGATGTCGGTGCCGGCGCCAAAGAAGTCCAGGGATGATAGACCCCGGGACTTTAGAGCACAAATACACACATTTACACACAAGCACACACCCATCATGCATATCATGCGGCTCTGGCTGGCGTATCCACTGCTGCAGTGTAGAGGTCACTGAATTGAGTACCAATAAACAACACACACACTCTCAAAGGGATCCGGAAATGATTCCTGGTGTTGACATTGCGGCAAAAGTGAGCAACGATTTTTCCTTCATGAAAAGATCCCGAGACACGAATCAGGCCAGGGATATGTAAGGGTTGTAGAACACTCGGTAATGTGGAAGCAAAAAGAGGCTTCTAAAGTTTTCACATAGCTAATGACATGCACGGAGGTATACAGGAGCTGGACAATAATGAGCAGCACATACAACCACTTACGGAAAAGGAGAGTGGAGAACGAACGTGTTATGGAAATACTCATCCGTGAGGAACTAGAGCACCAGGAGCGTCTGGAAGCGGCGGGGTACAAGTCACCAGCGTGGAGAGTACTGCGGGCTCTACAATCTCTACTTTTGGCAAAACAGTTACACAAGGGACTATTTCTACTGTAGTCAATATTCCAGACGCTTGGTTGCGACAGGTCTAAGTGCAAGCAACAAGCATCGGCGACAGAATTTTACTACTCATCTACAAATGGTTTTAGGTCCTGTGTGTGTCGGTGATCAGGTCCTAGCACTTGAAGGTATATATGGTATGCCTTAGCAACCATCGCTGTTGTCTGTACCTCGTTTCCCTGACTCTGGTATATCACAGCAAGATTTCGGTACCAGTCCGCCACAACCAGATGCTCAGATCCGAACACACGTGTTCGAATCTCTAGGGCCTTTTGGTTCTGAACAAGCGCGTTTCACATATTTTCTAGAAACTATAGCATGCACCGGGACCCACGAACTCATTACAACATATACCTAGCTATAGTCATTAAAGAAATCAGGATATATGCGATCATGGATAGGCAAAGTTTTGAGGAGCTTGGCCAGATTGTTCAGATTCATCTCCGGCAGTTGCTGCGTGCTTTTCTTGTTGTTCACGTACTTGATGTGTACGCATCCGTCGGTAACGAGTCTCTGTAGACCGAATGACGTGCAGATCGTGCACCACAGTTGATACCAGGCCCTCAGGCTCTGTATCATACCGTATAGGCTTTTCTGTAGTAGGTACACGTACTCGCGAGGATCTTCGTATCCTTCTGCGCATTCGCAGTAGACGGGTGGGGTACTGTCATCGAGTTCGCTTTCGATGAAAGCCACTGACACGTCTTAGTGATTGACGTGGAAGTGCGGGAGTGCCGTTAGGGCGAAGACTAGGCGGAGTGTGACGAAAGATGCTACGGGGGCAAAGCTTTCGAAGTAGTGAACGTTCTTGAT
>Ga0315899_10002380_pt1 | contig 20844 bp, 14 predicted proteins | sample LakEriMetagenome_2_FD_203518 | JGI IMG/M metagenome (GOLD analysis project Ga0315899, IMG submission 203518) | Freshwater fungal communities from buoy surface, Lake Erie, Ohio, United States - Buoy 4 MA112 | ecosystem: Environmental > Aquatic > Freshwater > Lake | place: USA: Lake Erie, Ohio... | reverse complement strand
TAAGAAGGATCTGATTGCGGCAGCACGTTTAAGTGCACCGCCAAACAGTGGAATCTGCCGCGGTCATAAAGTAAATAAAGAAGAAATTCTGGCGATGTACGTCGCATTGGAAAGACATATTAAAATGGATCATGAGAAAGAGTGGAAGATGTGGGAAACTAGTATGGCAGTGATTGTAAATTCCATAAAAGGTATAAGTGGAGTAGAAACTGAGGTTTTTATTCCTGAAATAGCAAATAATACGCCAACCTTACACCTTTCATGGGATAGTAATAAGATAAAAATGACCGGAAAACAGCTGAAGGAGCGTTTGTGGAATGGCAATCCTGGGATTGAAGTAATGGGTGGCGGAACAATGGGGGGAAAGAAGGATGGAATTGAACTTTCAGTATGGCAATTAAAGCCAGGCCAGGAGAAAATTGTTGCTGGCAGAGTAAAAGAAGAGTTAATGAAAGCGTCTGTTTAATTAGTATCAATTTTTAGCTGATTCCGTAAGATGAATAAGGTTGTCTTTTCTCGACTTTTGTTAGGCATTTCAATTATTTCTTTGTTGATATCCCTTTACATGGCATCCAATGGCAATATTGCAAAGGCCGGGCCCTTTGTTATTGCCTTTTTATTGTCACTTGCCATTAGTTTTAGAGGTTTTCCTGTACTTCGCGGACTAACATTTACTACCACCATCTTATCTGTGGTTGCAACTTCATTGTATTATCCTCAATATTTTAAAGAGTATAACGGTTTTGAGTTCGCTACTTTAATTACTCCACTCATACAGGTAATTATGTTTGGTATGGGTTGTTCAATGGGTCTCAAAGATTTTATTGCTTTGGCAAAATCCCCTAAATCAGTATTAGTTGGTGTAATTAGTCAGTACACAATCATGCCTTTGCTTGGTTTTAGTCTGGCAAGTTTTACTAATTTTCCAGCAGAAATTTCTGCCGGAATCATTCTTTTAGGTTGTGCCCCAACTTCGGTAACTGCCAGCGTAATGTGCTACCTCGCAAAAGCAAATGTCGTGCTTGCCATTACCATTACTGCCATTACAACCCTGCTTGCGCCATTCCTTATTCCTTTATTGATGAAAATACTCGCGGGCGGATTCATTGAAATAAATGTTATGGAAATGATGTGGGGAATAGTGAAGATGGTTTTTATACCAATCGGTGCCGGACTCATTTTCAATAAATTTTTACACGGTAAAGCTAAATGGCTCGATGACTCGATGCCTCTAGTTTCTATGATTGGGGTGGCCTTTATTGTTGCAATTATTATGGCAGCAGGCAGAGATAGCATTCTAAATATAGGTTTCGAGTTGATTATAGTGGTATTTCTTATGATTCTCTTTGGATTTTTCTTCGGATACTGGTTGGCAAGACTTTTCAAATTATCTGAATTTGATTGCCGTACAATTTCGATTACCACCGGAACTCAGAATGCAGGTCTTGTTTCCGGAATCGCAAAAGTTATGGGTAAAATTGCTACAGTCGGACTTGCAACTGCAGTTTGCGGACCAATAATGGGCTTTTCGTCATCGATTCTGGCTTCATACTGGAACAGTAATCCTCCTAAAGAAAAGCCTGAAACCGTTTTTGCAGATGCAAAGGTTGCCAATTCTTGATTTTTATACGTTTAATTTAATACCATGTCTTTTAAAATAGCCCTTCTTGGAATCTACCATGAATCCAATACCTTCGTTCCGCAGGAAACAACCACTGCCGACTTCCGGAATGGCAAGTACTTACTAGGGGAATCAATCAGAAAGGAATATCAAACCGCGCACAATGAAATAACTGGGATGCTTGAGGTTTTAGACAGAGAAGGTATGGAAGCTATTCCGATTCTATACGCATCTGCAACTCCCGGAGGGGCTGTCTCAGCAACTACTTATAATAGTCTTCTTAAAAACATGATGGATGAACTCGAAAAGGTTCTTCCAGTGGATGCACTGCTTGTTATCCCTCATGGAGCCGGAGTTTCAGAAGAATTTTCCGATATGGACGGACACTGGTTAAGTGTTGTAAGAGAAAGAGTTGGTGATTCTATTCCTGTTTTTGGCACTCTTGATTTACATGCAAATGTTAGTCCGCTTATGGTCAAATCCACAAATGCATTGGTAGCATACCGAGAGAACCCGCATATTGATATGAGGCAGCGGGGTATTGAAGCCGCCAATTTACTGGTTGACCATTTAAAAGGTAAAACAAATCCTGTTCAGGTTTTGGTTCAGGTTCCACTTGCAATCAGTATTGAGCAACAACTAACAGCTAATGAACCTTGTAAAAGCCTATATGCTTATGCAGATGAATTAAGACGTGATCCTGAAATTTTATCCATAAGTATTCAGCATGGTTTTCCTTATGCTGATGTGGAAGAAATGGGGACTTCGATTATTGTTGTAGCGAATGAGAATAGTGAAAAAGCATTCGTTGTGGCCAAAAAGCTGGAGTCTTATATTCTTGATAGAAAGGAAACTTTTTTAGGGGTTAAAAACGATATTCAAACCTCGCTAGATTTAATTGATAAAAGTGAAAAGCCGGTTTTATTGCTTGATATGGGTGATAATGTTGGCGGGGGAGGACCTGCAAATAATTGCTGTATCCTAGAAGCCTTCGAAGCAAGCAAAAAGTACAAATATTTCGTTTGTATGTATGACCCTGAGGCGGTTCGCATGGCAGGAAACCATAAGCCGGGAGATTGGTATGAACTGATTATTATTGGAACTGGAGAGGATAGAATTAAAAGCTGTAAAGTTAAAGTTAAATTGTTGCGTATAACTAATGGTGAATTCAAGGAAAGCAATCCAAGGCATGGGGGACAGATCAATTTCAATATGGGTAAAACAGCTGTTGTTTCTACTGAACAGGGTAGCCAAATTATGCTTACCTCTACACGAGTGATGCCATTTAGTTTGTATCAATTAACTTCTCAAGGTGTTGAGCCTTCTGATTTTGATGCCATCGTTGCCAAAGGTGTTAATGCTCCAATTGCAGCTTATGCCCCAGTTTGTCCGACAGTAATTCAGGTGAATACTCCCGGAGTTACCCAGGCGGATATGACCTTATTTAGATTTGAAAACAGGCGAAAACCTTTATTCCCATTTGAAAAATAATTACTCATTCAAAATATTTCAAACCTTGTCAAGGTTTAATTTTGGAAATAGCTTAATAAACTGATAAACTATGAATAGCCAAAAAAACAATAAAAGCACGTACAGAACAGACTTTCTCGTCTTAATAGTTTTACTATTTTTTAGCCTGGTGAATTCACAGGCACATGCCCAGGCTGCAAAAGATAATCTGCGCCCGGCTGCACTTGGTAAGAATGGTATGATTGCTACAGCCAATCCACTTGCAACACTGGCCGGACAGAAAATTTTGGTTAAAGGTGGAAATGCGATTGATGCAATTGTTGCCGCAGCCGCTTCACTTAATGCTGCAGAACCATATATGTCTGGAACTGCCGGTGTTGGATATATGCTGTTCTATTCGGCGAAAGAAAACAGGGTTAGATCTCTTGTTTTTGGTGGCTGGGTACCTGAAACTTTCAGAATTACAAAATTTAAAACTGATGCGAAAGTTGCAGATGGTGCAGGTCATGGGGCAATGGAAAGTATCGGACCCAGAATTGCTTCAGTTCCCGGAAATCTTGCAGGTTGGGCAAGAGCATTGAAAGATTATGGAACAATGCCTCTTTCTGAAGTGTTCGAAAGTGCAATTGATTACCTTGAAAATGGGGTTCCAATTACCGAATTTGATCAGGCAATGTGGGCTGGAACTGTCAAAAGAATTGCTCCTCATGCTGAATCAAGAAAGATTTTCTTTAAAAATGATAAAGATCCTTTTGTTATTGGCGATTATTTTTCAAATAAGCCCCTGGCCAAAACAATGAGACGAATTGCAAGTGAAGGGATTGATGTTTTTTACAAAGGTGAGATTGCTAAGGAAATGGCAGCTGCCTTTGCACGTGATGGTGGTTTTATTACTGAAAAGGATCTGGCTTCTGTACCTGATAAAGTACAATGGGTCGATCCTATCTCCATTAAATACCGTGATTATACGGTGTACAACAATCCTCCACCGGGAATGGGTTTGCAGCAGTTACAAACATTGAAGATCATGGAGGGTTTTGATCTGCAAAAGATGGGTCATAATAGTGTAGACTATCTGGCGCATTTACTTGAGGCAGTGAATTTGAGCAGAATTGATACTGATCACTATATTGGCGACCCTAAATTTGTTTCTGTTCCTGTGGATATGTTGCTTTCTGAAGCATACATCGCTAAACAACGCGAAAAGGTTGTGGCTAAGGTGAAGGAAAGAAAGGCAGGATTGAAGCCTGAGACTTCTCAAAATATAAGTCCGGATGTGATTGACGACCCCAATGCTTCCAAATACAGATATGCTACAACAAGTCTTTCTGCAGTTGATAAATGGGGTAATGCAGTTGTAATTATTCAAACTCATGGCGGTGGTTTTGGTTCGGGTTATGTTGCCGGAAATACTGGTGTGGTATTTAATAGCGCATTGGATTGGATGACACTTGAACCTGGTAAAGCGAATACTGTAGCTCCGGGCAAAGCTGTTGGATGGTGTATTGGTGGGATGATGCAATTCCATAAGGATGGCAAACCTCAGCTGATTGTAGGTTCACCGGGAAGCTTCGGTATTTTACAATCTGTGCCGCAGGTTGCCATGAATAACATAGATTTTGGAATGAACATTCAGGATGCGATCAGCGCACCCCGCTTCAGGTGGAAGGATGAGCTGGGTTCAGTACCTGCAAAGGAAATTATTATGGAAACCAGAGTGCAGCCTAGCGTAATCAAAACATTAAAAGGTATGGGATATGTGATCGACACGAGCCTGGGCGACTGGTCAATGACGGTTGGAGGAGCTCAGGGGATAACAATAGACCGTAAAACCGGCTGGATGATGGGTGGTGCCGATCTTAGAAGAAATGGATATGCAGTGGGTTGGTGATCCCCGAGAACGTTATTTAGTTTATAAAAATCTATTAAAATGAAAGCAAAAAATATAAATCCCAGAAGGGACTTTATTAAAAAATCAGTTTTGACTGCAGCCGGATTGAGTCTTGTTCCCGGTTTTGTGCTAGGTAAGGATGGCGAAATTACTGGTATAACTGAGCAAATGTCACGAGCACTTGCAGGGCAGGATGGGATCAAGAAAGTCGCATTCATTACCCATATTTACAGAAACAGTGCACATGCTGATGTAATTGGAACCAAGCTTTTTCTGGGTATTCCAACAGATGAGGGGATGGTGGCTCCGCAGATAAAAATTGCTTCGGTTTACATTGAGCAAGTGGGAGCGAATGACACGGGTATAAAAATTTCTAATATGAATAATACCCCAGTCTATCCAACAGTTGAAGAAGCATTGACTCTGGGCGGTGATAAACTCGCCGTGGATGCCGTAATTTATGTTGGTGAACATGGTGAATACCCCTATAACAGACTGGGTATGAAGTTATATCCCAGAATGAATTATCTCGAAAGGATTTTCAGAGTTTTTGATGCATCTAATAGATCGGTGCCTGTTTTTACAGATAAAGCTTTGTCATACAGCTGGATAGACAGCAGATGGATTTATGACCGTGCAAAAGAATTAAATGTTCCAATGATGGCAGGCTCTTCATTGCCGTATTGCTGGAGAGATAAACAATTGATTCATCCCATTGGAGTTAAAATATCTGAAGCAGTTGCCATTGGATATGCCTCTCTGGATGCTTATGGTTTTCATGTTACTGAAATTTTGCAATGCATGCTTGAGCGAAGAGCAGGAGGAGAAACAGGTGTTAAAAGTGTTGAGGGCTTGAAAGGAGATGATGTATGGAGAGCGATAGATTCAGGTAAGATTTCTCAAAAGTTGGTGGATGCAGCCTGCGATACGATACAGGATAAAGAAATGGGAAATATGCGTGAGATTGTAAAAACACCTTATGCAGTAATCGTTAATTATGCAGATGGAACTAAAGGAACCATAATGATGCTGGATAAATATGTCAAGACAGGCTGGGCTTATTCTGCAAACACTTCAAAAGGTATGGTTGCAACAGAATTTGTACTCAGTGGTGGTCCTACTTATGCCCATTTTAGTTATTTGGCCTTAAATATTCAGAAATTTATTGTTAGCGGACCAGTTGCTCCAATTGAAAGAAATTTATTGACCAGTGGAATTATTGATATGGGAATACGTTCGTTGAATGAAGGAAAGGTGAAAGAAACACCGTTTTTAAATATTAAATATTCAGCGGCGGGCTATGAGCCGATCAGACCTACCGCACCACGTCCAACTGGGCAAAGTATCGCTCCGTGGCATCCTAAAGAGTATGAGTTTATGATACCAGACGCATTTAAAAGCAAGGGTTAATTATTTCAGATATATTTTTATTGTTGAATATTTTTTTGAATTATACCAGAAATAATACGCGTTAAATTTGGAAAATCAGTAAAAAGTCAAGAATATGCATATTAATTAAACAACACCTAATTTTAAAGCAAAAATTAATACTAATGAAAGTCAATTTTAAATTTTTTTACGGAACTAATGTTCGCACTAAGCTGTTTGCTTTTTTAGGACTTGCATTTCTACTTACAATAAGTTTTATAAATTCAGGGGGTCCTGGTGGTCTTCCACAGGGAGATGCTGATAATGGTGGTCTTGCATTACCCGGTGATTTTGAAGCGGTTGTAGTGGCAGATTCTTTGGGCCGTGCAAGACATCTTGCGGTTAATTCCAATGGAGATATTTATGTAAAATTAAGGGTGCCTGATGATCAAAAGCGCGGAAGTGTAGCCTTAAGGGATAATAACAATGATGGTAAAGCAGACATAATTGAGTATTTCGGAAGCTATCCGGATACTGGTAATTATGGAACCGCTATGCGTATTCACAAGGGTTATCTTTATTTCAGTACTGCTGGTGAGGTTCTAAGAACAAAACTTACGCCTGGAAAATTAGTTCCTGAAGGAAAAACAGAAACTATTGTGATCGATAATTACAAAAGAGGAAAATCTTCTCACATCGCTAAGCCGATTGCTTTTGATAATAAAGGTAACATGTACGTTCCTTTCGGTTCTCCGAGTGATGTTTGCCAGATTGGCGATAGGCAGCCCGGTTCTATGGGACAAATGCCCTGCCCTGAGTTGAAGGAGCATGGTGGTGTTTGGAAATTCAGTGAGAGTAAATTAAATCAAACTCAAAGTCAAGGTACCATGTATGCTACTGGTATTCGTAGTATTGTTGGTATGGCATGGAACAATGTTGACAAATCTTTATATGCAATGCAGCATGGACGTGACGATTTATCCAGAACATGGTCTAATCTCTACACTTCATGGCATAGTGCTCTATTGCCTTCTGAAGAATTTTTGAAAGTGCCTGAAGGATCTGATTCAGGATGGCCATACTATTATTATGATTTTATGCAGGGTAAAAAATTATTAAACCCTGAGTATGGTGGTGATGGTAAAAAGGAAGGTGATGCAGCAAAGTATAACATGCCAATCATTGGTTTTCCGGGGCATTTTGCACCAAACGATTTGCTTTTTTATACCGGAAATCAATTTCCTGAGCGTTATAAAAATGGAGCATTTGTTGCTTTTCATGGTTCAACAATACGTGCACCATACCCACAAGGAGGCTATTGTGTAGCTTTTGTTCCCTTTGTAAATGGTAAATTTTCAAGTGAATGGGAATTATTTGCTGACGGATTTGGAGGAGTAGATACTATCGTTTACACTTCAGATGCCAAGTACCGTCCGATGGGTCTCGCACAAGGTCCGGATGGCTCTCTTTATATGAATGACAGTGAGAAAGGAAAGATTTGGAGAGTGATGTTCAAAGGAGATAAGAAAAATTTCGGCGCCACCCAGCTTGCAGGAATGGCAGCCCGTAAATTAACTTCCCCAAATGTTAAAACTCCAGATTTTGAAAAGGATAACCTTATGAAAGGTCAATTGGCTTTAGGCGCCAAGCTTTATAATACTTATTGTGCATCATGTCACCAGCAAAATGGTAAAGGGGATGGAACCCGTTTTCCACCGATCGCTGAATCTGAATGGGTTAATGGGGACAGAAAAAGGCTAATTGAATTAGTTCTTAACGGTCTGTCCGGACCAATAACAGTGAAAGGTGTTGGATATAATGAAGCGATGCCTCCTCATGGTTACCTCAAGGATACAGAGATTGCTCAGATATTAACTTATGTAAGATCCAGTTTTGGAAATAATTCAAGTGCTATTACAGCAAATGAAGTTTCCAGATACCGCGCCGTTCGGCGATAGATAAATAAAGAATATGAAATTTATCACCTATTTATTGTTCATATCTCTGCCTTTCTTAATGAAAGGCGGAGATATGCTTTCTTCTGATACCCCAAACAGGTTATCTGCAGCCAATTCTACTAAAAAACCTGTTGAAGATAAACAGTATAAGGTTTCTAAGTTAAAAGGTTCATTGAAAATTAACGGAGAATGGAATAAGGCACAATGGAAGAATATAGAAACGATCAAAATCGAAAACTATATGGGAATAATTCCACCGTTCAAACCTACGGTCGAAGCCAAAATGATGTACGATAATGATAATGTTTACGTTATTTTTCGTGTAAAGGACAAATTTGTACGCAGTTTGGTGCAGGAATATAATGGCAATGTTTCTGGAGACTCATGTGTTGAATTTTTCTTCGCTCCTGACTCAAACCTCCCTTTGAGCTATTTCAATCTTGAAATAAATGCCGGGGGTACTCCTTTGATTTTTTATATTAAACATCCTTATCCTGCAACTCCTTTTGTAAAATTGGAAGCAAGCGAAATTAAAGAGATTGAAATTGCACATTCATTACCATCAAAGGTTGATCCTGAGATTACTGAGCCGGTGACCTGGACTATTGAATATAGAATTCCTTTATCAATGTTAGCTAAGTTCTCAAATGTGAGTCGCCCTGCACCTGGTGTGGTTTGGAAAGCTAATTTTTACAAAACTGGTAGCAGGACCTCTAATCCAAATTATATTACGTGGAATATTGTGGATAATCCCAAACCTAATTTTCATCTCCCACAGTTTTTCGGAACTCTGATTTTCCAGTAATTTATTGATTGTGCCGGGTTCAACTGAAATAGAGAGACTGGCAGTAATAGGCTGTGGCACAATGGGTCATACCATTGCCCTGAATGCTGCATGGTTTGGTATTCAGGTAAAAATGTATGGTATTGATCAGAAGGATGTTCAGAATGGACTTTTAGCTGTCAAAGCAAAATTAAAAACGCTTTTTGAAAAGGATCTGATCATGCAAAATCAGCAAGATCAGATCTTAGAAAAGATTACCGGGACTGACTCTTTATCAGAAGCTGTTTCAGGGGCTACTTTTATCATTGAATGTATACCAGAAAATCTGGCGCTTAAAAATGATCTCTTTGTTAAACTAGATGAAATGTGCAATGAGGGGGTTATCCTTGCAACAAATACCTCCGGACTTAGTCCAAGTCTTATTGGATTGAATTTAAAACATCCCCAAAGAACTTTAGCAACTCATTTTTGGAATCCTGCTCATCTCATTCCTTTGGTTGAAGTTTTAAGATCGAAATTTACAAATGATAATACCTTTAAGCGGGCGATTGATCTGCTGAAGTTCATGAATAAAAAGCCGATAGAGGTTAAAAAAGAAGTGCCAGGTATGGTAGGAAACCGCCTTCAGTTCGCACTTTTCAGGGAGGCCCAGTTTCTTCTTGAACAGGGAATTGCAAGTAAGGAAGATATCGACGCTGCAGTAACTTGTGGAATTGGAAGAAGATTGCCTGTAACCGGGCCCTTGCTTTCTGCTGATATGGGTGGTCTGGATGTTTTTGCATCAATATCTGATTATTTGTTCAAAGATTTGAGTAATGCTGATCAGTCATCCGGGAAGCTCAGAGATTTGATCGCTCAAGGCCATTTTGGTCAGAAGAATGGGGAGGGTTATTATTCTTGGAATGAGAAATTCACAGCGGAAATGAATTATAAAAGGGAAGAACAGCTCATCCAATTTTTAAAGGATGATATCAATTAGAAATTTATATATATCGGCAGATGAGAATAACTATATGTTGTTTTCATAACTGTTAAACAAACATCAATACATACATGAAAAGTTTAGACTATTCTAAATCAGCAGAATTACTTGGTAGGGCAAAGAAAGTGCTCGCAGGAGGCGTTTCCTCAGAATTCAGAAAATATAATCATCCACATGCCATATTTTATACCCATGGCAAAGGCAGCCATCTTTTTGATGTTGATGGTAATGATTATCTTGATTTTACCTTGAGTCAAGGTCCGCTGATTTTAGGTCATTCGCACCCACATGTCTTAAAATCTGTAAACGATTATTCTGAACTTGGACAACTCTATGCGGGACAGCATATCAAAGAAATTGAACTCGCTGAAAAGATTAATAAGCTGATTCCTTCTGCCGAATTAATGCGTTTCTGTCTTGATGGCTCCGAAGCAGTTCAAACTGCTTTAAGGGTTGCCAGAGCGAAAACCGGAAAGCAGAAGTTCCTTCGATTTGAAGGACATTATCATGGTTGGCTGGATAATGTTGCTTGGGGAATTTCGACGCCTTCTGCCGAAGCCTTAGGAAGTCGCGAAAATCCAAATGTTTATCCTTGGTCTGCCGGAATACCAGAAAATTCAAAAGATGAATTTATAATTCTTCCATGGAATGACATTGAACTGGTGAAAAAAACCCTTGCGGAACGTCATGGAGAAATTGCAGCTATTATTACTGAACCAATTATGTGTAATAATGGATGTATTATGCCTGAAGAGGGCTTTCATGCCGGTTTACGCGGTTTATGTGATCAATATGGAATAGCTCTGATTTTTGATGAGGTGATCACCGGTTTCAGAATGAGTATTGGCGGTTCTCAGAAATTTTTTGGAATTACTCCTGATATGTCAATTTTTGCGAAAGCTATGGGAAGCGGTTATCCAATCAGCGCTATTGTTGGTAAAAGGGATTGGATGGTTCTTATTGAAGAGGGAAAGGTTATTCATGCCGGAACAATGAATGCAAGTAATCCTACAATTGCGGCTGCTTTGGCCACTATTGAGGTTCTAGAACAGGAAAATCCTTACGAAAGAATGTTCAGACTTGGAAACAAGCTGATGAATGGCATTAGAGAAGCAGCTGAAGTTTCTAATCATAATTTACTGGTTCAGGGTCCGGGTCCGATGTTTAATATTGGTTTTACTGATTTGAAGAAGGTTAAGGATTATCGCGATACGCTGACTTACGATAAAGCCAAGCTTGGTAAATTTATTTCTGCAATGCACGATGAACGGATTAGAATAATTGGCAGAGGCTTATGGTATATTAGCACCGCGCATACTGAAGCTGATATTGATCACGCCATTGCGGTTTCTAAGCGAGTTTTAAGTACCATGTAGCAATGCCTTTCTAGTGGAATTTGTATTCCATTGGAAATTCTCTCAAATTTAGTGTCTAAATTATAATTATGGATATTGGGAAGCTTTTGGAAGCTATTCTGCCAAAAGAACGAATAAAATGCCGGTTGATAGACCTGGTTGCATATGCTTCAGACGCGGGTTTTTACTATTTAAGACCAAAAGCAGTCGTACAGCCGGTCAGCGAAAAGGAAATTATTGAACTGCTTGAATTTTCTCATAGGAATAAAGTACCTATGACCTTTCGGACAGGCGGTACAAGCTTATCGGGGCAGTCCATAAGCGATGGAATACTTGTTGATCTGAGTCAGTATTGGAATCAATTGCTTATCGAAGATAACGGCAATCTGGTTCGGGTACAACCGGGAATTACCGGTTCGATGGTTAATACCTTCCTAAAAAAACATAAACGTAAAATAGGTCCCGATCCTTCAAGTATTGACTCTGCAATGATTGGGGGGATTTTGTCAAATAATTCCAGTGGAATGTGTTGTGGGGTAAGTCTGAACTCCTATCATACCACCAAACATATTCGTTTTATTCTGCCTTGCGGTAAAAGTTTTTCAACTGAAGTAAAGGCAGATTACCATCGCTTTAAGGAGGAATGTCCGGATATCTATTCTACCCTCTTAAATTTAAAAAATCAGATTGCTGAGAATGCCACTCTTTCGCAAAGAATCAGAACAAAGTACCTCACTAAAAACACAGTCGGTTATTCACTAAATGCATTCATAGATTATTCCGACCCGCTCGATATTCTTTCACATCTGTTGATTGGTGCAGAAGGAACACTAGGGTTCATCGCTGAGGCAGTAATGGAAACTGTACCCGATTATCCTTTTAAATCGACTGCATTTATCTATTTTGAAACCATTTATTCTGCCTGTCAGGCTATTGAACCTCTAAAGGTGTCGGGAGCAGAGGCCGTTGAATTAATGGACAGGGCATCTTTAAGATCTATAGAAGATTTAAAAGGTGTTCCAGAAATTTTAAAAACCTTGCCTGAAACAGCAGCAGCTTTATTGATTGAATATCAGGGTAATAGTAAAGAGGAATTGCAATCTAAAATTGATAAGCTCCTGCCTCATGCCAGCTCATTATTGCTACTGGAACCAATTAAATTTACTGAAGATCCCTACATTCAGGCATTTTACTGGAAACTCCGCAAGGGCATGTTTCCTGCAGTTGGTGCTGTCAGAGCAAGGGGAACTACTGTGATTCTAGAAGATATTACCTTTCCTGTTGCAAAATTGGGTGATGCTATACTCGATTTGCATGTTCTCTTCGAAAAGTATGAATATGAGAATGCAATCATTTTCGGCCATGCTAAAGATGGCAATATTCACTTCGTAGTCACTCAGTCATTTAATTCATCAGAAGAGATAGTTCGTTACGATCGATTTTTAAGAGAAGTTGTTGAGCTGGTAGTCGACAAATATGATGGTGCCCTAAAGGCTGAGCATGGAACCGGCAGAAACATGGCTCCTTTCGTAGAAACTGAATGGGGTTCTGAGGCATTTCAGATTATGAAGAGTCTGAAGGCTATTGTAGATCCGCATAACCTGCTAAATCCGGGAGTTATTATCAACGATCATAAAAATGCGCATTTACAAGACCTTAAATCTTTACCAACTGTTGAGGAGGAAGTCGATAAATGTATTGAGTGTGGTTATTGCGAATATAAATGTCCAAGCCGAAACATTACACTCACTCCGAGACAGCGAATAGTTGTGAGACGGGAACTTGCTTTATTAAAAGCAAAAGGAGATCATGGTACTCATGCTGAACTCGTACAGCAATTTCAGTACGATGGTCTGGATACCTGTGCAGTGGATGGTCTGTGCGCCACCAGTTGTCCGGTTGATATAAATACTGGCGAGCTTGTTAAACGTTTGAGAAGAGAAAGTCATTCAGGATTTTCTAATCAGGTGGCACTGTTGGTTTCAAAGAATTTTCGTGCGGTAACATACCTTGTGAATTTTGCACTTGAGGTAGGTTCATTTGTTAATTCAGTTTTTGGAAAGAATTCCATGAACCTTATGACAAGAGGCCTGAAAAAGATTATTCCTGCTTTTCCATTATGGAGTAATCAATTGATTGCAAGTGGATCAATCACCGGTGATCATAAGCATTTTGTTGATTCTGAAACAACCAAAGGACCTGCTGTTGTTTATTTCCCCACCTGTATTTCAAGGGTAATGGGTGGCACCACAGGCAAAAAGAATATTCCGGATACCTTCTTAAGTGTATCTTCTAAATCAGGGATTCAGGTCATCATTCCTGAGGGAATTGAATCTCTTTGCTGCGGACAACTTTTTTCTTCTAAGGGTTATAATCCAGCTTATGCTGATAAGGTTAATGAGACGATCGAAAAGCTCTGGACTATCACTAATAATGGAATGCTGCCCGTAATTCTTGATGTAACATCTTGTTCTCATACCTTACAACAGTGTCGTCCGATATTGAGTGATAGCAATAAGGAGAGGTATGATCGACTAAGCATTTTGGACAGTATTGATTACCTTCATGATTATGTAATTCCTTCGTGCGGACCAGTTGAAAAGAAAGGAACCGTTGTACTTCATCCGGTTTGTTCATTACAGAAAATGGGACTGGAGCGAAAGTTTGTTTCAGTAGCCAATCATTTTAGCAATACTGCAGATGTTCCGATACACTCAGGATGCTGCGGAATGGCGGGTGACCGAGGTTTTCTATATCCTGAATTGACTGCTTCGGCTACTGCTCCTGAAGCTATGGACGTTAAAAAGGGAACTTATGAAGGGTATTATTCTTCCGGTAAGACTTGTGAGATTGCCATGTCTGAAGCGGTGGGTAAAAACTACGAGTCTGTTCTTTACCTTGCAGATGAATGCATAAAGGATTAAATGGGCTATCTAATAAGCTAAACAGATCAGTTTTATGAAAGCTAAAAATGTTTTGATTACCGGAAGTACCAGTGGTATTGGATTAGCTATTGCCACAGCTTTCGCAAAATCAGGATATAATCTGGCTTTTCATGGTTTAGAAAAGGATGGAGCAGAAATTGCTGTCGAGATTGGAAAGCAAAACCGAATTGATACTTTTTTCTCCTCAGCAAATCTCTTGAATTCTTTCGAAATCACTTCTATGATTAAACAAGCAAGTATTCATTTGGGAGATATAGATATTCTGGTGAATAATGCAGGAATTCAGTTTGTATCCCCTATCGAAGATTTTCCAATAAACAAATGGAATGATATCATTTCTGTAAACCTTACCGCCGCATTTTGTACCTCTCAGGCAGTTTGGGAAGCTATGAAAGTCAGAAAATGGGGAAGAATTATCAATATTTCTTCGGCGCATGGCTTAGTGGCATCAGAAAACAAATCTGCCTATGTAGCGTCCAAACATGGCCTGATTGGTTTGACCAAAACCTTGGCCCTGGAAGGTGCCGATCATGGAATTACAGTAAATGCCATCTGTCCGGGTTTTGTTAAAACGCCATTGGTGGAAAAGCAAATCGCAGATCTGGCCAAGCAGCAGAATATTACTGAAGCCGAAGTAATTCAGAATAATATTTTACAAAAACATGCTATTAAAAACTTTGTCAGTGCCGAGGAGATTGCTGCTCTTGCATTATTTTTAGCGTCAGACAATGCCTCAATGATTACGGGCGTTGCTATGCCTGTGGATGGGGGGTGGACGGCGCAATAGTGCCTTGTCCCGCACCGGATCGAGTCCGGTGTGACTTTGTATGTAGTATATAAATACCAATATGATTGCTCAATAGGCCTCAGCTTCAGCTAGGGTTAACGTTTAAATCGTTTTAGGGCCAGTCCGAACGGAGTTCATCAGGGCGGGCTTCAGCCCGTTGAATAAACTTATTTAATGGATCCTTGAAAGAAATGAGGCAATTGTTATGAATTGGTGATAGGAGATTGACCCTAATCTGAATTACCTCAACCTGTCTGTCGATTTGATGAGCTTCTCATCATTTCTAATACCCCTTAGTGCCAGTATAACAAACAACACACCCAAGGATGGGAGTATAACACCAAGTCCGTAATTCTCTGTTTGTAAGGTGATATTACCAAGAACCGCTTTTGCGGTTTGAACCATCCAGAAACTAAAGCCCAGAATTCCTGCAATACACACAAAGCAGAGCATCATTTGCTTTTTTCTGTTTTTAAATAGAAAAATTGCCAGGAATGGGATCAATCCGAGTATAACCGTTACTATGGTTAGGGCCAGGAAAGGTTCAGTCTGAACGACATTGCCCCCTACGCTTTCGTAAACACCGGTTACTTTTACAGCTTTTGAAGTGCCATCGGCATTGATAACCTGTAAATATGGAAATAGAAACAGACTAAAAATCGCAGCTGTAGCAAAAAAAAGCCAGATGGTTTGTACTCGTTGTAGCATGGGTTAGTAATTTGAAACAAATATAAATATTTTAGCTTTGTGATTATTCATTCAGCCAATGTATTGAACTTGCTTTGAGTATCTTTGGCATTTCCAAATTAGCTTTAGAGATTGAATACAACACAGCGATATTTTCTTGAACTGGCATACAACGGAACGGCATATCATGGCTGGCAGATTCAGCAGAATGCCCTTTCGGTACAGCAATTGATCAATACAGCATTGTCTACAATTAGCAGGCAGGAAATTGAAACTCTTGGATGCGGCCGCACCGACACCGGAGTACATGCCCGGCAACTTTTTGCACATGCTGATATTCCTACAACTATTGATGTACTAAATCCAAAGTTTTTGCTCAGTATTAATGCAATGCTTCCCTATGATATTGTGATTAAAAGGTTCATCAAAGTTGCTCCCGATGCTCATGCCCGGTTTGATGCAAGTTTGCGCTCGTATGAGTATCATATCCATTTCACAAAAGACCCATTCTTGCATAATTTATCCTGGCTTTTGCGGGATAAACCCGATTTGGACCTGATGAACAGTGCCGCAGCATTAATGATGGAGTATCATGATTTCAGTTGCTTTAGTAAGTCAAATACCCAAACTTTTACCAATAATTGTGTGATAAGCAGGGCTGAATGGATTTCTACAAATAAGGGTATTGTTTTTTATATTTCTGCCGATCGTTTTCTTCGTAATATGGTGCGGGCAATTGTTGGTACCCTGGTCAGAATAGGTAAAAAGGAAATGCAGGTAGAGGATATTCATGGGATTATTGAGAGCAAGGATCGCTCAAATGCCGGCGAATCAGTACCTGCATGTGGCTTGTTCCTAACAGAGGTGAAGTACCCCTATATTTAGGATGAAATTTGAAAACCAGGATTGGTTTAACTATTGAACAAAGATAAAAATGGCCAAGGTTAGCGGTAATGCAGTAGATGTAAACTTGTTGAGAAGGATATTCCGCTATGTTACTCCTTACCGTAGTATTTTTATTTGGTCAATCGTTTTAACGGTATTGCTTGCCATTCTGGCTCCGCTTCGTCCTTGGCTTATTCAATTTACCCTCGACAGATACATCTTGTTTAATGACCATAAAGGATTGCTGGAAATGAGCCTTTTAATGGTCGCGCTTTTACTGATACAGACTTTTGTTCAATATTTTCACACCTTTTTTACGAACATCCTAGGACAATCGGTGATCAAGGATTTACGCGTAAAGGTATTTAATCATATCAGCAGTCTGAGGCTTAAGTATTTTGACCGCACGCCTATCGGTCAATTAATTACCCGCACGGTTTCAGATCTCGAAACCATTGCAGATATATTTTCTGAGGGACTTATAGTAATTGTTGGGGATATTCTTCAGGTGATAGCCATCGTTGCTATGATGCTTTATGTTGATTGGGAACTGACCCTGGTGGTGCTAATTCCAATGCCATTGCTGGTTATGGCTTCCTTGGTTTTTAAAGAAGCCATAAAATCGGCGTTTCAAGATGTAAGAACCCAGGTTGCCAATTTGAATACCTTTTTACAGGAACACATCACCGGAATAAGGATTATTCAATATTTTGCCCGGGAGGATCAGGAGATGAAAAAATTCAAGCATATCAACTCCTTTCACCGGGATGCACATATTCGCTCCAACTGGTATTATTCGATTTTCTTTCCGGTGGTCGAGATTATTTCTGCAGTTTCTATCGGACTTTTAGTATGGTATGGATCGAAGTCGATTCTTTCTGATGAGATAAGTCCGGGGGTGGTCGTTTCTTTCATCATGTACATCAACATGCTTTTCCGCCCAATCCGCGAACTTGCGGATAAGTTCAATACCCTTCAAATGGGCATGGTAGGTGCTGAGCGTATTTTCAATGTATTGGACACGGATGAGCAAACTGAAGATAAAGGCACCCTGCAACCTCAGAAATTGAAGGGAGAGATTGAATTTAGAAATGTTTGGTTCGCTTATAATGAAGAAAATTGGGTATTGAAGGATATTTCCTTTCATGTTAAGCCGGGAGAAACACTGGCACTGGTAGGAGCTACAGGCGCAGGAAAATCCTCTGTAATTAATATTTTAAATCGTTTTTATGAGATCAATAAGGGTAGTATTCTTATTGATGGGAATGATATACGCGACTATAAATTAAGTTATTTGAGATCAAATATTGCCACAGTTTTGCAGGATGTTTTTCTTTTTTCAGATTCTATTGCTAATAATATCAATCTGAGTAATGAGGAGATCAGTAGAGAGCGGCTGATTCAGGCAGCAAAAGAGGTGGGTGCCTATGAATTTATAATGAAACTTCCTCAAGGCTTTGATTATGATGTGATGGAGCGTGGAGCAACATTATCTGCCGGACAGGCTCAACTTATTTCATTTATTCGGGCAATGGTGTATGACCCACGGATTTTAGTTCTGGATGAAGCTACAGCATCAGTAGACACTGAAACTGAGGAGCTTATTCAACATGTAATTAATAAACTGATGCAGGGTAGAACTTCCATTGTGATCGCCCATCGTCTTTCCACCATCCAGAATGCAGATCGGATCATCGTATTGGATCATGGTGAAATCAAGGAAATGGGTTCCCATCAACAGCTTTTAAAATTAAATGGCTTTTACAAGAGATTATATGATCTTCAGTTTAATTCAGAGGGCATAGCAAAAGCTTAATTTTTAGCTTAAGATCCTTAAAAATAAATTAACTTCGGTATTTATGATTTTGTTCCTGATTTTATGAAGCGAATTGTATCCCATCTTACCTTTCAGGTGCTTGTGGCAATTTTTATTGGCGTGTTAGTCGGTATGAATTTTCCCGCATTTGCTCCTACTGCCAAACTAATCAGTCAGACTTTCATTAATATGATAAGCATGCTGATTGCGCCGATCATTTTTTTTACTATCGTGCTTGGTATTGCGCAAATGGGTGATATGAAAAAAGTTGGAAGGGTAGGTGGTAAAGCTTTGCTCTATTTTGAACTGATTACTACTCTGGCTATCATTATTGGATTGTTGGTTGCTAATATTTTTAAACCAGGTAAAGGCGTTGATATAAGTGCTACAAGCGCTGATCCCTCAAAGGTTCAATCTTATCAGGAGTCTGCTTCAGGGATGAACTGGCTAGAATTCTTTGCCCATATCGTTCCTAAAAATATCTTTGAGTCATTCGCCAAAGGTGATATTCTTCAGATTCTATTCTTCGCCGTGCTTTTTGGTTTTGCGCTGAGTCGTATGGGTTCAACTGGTAGCTCGCTGATTGTCACTTTTGAAAAGTTATCAAAGGTCATATTCAATATCATGAAAATAATCATGAAACTCGCTCCCTTTGGCGCATTTGGGGGTATGGCCTTTACAATTGGAACTTACGGGTTATCAACACTTTACCCACTCGGAAAGCTCATGATCGCTGTGTATATGACCATGATTCTGTTTATATTTGTGGTACTCAATTTGATATGTTATCTCTACAAATTCAGTCTGTGGCAGTTTTTAAAATTCATTAGGCAGGAGATTGTAATCGTTCTAGGCACTTCATCTTCCGAGTCGGTATTACCCAGTATGATGCTAAAACTCGAAAAATTTGGTTGTTCTAAATCTGTAGTCGGACTTGTTATCCCTACTGGCTATTCATTCAATCTGGACGGAACCTCCATTTATCTTTCGATGTCAGTTATCTTTTTATCTCAGGTTTTTAATATTGATTTGAGTCTTGGACAGCAGATTACGATTATTGGAGTATTAATGGTCACTTCAAAAGGTGCTGCAGGAGTAACAGGAAGTGGTTTTATTGTGTTGGCATCGACACTAACGGCTTTAAAAGTTGTTCCTATTGAGAGTATTGCCATTTTATTGGGAGTTGATCGTTTCATGTCTGAGGCCAGGGCTATAACCAATCTGATCGGTAATGGAGTTGCTTCTGTGGTGATCGCAAAAAGTGAAAATGAATTTGATCAGGAGGCTTATAAAAGGGCAATTAGTCCCAAAACGGCTGAGGATGTGATCACGTCTGCTTACGAGTAAAAAATTATAATTCTTTTTCCTTTACTTTTTGACATTCTAAGCGATTCTCTTAGCTTTGTTGTACAAAAATAGATTCAATGAGTGTACTGGTTAATAAAGATTCAAAAGTAATAGTTCAGGGCTTTACAGGTAATGAGGGAACATATCATGCTTCCCAGATGATAGCCTATGGAACCCAGCTGGTAGGTGGTGTAACTCCGGGAAAAGGAGGACAAAGTCATTTAGATCGCCCGGTTTTCAATACGGTTAAGGATGCCGTTGTTAAAACAGGTGCCGATGTATCCATTATTTTTGTGCCACCGGCATTTGCCGCTGACGCAATAATGGAAGCTGCTGAAGCAGGTATAAAAGTTATTGTATGTATTACCGAAGGTATTCCGACAAAGGATATGATTCTGGTAAAGGAATATATTTCAGATAAGGATTGTCGTTTGATTGGTCCGAATTGCCCGGGTATTATCACCGCTGATGAAGCTAAAATTGGTATCATGCCGGGATTCATCTTCAAAAAAGGTGGTGTAGGTATTGTCTCTAAATCAGGAACTTTAACCTATGAAGCAGTTGATCAGGTTGTTAAAGCCGGATTAGGAATTACCACAGCTATTGGTATCGGCGGTGATCCAATCATTGGTACGCCAACCAAGGAAGCAGTAATGCTATTGATGAATGATCCTGAGACCAAAGGTATTGTGATGATCGGTGAGATCGGTGGTGGAATGGAAGCTGAAGCGGCATACTGGATTAAAGCGCACGGGACTAAACCGGTTGTAGGTTTTATCGCCGGACAAACAGCGCCTCCGGGACGTCGTATGGGGCATGCAGGAGCAATTGTAGGCGGTGCCGATGATACTGCAGCTGCCAAGATGAAGATCATGAGAGAATGCGGAATTCGCGTGGTGGAGTCACCGGCTGAGATCGGTGCTGCAATGGCTGAAGAACTTGCAAAAT
>Ga0315899_10002378_pt1 | contig 20861 bp, 16 predicted proteins | sample LakEriMetagenome_2_FD_203518 | JGI IMG/M metagenome (GOLD analysis project Ga0315899, IMG submission 203518) | Freshwater fungal communities from buoy surface, Lake Erie, Ohio, United States - Buoy 4 MA112 | ecosystem: Environmental > Aquatic > Freshwater > Lake | place: USA: Lake Erie, Ohio... | reverse complement strand
CCCCATCCCCGGCTACGCCCACCTCTCCCCCTCCGAACGCGCCGATATCCTCGCCATCCTCCGCGCCACCAAATCAGACCTCCCCCCATCATGGAAACAGGGCTGACCCATATCCCGGCTTGCCCCACTCTCCCCATCAGTCTATCCGAACCCCACTATGTCCAGTCAATGGGGCCAGCTCTTCAGAATTTCCACATGGGGTGAAAGCCACGGAGGTGGCGTCGGCGTCGTCATCGACGGCTGCCCACCCAAACTCCCGCTCACCGCAGAAGACATCCAGCTCGACCTCGACCGCCGCCGCCCAGGCCAGAGCGACATCGTCACACCCCGCAAGGAACTCGACCGCTGCGAAATCCTCTCCGGCGTCTTCAACGGGCTCACCCTCGGCTCCCCCATCTCTATCATGGTCCGGAACGAAGACGCTCGCCCCGAAGCCTACTCCGAAATGGCCGGCAAATACCGCCCCAGCCACGCCGACTACACCTACGACGCCAAATACGGCATCCGTAACTGGCAAGGCGGCGGCCGCTCCTCCGCCCGCGAAACCATCGGCCGCGTCGCCGCCGCCGCCGTCGCCCGCAAGGTCCTCGCCGCCCTCGCCCCAGGCCTCGAAGTCATCGCTTGGGTCCAATCCGTCCAGCACCTCGAAGCCTCCGTCGACCCCGCCACCGTCTCCTCCGCAGACGTCGAATCCAATATCGTCCGCACCGCCGACCCCAACGCCGTCGGCCCCATGACCGACCTCATCAGGCAAATTCGCTCCGACGGCAACAGCGTCGGCGGCACCGTCGCCTGCGTCATCCGCAATTGCCCACCCGGCCTCGGTGAACCAGTCTTCGACAGGCTCGAAGCCGATCTCGCCAAAGCCATGCTCAGCCTCCCAGCCACCAAAGGCTTCGAAATCGGCAGCGGCTTCGCCGGAACCCTCCTCACCGGCCGCGATCACAACGACGCCTTCCGCATGCAGGACGGTAAGGTCCGCACCACCTCCAACCGCTCCGGCGGCGTCCAGGGCGGCATCTCCAACGGCGAACCCATCACCTTCAAGGTCGCCTTCAAACCAGTCGCCACCATCATGTCCGAACAGGACACCGTCACCGCACTACCCCACGAGGACACCACCCTCAAAGGCCGCGGCCGCCACGACCCCTGCGTCCTCCCTCGCGCCGTCCCCATGGTCGAAGCCATGTCCCTCCTCGTCCTAACCGACCACCTCCTCCGCCATCGCGCCCAGTGCGGCTGACCCGTGAAGCAAAGTGGCACGGGCATCCTGCCTGTGACCCCAAACCCGTGAAGCAAAGTGGCACGGGCATCCTGCCTGTGACGCCGGACTTCTCCAGCCAGCCCTCACAACCCAATCTCGCCCGTCTCCTTCCCCAGACTCCCGGACTCCACCCACAGCGTCGCCGTCCGCAGCAGCGCCGCCCCATCCTGCAACCGCAGCTTCTTCTTCAAGTTCTCACGGTACGTCTCCACCGTCTTCGGACTGAGCTTCAAATGCTCCCCGATCTCCCGCGTGCTCCGCCCCATCCCCAGCAACTCGAACACCTGCAGCTCCCGGTCCGAACACTTGCTCAGATCCACCTTCCGCGACGCCAAGTCCGGAAACAGATTCTGCAGCACCTTCACCTCGATCGTCGGACTCAGATGAATCTTCCCGGCCATCACCGTCTCAATCGCCGACATCACCATCTCCGTCGCCTCGCACTTCATCACATAACCCCTCGCCCCCGCCTGCAGCGCTCGGTGCGCATACAATCCCTCATCAAACTGCGACATCGCCAGAAACCTCGTCTCCGGATAGTGCGGCACCATCTCACGGATCAATTCCAACCCCTCCCCATCCCCTAACCGCAAATCCATTATCACCACATCCGGCTTCAACCGCGCAATCTCCGCGCGCGCCTCCGCCATCGACCCCGCCTCCCCGCACGTCGTCACCCCCACCTGCTGGTCCAGCCACATCGCCAGACCGTCCCGGAAAAACGGATGGTCATCCACAATCATCACTCGGATCTTCGTATTCATTCTGAAATCATTGGCCGCGGCACCTTCTCCTTCGGCCCATGCGGGATCCGGCACACCGCCTCCGTTCGCCCCTCCGCTGTCGCATGAATCACAAATGTCCCACCGACACTCTCCGCTCGGTGCCTCATGATCCTCAAACCAAGCCCAGCCCCCGTCACCCGCTCAGGATCCCAGCTCCGCCCCTCATTCACCACCTGCAGCTTCAGATTGTACGCATCACTCGTAACCACAATCTCCACCTCCTTCGCCCGCCCGTGCTGCACCGCATTCCGCGCCGCTTCCTGCGCAATCCGGTACATCACAAGACTCATGTCCAGCGTCGGCACTGGCACGCCCTCAGCCACCTCCACTCGGCACACAATGTTGAACACCGTCTCCATCTCCCGTCCGAGTTGCGCCAACCCAGCCGCCAGACCCCCCGTCGCCAGCTCCACAGGCGCCAGCATCCTCGCAAAATTCCGCACCTGCTCCACACCCGCATTCACCTCCAGCACCAGTTGCTGCGCATACCCCGCCTCCTCCGCACTCCGCCGCTCCAGCATCTGCGCCACCAGTACCTTGAAACGAAACGCAATCCCCGCCCAGTACGCCCCAAGGTGATCATGCAGCTCCTGCGACAACCGCTCCTGCTCGTGCGAAATGATGTGCGCCATCTCCCGCTCCAACTCCCGCCGCTCCGAGATATCCCGCAAAACCCCGATCATCCCCGACGCCTGCCCGTCCAATCCCCTCACCTCCGAAATACTCATGAACACCGGAAACTCCGTCCCGTCCTTCTTCAGGTTGATCACTTCCCCCTGCCACCCAGTCCCCCCATCCCGCGCCCGCCGCAGCATCTCACCCATCAACTCCTCCTCCTGATGCGGCAATTGCAGCACCCCAAGACACCGCCCCTTCAGCTCCTCCTGCGTGTAACCGAACGTCTCCAGCAGCGCCTCGTTGCAGTACCGGATCAACCCTTCCCGCCCCGTCACCCAAATCATATCGTTCGTACTCGCCAGCGCCTCCGCCTGCAGCTTCACCCGCTCCTCCATCCTCACACGCTCACTCACATCCCGAATCGAGATCACCATCATCTCGTCCTCCCTCGACCGCACCGTCCCCAGACTGATCTCCAGCGGAAACTCCGTACCGTCCTTCCTCCGCCCAGGGCCCCCTTCCCGCGACCCCGCCACCCCTGGCTTTTCTCGCGCCGCCACCAGATACCCCTTCTGCCTCACCTCCGGCAGCAGCACATCCACCAACTGCCCACGCAACTCCTCCCGCCCCCACCCGAACAGCATCTCCGCCTGCCGGTTCACTAGCAGAATCAACCCCCCGCAATCCGCCATCACCAGCGGATCCGGCGCAAACTCGAACATCTCCTCAAACTGCTTCCTCGACTCCTCCAACTCAGCCGTCCGCTCCGCCACCTTCCTCTCCAGAATCGCAGAATGCTCCCGCAACGCCTCCAGCCGCTCATGCTCCAGCCGCCCCTTCTCCTGCAGCGCCTCCGCCAACTCGTGCGCCCGCGCCTCCAGATCCACATTCAATCCCTCGATCCGCCTCTGGTCCAGCAACCGCTGCTGCCCTAACTTGAAACCCCGGATGATCGTCGCATACGTCGACAGCAACGGCTCGATCTCCTCCACCAGCGCCATGTCATAACCCCCCGGCCGGTTCGACACCCCCACAAACGCAATCATCTCCCCGCCCTGCTTGATCGGCACCCCCAGAAACGAATGCATCGGCGGATGCCCAGGCGGCAACCCCCCACTCCGAGGATCATTCGCAGGATCATTCGCAATCACCGTCTCTTCCGCCAGCAGCGCCGCCCCGAACAATGTCTTCAGATTCCGGAACTCCAGCCCAGCCTGCCGGTGCTTCTCGTAAAACTCCCGCATCTCGTCGTTCCATGCAATGTTCGTGATCGCATGCGTCTTCAAATACGGCCGACCCTCCTCATCCCGCCTCACCTCCGCCACAAACCCATACTCGCTCCCCGTAAACTCCAGCAGCAGCTGCAGCAGCCCCTCAAACGTCTCCACACTCTGCGCCGTACTGATGAACTCTGACTGCAGCCGCCCCACCGCAGTCAATAACCCACCCGCCCGCTGCAACCGCTCGTCCGATGCTCTCATCTGCGAAATGTCCCGAATGAACGCATTGAAAAACATCGCCCCTCCAACCATCACCTTCGTCACCGTCAGCTCCACAGGAATCTCCTTCCCGTCCCGCCCCATCGCCCCCATCTCCATCCGGCGCCCGAACACCGACCCCTCGCCAGTCGCTACCGCATGCCGCAATCCCCTCGTGTGCGCCTCACGGTCCCTCTCCGGAATCAGCACCTCCTCCAGCCTCCGCCCCACCACCTCCTCCGCTCCCCACCCGAAGATCACCTCCGCCTGCGGATTCCAACTCGTCACCAGCCCCTCGCTGTCCATCCCCACCACCGCGTCCAGCGCCGAAGCCATCACCTGCTCGGTCCTCTCGTGACTCTCACGCAGCGCCACCGCCGCAGCCTCCAGCCTCACCCGCTGAATCCTCAACTCCAGTTGACTCATCGCCTGCCGCCCCAGCCGCTCCAGCCCGTCCCGCTGCTCCCCAGTCAATCGCTTCGCCTCCCAATCCACCACACACAGCGTCCCCACACGGTACCCGTCATCAGTCGTCAGCGGCACCCCGGCGTAAAACACTATCCCCGGCTCCCCAACCACCAGCGGACTCCCGCAAAACCGCTCGTCCTCCCGCGCATCCTCCACCTCCAGCAACTCCCCGCCGCCAATCGCCCGATCGCAAAACGAATGCTCCCGCGAAATCTCGCACACATCCATCCCCACCCGGCTCTTAAACCACACCCGGTCCCCATCAATCAACGACAGCAGCGCCACAGGCGTCCCGCACACCAGACCCGCCAGCCTCGTCAGATCGTCAAACACCTCCTCCACAGGCGTATCCAGCACCCCATACCGCATCAATGCCTCCAGACGCGCCTCCTCTCCCGGCGCCAATGCCCCAGTCCTTTCGTCCTGCGTCTCTCTTTCTCTCATGCGTTCAATTTCTGACTCCACCTTCATTTCACCCGGCCAGCCCCCCGAGCGGACGCAAAACGTCCTTACACCCCAGAAGCTCTCAGCAAGTCATTAGGGGCCCTTCCCTATTCCAGCAAGGGCTTTCCCTATACCGCAATCCCCACAAGCCCCCACCCCCTCAATTGAGGCCCCACCCGCGTGTCGCAAGCCCTTTCCCTTCCCTTCCGCCACTCCCATCCTCTACGCATACGCCATGCTTCCAGCGACTTGAATCCCAACTCCGTCACGCTTAATCCATAACACCGCCCGTCCGCTCTCGCCCAGCGCGCCGGATCAGCCTCAACAGCCAACGCCGCCGCCGCCCCAGTGATCGCTCCATCTCCGCTCCCTCGGCCACCCGCTGATCCCACGGCTCCCACACACCCCGTCAAATCCGTCCTCCCCTTCGACATCCTCCGCGTCGCCATCCACGTCGCCAATGGCTGGCCTGCCATCCTCCTCGCCGCACTCCTCGGCGCCGCCGCCGCCCTCTCCCTCGGCAGCTGGCACTTCACCACCAAATACACCGCCCAGGTCCAACTCGTCCGCCGCGAGATGACCCCCTCCTTCCAGGCCTCCGCTCTCGGCGAATCCTTCCGCCCCCGCCAGTTCAATGCCGCCACCGTCTCCACCTTGATGAACAGCGGCCCGCTCATGGAAAAAACCGCCGCCTCCCTCACTCCGAAAATCACCCCCGAGGCCTTCCAGCAGGAAATCGTCGTCCGCCCGGAAAAAAATACCGACCTCATCTCCGTCACATGGTCCACAGACGTCTCCCCGGCCTTCGCCGCTCAAGGCCTCAACAAATACGCAGAAAACGTCGCCGCTCTCACTAGCGAACTCCAGGCCCAGGAATCCAAAGAACTCCTCGCGTTCCTCTCCTCACAGATGGAACGCACCGAACAGGAACTCGTCACCGTCCAGAAGGAACTCATGTCCTTCTCCAGACAATCCGGCCTCGCCGACCCGGAAAAAGAAATCGACGCCGCCCTCAAACAACTCGCCGAACTCGACCTCCGCATCGAATCCGCCAGAATCGAACACGACTCCATCGACGACCGCGTCGCCCGCACCGAAGCAGAACTAGCCAAACAGGAACCCGTCACCCAGCAGCTCAACGAAGCCCGCAACCGCCTCGCCGAACTGCTCACCCAGTATACCGCAGAATTCCCCCTCGTCGTCGAACAACAGGCCCGCGTCGACGCCCTCGAAAAAAAACAACGCTCCATCTCAACCTCAAACCCAACCGCCTCGTTCCAATCCACAGGCAACGCCGTCGCCAATAGCCTCTACCTGGACACCGTCTCCCTCCGCTCCTCCAAAGAAGCCCTCAAAAAGCAAATCGACAGCCTCTCCTCCTTCCGCGACCAGATCCGTAAAAAACTCGACGCCACCCCAGACCAGCAACTCTCCCTCTCTCGCTTCCGCGGCCGCGTCGCCGCTCTCGAAGAAACCCGCAACCTCCTCGCAGGCCGCCTCCGCGAAGCTCAACTCTACTCAGAACGTGCCCTCGGCTACTACCGCCTCTTCACACCCGCCACCCCAGACACCGTCACCGTCAGCAGCCGCATCCTCAAACTCGTCATCGCCTCCCTCATCGGCGCCTTCCTCGCCGCCGCAGCCGTCATCGCATGGCGCGCCATCTCCGCCGCCACCTCCGACTCCCTCGTCTCCCCTTCAGACCTCCGCCGCCTCACCCGCGCCCCGCTCATCGCCTCCCTCCCGGATCAACAGTCCATGGACCCATCCGCTCTCGCCCTCTGGCGCTTCACCACATGGGCCACTCTCTCCAGATCCATCCCCTCCCCTCCAGACTCAGCCTTCATCGCAGGCCTCCTCTCCGCCTCAGTCGGCGAAGGCAAATCCACATGGCTCCACCTCCTCGCTCGCGCCGCCCTCGACCGCGGACAGCAGGGAATTCACCCGCACCCAGGTCCCCATCAACCCCGACGGCACCATCAACTACCTCCAGGTCCACGGCTTCAAAGCCGCAGGCCTCACCATCGACGAACTCCGCACCGGCCTCTCCTCAGCACTCCGCAACTACATCACCAACGCCCAGATCATCGTCACCCCAGCCGCCTTCCGCAGCAAAAAATACTTCATCCTCGGCACCGTCACCGACCGCGGAGCCTATACCCTCGACAGACCCATGTCCCTCCTCGAGGCCACCGCTCGCGCCCGCGGCATCGCCACCGGCCTCGTCGAACAGAATACCGTCGAAATCGCCGACCTCCGCCGCGCCTTCATCGTCCGCGACGGCAAAAAACTCCCCGTCGACTTCTCCAAACTCTTCTTCGAAGGCGACCTCTCTCAGAATATCCAGCTCCAGCCAGGCGATTACATCTACTTCCCAGGCAGCTCATCCAATCAAGCCTGCATCGTCGGCGCCGTCAGCTCCCAAGGACACGTCGGCGTCACCGAAGGCCTCTCAGCCCTCGGCGCCATCACCATCCGCGGCGGCTTCTCCCCCTCCGCATGGAAGAAAAAAATCCTCATCGTCCGCTCCCAGCCAGACTCAAAACAACCCGAAATCATCACCATCGACGCCGCCGCCATCCTCGCTGGCAAACAAAAAGACGTCCTCCTCAAACCTCGCGACATCATCTACGTCCACGAAAAACCATGGCAGCGCGCCACCGAAGTCCTCGCACTCGCCATGCGCGCCTTCGTCCAGACAGGCGCAGCCACATGGACCGGCAACAACATCGGCCCCATCCTCCCGGACCCCAGCCAGCCAGCCCGATGACGCCAACCCCACCATCGCCCTTCCTTTCCCTCCTCGCCGCAGCCTCCCTCGCCAGCTGCACCCACTCAAACCAACAAGTCAGAAAATTCAACCCTCACTCCACCCCAGACACCACCGCCGCCGACGTCGTCAAAACCTCCCTCAGCCAATCCCCAGACCCCTCCCTCCTCTCCCCAGACCCCTCCCCTTTCCGCCTCGGCCCAGGCGATGTCATCGACATCGAACTCCTCAACTCCGGCGATGGCCCACAGTCCACTTTCGTCGGCCCGGACGGCCGCATCTACTTCCACCTCCTCAACGGCCAGCAAGTCTGGGGCCTCACCATCGCAGAAACCACCCTCCTCCTCCAACACGGCCTCTCACGCTTCATCCAATCACCCCAGGTCAGTATCACCCTCCGCGAAGTCCACAGCCGCCGCATCTGGCTGCTCGGCCGCATCAGCTCCCCAGGCCTCTACGAACTCGCTCATCCCATGACCGTCCTCGAAGCCATCAGCAAAGCCGGCGGCCTCTTCACCTCCAGCGCTTCCGGCACCACCAAAGAACTCGCCGACCTCCAACACAGCTTCCTCATCCGCAAAGGCCAACTCCTCCCCGTCAACTTCAGCAACCTCCTCCACCAAGGCGACGCCTCCCAGAACATCTACCTCCAGCACGAAGACTTCATCTACTTCCCCTCAGCTCTCGGCAGCGAGGTCTACGTCATGGGCGCTGTCTCCCAGCCCAGATCCGTACCCTTCAATGAGGAACTCACCCTCCTCTCCGCCATCGCCGAATGCCGCGGCCTCCTCAAAGGCGCCAAACCTCAGAAGGTCGCCATCGTCAGAGGCTCCCTCCGCGACCCCGAAATCGCCATCGTCGACGCCCAGTCCATCATCACCGGCAAATCCCCAGACGTCCTCCTCAAACCAAAAGACCTCGTCTTCATCCCCCAATCCTCCCCAGCCTCCCTCGCCGCCTACGCTGAACTCGTCGTCTCCACCTTCGCTCGCACCGTCGCAGCCAATGAAGGCGCCCGCGCCGCAGGCTCAGAAATCCCAGTCGGCCTCAACCTCGGCATCACCCCCTGATGCCAAGCCACAGGCCCACTCCACCCATCATGCCCCCTCCAGACCTCCCACAGCAACTGCGGCCACCAGGCATGAAGCCGCTCGTCAGCGCCGCCGTCGCAGGCCTCGCCATCCTCGTCGCCACCCTCATCGTCCTCGCCAAATTCCACGTCCACGACGAAACCGAAGACCTCGAAGACCTCCGCGCCTCCATCCGCCGCTCCGCCATCGCATGCTCCTTCGCCGTCGACCCAGACCTCCACAAATCCTTCACCGCCCGCTCCCAGGAACATTCCGAACCCTACCTCAAAGCCCTCGCAGAACTCGACGCCGCCAAGGCTGCCTGCGAAGGCCCGGAAAAATTCCGCTACGTCTACACAGCCACTCTCCTCAACGGAAAACCCCACTTCATCCTCGACACCGCTGCTGAAGGCGACTCCGACCACGACGGCGTCGACGACAAAGCTCACATCATGCAGCCGTTCCCCGGCGCCCCACCCCAGCTCTTCGAAGCCTTCCAGTCAGGCATCGCCACCGTCACCCCAAAACCATATACCGACCCATGGGGCACCTTCCAAACCGGCTTCGCTCCCATCAGAGATGACTCCGGTACCATCATCGCCGTCATCGGCCTCGACATGGAACTCTCAGCCTTCGAACACCACGTCGACGACATCCACCGCAACTCCCTCACCATCGGCCTCGGAGCCCTCTCCATGGCCGTCCTCGCAAGCCTCCTCGTCTGGACCTATCACCGCAAACTCAACTCCAGCATCGCCGTCCTCCTCAAGGCCACCGAAGACGCCAGAGCCGCTGACCACGCCAAAAGCGACTTCCTCGCCACCATGTCACACGAAATCCGTACCCCCATGAACGGCGTCATCGGCATGACCGAACTCCTCCTCACCACACGCCTCGACCCCACCCAGCGCGACTACGTCGAAACCATCCACGCCTCCGGCGAAAGCCTCCTCTCCATCCTCAACGACATCCTCGACTACTCCAAAATCGAAGCCGGCTCCCTCTCCCTCGAATCCAAACCAGTCGCCCTCGAACCTCTCATCCGCGACGTCATCAGTCTCTTCCTCCCCAAAGCCGCTGAAAAAGGCCTCCACCTCAACAAATCCATCGCCCCGGATACTCCACCAGTCATCCTCTCAGACCCCACCAGACTCCGCCAGGTCCTCATCAACCTCGTCAGCAACGCCGTCAAATTCACCCGCTCAGGCCACGTCTCCCTCTCCCTCTCCCCAGCCTCCTCACCCAACGACTCCCCCGCCATCCGCTTCGCCATCGAAGACTCAGGCATCGGCATCACCGACGACCAACGCCAACGCCTCTTCCAGACGTTCTCCCAGGGCGACTCCTCCACCACTCGCGAATTCGGCGGCACAGGCCTCGGCCTCGCCATCAGCCAGCGCATCGTCAACGCCATGCACGGCTCCATCGGCCTCAACTCCTCCCCAGGCCACGGCAGCACCTTCCACTTCACCCTTCCTATCCATCTTCCTGTCCATACCCCTGTCGGATCCCCATCCCCAGCCCCACCCACCCTAGCCACTCCACCCTCCCAGCCTGACGTCCTCCTCATCTGCAACGACCGCCTCCTCCGCACCCTCGTGCAGCGCCGACTCGAAAAATCAGGCGCTCTCGTCACCACCGCCAGCGCCTCAGCCGCCACGCCAGCCGCCTCCCACTCCCTCGTCATCGCTGACCTCGACACCTCCTCGGATAACCCGGCCACCTTCGCATCCTCCCTCGCCTCCTCCTTCCCGAATTCCAGAATCGCCCTCTTCGACTCAGGCCTCCACCCAGCTCAAATCAATCACCTCAAATCCCTCGGCATCTCCGATATCCTCCCACGCGACCCGAACCTCATCTCCTTCCCAGCCCTCCTCCGCCCCGCCAAACCCTTCCCCGCCCCCCTCGACCCCACCTCGGATTTATGAATCAATTCATGGCACCAATGCTGCCCTCAACTCAACCCTTCACTGGTTGCCACACACCCAGCGAAGCCCACTTCCTCCTCATCTCCAACCACTTCCACCACACCCCGCCATGTACGGACTCGTAAACAAAGCCGTCGAAGACCTCGTCGTCACCAACTTCGGCGAAGATAAATGGGAAGCCATCAAAGCCAAAGCAGGCATCGATATCGATGTCTTCATCAGCAACGAAGGCTACCCAGATGACATCACCTACCGCCTCGTCGGCGCCGCCGTCGAAATCCTCGACCTCCCCGCAGATACCGTCCTCGCCGCCTTCGGCGAACACTGGGTCCTCAAAATCGCCGTCCCTAGCTACGGCGCCCTCATGAAATCCGGCGGCCGCACCTTCAAGGAATTCCTCGTCAACCTCCCCAACTTCCACACCAGAGTCGCCATGATCTACCCGAAGCTCGAACCCCCGCGCTTCGCCTGCTCCAATATCACCGACGACAGCCTCCACCTCCACTACATGACCCACCGCCCAGGCCTCACCGCCTTCGTCTCAGGCATCCTCCAGGGCCTCGCTAAACTCTACGATTCCTCCTGCTCCGCCACCATCATCGCCAGAAAAGACGCCGGCGCCGACCACGATGTCTTCGAAGTCCGCTGGAACAGCGACGCCCCAGCATGAACCCCTCAGCGCACGCCTCCCCTCCGGGCCTCTCCCCGGCTCAACTCGAACAGGCCTTCCCGTTCTACCTCGCGTGGGACCGGAACCTCCACCTCGTCGCCATCGGCCCAAGCCTCCACAAGGTCTGCCCCAACGCCGCCATCGGCCTCCCCCTCCCTGACCTCTTCGAACTCAAACGCCCAGTAGGCGAATTCTCCGACGCCTTCTTCCGCGCCAACCCCTCCCTCCTCGTCCTCCTCTGCGACCTCTCCAGCGGCACCCTCCTCCGCGGCCAGCTCATTCCTCAGGACAACCTCACCGTCCTCCTCGCCTCCCTATGGCTCGCAGACCCCAGAGAAGTCGAAAAACTCGGCCTCACCCAACCAGACTTCGCCATCCATGACCAGACCATGGACCTTCTCCAGATCGTCCAGACTCAGTTGATGGCCAACATCGACCTCCAGAAACTCACCGGAAAACTAACCAAACAGCGCACCAGACTCCGCATCCAGGAAGCCGAAGCACGCAGACTCGCTTTCATCGTCTCACGCACAGACAACGCCGTCATCCTCACAGACGCCGAAGGCCAAATCGAATGGGTCAACGACGGCTTCGTCCGCATCACCGAATGGCCCCTCCAGGATGTCATCGGCAAACGCCCAGGTTCCTTCCTCCAAGGCCCCGACTCAGACCCCGAAACCATCGCCATGATCAGACGCGGACTCAACAGCCGCGAACCCTTCCACGTTGAAATCCTCAACTACTCCCGCTCCGGCCGCAAATACTGGATCTCCATGGAAGTCCAGCCCGTCTTCAACGACGCCGGCACCCTCTCCAACTTCATGGCCATCGGGCCCGATGTCACCGAACGCGTCCGCAACGACCAGCGCCGCACGCTCCAGCTAGCCGCCTCACGCATCCTCGCAGACGCCAGATCCGTCGAAGAAGCCGCCTCCAGACTCGTCCGCCGTCTCTGCCAGGGCCTCGGCTGGGCCGTCAGCGGCTTCTGGACCCTCAAAAACGACGACACCACCCTCCACTGCCTCGATGTCTGGTTCGACCCCGCCAAACCTGTCGCAGAATTCGCCGCCCAAACCCGCCACCGCACCTTCCCCACCGGCCAGAGCCTCGTCGGCCGCGTCTGGAAATCCGGTCAGCGCGAACTCATCCCAGACGTCTCCATCGAACCCACCTTCGCCCGCGCCTCCACAGCCGCCGCCTCAGGCCTCAAAACCGCTCTCATCCTCCCATTAGTCAACGGTGCCGAAGTCCAGGGCATCGTCGAACTCTACAGCGTCAACTCCGAAGAAGTCGACGAAATCCTCCTCCAGACCCTCGACACACTCTGCAACCAGATCGCTCAATTCATCGTCCGTAAACGCGCCGAATCAGAACTCATCCGCGCCAAAGAAGCCGCAGAATTCGCCAACCGCGCCAAAAGCGAATTCCTCGCCACCATGTCCCACGAAATCCGTACCCCCATGAACGGGGTCCTCGGCTTCACCCAACTCCTCCAGCAAAGCGATCTCCCCACCCAACAACTCGACTTCGTCGCCGCCATCCGCAGCAGCGCAGAATCCCTCCTCCTCGTCATCAATGACGTCCTCGACTTCTCCAAAATCGAGTCCGGTCGCATGGACATCGAAACCGCTCCCTTCAGCCTCATCACCTGCATCGAAGACGCTATCGAAACCGTCTCCACCTCCTCCGCTGAAAAAAACCTCGACCTCGCCGCTCGCATCGGCCCGGATGTCCCCGCCTCCGTCCTCGGAGACGCCCTCCGCCTCCGCCAGATCCTCGTCAACCTCCTCGGCAACGCCGTCAAATTCACCCTCCGCGGCGAAGTCAAACTCGAAGTCACTAACACCCCCTCAGACGACAGCTCCCACGCCCTCACCTTCAGCGTCACCGACTCTGGCATCGGCATCCCCGAACCAGAACTCCAAAAACTCTTCCAGCCCTTCCAGCAGGGCGACAGCTCCACCTCCCGCCGCTTCGGCGGCAGCGGCCTCGGCCTAGCCATCTGCCACCGCCTCACAGAACTCATGGGCGGCGCCGTCCAAGTCTCCAGCACCGTCGGCCAAGGCTCCACCTTCTCCTTCACCGTCTCCCTCCCTCCCTCGGATACCCCCGCCCCTCCCGTCAGCCCAATCCCCTTCCCCGGCCTCAGCGACCGCCGCATCCTCATCGTCGACTCCCACTCCCTCTCCCGCCAGATCCTCGGCGAACTCCTCTCCCGCTGGGGCATGAATGTCCGCTCCGCCAGCTCCTTCACCAACGCCATTCCCATCATCGACGACTGGCACCCCAAAGTCCTCCTCGTCGACTCCTCCTGCGCAGGCCAGCACGACTCCGCCATCTCCGCCGCCGTCTCCGCCCACTCCCTCGAACTCTTCTTCATGAGCCAACCCGGCGACGGCATCTCCCTCCGCCAGCGCTTCGGCGACTCCATCACAGGCATCCTCTTCAAACCTCTCAAGGTCTCCCCTGTCTTCAATGCTCTCCTCACTCAGGCCGACCGCCACACCGCCAGAGTCAGCATCGGCGGCCGCGCCAGCTCCCCTCTCGAAATCAAAGGACGCCCCCTCCGCCTCCTCCTCGCAGAAGACAACCCCATCAACCGTAAGCTCGCCCTCGCCGCCCTCGCCCAGATGGGCTGCACCACAGACGTCGCCGTCGATGGCTTCGAAGCACTCGACGCCGCCAGACACACCCGCTACGACGCCATCCTCATGGACGTCCAGATGCCAGGCATGGACGGCCTCGAAGCCACTCGCTCCATCCGCCAATGGGAAAAGGAAACCTCCACCCCTCCCGTCCGCATCGTCGCCCTCACCGCCAACGCCCTCGCCGGCGACCGCGAAATCTGCCTCCGCGCAGGCATGGATGACTACCTCTCCAAACCCATCAGACTCGAAGCCCTCCGCCAGGGCCTCATCCGAATCAGCGAGGATGCCCTCTCCTCTCCTCTCTCCTCCCCACCACCTCCAGACCCCACCCCCGTCTCCCTAGCCACCTTCACCCTCCAGCAGCTCGCCGCAGAAATCTCCCCGGACGACGCCGCTTCCCTCGCCGCAGACTTCCTCAACGACCTCGACTCCATGATCGCAGGCCTCCACCTCGCCATCTCCAGACAACAGGCCGACGACGCCCGCAGACTCGCCCATTCCCTCAAAGGTACCGCCAGCATCTTCGGCCTCAAATCCCTCCAGTCCGCCTCGGAAGACATCGAATCAGCCTGCCGCAACCTCGACCTGACCACCGCCGCCACCTTCGTACCCTCCCTCAGGGACGCTTCCTTCTCCTCCACAGCAGAACTCCGCGCCGCCATCTCCAGCCTCGCCGCCAACCACCTCACAGAACCCATGTCATGAAAATCCTCTACGTCCACGAGCGCTTCGGCGCCCTCGCCGGCGCAGAGGCCAACGTCTCCATCGTCGCCTCCGAACTAGCCAAACGAGGCCTCTCCGTCGCCATCCTCCACGGCCCCGGCACCGGCAAAAACGAAGACGCATGGCGCTCCATCTTCCCCCACCGCTTCCCCATCTCACCCTCCAACCCCGCATCCTCCGTCCGCCACGCCCTCGACTCCTTCCAGCCTGACGCCGTCTTCGTCCACAAAATGCCGGACCTCGACGTCATCTCCGCACTCCTCGACTCCGGCACCCCCCTCGTCCGCATGGTCCACGACCATGACATCTACTGCATGCGCAGCTACAAATACAATTACTTCAACCGCCAGATCTGCACACGCGCCGCTTCCCTCTACTGCGTCTTCGGCTGTCTCGCCTGCGTCGTCAAAAACAACGACCCCGGCTTCCCACTCAAATGGGTCAGCTACTCTGACAAAAAACGCGAGATCGCCCTCAACCACCGCTCAACGGCCACAACGGCTTCCTCGTCCCTTGGATGGACACCCACGCCTTCGCCTCCAGCATCGATCAACTCCTCTCTGACAAATCCCTCGCCCGCTCCATGGGCGAAGCCGGCTTCAACCTCGTCTCCGCTAACTACGACTTCGACCGCTACCTCGCAGGCCTCGAATCCCTCTTCGCCACCGTCTCCACAGAAAAAACTTCCGCAGCCTCTCCATGCTGACCGACGACGAGCTGACAGAACGGCTTGCCCGCCGCATGCTCTCCGCCGCCTCCCCAGCAGGCAGGCTCCGCCTCCGCCTCTACGTCGCGTGGAAACGCATCGCATGGCGCTTCACCATCTCCTTCACCTCCTTCGTCAAACGCGCCATCGACCTCCTCGCTTCCTCCTTCCTCCTCGTCGTCCTCTCCCCCCTCCTCCTCGTCGTCGCCCTCCTCATCCGCCGCGACAGCGGCCCAGTCTTCTTCCGCCAGACCCGCGTCGGCCTCCGCGGCAAAGAATTCCGCATGCTCAAATTCCGCAGCATGTCCATCGACGCTGAAGCCAAACTCAAAGAACTCCTCGCCCTCAACGAAAAAAACGACGGCGTCACCTTCAAAATCAAAAACGACCCCCGCATCACTCCCGTCGGCCGCTTCATCCGCAAAACCTCCATCGACGAACTCCCCCAGTTGATCAATGTCACCAAAGGAGACATGTCCCTCGTCGGCCCCAGACCTCCACTCCCACGCGAGGTCGCCCTCTACTCCCCGGAAGACCGCCGCCGCCTCCTCATCACCCCAGGCATCACCTGCCTCTGGCAGATCGGCGAACGCCAAGGCGGTCTCCTCGAAGTCGGTGACCGCAACTCCATCGGCTTCCCAGAACAGGTCTCCCTCGACGTCCGCTACATCGAAAGCCAGTCCGTCCTCAAAGACCTCCTCATCCTCATCAAAACCATTCCCGCGATCCTCTTCGGCAAAGGCGGCGTCTAACCCCATGAAGCGCGTCCTCCTCATCTGCCCGGACCCGTCCCCCGCTCTCACCGCCGTCACCGGCGGCCTCCCCCTCGCCCTAGCCACTTTCCTCGGCAAACCGCTCATCGAACACGCCCTCGACGGCCTCGCCCGCAACGGTGCCTCCCACGTCCGCATCCTCGCCAGCGACCGCCCCTCCGACATCCGTTCCTACCTCATGAGCGGCACCGCATGGGGCCTCGCCATCGAACTCATCCCCGAACCCTCCGAACTCACCCCCGCAGCCGCCGCAGAAAAACACGCCGCATTCCTCCCGGACTCCACCGTCCCCCTCTCCAGCCTCCCCCAGGCCCCTCTCATCCCTCTCCTCCCGGACCCGGCCGCATGGCACCGCGCCCGCATCGCCCTCCTCCCCATCCTCGCCCCAACCCAGATCGGCACCCACTCGCCAGCAGAAGGCATCTGGCTCGGCCTCAAAGCTCGCGTCGACCCCTCCGCCAGTCTCACCCCTCCCTGCTGGATCGGCCCCAACTCCATCATCCGCGCCCGCGCCTCCATCGGCCCTAACGCCTTCATCGAAAGCGACTCCCTCGTCGACTCGGACGCCTCCGTCTCCGACTCCACCGTCGACTGCCGCACCTATCTCGGCAGCATGATCCGGCTCGCCCATTCCATCGCCTCCGGCGCCAGTCTCCTCAACTGGCAGAACAGCTCCCTCACCAGACTCACCGACGCCTTCCTCCTCTCCCCGCTCGCACCCCCAGCCGAATCCGCATCCTCCCTCCCAGCCCGCACCCTCGCCCTCCTCGCCCTCTTCCTCTCCTCCCCCATCCTCATCCCCGCTGCCATCGCCGCCGCCCTCTCCCGCAATCCGCTCTTCCTCCAGCACGCCGCCGCCCTCCCCTCAGACCCCGGTAACCCCCTCCGCTCCATCTCTTACCTCTCCATGCCCACCCTCGGCCCACGCTTCGCTCGCTGGCCCTCCCTCTGGCGCATCGTCACAGGCCACTTCGCATGGACCGGCAACCCCCCACTCACCCCACCAGAAGCCGCTAACCTCACCGGCGAATTCGAATCCCTCTGGCTCCACACCCCTCCAGGCCTCTTCACAGCCCCCGAAGCAGAAGGCTGCTCCCCTCCATGGGACGACGCCGCACGCGCCCACGCCGCTCTCTTCGCCTCCAGCCCCTCCACCGCATGGCGCTGGAAACTCATCACCAAGGGCCTCCGCAGATTCCTCTCCTGAATCCTCACATCCTTCCACCCCCCATCCTAACCCATGAAAACATCGGCCGCCAACTCCATCCTCACCATCTCCAATCTCCGCGAACTCACCGCCAGCACAGCCGCAGAAGTCAAAAATCAGGCCCGTCTCCGCTTCACCAAGGACCTCTCAGGCATCGACTTCGACTGCCACGACCTCGAATTCCTCGACTCCAGCGGCCTCGGCGCTCTCATCTCCCTCCAGAAACTCGCCCACGAACGCCAGGGCCTCTTCCGCCTCCTCTCCCCCCGCCCGGTCATCATGCAGATCCTCGAACTCACACGCCTCCACCGCATCTTCGAAATCGTCGCCTGATCCCGCCGCCACCTCTCTCATGCATCCCTCTCCAGTCCCGCCAGCCGATCATGGTCCCTGCCGGTCCACCACCGGCTCCGCGTGGCTCTGGAACGGCCCCTGCAACCTCCTCGCCGTCCGCGAGGCCGGCATCGGCCTCCGCTCGTTCCTAGCCGCCCACGGGGTCTCCGACCTTCAGGAACTCGCCGCATGGGAACTCATCGTCAGCGAAGCCGGCAACAACGCCGTCGAATACGCCCGCCCCTCCCCAGCACCCCAGTCATGGGACGTCAGGGCCTTCATCTTCCCTGACAAAATCTCCGTCGCCATCCACGACCACACCAACGGCTTCGATCTGCCGGATTCCCCAAAACTCCCCGACAATTCCGCAGAATCCGGCCGCGGCATCTTCCTCATCCACGCTCTCTCCTCCCACCGCTCCTACCTCCGCCTCCCACACGAAAATATCCTCACCATCGAACGCCCCTTCTCCTCATCCCCTCCACCCACGCCACCTTCCACTCCAGATCCCTCCCACTCCCTCGAGGCCACCCTCGATGGCATGACCGAAGAACTCGCCTCCTGCTACGAAAGCCTCTCCGCCATCTTCCACTTCACCGCAGAATCCCGCCAGTCATCCTCCCTCGCAGAATTCGCCGAACGCCTCCTCCGCCACCTCATCACCGTCACCCGCTCGGACGGCGGCATTCTCCGCGTCGTCTCCGGCTCCGATCTCATCCCGCTCGCCTCCATCGGCTGCCCCGACAACTCCCTCTGCAGTTCCCTCTCCCTCGAAGCCGCCGCCATCGCCTCCCGCCAGGACCAGTGGATCGATGCCGACTCCTTCCACTCCCCCTCCGACACCTCCCTCCTCGCAGGCCTCGTCCACCCCTTCTACTCCGGTGACGAACTCATGGGCGTCATCAGCCTCGGCCGCTACTCCTCCCCTACACCCCTCAACGCCGGAGAAGTCTCCATCGTCCACACCTTCGCCGAATTCTTCAACCAGGAAGCCCTCAGCAGACGCCACGCAGAAGCCGCCATCGCCGCCTCCGTCGCACGCCGCGAATTCGAACTCGCCGCCACCATCCAGAAATCCCTCGAACCCCGCGCCCAGGCCCCAGTCGCAGGCGTCAGCGCCGAAGGCCACTGCGAAAGCGCCCTCACCATCGGCGGCGACTTCTACGACATCATCCCATGGAACAACATGGGCTTCTTCTTCGTCATCGCAGACGTCATGGGCAAAGGCGTCGCCGCCTCCATGATGGCCGCCGTCACCCGCTCGGTCTTCCGCTCCATGCACGAGCTCCAACAGTCCCCCGCACGCGCCATCACCCGCGCCGCCAGCCAACTCTTCGACGACCTCGACCGCCTCGAAATGTTCGTCACCGTCGCCATCGGCTTCGTCGATAACCACAGCCGCCTCATCCGCATCGCCAACGCCGGCCACTGCCCAGTCATCGTCGCAGACGCCGCAGGCAATGTCGTCGAAGTCATGCCCTCACACCCGCCCATCGGCATCCTCCGCTCCCCGGACTTCGACGAAACAGGCATCCCCATCACCAAAGGCACCCGCATCCTCGCCTACACCGACGGCCTCACCGACCCTCGCAACTCCCGCCCTTCCTTCTCCGAACCCGCAGACGTCGCCTCATGGATGGCCGAAACCTGCCGCTCCCAACCCTCCGCCGCAACCATCAGAGAACAACTCCTCAAACGCCTCGCCTCCTCCTCAGCTCCAGACGCCCCAGCCCTCGCCGACGACCAGACGTTCCTCGTCATCGCCTGCGACTGACCTAACACACCCCTCATCCTCTCCAATCCCATGGCCACGCTCGTCATCGCCGAAGACGCCCCTCACATGCTCCGCCTCCTCGAAATGACGCTCCGCAAAGCCGGCCACTCATGGACCGCCTGCACCGACGGCGCCGCCGCCGTCGCCGCCGTCATCGCCACTTCCCCGGATGCCGTCATCCTCGACATCATCATGCCCGTCATGGACGGCCTCGCCGCCCTCAGCTCCCTCAAATCCAACCCCGCCACCGCCTCCATCCCTGTCATCATGCTCACCGCTCGCGGCCACAACCTCACCCGCCAGCAAGCCGAAGAATCCGGGGCCGCCATCTTCCTCACCAAACCTTTCAGCCCCACCGAACTCCTCGCCGCCATCGCCCGCCTCACCTCCCCAACCCCATGAAAGACCGCCTCTCCCTCTTCATCATGGTCGACGCCTGCGGCTGGGAAATCGTCCGCAACCACCCGTTCCTCTCCTCCCTCGCTCCCCACCGCCGCCGCCTCGAAAGCGTCTTCGGCTACAGCTCCACCTGCGTCCCATCCATCCTCTCAGGCCGCTGGCCGGACGAACACCGCAACTGGTGCTACTTCATCTACAACCCGCCCCAGTCCCCCTTCCGCCACCTCCGCTGGCTCCCCTCCGCCATCACCAGCCGCCGCATCTTCCGCCGCTGGCTCACCAAATTCGTCAGGGTCCAACTCAAATTCCGCGGCTACTTCGACCTCTATAACATCCCCTTCAAATACATCCATCTCTTCGACTTCACAGAAAAGAAAAGCCCGCTCAAACCCGGCGGCATGAACCGCGGTCCCAACATCTTCGATCTCCTCGAATCGGAAAAAATCCCCTACTTCGTCACCGACCCAGCCACCCCGGAAGAAGAACACCTCCGCAGGCTCCTCGCTGACATCAACTCGGAACGCATCGACTTCGCCTTCCAGTACTGGGCTGGCCTCGACGGGCTCCTCCACATGGTCGGCAACGATTCCCCCGAAATCCCGAAAAAACTCGACCACTACAACACCTGGATCTCCACCGTCATGGACGCCGCTCGCCAGCACTACCGCGAGGTCCGCCTCCACGTCTTCAGCGACCACGGCATGGCCAACTGCGACCACCACCTCGACCTCCGCTCAAAAATCGACGCCCTCGGCCTGACCATGGGCGTCGACTACGCCGTCGTCTACGACTCCACCATGGCT
>Ga0315899_10002376_pt1 | contig 20863 bp, 12 predicted proteins | sample LakEriMetagenome_2_FD_203518 | JGI IMG/M metagenome (GOLD analysis project Ga0315899, IMG submission 203518) | Freshwater fungal communities from buoy surface, Lake Erie, Ohio, United States - Buoy 4 MA112 | ecosystem: Environmental > Aquatic > Freshwater > Lake | place: USA: Lake Erie, Ohio... | reverse complement strand
CACGATTAGCGAGGTGATCTTGCAATTCAACGAGTGCAGCTTTCTCTTTCACGAGCTTCAAAAAGTCCTTCGCTGCGAGTGGCTCCAACCCTTTGTGCTTGCGCATTTCGCCCACGGCTGCTTTCAGGAAGTTCATGTTGCTCACCCCGGGAATTTCCACGGGATATTGAAACGCAAGGAACAGTCCTTCACGCGCGCGCACTTCGGCGGGCATGTCGAGCAGGTCTTTGCCGTTGAAGGTGACACTGCCTCCTGTTACTTCGTAGTCTTCACGACCGGCAAGGACAGACGCGAGCGTGCTTTTACCTGATCCGTTCGGACCCATGATAGCGTGCACTTCGCCTGGCTTCACGTCGAGCGTGAGTCCGCGGAGGATTTCTTTTTCTTCTATTTGGGCCTTTAGGCCTTCTATTTTTATCAGTGACATATGCTTTTATCTACTGTGTTGTGCTTCTCTCTCTCTGTCTCTCGTGCATCACGCTGTGGTGTGTTAGCGTGTTGCTGTTGGTCGTGGACGCACAGCAGTGCGTCCTTACCTCTCTGTCTTGCGCGGGTCACGCTGTGGTGTGTTAGCGTGTTGCTGTTGGTCGTGGACGCACAGCAGTGCGTCCTTACCTCTCTGTCTCTCGTGCATCACGCTGTGGTGTGCTAGCGTGTTGCCGTTGGGCGTGGACGCGCAGCAGCGCGTCCCTACGTCGCGTCCTTATCCCACGCTTCCCTCCAGCGATATGGCCAGCAGCTTCTGCGCTTCCACCGCAAACTCCATCGGTAGCTTGTTCAGTACCTCTTTCGCGTATCCGTTTACAATCATGCTGATGGCTTGTTCTGTATCCAATCCGCGTTGCAGGCAGTAGAAGATTTGGTCTTCACCAATCTTCGAGGTCGTTGCTTCGTGTTCCACCTTCGCGCTGTTGTTCTTCACTTCGATGTACGGGAACGTGTGCGCTCCGCAACGGTCGCTCATCAATAGTGAATCGCATTGCGAGAAGTTGCGCGCGTTCGCTGCGTTCTTATTGATTTGCACCAATCCGCGGTAACTGTTCTGGCTGTGTCCAGCGCTGATACCTTTTGAGATAATGGTGCTCTTCGTGTTGCGGCCGAGGTGAATCATCTTCGTTCCGGTGTCGGCTTGCTGGTAGTTGTTGGTCACAGCTACTGAGTAAAACTCACCTACGCTGTTGTCGCCTTTCAAAACACACGATGGGTATTTCCAGGTTACCGCGCTTCCGGTTTCAACCTGTGTCCAGCTGATCTTCGAGTTCACGCCTTCACACATGCCGCGCTTAGTTACGAAGTTGAACACGCCGCCTTTGCCTTCTTTGTCGCCGGGATACCAATTCTGCACGGTGCTGTATTTGATCTCGGCGTTGTCCATCGCGATGAGTTCAACCACTGCTGCGTGCAGTTGGTTTTCATCGCGCTGAGGCGCTGTGCATCCTTCGAGGTAGCTCACGTAGCTTTCGCTGTCTGCGATTACCAGTGTGCGTTCGAATTGGCCCGTGCCGCCTTCGTTGATGCGGAAGTAGGTAGAAAGCTCCATCGGGCAACGCACGCCTTTCGGGATGTAGCAAAACGAACCGTCGGTGAAGACGGCCGAGTTGAGCGCTGCGTAAAAATTATCGGTTCGCGGCACAACACTGCCAATGTATTTGCGAACGAGATCCGGATGTTCCTTTATGGCTTCGCTCATCGAGCAGAAGATGATGCCGAGCTCACCAAGTTTCTCCTTGAATGAAGTTGCAACGGAAACAGAGTCCATCACAAAGTCAACGGCTACACCACTCAATCGCTTTTGCTCTTCAAGTGATATACCCAAGCGATCCATCGTCTTGCGCATCTCCGGGTCGAGCTCATCCAATGAGTTGAGCTGCTTCTTTTGCTTCGGTGCTGCGTAGTATGAAATGGCCTGAAAGTCTGGCTTGGTGTAATGCACATGTGCCCATTCAGGCTCCGTCATTTTCTGCCAAATCGCAAACGCTTCCAAGCGCCACTGCAACAGCCACTCGGGCTCTTCTTTTTTCTTTGAAATCAGTCGAATGATGTCTTCATTCAAACCGGCCGGAGCTTTGTCCGATTCAATATTTGTGGTAAAGCCGAACTCATATTCCTTCGACGTTACACTGTCCAACAACTCATCTCCTTCGTAGGCCATAATCTTGGTTGTTGATGTTGTTTAAATGGAAAAACTTTCGCCACAGCCACACGTGCGACTGGCGTTGGGATTCTTGAACACAAATCCTTTTCCGTTCAATCCTCCGGTGTACTCGAGTTCGGTTCCTACGAGATACAAAAAGCTCTTACGATCCACAACGACCTTAACGCCGTTGTCTTCAAATACTTGATCTCCTTCTTTCATCTCGGAGTCAAACGTCAATTGATACATCAGTCCGCTGCATCCGCCGCCTTCTACGCCCACGCGCACGAAAGATCCTTCCGGATGGTTTTCCGATTGAAGCAAGTGTGATACTTGCTGCTTGGCACTTTCTGCTACTTTGATCATCTTTTTTTGTTTTAATAACCGTCTGTAAGCCTTAACAGTTCACTTATTTTCAATCTATTTAGATTATTTCTAAATAAAATTTCAGGGACGCAAAAATACCCCATTGAAGGTATTCACACCAAATTTTTCGTTCAGCGAATGACCTTATTGGAATATTATTCTGGCTAATGATTCAGCCCAAAGCCCATCATCACTTGTAAGCGCTGAAATCTTTTTTCTGGCTGATGGCATAGGTATGCCTTTTCGGAATGGCATGCCGGAGGGGTGTTCATCAAGATTTGTGCTGTCGAACAAGCCCTGTCCGACCTAAACTTTAAAATCTATGTTCATGAGAAAACGCAAAATTTTTCTACCAAGCATTCTGGCAATTAGCTTTCTGCTGGTCTGCATCCTCGCTATTCATGCATGCCGAAAGCGCGAAGAATGGCCATGTGCAGACTCCCCCAAACACGAGATCCGAGTTGTTGAGCAGTCTTCCGGTCGGCCGGTCGAAGGTGCCTCCGTTTACCTGGTCAGTAAACCACAGGGAAGTGTTCCCGAAGCTGCATATAATCTGACGACAGACCAGTTCGGCCGTGCGGAATGGGATTGTTCCTGGGCTATAACCCATGTGTGTTCTGATGCCGGCGAAAAATACTGGGACCAGTGTGGCTCAGGGTATTCTATTCAAGATGATTTCTTGATTGACGGATACTATGAGCTGAAGCCTAAGTCCTGGGTTCGTGTTAATGTCATCGATACCGAGCCTTTCAATAATGATTTGCAGGTTGCTGCATTCAGTGACTTTGATGACTCCTTCGAGGCGGAAGGACTAGTGCCTGGAGGTTATTACGATATACTAGGTGTCGTCGGTGGAGTCAATTCAGTGCTGCGGTTTCGATGTTTTGACAGCGATGGCGAATACATATCGGTCAACATGACCGAGGTTATTGTAACACCGGGTGACACTTCGGAATACACCTACTTCTACTAGCAACAATTTCTTACAAGAATCATCTAAAAAAATCTTTACTATGAGTTTCTATTCAATTTGTGGGCGAAAGCTCACACTGGTAATGCTATGCCTAGTTGCGAATCTACTGAGCGCTCAGCTGCGCAATCCGTTCTCGAACTTGAATGTTCCCGTTTCACCAGGTAGTTTCTTTTTCCCCCAATCGTTCAACACTATCAAGGTTCCTAATCCATATTCAGAAATGGATGTGTTGACAGCCTCGCAGTGTGCTACGCTGTTTATGTCGATGAGCCGCGCAAGTATGGACTCCACTCATGCCTTGACCGATTTCTCGGGCTTTCGCGAGCATAAAGACAGTGTAGCACACGGCATGGGCTGCATTTCTCTTGCATTGATGGATGTTACCTATTATGATTTTCGTTCTGACGCATTGTCGAGCGGCATGATTTATCGAGATAATGGGCAGTTTTACCATGCCCAAGGTTGCGAGGAATCGCCATGCTTAGAGAAGGAAAGCTATGTGCTTTGGGTCGATGCACCACACATAGATGCAAGGATGTATCGTTTCAACTTAGGTGAAGGAAGTTGGATATCGAATTATGCTGATCCTGTTGATTCGATATTCATTGATTTCGATGATGGTATGGGATGGAGGCCCATGCTTGAAGGAGCGAGTTATGAGGTGGATTATTCATGGGAACAGCGTGATCGAATTGTACGCTCTAGAGTATACCGCCATGGATCAAGCGTTAAGCATGCTGCCTGTCTATTGAAATTCTCGCCGGAGTATGAAGTCTGTGAGAATGTTTGGGAGCAGTTGCCGAATTATCCGCCTTGGGACTCAGACACAAACAATCCATGGGACGTTGAAATTGATTACGATGGACAAGAGGTATCTGGCCGGGCCTACACACTCACGAGTGCAGATGGGGAGTTTGATAAACCATTTTTGTTTGTTGAAGGAATAGACTTTGGGTTGGATCGCGATGGTCATCCCATTCATGATTGGATTCGACATGGAACCTTCGGCTGGTGTGAGTTTATGAGCGGGTTTCAAGACCCGGATGCGACCGATGATATTATTTATGGGTATGATGATTTACACCGCATGCCGGAACTCATTCAAGCAATTCGAGAAGAGGGTTATGATATAGTCTTGGTCGACTTTTATGATGGCGCCGGATGGCTCGAACAGAATTCCTATCTCGTGCAGCATGTAATCAATTTATGTAACGAGTTTAAGTCCGGGACTGAGCCGCTTGTGGTTGCCGGCGCAAGTATGGGGGGCGTAATAACCCGCCATGCCCTTCGCTCCATGGAACTTAGAGGAGAGGATCATTGTACTCGCTTATGGATATCAATGGATGCTCCGCATGAGGGCGCTCATATCCCGTTGTCACTGCAACATGCTATGCGATTCAGCGCCGATCACGGTCAAGAGCAAGCGCAGTTATTCCGCGATCGATATCTTCTCCGACCCGCAGCAAGACAAATGCTGGATGCGCAGGTATTCGCTGATTTGAACGACTACACCGATTGGTATAGTCAATTACGCGAGCTTGGCTATCCAGAGAAATGCAGATCGGTTGCTTTATCGAATGGACTTTCATCGGGCGAAGGTTTGAGTTATACCGATGATGAATTGATGGATTGGGAGTGTGATTTTTCCGGAGTAGTGCATTCGAAAATGCTGCTGTTGCCCGAATCGGGTGATGTATACCATGAGAACAGCACACCGGGAAATCCCGTTATGGCACATTTCAGATTGCCCATAGTTGGCTCGGAGTCCGCGGGCGATGAATGGTATTATTGGTTTGGTGGTTTGACGTTTGGGTTAATAGACCTTGTCGATATTGAAGAAGAAATTGTGCATACTCACAGCGAAGCGGTCAATCGTGATTATGCTCCGGGAGGTAAGCGCAGCACAATACAAACATTCGCTCTGGCGATTAATGAGGGACTCGCGCAATCGGAGGAGGATTTGTTTGGAGCCAGTCTGTGTGCAGATCTATCTCCAACACAATTCAATCCGGATCATTGTTTTGTTTCAACTGCAAGTTCCGTCGGAATACTGAACCCAAATCCCTATGTCGATGTGGCCGAGTATGCATGGCAACACCCGGACGAAAATCACTTTGATGACACTTGGTTTGCGCTAGGGCACAATGAGAATCATACTGAGATAACGCAGCATAAGTTGAACATGGTTTTGAATGAAGTGCTTGCAATGGATGCGAGTGATTTGGACACCGCAATTACCGGTGCTTCCTTAAACGCAGGCGTTTTCAATTTTGGAAGACCGGAGTATGGCTATATACGAAGCGTACACATTCATCAGGATGGTCAGGTTCATGTGAATGCCATGATGAACACTCATTTTAATCAGCCGCAAGATTATCTCAGCACTGATTTTCATTTTGAGGTGAAAACACTGCCATGTTCGCCCGAGATTATTTTAATTGATCATGGCGGCCTCATGGTCATTGGTGATGAATACGAAGAGTACCGAACCGGTAAATTGATTATTGGACGAGACTCAAGATTAATTATTGGAGCTGGCGGATCATTGGTTGTTCATGAAGGGAGCAGTTTAGTAGTAGAGGAGGGTGGCTTACTAGAAGTGCTGCCGGGTGGAGAGCTAATCGTCAGCAGTGGAACCCTTGAACTGAAAGCCGGGGCGATATGTAGGTTTCAGGGTGTGGAAGGGGAGAGCGTATATCATGAGTTGGAACTGCAAGGAAATGACGCGCGATTCATACTCAATGGCGGTGAGGTGGAGATTGATGGCTTAACCCATGTTCAGCTGCACAATGAAGAGCAACAGGGAGGTTATGTAGAGGTTGCTTCGGGCATGCAAGGGACTATTTCGTTGGGTAATGCATCCACATTAACGATTGCGGGTAGCTCAACTGAAGAAGTTGTGCTGCGAATTTCAAACGGGGCTCAGTTAAATGTTTATGGCGGTATTAACAGTGCAATCGTGTTGGAGGATGGAATGGTAGACTTAACTCACAATGGCTCATTGCAATGCCATGCGCATGTTATGGCTCGGTCTGTTCACTTCTATGCGAACGATCAGTGGGAGGCGGAAGGAAGCGAGGTGTGGAAGTGGGGCGATACTCCGGTTTTTGAAAGCTGTCGATTCGAACACGTGGATTTGCACACAGTTAATAGTAAGTTGTCGCTCTTTGATTGTCAGTTTTTAGGTCCAAATGCAGATGCGGAGATGCTCGCGGGAGGCTACGCAATAGCTTCTACTTCTTTTCGCAATGCGAATTGCACAAGCTATGATTTGCAAGCCATGTCTGTGTTGACTGACTGCAGTTTCAGGCAAAACTCCTCATTGAAAGATTGGAGTAATCAAGAATTAATTGTGCAGCGCTCGTCCTTCCTTGAAACGGAAATGCCCTCAATCGAAAAAACGACAGGCGTTTTAGCCTTGCGCTGTTGTGACTTCGAGGCGTGTGGTTCTGTAGTTGTCAGTTATGCTTCACTGGACATGAGTACATTGTTAAATGGTGGGACCAACACGTTTAGAGCAGTGCATGATTGTGTAATCTTAAACGAAGCCATCGGTTTGCACCTTGAAGAAGGGTTGAATGATTTTGATGGTTGCGATCATCGAATTTTTGAAGGCTCCATGGATACTACATGTACCATGTCTGATTGCCAATTTGAGATTATCGCAACCCACAATCATTGGGGTTATGACTATGATGGATTATCCACAAATGAAGGCCTCGTTTTTCCGGATCTGGAATCGGTTAGGGTTACAGCATCCGGAACGGTCGTGTGCTCTGGTTACGAGAGCGGAAATGCGTGCAGCATGAAATTGAACGATCAAGAGCCAATCCATCCTGTCACGTGTTTGACGCAAGTCAAACGGGCAAGTTCCAATGGCCGGGCACAGATAGAAAAATGGTCAGAAGTTTTGAGTGGCCTTAGTTCTAGCAAAGAAACCCTTTCTATTCAAATCTACGACTGTGAGGGTCGAGTTGTGGGCAGTGAAGTTTTAACGGCGGGTACTTTTTTTCAATGGGAGAAATACAGTTTATCGGCAGGGTTGTATCTCATTTCGGCGCAAGGTTTAGAAGGAGCATTTACGTTACGGCGAATAGCCGAATAGTGGTAATGGTTGGTTAGGTTGATTGGGCGGAGGCGAGCGGTTAAACGTTTGTCTCCGCTTTTTCAATGTGAGATGACCGTGCCGAAGTACTTTGAAATTTCAGCACGAGCTCTGTCGAGCATTATTTTCTCTTGAAGCAATGAATCATATTTGTCATCATCCCCAACCGCGATTTCCAATTCTTTGTGCAAATCCAGAATCAATCGCTGAATGCGTTTTAGCTTAAGCCTAAACACACAGTCTTTAGCAGCCTTGCGCAAGTGCATGTCTTCTGTTTCCGGATAGATGAGGTGTCGTTGCCAATTTTCACTCAGGCTGTATGGGCTGATAAGAATGGCTGAAGATTCCCCGGAAATATTCTGATCACTGTGTTGCGTGAAATTCGTTGGCTGCGGAAACTGTTCCTTTCCGATCAGGTCTACATACTCTGTGTAGATGTTCGCATAGACAGTTGATTCCAATATGATTTCATCCGACTCCAGATTACTGATGATGTATTCAGCCACTGAAACGGGATGGACTTCTTCGTGCCCGTCTTCATTGAGAATAGTGATGTCGATTGGGCGCTCGCCATAATGCAACAAAATGCGAATAAGATCTTTTTCCTGATGATGAATGGTGAATTCCTCCACCGTGTTGTCCGGAATGCCATCGGCCGGCACTTCATCGAGAATGGGCAAATCGGATGGCGCATCTTGCTTCTTCTCTTTCTTGAAATTCGACAGAATAACCTTATTCAGTTCTTGCAGCAGCACTTGCTCATTCATGTTGAGCAAACGGCTGCATTCCTGCACATAAACGGAACGTGAAATACCATCCGGAATCAACGCGATGCTTTCCACGATGCCGCGTATGAGCGCCGCACGCTTTACAGGGTCGTTGCCCGCGTCTTCGAGTAAGAGCGATGTCTTAAACGAAATGAAATCGCGTGCATTCGAAGAAATGAATGCTTGAATTTCTTCTGAGCTATGCTTGCGCGCAAAACTGTCGGGGTCGTCCCCATCAGGAAAGAGCAACACGCGCACATTCATACCTTCTTTCAGAATCATGTCGATTCCGCGGAAGGATGCTTTTATTCCCGCGCTGTCGCCATCATAGAGTATCGTGATGTTCGGAGTGTAGCGGCGTATGAGGCGTATCTGACCTTCGGTGAGCGATGTGCCACTGCTCGCCACTACGTTTTCGACACCTGCCTGGTGCATGCTCACCACGTCGGTGTAGCCTTCCACCAGGTAGCACATATCGTGCTTTACGATGGCATTTTTCGCTAGGTGCAATCCATAGAGCACATTGCTCTTCACATACAATTCACTCTCGGGCGAATTGAAATATTTGGCAATGTCCTTCTCTGCTTTCAGCGTTCTTCCGCCGAATGCAATCACCTTTCCACTGATGTTGTGGATGGGGAACATCACGCGTCCGCGGAAGAAGTCATAAATCTTTCCGTCGCGCTCACGCGTGAGTCCTGTTTTTACCAGGTATGGAAGCTGATACTGCTGCTCGAGGGCAGCTTGCGTCATGGCATCCCATTTATCAGGACAATAGCCGAGTTGAAATTTGCGAATGATGTCATCGCGAAAACCACGCTCGTGGAAGTAGGAAAGGCCTATCGCTCTGCCTTCCTCGCCATCGTGCAGTTGTTCCTGGAAATAGCGAGCGGCGAATTCGGTGACTACACTGAGTTGTTCCCGTTCACTTTTCTCCTGTTGTTGTTCCTCCGTTTGCTGATCTTCTTCTATGGCTATCTGGTACTTCGCTGCCAGCCAGCGCAAGGCTTCCGGATAGCTGAGCTTCTCATGCTGCATGAGAAAGTCGACCACGTTACCACCTTTTCCGGAAGAAAAATCCTTGTAGATTCCTTTCGCCGGCACCACGAAAAACGAAGGTGTTTTTTCGTTCGCGAAAGGAGAAAGTCCTTTAAATGCCGAACCGCTTCGTTTCAAATGCACGAAATCGCCAATCACTTCTTCAATGATGGCGGCCTGGTAAATTTGATCGATGGTGGAACGACTGATCAAGAGAGCAAAAAATTGGGATGGTAAATTTAATCAACCCGAACAGTTGTTTTACCAATGCACGTAAATCAAAGTCAGAAACCTCGTGGAATAAGCTAAATTCTCAAATAGGCGTCTGCTGCTGATTGATCTAGTTATTCGAAAGTGCCTCCTGAATGGAATTCGTCAACTCCACAAACGCCTCCACGCCCAATTGCTCGGGACGCTTATCCCAAAGTGTGCTTGAGGTATCTACCTTCCCTTGGTTCACGCTTTTCAATGAATTGCGGAGTGTCTTTCTCCTTTGGTTGAAGGCGGTCTTTACAATTTGCTTGAACAATTTTGCGTCGCACCCCAATTGTGATCCGAATTTTCGTCGCATGCGAATAACACCACTCTTCACTTTCGGTGGCGGAATGAATTCGTCTTCATTCACCGTAAACAAATATTCAATATCGTAATAGGCTTGGGCTAAAACGGAGATGATTCCGTAATCCTTATTGCCCGGGCCACTGGCAAAGCGCTGCGCCACCTCTCTCTGAAACATACCGACGAGTTCCGGTACTTGATCCATATGATCGAGCACTTTGAAAACAATTTGCGATGAAATGTTGTAGGGAAAATTACCGACCACTGCCACAGGTTCATTGAACATTTTATCGAGCGGCATGCGCAGAAAATCCTGCTCGTGAATGCGGCCACGCAACTCTCCAAAGTGAATGTTCAAGTAGTCGACACTCTCGCGATCAATCTCTACGACATGTGTTTCGAATTCTTTACGTTGAAGCAAATAAGTAGTTAAGGCTCCCATGCCGGGGCCTATTTCCAGCACCTTTTTATAACCGCCGTGCAGTGTAATTTCCTCGGCAATGCGCTGACAGATTTCAGGGTTCTTGAGAAAATGCTGCCCGAGGGCTTTTTTGGGTTTGACGTTCATGTTGCGGTAAGTGCGCGAAAGATATAGCCTTCGCACGACAAATGCTCGAGGCTTCTTTCCAGTGCAAACAACATGTTGCTTTGTGCTTTCAGACTATCGTGAAAAACGACGATGCTTCCCGGTGTCACATTCTTTACGACATTTTCATAGCATTGTTGTGGCGTGTTTGATATGTCGAAATCAGCACTAAGAACATCCCACATCACAAGTCGAAAGTGATTTTTGAGTGCGTTTACTTGCGCCGGTGTTATTCGCCCGTAGGGTGGACGAAAGAGTGTCGATTGTATGCTTGCCTTACCACGGATTACATTTCGCAGATAGCCCAACTGGCTAGTCTTCCAACCGTCGGGATGATCGTAGGTGTGATTGCCTATCGCATGGCCTTCTGCAGCAACGCGCGCAAATAGTTCAGGATACGCCTCAGCGTTTTTGCCTAAACAAAAGAAGGTGGCTTTTGCACCATATTGCTTGAGCAAGTCGAGCGCGGCTTCCGTAACGCCCTGCGTTGGACCATCGTCGAATGTGAAGTAAACCTCCCGCTTGTCAGCTGAAACATGCCAAAGCAAATCCTTCGCGAAGGGCTTCAGCAGCGAAGGAGTTTTAACGAGGTACATCAGTCGAGCGGATGCGCTAAGACACACGAAGTTTTTCCCGCTACAACCTTTCCGTCCGCATTGAATGCCTCAAACATGATTACATAGATGCCAATGGGGGCTTTCGTGCCATCATCTGAAATGCCATCCCACGATATGCGCGCTTCATTACCCAACAACATGTTTTGCATGAGATAGCGAACAAGACGACCTTCACTGTTGTAGATGTTCAGATTACCAACAAAACCAGCTTTCTCCAGCAGAATCGAGAAGGTTACTACATCGTTATAGCCGTCGTTGTCGGGTGAGAAAATTTCGGGGTCTACGGTTATTTCTGTTGTAATGTCCGCATTCAAAACAGCTTGTGAATTCACAATTCCGGGCGTGGCAAATCCCGCGCTCTCGGCCGCGCTGTGCCAGTTGGTGACATCATCGGAACGACGGTTGTAGTCGACACGCTCGAGAGACACGCCATCCGTCGAGTTAAGTAGCGGAAAGTGAAACTCGCTGTTGTATGCAACCTCGTCGGCCACTTCACCATTGGGTAGTACTAGGTAAACAACATCATCGGAAGAGAAGTCTGACATTCCCTCTACTTTCCAAATGGCATTGCGGTTGGTATTTGCATACAACGCAGGAAGTTCACGACCATCGCGCGCAAGAACTAAAAACGAGCCGGGCATGAGTAACAAGTTACGCTCAGTGATGAAGTCGGGTGTATTCATTTCACCGCTTGTTGCATCGGCAATGGCACAGCTATCGAGCGAAACAGCATGATTCGAACGATTGTATATTTCAATAAAATCACCTCCACCATCAAATGGGTCGTAGAGAATTTCATTGATGAGTAGATCTCCCTCTTCCGGAGTTTTTGGTAAGGCAAATGAACCATTGATGTTCATTGCAGTGTTGCTCCAACAGTCAGCAATACCAAGCAAATCGAATGCGTAAATTGTATTGGCGGTCATGGATCCGTAGGTCAGCACCAGTTCGTTTTGCTCATCACCCATCAGATAGGCTGCTGTTGCATCTACCACATTTCCATCTACTGTCCACTGCATGATATTCAAACCAGGTTGCTGAAGTGGTTCATTGAATACAAGAGTGATGGCGTTCTCCGGCTCAGCCAGCACATATAAAAGTGTAGGTGCAAATCCATCCGCGCTTCTATCGAGCACGCTGTTTCTTCTGCCTGCTGAGCTACCTTGTGTTCGCTCACATGCACGCCAGTTGTCGTAGCTGTTGCAAGGGTCGTCCGGATTCACACGTTCCATCGACCAGCCACCTTCTTCTTTTTCTGCGTTGTTGTAATAGGCTTTTGAATAACGTATTGTTTCCAGCGTGTCGTTATCTAAAATCAGATGAATGGATGTGCCGTCTTCCGTCAGAAGCGGAAAGCCATCCATGAAGGCAACGTTCGGGTATGCAAAGAACTGAACAGGGTCGCTATCACTGTCGGTGATGATCAGAAATGAGTCGGGCTGCAGCAAAACTTGCGAAGCGAAAAATCCATTGTTTACTTTCAAACGTGTGAGGTCGATGAGGTGATTCGTACGATTGAAAATCTCGATGAAATCAACCGAAGGACTGGCTGTTTGCTCGCCATCACTGCCATCAGCCATGATCTCATTGATGATAATGTCGCCGCTGGTTGGCAGTAAACCACGAATGAAATTGAGCGTCGATGCGGCGCATGCATTACCGTAACAGTCGGTTAAACCGATTAGTGATAGCGTATAGGTTAGCTCTGCAACCAGTGGAGTGCTCGTTGAAAGCGTTAATACATCACGGTCGATATTCCACATCGGGTTAATTGCAATTACTCCGTTGCCCAACGCACTGCTCATGTTCAAAACGCTCAATGTGTCCATCGACATGTTGAAAGTGATGGTAATAGTGGAGTCGTTCAATACACCGTATTCGACGATGCCCGGCGAGCCTATGGGTGCAGTATTGAAAACAGAATTTTCTGCACCGGGTGTGCTGCCAATAGAGGCATTGCTTGCGCGCCAATTGTAACGACCGCTGCAGATAGCCATCGGATTAACACGCTCGAGTGACCAACCTCCTTCGGTTTTGCTATCATCGCGATACCACTCAATGGAATACTGCAATTGATCGAGCATGGTTTCCTCATTGTACAGGCTTAGAATCAGTCCACTGTTTGTTAAGCCGGGGAAGCTTTCCATGAAGGCAGTTGGCAATGATTCATCGAAGGCAGTGCTGTTCTCCGAGTCTGCTACAATTAGAAACGAATTGGGTGCAAGTGTGACCTGAGTGGTAAAGAAACCGCTATTCACATGAAGATTGGTCAGGTCAAGTAAGTTGTCCGAATTGTTTCGGATTTCGATGAACTCAACCATGGGTGAACCGAACGATGGATCAGGGTCTGCCATGATTTCATTGATGATTAGATCGCCTGGTTCTGGATTGATGCCCAGCGCAAAATCGATGCTTACAGCAACAATTTCATTACCACTGCAGTCCGAAATGCCATTCATCTGAAGTTGGTAATAGCTGGAAGGTATGAGGGGAAAGGTCATTGTTAGGTTAACACTGTTCAGTTGTGCTGACCATACCCCATTGATGGCGCTGTTAAACGGAAGCACTTCCCACGAGGGGTTACTCCAACCGCTGGTGTCCATCGGTTCAGAGAACGTTACTTGAATTGTTTCTGGATTCACTATAATGACGGATTCTACAAAAGGAGCCGTTGTATCCAGAGTTGTATTGAATTGCGAGTTCACACTGCCTGGAGTACCTCCGTCGATTGCAATACTCTCGCGCCAATTGGCGGCATTGGCGCAGGGCAAATCCGGGTTAACCAGTTCAAGCGACCAACCACCTTCGCGTTTGGTATCGGTTTCAAACCAATCGTCACTGTATACAACAATATCGATTATCTCATTTGTGTTGCTTTTGAGCGTTAGGCTGTCGCCCGTGTTGGTAAGAGCGGTAAACGATGTTATGCCCAGCACCTCACCATAGCTTTCGAAGAGCGACACGTTGTTCATGTCGCAAATGATTACGTGGCCTAGTGGAGCGATTGTGAAATCGGGAAGAATTTTTTCAGTCGTAGAGTTCACGAATTTCCAGCCTTGAAAATTGAAAGCATGTTCTGTATCGCGGTTAAACAACTCAACGAATTCCGCTTCCGGAAGTCCTGCCGATGGGGCAGGATCGGCTAGAATTTCATTGAATACCACATCGCGGTATTGAGCAGATACGGCTTCGAAATAACTGAACTCAACCAGATTAGGAAGTTGCATCGTGTTGCCGGCTAAGTCTGTGATTTGCTGCACACCGAGCGTATAGGTTGTGTTTGCGCTGAACGTTGGGGTAGCCAAATGAACAAGTGCGGGGTTGTTGCCATCCACGGAAGCTGACAGAGCGTTGCCAAGATTGACAATCGTATAGTTAGCGGCATTCGATGCCGTTGAAGTGTTTAACGATTCATTAAAAAGAACATCGATGGTGCTCAGTGAGGTTGCTGTTACAGAAAGAACACTTGGTTCCACATTGTCGATTTCAAGAGGGCCGATGTATATGTCGTCGAAGGCAAAGTTGTCAGCATACGTGGCTGTATACGTATTGATGATGCTGAAATGGGTGGCGGAGCTCATGCTGTTTTCCAGGATGGAAAACTCTTCACTGTAATTTTCTCCTCCAGTGAAATCAGCTGAAAGCGTCCAGCTGTTCATGGCGTCAACGGTTATCTTTAATCGAGCTTCGAAAGCCAATGCGATACTTGTTTGTCCGGAAGCGAGAAGCGTTGTGTTCACACCATCGTCATAAAAAAAGCGGATAACATCTCCACTAAGTGCTTCTCCAAGCAAAAGAAAATAACCTTCAACGCCCGCTGAACCCTCGTCGGCATAACTTACAGCAGGACCATTTGAAGCAAGGTAAATACGCGTATGATTGCTTGCGCTTCCAGCAAGGTTTTGATCAATCCAAATACGCCATTCGCGATTTGTCATCGAAGCAACCTCGCATGAGGTAACCAGCGCAGATTGCCCTTCATTGCCGCTTTGATCATTCAGTTCAAGGACCCCGGAGTTAACCGTAAAATTGGTCGTGCTTCCTGTCCAAACTGGGTTGTTAGTGAAATCACCATCAGCGAAATTATCTTCACACTGCGCCCATGCGGTGTTGAATACTACACTGAAAAATAAGGCGGCAAATACAATTGCTTTCATGCCTCAAACATAGCATAAGGCGCGATTTAACCTTAGTTTCGAAGCCAAATTGTTTTCACATGAAAGTTGCTGTTGTTGGAGCCACCGGATTGGTTGGCACAAAGATGCTCGAGGTATTAAACGAGCAGAATTTTCCTGTCACCGAACTCATTCCGGTTGCTTCCGAAAAATCGGTGGGCAAAACAATTGAATGGAGGGGTCGAAGCTGGAAGATCGTTTCAATGACCGATGCCATTGCGGCACGTCCAACCATAGCGCTTTTCAGTGCCGGTGGCAGCGCAAGTCTGGAGTGGGCACCCAAGTTTGCGGAAGCAGGAACAATCGTCATCGATAATTCGTCTGCATGGCGAATGGACCCTGACAAAAAATTAATCGTTCCCGAAATCAACGGAGATTCACTAACTGTCGATGATAAAATCATTGCCAACCCCAATTGCTCAACAATCCAAATGGTGATGGTGCTTCAACCGTTACACCGGTTGTACAATGTGAAGCGGGTAGTGGTGAGCACGTATCAAAGTGTTACAGGCACCGGCAAGAAGGCTGTCGACCAACTCATGAATGAACGTTCGGGTATAGAAGGAGAAATGGCGTATAGGTACACCATTGACTTAAATCTCATTCCGCAGATTGATGTGTTCATGGAAAACGGATACACGAAGGAGGAAATGAAGATGGTGAACGAAACGAAGAAAATCATGGGTGACGATTCCATCCGCGTCACGGCAACCTGCGTGCGAGTTCCGGTTATGGGAGGACACAGTGAGTCAGTTAACATTGAATTTGAAAAGACACCTGATATGAATGAAGTCCGTCGCGCACTAAGCGAGTTTCCCGGATTAACACTCATGGATGAGCCATCGAATTTCGAATACCCTATGCCACTCATTCATGCGCATAACTCAGATCAGGTGTTTGTAGGCCGCTTGCGTTTGGATGAATCGAATCTCAATTCTCTCAATTGCTGGATTGTGAGCGATAACCTGCGCAAAGGGGCTGCGACCAACGCCGTGCAGATAGCAAACTATCTTTTGAGAAGCGGTTTAACAAAAGCGTAACCCAAGATTTCTCCTTGTCATGTTGTTTTAAAGGAGGTAGCATTCAGATTGAAGCTCACTACTCTTCAATAGGTTAGCACTGCTTTATTGCTCAGCAATGCAAGAATGCGCTAAATGCTTAACGAGAATTAAACCAAACACACGGTGGTGTTGTTATAAATTTGGAACCCTCGCTACCTGGAAATAGCGACAAACCTGTAGGAAAATTATGAGTAGTGGAAAATGGATGGCCCTCATGTTGCTGGGTATGGTGGCCGCCGCAACTATAACTTGGCTTGCTATGAAGCCCGCCATGGATGCAAAAAGCGCAGAGTCGTTGATCAAGTCCAATAATGAGTTGGCGATGACACATACGGACTTGCCATGTGATGATGTATCGATCGTTCGTGATAACTCACCATCGTTAACGAAGCCTTTTTTATTTGCAGATGTGAGTTGCGAGAGTGATGCGTTGCAGGCACTCAAGCAAGATTTAACTGCGTTTATCGATGTTCAGAAGGCTGCCGGAAAAATTGCACGAGCTTCCGTTTATTACAAGGAGTTAAATTCTCTTCACTGGACATCGGCCTATGGTGAGGAGCTGTATTATCCGGGTAGTATGATGAAGGTTCCTTTGATGATGACTATTCTGAAGCAGGCGCAGCGCGACAAGTCTTTGCTGGAGCGTAAAATTCAGTTTCAATCACCAACGAAATTCACCGTATTTGTTCCTGTCCAAAACCCCATGCAAGTGGGCGATTTTTATTCGGTTCAGGAGCTCTTGGAACGGATGATTTTGCAAAGTGATAATGATGCTACAAGCCTGCTCTTCACGGTGCACAACAAAGACTTGTATGATGATCTCTTTATGAAATTATCGATACCGCTTCAGAATTCAGAGGATGTGTATTACCGAATTGCTCCGTCCGACATGGCCAAATTTTTCCGTGTACTGTATAACGCCTCATTTCTGAGTTCGCTCTACTCGGAATACGCGTTGGATTTACTAACGAAGTCAAGCTTCAAGCAAGGTGTTCTGCAGGGAATTACTTCCGGTACCAGAGTCGCGCACAAGTTCGGTGAGCGATTTACAACCGGCGACTTGGTTCAATTGCATGAAACCGCAATTGTTTACAGAGGTTCGGCTGCCTATGCTATCACCATCATGACGGAAGGCAAGAAAATGGAAGATCTTTCGGTGGTTATTGGCGCGCTGAGCAAAATTTGTTTCGAGCAGAAAAAGGCGCAAGCACCCTTATCAAGTTCTCACAAAGCACTGCAGACGTAACAGTCTATTTCACGGTTGAACCTGTAATTGCTTCGCGTTCTGTGCTTAGAATGGAAAGTTGACCATGCGGGTTTTCTGCCATCAAAATCATACCGGCGCTTTCTACTCCTTTAATTGTTCGAGGTGCCAGATTTGCCAGGAAAAGAACGTGTTTCCCTACAACATCCTCCGGAGTATAATGCTCTGCAATTCCTGAAACGACGGTGCGTTTGTCCACTCCCGTATCTATGGTTAATTTCAAGAGTTTCTTGGTCTTGGGAACCGCTTCTGCAGCGAGTACTTTCACCACTCTGAGATCTAATTTTTGAAACGTTTCGAAATCAATGGTGTCTTTGATTGGTTCCACGGTAGCCGTGTTCTCCGCCTGACGTTGAGCCAATTTTTCCACTTGAGCAGCTACTGTATCGTCCGTTATTTTTTCGAATAAAATCGGTAATTGACCAATCGTGTGTCCGGTTGCGATTTGTTCGTTCACAGTTACTTCATCCCAAGAGCGAGGCCCAATCTGCAAGGCTTGTACGATTTTACCTGAGGTAAATGGAAGAAACGGGCTTAATGCTGCAGCGGCATCGGCTACCATGTTGAGGCATGCATGAAGTATGCGGGCCGTTGCTGCAGCGTCTGTCTTGATAAGCTTCCACGGCTCGGTTTCGGTAAGCAGCTTGTTACCTGCGCGCGCAATGTTCATCGCCTCAGCAAGTGCTTCTCGGAACTTGAATTGTTCGATTGCCTTACCCACGGCTTCATATGCACGGCGAGCTTCTGTTGCTGCTGCCAATTCGGCCTCGGAAGCAGTTCCCTCCAATGCTGGCATAACACCCTCATAATATTTGTGCATCAGTACAAACACACGATTTACGTAGTTGCCAAGAATATCGGCGAGCTCATTGTTGACACGGTCACGGAAGTCGGTCCAGGTAAACTCGCTGTCTTTCTGTTCCGGCATAATCGAACAAAGCACGTAACGCATCTCATCCTGACGCCCTTTGAAGTCTTCCAGGTATTCATGCAGCCAAACCGCCCAGTTGCGAGAAGTCGAAATTTTATCGCCTTCCAGATTCATGAATTCGTTGGCGGGTACGTTATGCGGAAGAATGAAATCGCCGTGTTCTTTTAAGATGATCGGGAAAATGATGCAGTGAAATACGATATTGTCTTTGCCGATGAAATGGATCAGACGCGAGTCGTCGCTCTTCCAGTAATCTTCCCAGTTTTTGCCGTTTTTGTCGGCCCATACTTTTGTGTTGGTGATGTATCCGATAGGTGCATCGAGCCAAACGTAAAGCACTTTACCATCAGCGCCGGCCACAGGCACGGGAACACCCCACTCGAGATCGCGCGTCATGGCTCGGCTTTGCAAACCGCCGTCCACCCAACTCATGCATTGACCAACCACGTGTGCCTTCCACTCTTTCGGGTCGTGGTGATGCTTTCCTTGGTATTCGCCTTTGCCGATGTAATCGCGAATCCACGACTCGTGATGTGCCATAGGCAAATACCAGTGAGATGTTTCTTTTAGAACAGGCTTGCTTCCACTCAAGGTCGACTTAGGGTCAATCAACTCAAGCGGGCTCAGTGAGCGACCGCACTTCTCGCATTGGTCTCCATAGGCTTTATCACTGGAGCAATTGGGGCATGTGCCGGTTATGTAACGGTCCGCTAAAAACTGTTTCGCTTCTTCATCATAATACTGCTGTGAAGTTTCCACTTCAAAGCTTCCCTTGGCCTCGAGTTTTTTGAATACGGCCTGCGACATTTCACGATGTTCGTCAGAGGAAGTGCGATGATACTCGTCGAACGAAATTCCGAAGTCCGCAAAGGCCGTCTTCATCAATTCGTGATAGTAATCGACGATTTCGCGTGGTGTCTTACCTTCTTTTTTCGCACGCAGTGTAATAGCAGCTCCATGCTCGTCGCTTCCGCAGATAAAGGCTACATCCTTGCCTTTCAAGCGAAGATATCGCACGTAAATGTCGGCATTCAGATAGGCGCCGCCAATATGTCCAATGTGCAAAGGTCCATTGGCATAGGGCAGGGCAGAAGTTACGAGGTATCGTTTTGGTTCGCTCATTACAATGTGTTGAGAGGGACGTGTAAAACTACGTCCCGGGTTGTGCTGCGCGTCTCGTTGGAGGGTGCAGATTTGGTGCGCAAGATAGTTTCGAGATGGTATTCAAAATTCCTCCTTTTCTAAAATCAGGTGATTGCATCGGCATCGCTGCGACTGCTCGCTGGGTAAGTGCCGAACAATTACAGTTTGCTTTGGACCTCTTCTCAACGTGGGGGCTGCGTGTGAAAGTGGCTTCGAATGTGCTGACTCCAAATTTCCAATTGGCTGGCAGCGCTCAAGAAAGAGCTTCCGGCTTACAAGAGCTTCTCGACGATGATGAAGTCCAGGCAGTCATTATCGCCCGCGGCGGATACGGCACGGTGCATACCATAGACATGCTCGACTTTTCTCGCTTCGAAAAGAACCCGAAATGGATCGCGGGATACAGCGATATTACCGTTTTGCATGCACATCTGAATTCTCTTGGCGTTGCTACGATTCATTCAACGATGCCAATTTCATTTCCCGATGCAACTGAGCTGGCTTTGGAGAATTTACGCAGGGCACTTTTTGGAGAGCTGACTGAATTTGCTTCTGTCGAAGAATCTGATGTGGCCGAGGTAAGCGGATGTGTAATGGGGGGCAATTTGTCGGTATTGTATAGTCTGCTCGGAAGCCATTCTTGGCGTAAAACAACGGATGTGATATTATTCATTGAAGATGTTGACGAAATGCTCTATCACCTCGATCGTATGCTATGGGGGTTGTATCGCGCGGGATTTTTATCGAATGTAAAGGCCATTGTTTGCGGAGGATTTACCCAAATGAAAGACAATACCAAGGCCTTTGGGTTTCCGTCAGATAACCCTTGGGGAGCCGACGAGAGAGCCATTATCCGAAGTATAGCGGATAGACTTCAGGTGCCCGTGGCATTCGGGTTTCCGGCCGGACATCTCAGCGACAATCGTGCGTTTTATTTAGGGCGGATGGCGACCTTACAAATGTCAGGTGACCGTCCGTTATTGAGCTATCAACAACCCTGATCAATAAGTTTCCAAGGTTTATGCTTGTGTGAACCTGTTTTATGTCGATTTTCGCCCTTGGCAACAACAGGAATTGTCTGCTTGTAAATGAGACAGTAAGTGGCCTTTCACACCCTCGAAATAGAAGACGAATACGATTTTGAG
>Ga0315899_10002375_pt1 | contig 20864 bp, 16 predicted proteins | sample LakEriMetagenome_2_FD_203518 | JGI IMG/M metagenome (GOLD analysis project Ga0315899, IMG submission 203518) | Freshwater fungal communities from buoy surface, Lake Erie, Ohio, United States - Buoy 4 MA112 | ecosystem: Environmental > Aquatic > Freshwater > Lake | place: USA: Lake Erie, Ohio... | reverse complement strand
CTGGTTGATCCTCAGAATGACACAAAGCCGAATGCGATCATGCTGAACGGTCCATTCGGGGTAAAGGCACCCAAGATGCCTAAGCAAGTCGAGTTGCCGTGCCGCACCTCAGCCGTTGCCATTCATATGCTAAGTGGTGTCGCTGGATGGGGATATCCTGCCGCGGAAAAAGGCACTAAGTCGATGATAGTTCGATTGACCTATGCGAACGGCCAGACCGAAGACCACGAGTTGTTGAATGGCGAGCACTTTGCTGACTACATCAATCGAGTCGATGTTCCGAAGAGTGAGTTCGCATTCAATTTGTCGGGGCGACAGTTGCGTTATCTATCGATTGCACCGAAGTCGAAAGAGCCACTGGAAAAGCTAGAACTAATCAAGGGTGATGACGTAACAGCACCTATCGTGATGGCGATTACAATTCAAACGACCGAGTGAGATCGTAGGGAATGTGACAAAATCGTAGTGACAAATTAGCAAAAGAAAAAGGAGGGATCAAAGCCCTCCTTTTTTGTTTGTACTCTGTGGAAATCGTGTGCTTGCCGTAGATGTTAATTCGAGGGCGATTTGATCGTTAGCGAGGTTTATTGGGAAGCTGCTTGGACGCTCTAATCGCACCACTTCGGATTCTCCCGTGAATCCATTCCACGACGTGGGTTAAAACTCGATCTTTCTCTACTTCAAAGTGCAAGTCGTGCAGCAAATTCAGCCAAAGCTCGATCTCGCAAATTGTACCCGCACGCTCAGCAAACTCGCGACTAGCCTCTGCAGACGTGATGCGGTCGGCTGTGCCGTGAATGATTAAAGTCGGTGTTGCTAACTGACTGGCTCTAAGCAAAGTGTTCTTGCCCGCTTCTAACATACTAATCCCAAGAGCCGCCGATACGTGCCGCAAGATCAAGGGGTCATTCAGATAACGCGTCACCTCGGCGGGATCGCTCGTAAGATTGTGGGGATTGAGCCCGGTTCCCAAGGTCAGTTTAGGCCAGAGTTTTCCGAGTGTTCGGCCGATAAACAACTTCCATGCCGGTGGTTTGAATGCTGGTCGCAATAGTGGACTCCCCGCAACAATTGCGTCGACTGGTTCGTCCACAGAAACACCATGATGCAAGACAACGCCACCACCTAAGCTTTGACCGAACAATATCACTGGTACCGTGTATTGGGAGCGAGCCAAACGAATCACCTTGATCAAGTCCTTGGTCAAAACGTCGAACGAGGGCATCGCACCTCCCGTCTTTCCGTGACCTAAAGCGTCGAACCCAATAACGCTGAACTTCGCGCGGCAGAAGAACTGAGCGACCGGTTCGAATCGACCAGAGTGATCCCCCAAACCATGCACCAAAACGATGACCGCTTCCGGCCCTTCCACAGCCCATGATCTTGTAAAGAGCTTGCTACCAGATGTTGAGTCAAGCCAGCTTTCATGGGAGATAACACTGTGCTTGACGTCCATTTCTATGGGCCCACCGTATGCTTAAGCAATCTTCTAACGCGATATTTTGGGGATTGATGACGTATTCGCATCCGCATTAGTGCTGGTTGCCTTGTCCTTTTCAGACTTAGCTATCTCCTGCTCCACGGTTTTGCTATCGAGTTTCTTTGGCCAGTTGATCAATTCAAACGCATTCACAATTTGACTGTCCTCAGCACCGAATACCTCAGCATCGTCTGCGTTCAACATAAACGCAAGAACGGCGCGTCGCCCATCATCGTTCGAAATGTGATAATGAATCCACAGGACGTCGACATCTTTAATTCGACCATGCGACTCTACCCGTATCGCACGCATTTTGGAGCTTGTAATCTTTTCAGAAGACTCTCGAATTTGTGCCGAAGCTCCTGCTAAGGACGTTTTGACGTCTGCTACGAATCCTTCCATACTTAGTTGTCGACCTGGATCAAAGTCCACCATGTTCGTAACGATGCACTGTGCGATTCTTGCATTGTCCACAATGAACCGATAAACCGCTTCTTCACCATTATCGCGAAACGTCACCCATTTGCTATCGGCGATGAATCGAAAGTGCCCGAGATCGGAGTGAAATTGTCGTATGCTCGCAGCCTCGATCGATGGGATCCGGTTCGTAATTGTCTCCAAGCTCTCGCCACTGGTAAGCGCATCAATTTGCTTTTTGCGTATTTGAACCTGAGCTAGGACTTTATAGCCAGGCGCTCGTTCACTAATCTCTCGCTCTTCTTCCACATTCGCAGCGAACCAAGTAATCTCGCCAGCTTTTCGATCTAGCTGCGCTTTGGCGTCTACATCAATCGTTGTTCGAATTCCGGCGACAACTCCTTTAACCTGTCCCTTAATCTCAATCTGGGCGACATCGCTGTCAGCCTCGACGAGACAAGCGACCAATTCACCCTCGCGGATAGAATCGAGGCTAAGCAATCGAGAAGCGAGAGCTTCGGCTAGAGTCCACTTTTCAGTAATCTTTACTTGTTTCCTGGTGACGATCTCATCAAGAAACGTACTATTAATTGGCAGCTCAATGAGATTGACTTCCGCTGCAAATATCGGTGCGTTAAGCCCCGAGGAAAGCATTCGCTTCGAAGTTCGCGAGAATCGTATGATTTCGTTGCATTCTTCACGAAGCTTCGTCTTCGTCAAATGACGATCGACTTGAATATCCGAGTTGGCCTCGATCACGTTGATTAGGCTCGTGCAATCAATGAGGCCATCATCGTATTGCGAATTCTCTTCATAGTCTAAATTTACCGTGGACTGAAACGGGGCCTTGCGAGCGATAGCGGTTCGCCCGGTTGTATCGGTCGCCTCGGTCACTTGACTTTTCAGGTGTACTTCGCCGTTGAGCTTAACAATGGCTTTCGCTCGAAAGGTCTTGGTTTTATAACCATCTGTTTGGCTAGCAATCGCTGGCCGCGCGTTGAGGATTAGGCCAGCGCTGATGAGCGCAGCCAAGACCTGGCGTCGAGTTGGTTGAAATGCGTTATCCATTTTAAACATCACGATCATACCCTGCGAGTAAACGAAGTCATACATTTAAGAATCGGTTTATATGATGCGGAGACGTGACTAGAACCGCTACAAACCAAAAAGCTTGGGCAAATTCGCATTTCAGTAATGCAAGCATTTACAATGCAGTTCGTAATTGTGCTTGAATGCAGAGACTTCCCAGGAACGGTTCGGGGCGATTTGCAACGAGTTGACGAGACGCGAGATTTTGACAGCGACCAAGAGATTCATTACACAGGCAACATCATGAGAATTAAACCCGCCTACCATCACGATATCGAAACTCCGTCCGGACTGATGCGGACGCATTGCTTTTCACCACAAACAGAGCGCGCTATCCCGGCGGTGATTTTATACAGTGAGATCTATCAGATGACGGGCCCGATCGCCCGAACGGCAGCTATGATAGCAGGACAGGGTTACTTAGTCTTGGTTCCGGAGGTGTACCATGAGTTCGCAGAACCGGGAGAGGCATTCGCGTATGACAAGGCAGGAACAGACCGAGGGAATCTACTTAAGGTCACAAAATCGATCGAGGCTTTTGACTCGGACACAAGAAGTTTGCTCGATTTTTTGATTGCTCTTAAGGAATGCAATCAGAGAATCGCCACGATGGGCATTTGCCTCGGAGGCCATCTAGCCTTTCGCGCGGCCATGAACGCGGAGATAAATGCAGGTATTTGTCTCTATGCGACGGATATACACAAACGAAGCCTCGGGGCGGGGATGAACGACAATACTCTCGATTTAATCCCAAGCTTACGGGCAGATATGTTGATGATTTGGGGCCGGCAGGACCCACACATTTCTACTGAAGGTAGGCGATTGATTTATGATGCAATGACCGCGGCCAATGTGAGGTTCGCCTGGCATGAGTTTAATGGAGAGCATGCCTTTATGCGAGATGAGGGGCATCGTTACGATTCTGCCGTGGCGCACATCGTCTATACGCTTACTTATCAACACCTCCGCGAAACCCTACTCTGGCATTAAACAGGGTACGTAGGATGTGCTATCGAATCTGTTCCGCTGCCAGCATAGATGCTTCGGCCTCCGTCGACCGGTAAAGAAACGCCTGTGATAAAACTCTGTTGTGATAAAAAGAAAGCCGCTTCTGCAACATCCTCAGGCGTTCCTAACCGTTTGAGTAAACAGTCTTGGGCAATCTTTCTCGCCTGCTCATGACCGATCGATTGGTCTAACATAACCGGGCCAGGTAGCACGGCGTTTACGCGAACATTGGGGTTTCGAATCGCAAGTTCCACAGCAAGAGATTTCGTCATGGTCTCAATTGCTCCTTTGCCCGCAAAGTAAGCTGCGAAATTTACATAAGGTCGCGCAACCGCCCAATCCCCTATCAGCACGATAGCGCCTCCAGAAGATTGCCTTGCCATGGCTAAGCCCGCGTGCTGGCTGCAAAGGAAGGTTCCTAGCGAATTCACTTCGAACTGCTTTTGCACATCATCGCGAGTAATTTCGTCAAATGGCTTCCAATCCCAGATCGCTGCCGAATTAACAAGCACATCGATACGCCCAAACCGATCAACAATCTGAGCCACAGAACTTTCCGCGAATTGGGGATCGGCTAAATCACCCTGAACGATCATATTCTCGACGCCAGACTCCAGAAGCTCATTCGAGAATTCCGTCGCCGTGTCAATGGAACGATGTGCGTGAACCACAATTCGATATCCGGTCGATGCGAATCGCCTAGCGATCTGCCGTCCAACTCTCGCAGCACCACTGCCTGTTACCCAAGCAACCGGCTGATTGTTACAATTAGTTTCTTCGCTCTGTTGACTTTCTTGCATTCTCTGATCCAGATCTGTAATCCAGGCTCTATCTGTCGTAACCGCACTTTAGCTAAAGGCTCTGTAAAAATGTCAAATCCGTCCATCCAGTCGCTCATTCACTCTGGAACCAAGTTATATCTTGATTCCATCGATCCGAATCTTGTAAAACAGAACATTGAATGGGGAGCTGTGGGTGCAACCAGTAACCCTATCATCGTTTCAGCATTGATTCGCTCTGGCAGATTTGATGATTCGATCGCCTCCTTTATAGCAAAGGGGCAAGATGACGAAACCATTTGCTGGAATGTTACGGATGCTTTGGTGCGAGAGGCTCAGGAAAAGTTTCTGCCCATTTGGGAACGTACTGAAGGTAATGCGGGCTGGGTAAGTTTTGAATTAGATCCATTAGTAGAAGATTCGACGTCGGGTTTAACCCATCAGCAGCAAGTTGCTCGCTACATCGAACTGGGACAATTCTGGTCCAAGGGTCATCAGAATCGAATGATCAAGGTACCAGCAACTCCGGCCGGCCTCGATGCTGTAGAAGCATTGGCATCTCACGGCGTTTCCCTAAACGTCACCCTCATCTTTACTAAACGACAATATGAACTTGCTCGAGACGCCGTATGGAGAGGAGCGCAGAAACGAGCTTCTCTTCGTGGCTTCAAAAGCGTGTACAGCATTTTCGTTTCTAGAATCGACCAGTACACAGCAGAAAAACATCCTGGATTATCAAAGGGAGCCCAAGGTGAATACGGAATACTGAATGCAAAAAGATTATGGCAAAACAATCGTAGTTTCTGGTCTTCGAATCCCACCCCGCTCGAACAAGAAATCATTTTTGCGAGCACCGGAACGAAAAACCCTGCAGACGCGCCCTGGAAGTATGTGGCTTCGTTAGCTGGCTCCGACATTCAAACTAATCCACCAGAAACCAATCTAGCTGTGGCATCTTCGGGGCAGCAATTTGTTTCTAGGATTGAAGAAATGCTAGCAATTGATCTTCAAGCAGAGCTAGACTTTGCTATTGATATCAACGACCTGGAAGGAGTCCTGATGGAGCAAGGAATCGCCAAATTCGTTGCTCCACAAAAACAGTTGCTAGAAACGATCCGTCAGAAGCGACAGTCGGTTACCTAACGATCATTGTTGCGCGGTCCCCGCCCACGATTTCGATCGCGGCCATGGTTGCTGCGTTGATGATTATCCATGTTGGATTGCAAAATGCCATCCAAAGCCTCAATCCATGAAGGCACCTTGATGAATTTCTTTTCGCTTTCATCTGCTTCCATGCGATCTGCATCTTCAGCGCTATTTGTAACTCGGCCAGAAGATCGCCTGCCGCGGCGCTGATTTCGCCCTCGACGAGAGCCGTCTGCGCTACGCTCAGTGGATTCCTCATCTATGGAATCGGTAGTTTCGTGTTCAGGTGAGACGAAATTGACATCGTCGTCAACCGATTCTCGAAGGCCTGCCCCAAAGCCGACTTCATCAACAGGAGCTGCTCGTCGTGCCGCTGGGCGTCGTCGCTCAGGTTCACTCCGAGAATCGTCATTTCGACTTCGACGATCACGATTTCGACGACCACTTTCCCGTTCCGGTGCGTCCGAGACAGATGCTTCTCGGTCTGACGAGTCTCGAGCGACAACTTCTCGCTCGACTCGATCCGTTCGTTCTGGACGATCCGTTCGTTCTGGACGATCCCGATTCGAGCGATTGCGAACAGAGGTGTCATGTCCCGCTCGATCACGGCTGGATCTATCCTGGCCGGATCTATCTTGGCCACCTCGCCTTCGGTGTTCGTTACCGCGAGCATCTTCGGTTCGTGCTACAGGCTCTTCGGTGCTGTCTTCATCATCGATAGCAATGGAGCGAGTGTTGTCTGCTGACCTGGACCGCCGGTTCGATGGGTGCTCTTTTCTTTCCGAGTCTTTTCTTTCGGTGGCACTGCGAACCGATGGTGCTTCCGCCTCGCCTTCGTCCAAAGCATCGGATCTCCCTCTTCTCGGCGCTCGCCTCTGTGAGCGGCGTTCCACAGGTCCGTCTATGTCATCAGACTCTAAAGGACTAGGTGCAATGGAAGCATTCAGTGATGGAGTGATCTTTTGGCGAGTCGTTTCGCCAGTATCAACGGATGAATCGCGAGGTTCACGTCGAGGTTTGGTATTTTCCCCCCGGGGGGTGCGTTCGCGTTTACGGGCTCCAAACGACACAACCGGCTCGTCGCCGCTCGATGCAAAGACCTCCGTTGGGATCGTTTCTTCGACCGCTCTTGTGTCGGATTCGGTCGGTTCGACCGACTTACTTACATCGTCAGCCCAGAAGCTCGACTTGTTACTTTTCTTGTTGCCTCGGGAGCCTGCTGCTTGTTTGCCTTCTGACCGTTGCTCTCGGGCGGTAGGAGGTTGTTTAACAACTGGCTCTGAATCGCCATGCGCCTCGTCCGATTTAGATTCCTGGCTCGAGGATGACTGAATTCCAAAAAAGGAGGTGACCGCATCCCAACCCGATCGAAGCTTGGACGGCTCCTTCGCGGGGGTTTTGTTGGTTTCTGCTGGTGCTGTTGACTCGCGCAGCGTTGTTGACTCATGCGGTGGGGCGATTTCCTTTGATTTGGCGCCACTACCGTCCGTCGATTTTTTTGTCTGCGGCGAGAGAGAGGGAGTGCCGAGGAGATTTGCCAAACTGTTCCAATGATCCGACATATATGCAGTTCGTTTGTGCCTGAGCCGTACAGGGCCAGTAAAAGTAGAAATAATAATAGGGCGGCAACCCGCCTGTCAAAGTCCGACTACCAGAGTCGAGTGGTCAGATAGAGTGCTTCCCTACAAACTTCCCCTGATTCTAGCAAGAGGTTTTAGGTTTGAGGATAACCCGTTTCCGGAGTCAGGTCGAATTCCTCCGGATTTCAGAACCTTCTTTTAGAATTGAGGGCAAGAAAGTTGACAGCGGGGGGGACAAGGCCGTAATCTGGATAAGAGTGTAAAAAAACCTAAGTTGATTGGGTCTTCTCTTCTTTTTAGTGGTGATGCCATGATTTGGAAATCCGTAGCCAGACGTTTGTTTGTTAGTTTGGTCATTGCAACGGGGACTATTGCCGCATCAAACTGGTCATCCACAGCTTGGGGACAAACCTACGCTGAGATTCCTCCTGCGATTTCAAGTCAGGACGCGAACAAGCTCTCTAAAGACAAAGCTAAGATCCTCAAGGGGGAAGGGGATGTGAAGGTATTGATGGAGTACTATGCGAAGTACTTAGTGCCGGCAATTACGCAGGGAAGTCTCGCGAACCAATCCAAGATCAACCTTGCCCGCCCCCAGTTGACTGGTGATGCGGACACCGCCTCAAAGACAAAGTCCATTACCAAGGACTTTAATCGTGGCTTGATCACCCTGTTACAGCCAGTCGTAGAGAATAAGCCGCTAAAGGGCCTAAAGCCTGAGGACAAAAATCTTCAGGATGGAGAAGAGTACTGGCCGGCTAGTCGCATCAATGCCATGACTGTGCTCCTGGCACTTAACGAATCTCCCGCTGCACCCCCAACACCTCCGGTTCCTGAGCGAGCCTTACAACCTGTTCTTAATGACCTTTTGAAGAACCCGACGCTCGATGCAATTACCTATATGGCTCTTCAGGGAGTTCAACGTCAACTCAGATTTGATCAGTCAACGACCAAGCCGGAAGAAACCCCGAAACCAAAACATGTTCTTGAAACGGGCCGAGCGGCCTTTGTGCAATCGCTCGAAAATCTTATCAAGATCGAGAAGCCAGCCTATCGAACTGACGTCGCTCACGAAAAACTAAAAGAACAATGCTTGGTAACCCTATCGTTGCTCGCATCAACTGCAGCTCCTGATGCTGCCTCAGGCATTAAAGCTAACGAATTAGTGACGCAAATGGTCACCGAAATTCTCGCTGATGATACCGCTTCCGAGTGGATCAAAGAAACCGCTTGTAGATCAATAGGAACCGTTCAACTCAATAAGCTCCCTGATGACCAACTAGAAAAGTTCTACAAAGCGTTTGCTCGTTACGGGATCAAATCCATCAAGGATTGGCGGGTTCGCGTCGCGAGCTCCTCTGGGCTGGCTGCTGCTGGTGGTGGATATGGTGGCATGGGAGGCATGGGTGGTGGCATGGGAGGTTATGGTGGTATGGGTGGCGGCCCCGGCGGAGGACCCGGCGGTGGCCCTGGTGGCGGCGATGGAGAAGGTGGATACGGTGGTATGGGTGGCGGCATGGGGGGAATGGGCGGAACCCAAACCCAACCAAAGCAAACTCAACCACCAGAGGTTAAAAACGCGAGGAGGTTGGCCCATCAACGATTTGAAGCACTCCATCTCGCGGCCAACGGCAAGTCCCGCAAGTGGCCTGCAACACATGTCATGAACAAGGTTCAGGAAAAGTCGCTAGGCTTCGCTGAATTGCTCAAAGAAAACGAGAAGCAAGCAAACTTCTTGAAAGATCTCGTTGAGAAGCTAGAGCTTTGCCAGGAGGAGTTAGGCGATGAGAAAATCATGACGTTGACGGAATTGACCGGCAAGATCAGAAAGCCTATCGCTGAACTTCGCGTGGCATTCGAGTTGTTCGCTGGAGAACGCGAAGTCGAAGATCTTGGTGAAGGCATCGATCTTACACCTTAGGTGGTTGTTTCATCTGCGATCCAACGACTCTAATTCTGCCATCGCCTTCAAATAGTCCTCTTTGGATATTTCATCACAAAGAAACTGTTTCGACAAAATGTATCTCTGGATTCTGATCGCGTCTTCTTGGACGTGATCAGCACGGTAGGCAACTCGATCGAGTCTATAGTTATCATGCAAGTCCAATAGCTTCACCTGCTTTGCCCAGGGATTGTTTTTTATCCTGACCACGTAATCAGCGTAACTTTCTCGTAAATCGTGGGTCAACAAAGCAATTGCTTCAATGGCTTCGGGGCAAATACCAGCAGAAACCATATCGTCAACTGTTGCCTCAGTGTCTTCGATTAGATCATGAAGCAATGCTGCCTGCTGTGCGATCGGATCTTGCGTCTGAAGTGCGATCCTGAACAAATGCAATAGATAAGGAACGCCCGATTTATCGCGTTGGCCTTTATGAAAATGCACAGCCAGGGCAATGGCACGCTCGACACGATCTGCATCTAGACTATTCACGTTTCGATATCCTAGCTTGATTGAATCAATCGGAGGCAAATCTCTTGAATCTGACGCGGGTCTGCATTTTTATTCTTCTTTTTGGCTTGTCCGATTAACGAAGCAATCGCTTTTACGTTTCCGCCGCGAACTTTTTCAATCACATCTGGATTCTCTGCAAGCAACTCTTTGCACAGTGACTCCAGTTCAGATTGGTCTACCGCAACAACGGCATGATCCGCAATCAATCGTGCAAGATCCAGCTCGGGTGCATCCAGGAGTTTGTTATAGACCTCTCTGCCTCTCGCTGTATCCAGAACGCCATCATCGACCGCCTTCAGCAATGTGGCCAAGGATTCTGCTGCAATGGGAAATGCGTCAATACCAACCGTCTGCTCGTTTAGATATCGCAATACATCCTGTAGAATCCATGCGCATGATCGCTTAGGTTGGGCCCCCGCCTTGACGGTCGATAAGAAGTATTGCACCAATTCTCGCCCCTGCTGAACAATTACCTCTGCATCGGCGGATCGCAATCCCAACTCACTTGTCAAAACAGTACGTACTTTTGGAGGCGTTAACTCGGCGAACTCTTTTTGCGCTTCGATGTGTGCGGTGTTAATTATCACCGGGACTAAATCCGGACAGGGAAAATAACGATAGTCAGCCGATTCTTCTTTCTCCCGTTGGAGCAGAGTCTTGCCCAAGTCATCGTCCCAACCACGCGTTTGCTTGGGCGCCTGTCCGATGGTTTTACCATCCTCGAGAAACTGCGTGTATTGACGATGTGCCTCGAATTCGATCGCTCGTTCTACAGCGCGAAAGCTATTTAAGTTCTTGATTTCGACGATCGGGGTCGCAACAACTTTCCCATCGCGGTCGATATGCAAATTAACGTTTGCATCGGCACGGAGCGAACCTTCTTGCATGTTGCCATCGGTCACGCCGAGGTACATCATCAGAAGCCTCATTTCGGTAAGATAGTTTTTTGCCTCTTCTGCGGATGCGATGTCTGGTTCGGAAACAATTTCAAGCAACGGCGTTCCCGCACGATTCAAATCGATCCTTGTGTCCGCGTTTCCATGCACTTCGTCGTGCAGACTCTTGCCCGCATCCTCTTCCAAGTGAGCACGAATGATTCGTATCTTCTTGGGGACGACTGCTCCGCTTTCGTCTTTGCTTTCGATGACAAGATAGCCAGGCCCACAAATAGGCAAATCAAACTGACTGGTTTGATAGCCCTTGGGGAGATCCGGATAAAAGTAATTTTTTCTATCCCATTTGGTAAAAGTTGCAATTTGCGAATTCAATCCGCAGCCAGCACGAATTGCAAAGTCGATCGCGGTTTGGTTCAGTACGGGAAGAGAACCTGGTAAACCGAGGCAAACAGGGCAAACCTGCGTGTTGGGCGAACAGCCAAAGGTAGTGCTGCAACGACAGAACAATTTGGAATTGGTCTTCAGTTGGACATGCACTTCGAGGCCAATCACCGTGCGGTAAGCTAATGCCATTTTGGTAAACTTTGAGGTCGGAAAATGAAACGGTTAGTGAAGATGGACGATATAGAGTATTCCATTATCCATCAACCCCCACCCCGCCAGAGATCGAGCAGCTTATTTTCTATGAGGTTTATTGCCCTAGTGTCTCATGTTGTTACTATTCTAAAGCACATGCAGCAATACAGGTGAGACCAATGCAACGAGTTTGGGGTTTGATGATTCAAACCAGACAAACTCGGTATGATGGAGAACCTCGCGGAGGCTTGCTTAGAAAAATAGGATGCTTGATTCCAGGATGGAACGATAATTGCATGCTCGGTGTAAAGAATCGATCATGACGATAATTCGGCGTGCAAGGGTCTAGTTTAAGATGATCCACACACCATAAGGACCGAAGACTAGCCGATCTGGTTTGTCCGCGTCAAGGAAGGGGCACTGAAAATGATCCGACAATTTGTTTTGACAATGATACTTGTTTCGAGTTGCGTATCGACCGCACCAGGAGGTAGCGACCGAGTTGCTTTCGACGTAAATCCCTTAGTTGTTGCTCGGGATATAACTCAGCCAGGTCTTTTAAGTCACTTGCCAAACTCTCGACAAGTGGAAACGCAACTTGATGTTTCTGCACTTTTCTCACCTGGACAGGAGCAACAGGTAACGGAGTACACAGTCCGTGTTTTGAGTCGCCATGAAGATGTCCAAGTTGCTGATTTCTCTCCGCGAACAGAAATGGTTTCCGACGTTGTGGGGCCAATGCAAATCACTCAGGACTCCGATAGAAATCGCGAAGGTGCCATCCGAGGGATTGGCGGATACCCTGGTGTAGGGACTGTTCAAGGATATGCCTATGGACACGATCGCAATCATGAAACCGTAGCTTTTGAGAAACGCCCCTCTATGGAATTAGCGACCGCATCGGGTACGCTCTCGCGTCGCCGTGGTGTCTACTTCAAAGTTCGACAATCCACTCAAAGTACACTGGAAGGATCGCGACCGTTTCGAATCGTATTTGAAGTTCCTAAAGATTGGCGAGCAGATCTACTGGATGTTGCCATCGAAGCGGTTGGAGTCGATTCCCTTTCTAACAAACGCCCCCGAGTCTTATCGGTGCATCGATTTGTTGTCGCAATCTATCAGGAGTTTGATGATGCAGCAGCGCATGCTGCTACAAATTATATGAAACAACAACGTCGACTGAGTAGTTTTGCTCGCAACTATGCGACAGCTATCGAGCAACGAAGCTACCCAACTCCGCTACATAAACTCGGCGCAAAACTGGATATCTATGAACCCAGCATACCACAGGATTGGTTTGAGGCGATTGTGCATCAACCCGGTACGAAATATCCGATGATGAAACTGTCCTATTTACCCGTTGATTTACGCGTCGAGATCTTGAACTATCTCGATCACAAAGAGCTTATAGAGTCTCTTTCAGGGACAACCGATTACTCTCGCGTGGCGACCCAACCAACTCCTCAATTCGCAACCCGCTAAGCAACTGTGCAATGGTGGGGATGGATTGCGATGTATCTCCTTTAGGACATTGCAGAGGCTCTAAACCGACGAACACCAGCCTGGTTGTGGCTCATTATGGATGACACCAGGGCTGGTTCGTTTATCGGCGACTCGTTTGATAGCAGACTCTACGGCAGGTTTTGTTGACAGAGGTTCCAGTTTTAGGCGAAACACTCGCGACTCACCACCAGCCAACACGACGACTCGTTTTTGCTTTTCTTCAAACGACTTCACGTTAGGAAAGCCTGTCGCAGGCTCTAGCCCAACCACATAGCCGTCTTCGACGGCAGCAGTGTTTTTCCACAGATTGAAGTAGGGCAAGGTTCTCGTGCAAAATTGGACAGAAAAGCCGCTAGAGTGGTTAGCGGAGGCGATCATGGCCTCTGACCATTGATTCGCGTCTGCGGCCGCCTGCATGAAATAGACTTGTTCAGAAAATCCAGACTCCGGACCTTCGCAACGATCCCAACTCTCTACAGATTTGGCTGCGGTCAAATCGCGAGGGCAGATCGTCTTAGGGGTAGCATGAATTCGTGCACCGGCTTCGACAACCGGTTGTCCTATGTTGATATGATAGAGCAGTTGCATCGATGTAGGGAGCGAACCTGGATTCGTCACTGTGTCGGTGATTTCCATTACAGAGCTTCCTGCGCGGAATCTCATGCGAGTCTGTAGTTGTAACGAGTACACAAGAAATCTAGCTTCGGTAACAGTCGCAATGACATCTAATGTCCCTTCTCTCGCATCGACAGCTATCTCGACTCGGCTAGCGGGAAGATTTGCTATCCGACCGTGAAGTGGATATTTGACCGCTCCGTTACTCGCGAATTCAGGTGCTCCATTGCTATGAAGACCACATCGAACCAGCAGTTCATCAAAGCCCTCCAGCCAACCGATTCCGGTCCCGTCCATGACAGGCACTAAGCTCGGATGAACTGGCCCATCAACCGGACTTTGCCAGCCAAACTCGGTGTCATTGCTCCAGCACTTCCAAATTCCCATGCCACGATCAGGGAGCAGTACTGCCCTCACTGCTCCCGTGTCTATGGTAAGAATCTCCATGCCCATCGCTTTTCCACCCCAACATGAGGAGGATTGCGCATTTTCCCATCCCACGATGAATGGGCCAGCTAGCGTCTCAATGACACTGGGTGGCTCGGAAACCTCAGACGAATGGCTGCCGTTGATTTGTCCTCGTAGCAACCACGATTGCGATTCGTACTTGGTCGACATTCCAAAATCCCTGGGAGGTAAGATACGGAGGAAAACGCCGGTACCGATATTCGGCAGAACCGGAAAACAAAAAAGCGAGAATCCAAAACAGATTGTGACGATCTAAGAGCCGATCACGACGGTGCCGCTACGCTGCACGCAAAGTCTAAACGAGCAGCGAGCTTGCCATCCACAGTGACTTTGCCTGTCATAAAGTACGCGGACGAAACTACATCGTTCAATGTAACTTCTATTGTTACCGAATCTCCAGGACGAACCATTTTTTTAAACTTCACCCCATCTAGCCGTGTTGCAACAGGGACAACAGAACCATCTTGTGGGGTAAACTGACTCAACAAAATGGCACCGCTTTGCAAGCAACACTCGCACAAAATCACCCCTGGCACCAAGGGAAAATTGGGGAAGTGTCCCTGCAAGAAAAACTCCTCACTTGAAAAAGTCTTGCGGCAAACAATGAACTTGTCTGTTTGCTCGACAACTTCATCGACCAGGAGCATCGGCTTTCGGTGAGGGATAACCTGTTGAATTTGCTCAACCGACATGGATGTGGGGGTCATGAAACTTCCGTTCTAGATGCTAGCTGTTTAAGCTAGTGGTTCGAAAAAGGTGGGTAAAGCAATCTTGCCAACAACTTTAGCTTCTCTGGGCTGAGGATAGCTGAACAAAATCCAAGATCAACCCCTTGAAATCTCCGCCCAGCTCCCTACCTACTCGCCGCATGGCCCGATTCTAGTTCGAAACGGGCAAACCCCGACGCAAACCAAAGCGTATCAACCTTGTTTCAAATGCATCAAGCCCGCATTGTCCAGTCCCGAGGCCCAAACGCCCATGAATCGTACAGAAGTTGAGGCCTCTCCCAAGAAAAGTTGGTGGCGAAAGCTAGTGTCCCTAGGCATACGCGCCTTTACAGTCGTTTTCGGGTTAGTAGTCCTTTTTGCGGCATGCTCTTATTTGCTGGCTCGCATACCGGTGAATAGTGGATATCGGCATGCAATAGAGGAGGGAGTCGAGATTCTGGTTATCAATAATGGAGTTCACGTCGATTTGGTGATCCCATTGGATGCCCCGTCGTTCCAAATGAGGGCTTTAATCGAGGGAGGAAACTATAGAACCGATCCACATCTTTACACGCATGCCGTTCTGGGCTGGGGAAATCGAAAGTTCTACTTAGAGACACAATCGTGGAACGACATCAAGTTAAGCAACGTGCTGTACGCCTTTTCAGGTCTTGGGGACACGACCGTACACGTCGAACTTACCACCAGAGTTCTCTTTAACATGAAACGCGAGCGTCAACGACTATTGCGATTAAGTGCAAGCCAATTTCGATTGCTTTGCGAACACATAGACCAGACCCTTAAAAAGGATGCCCAGGGAATACCGCTGCCGATCCCATGCGAACCCTATGGTAATTCGGATTGTTTCTTTGAAGGAGTTGGTAGCTATCACCTCTTCAGAACTTGCAATGTCTGGGTCGGCGAAGGGCTCAGGCAGAGCGGGGTGCGGGTTGGACTCTGGACTGTTACACCAAATTCCCTTTTCGCCTGTTTGCCCGAGGATGCCCCTCCCGTTGCGAAACCCTAAGAAGCTCTAACATACGTCATTTTTTGCGTTAGTTGTCGAGTGAAAGATTTTTTCAAAACAGTAGCAACCTTCCCCAAAAACAAGCCGAGCTGAAGTAAACTACGGGGTAAACCGCACCCCCTCACATCGATATACATTTATCGGACTTTTTCTGGAGTTCCAACATGTCTAAGTTTTTCTCGCGATCTGCGATTCGCTTTTCACTCTTCATTGCCGGGCTGGCCGCATGCCTACCCGCTAGCCTGCATGCGCAATCGACCGGTCTCTCTGAATTACTGGCAACAACTCCCGAGAGAGCTAACGCGGTACTCTATGTCGACGCACCGTCGGTCCGAAGTTTTGTTGCCGGCACACCACTGTATCAGGACCTGCCTGATTCGTTGAGAGAGGTAAAACTCGTAGCCGACTTGGACCTGAAGGCTTTTAGTCCCAATTGGGAAATCGGATATCTGAAACTAAAGAAATCAACTGATGCAGCAGAGCTGTCCTCCACAATCGGCGGCTACATAGATTCGATCGGCGGTAGGTCTGTGGTTTGGTCACCCAATGCCTCGTATCTTGTGCCGATGGGAGATGACTTGGTTGGTCTCGTCCGTCCCGCAGATCGCAAACTTGTCAGTCGATGGCTTAAAGAAGAAAAAAGTAGCGTTTCAACTTTTCTTGCCAAACACGCACTTCAATCATCGCAGTTCTTTGCCGTTTTGCTCGCTGTTGATTTAGAGGACATCTGGTCTCCGGTGGCCATTCAGGACAAGATCGCTGGGTTCACATCGTTAAAGTCTGTGAATGCTAAGCAAGTTGTATCGCTTCTGTCATCAATCCGAGGCATTCGCGTCGTTGTCAGCAAGAAGAATTTAGACGATTGTATCATTAGCCTTGAATTTGGAAGTTCGCCAGACTTTCTTTTGCCTGTCGCCAAGGATTTCTTTGTTGAAGTTCTCGATCGCAATCAATCTTCCATTCCAGAAGCATCTAACTGGACTCCTTCCGTGGATGGTAATGTTCTTGCGTTTCGAGGTAAGATAAGCCCTGGGACACTCGATGATCTGCTTGGTATTTTTACCGCACAACAGTTGCATAATCGACTTGCGAAAAGCGAATCTGAGTCGAGTACGAGTAGCAGCTCGGAGCAAACCGGACTTGCCGCATCAAAGAACTACTTTAACAAAGTAACGGACATTATCGATCGCGTTCGTAGCTACTCCGCACACGGTACGGGAGATCGGGCTCAGTGGAACGCCAGATTGGCAAACAGAATCGATGAATTGCCAACGCTGAACGTTGACTCTGATCTCATCGATTTTGGCGTTCGTGTGTCATCGGGACTGCGAGGAAACGTAGTGGCAATGCAGAAAGCCAATATAACCGCAGGCACTGCAAAAGTCGTGAATGACGGTGGATACGGGTATGGCAACTACGGTTACTCAAATGGTTACTACTACGATGTCAATGCGCCCGCTAAATATCGAGCGACAGCCCAAGGTGCAGGAAATATGTCGTACAGAGAACTGATCTCAGCAATTGATCAAATGGTGGGAGATATCCGCAGGGAGATGACCGAAAAGTATCAGGTTCAGTTCTAAGTCTGGTTTGTTCTGTAATGATGGGGCGGGAATGTTACTGTGATAGGAACAAGGTATCGGGATAATTAACTTTCACTAAACAGAGCCCCTGCGGGGGCGCTGTTTGGCTCGAAGAGTCCCTTACCTTAGATTCCAACACGGCTTGAATCCAGCGATGTCCAAAACGACCGACGCCAATCTCACAAAGAGCGCCGGCAATATTTCTAACCATGTTGTACAAGAAACCATCGGCTTCTATTTCAATCCAAATGTCTTGGCCATCATCGTGTTCGAACGACAGAACCTTTAAATCATAAATGGTTCTTACACTCGTCTTTCTTGGCGACCCCAGTGTTTCAAAAGCTTTAAAATCGTGAGTTCCTACCAACAAGCTGGCTGCTTGTCGCATGGGTTCAACCTCGAGCGGCCTTGGGTACCACCACTGAAACGGGTATTGCAATGCGTCAGGTACACGAGCATTTCGAACCGTATACCGATATCGCTTGCTGTGCGCATCGCGAGTTGGATCAAACTCTAAAACTGCTTCGCGACATCTCTTTACGACAATAGAGCGGGGCAGATAACGATTGATGGCAGGCACCAATCGATCAGCAGGGGCTCTCCAAGTTTCGAGTCGAAACGTCGCAACCTGGCCCAACGCGTGAACCCCTGAATCAGTTCGTCCGCTGCCTCGAACAACAACATGCTCCGAAGTCGCTTCGGCAATCGCCTCTTGGAGCTTTTGCTGAATCGACGTCGCGTTATTCTGGATTTGCCATCCTCCGTACCTGGTACCATTGTAGGACAAGGTAACAGCAAAGTTTCGCATGCCAGAATTTCGAAGGCCCGGAGCGTTAGACGTTGGTCCAGACGCCATCGACATTTCGCCAAGCCTTTCTCGGATTGCTATCTTGTAAGAGATCTGGCAATCGCTCAGGACGAACAGCATCAAAGCAAGTTAGCTTGGCAAACCGGATCATGCTGGCCGGTATTCCGACCGCAGTAAAGCCAGGATGCCCCGTCGCTGGAAACGGTCCACCATGATTCATAGCGGGGCTTACCGCAACTCCCGTCGGCATCTTGTCGTTGAGCAAACGCCCAACTCGATGCGCTAGCTCGCATGCAACGGCATGATAGAGGGAATCGTCACTTCCATCTTTAGCCGAATAAATACACCCCGTTAAGTTACCTTCGAGGTGCTTCAAACTGGATACCAACTCATCAATAGTCTTGCAAATAACAATCAGAACGGCGTTTCCAAACGCCTCTGTTTGAAACACATGCGGATCGCTCAAAAACTGAGAACCCGATATCTTCATTACTGTATTGGCGAATGCACATCGACCACCGGGATGTTTTGTACCTCCCGAAAGCAACGCTGCCCCCGCTTTCGTCAGCAATTCAACACTCTTACCGAGCGATGTTTCAACGCTCTTTGAAAGCAATGTCCCAGGTGCAGCCGCTTGATATTTGGATACGACACCTTCAACAAATGCATGTGCCTCTGGCGATTCTACTAAAAGCAACATACCGGGATTGGTGCAGAACTGTCCCGCGCCCATCAAACCGCTTGTGACGTATTCTTCAACGAGAGCTGCGCCCCGCTCTTTAAGCGAGCCAGGTAAAAACACAACCGGATTGACGCTCGAGAGTTCTGCGTAAAACGGCTTTCCAACACGGTCCGCCACTGCCTTCAGGGCCAGCCCAGCGCTTCGCGATCCTGTATATCCAATCGCAGCCAACCGTGAGTCACCGACTAATCGCTCTCCATCGACATGAGAAGTTCTATAAAGGAGCTGTACCAAGCCTCTGGGCATCCCCGTTTTTTCTATCGCTTGTGACGCTAATTCCGCGAATCGTTTTGTTGTCCCTGGATGGGAGGAGTTCGCTTTGCCGATGACGGGATTACCAGATGCAATCGCAGCAGCAAAATCCCCCCCCGCCAAACTGTTGAAGGCGAAAGGGAAGTTATTTGGACCAAAAACACAGACCGGTCCGATCGACTGGTAACATGCTCGGATATTCGCCTTGGTGTCGATGACTGGAAGCGCCCAGGATCCCGTTCTGGTGGCTTCGGCGGCCAACTTTAATTGATTCACCGTACGAGGTAACTCGACATCTCCTAATCGCGGAGCTACTGGCAAACCGGTTTCCTCATGAGCTAACTTGACCAACGTTTCCTTATCCGCATGGATCAAATCGGCAAAGGTCTCAAGAAATTGAGCCAAACGTTCGGAACTAACACTCCTCAAGGCCACAAACGCCTCCTGTGCTGCGTTTAATGCCTCATCGATGTCATCCCAGGAACTCACCGGAAACAAAGTCGGTATAAGATCACCCGTTGTAGGGTTGGTGGCTTGAAAGCTTCCGGTCGATCGAGATGCTCGCCACGATCCATTGATAAATACGGTTTCCATGAATTCAAAGCTCGGCTTGTGGATTGACTATTCGATTCAATTTTGTCTAAAACCTACTCGAAAAGTCCACTTTCGACTAGTCGCAACACTCTTCGCAGCCCACCAAAAGCGTCCTGCAAAAGCATGGGATCGGATACGCCAACAGTATAGCTTTTCTAGATCATTGTTCGACTGTAAAGCCAATCGCCTGCCCCGATACGAGCCTATCGCATTAAATTTCAAATGTTCCAGTTCGCTTTGAAGATGAAATCTCGAATCTCAATCGCTCGCCCGGCAGCAAGTCCTCTCTCGACCGCTCGCACTTTTTTCCGTTGCAGCTCGGATAGGCATCTTAGTAAATGGGAGCGACTCTAATATTTTCAACTTCCCCTCGAACTAAACTTCCCTTGAAACTCTAAACTCCGAATGAGAAATCAATAGTCCATCGCCATACCGGCGGACCATAGTCTCTCAGGTTTTTGAAATTTTGGTTGATCATCCCCAATCAGAAATGACAATTGGCAACTTGAGCCTCACACGAAACTCCATCCGGGCCGTTTGGAAACCGTGGGCCGTTTGGGATAGAGCTCTACTTTGGTCGATCCTTTCCAGAAAGATAAACTCGCCTCCGAACGCATTTTGTTTCCATCTGAACAGCAGAGTCTTTGCCAACATAAGAATCGTAGAAGCGAAGGATCGCTTGATTTTCGCGGTTGCCTCTAGCTTTCGATCGATCACCGAAAAATCGTACGCCTTCTCTCCTTGAATAACATCGCGATACGCGACGTCTTCGAATTCTAGCTGAATCGGAACTTTAGTGCCTGCTCATTTGTGGACCAAAGCCCCCACCCCGTCATTGGCTCTACTGGTAGCGAGGACTTAAACTCTATTTTCTAAAAATCGTCAGCAACAATCCACGTACTTTTGGCGAGCATTAATAGGGATCGTACTCTTGCGATTAGCATAATGACCTCACACTTCACCATCAGTGGAAGCCCAACAGGCTCACGTATTGTTGTCACCTTTTTGCAGAACTCAACCTGAACGGACCTATTACCCTCCGTCCTGGCGAGTTAACTTTGAACATTAAGATACCCCTAAGTCTCTCTCCAGCCGAGCTAATCGTTCGGACAAGGACAGTACTGTTGCTTTCAATTCTT
>Ga0315899_10002374_pt1 | contig 20870 bp, 10 predicted proteins | sample LakEriMetagenome_2_FD_203518 | JGI IMG/M metagenome (GOLD analysis project Ga0315899, IMG submission 203518) | Freshwater fungal communities from buoy surface, Lake Erie, Ohio, United States - Buoy 4 MA112 | ecosystem: Environmental > Aquatic > Freshwater > Lake | place: USA: Lake Erie, Ohio... | reverse complement strand
CTACACCTTCAGCACGGTCATTCTGGATTTGGCGCAACGAGAGCCTGTGGTGCCTTTGCTCGTCGGCGTTGTCCTAGGGCACCTTTTCTGGCCAATGAAGATCAAGGAGAAAAACTGACATGGCAATCGCATACCAACCCGGTGGCAACCCGATCAAGGACGGTTCGGCAGTCATCTGCGCCGTCCCCCAGAGCGCCCCTTCCGGCCTCGTCACCACCCTCGACCGTCGCGCCAATGTTGTCGCCGACATCAACACCGGCAAGGTGGGCGTTTCCCTCGACCAGCGTTACCTCTCCTGGAACGAAGACAAGTTTGAGACTCTGCCTGTCTCCTCCGGCGACTATGCAACCGGCACCAACGCTGCTGCGGTTATCAGCCTGCCCGCTGCTGGCCCGGGCCGCAACCATGTGATCACCGGCCTCACCTTCGGCTACAACGCCACCCCCGCCTCCGGTGCTCTGGTCAAGATCGAAGACGGCTCTGGCAATGTGGTCTACAAGGCCCCCATCACTGGTGCTGGCTTTGAGTCGGTCAATTTCTACCCGCCCAAGGTCTGCTCCCCCAACACCGCCGTCACCATCACGCTGTCGGCAGGCGGGGCTGGCGTGACGGGCGACATCAACATCATCGGACGCCGGGTCCAGTAATGGCCTACCTCTTCTCGATCGACCAGGAGATTCGCACGGTGGCTGAACAAGCCATCACGGATCTCATCGATCAGTTGGGGAAGACTTGTCTCCTGGTCTATCCCCCAACTTGGGAACCGTGCGCTAATTGTCTGTATGACGAGATCGGACAGAAATCGTCCAACCATTGGCGCACGGGTGGCCCTCTCCCTTTCCCGAACGGCTCGGTCTGCCCTTCCTGCAACGGCCAGGGGCTGCATGCCAGAGAGATCACCAAATCGATCAAGTTGTTGGTCAGCACGGTTCCTGCAAGATTCTTGCAGAATATGCCAACAAGATATCAAGTGCCAGATGGAGTTATCACCACCAAAGGGATGATGGCCGATTTGGCAGATGTGCTTCAGACCCGCAAAATCATCGTTCAGAGTGATCTTTCCAACGCCCTTCGCCTGACCTACGAAATGTACGGCGAACCAGTCGATACCAACAATATCGCCCAGGGCAAGTTTTGGACAGCCACCTGGACGAGGATCGGGGCGTGATCGGCTTTGATGTTCGCGTTGATCCCAGTGAGTTCGGAAAAGAGCTGATTGAGGCGACCGCCCGGGTCGTCCGCTACCGTCTACGCAAGGCGATCGAACAAGCCGTCGAACCCTGCAAGAAAACCTTCAAAAAATCCCTGGAAAACAGCCGGGAGTATCGGGGTCTCAGCAACGAGCTGGTCCCCGATTTTGGTTTGGTGGACCCCGACGCCAATCGCACCGCCATCGTCAACGAGGTTGTGCGCGGATTCGCGATCCGGCCCAAGACCGTTCGTTCCAGTTACGGCGATGTCACTGACTTCGGTGGCCTGGAGGTGGTCGTCCTGCCCTCCTACCTGTTGTTCGAGTTGGTGTCGATGGAGTTTGCCTCGTTCACCAGCGAAAAGGGTCATCTGGTCAACTGGCTGTACTGGTTACTATTTACCGGGAATGCTATCGCGGTTACCGACTACGAGGTGGTCTACGGTGACGCTGGCCGTACCGGGCAAGCCATCATGATCAGGGGTGGCAGCTTCCAGGTCCCCCAGCAGTTTGCCGGCACCCCGGAAAACAACTGGATCACCCGGGCCGCCAACAACGCCCTGCCCAGGATCAGGAACATCATCGAAAAAACCCTCAGGGAAGTTATGTGATGAGCAATGCCACCCGCCTTTCCGGCGTCGCCAATTACGGCGACCCCCTCGTGAGCGATCTACTGGAGTGGTCCTGCCACCAGTTCCTTGACTGGGGACTTCTGGGCGTTGGCGCTTTCACGAATGTGACCTTCCCGTCGGGAACTTATCCGTCCGGCGTGGGTTCGCATGGGGTCGAGCCATATGTGCTGAGGCCGGCGCGTGACCCGCGTTATACGGCCGGAACAGTCTGGGAGGGTTTCCGGTCGAATTGGGTCTATGAGTCCGGCATCGACTACAACCGCCAGCCCGTCGCCATCAGCGGCATCTATGTCGGCGGCACCTTCCGGCCGAACACCAATGTGGGAGCCTCCGGCTACAAGATCAATTACCCGGAAGGCCGGGTGATTTTCAACACGCCCGTCCCCACCGGCACCAGGATAGCCTGCGAGTTCTCATTCAAGAATGTGCGCCTGGATATGGACGAGGCCCAGTGGTTCAAGGCTGTGCAGTTTGACAGCTTCAATCCGGCAGACCCGCAATTCCAGTCTCCAGTCGGGTCCGGGGCGTGGGACGTCCTGTCCGCCAACCGGGTCCAGCTGCCCGCCATCGTCATCGGGGCGGCCCCCCGCGTCGACATGGAAGGGCTGCAAATGGGTAATTTGTCCCGTGTTCACAGCCAGGACGTCGTCTTCCACATCCTGGCCGAGACCAAGTTCGACCGCAAGCAGCTACACGACATCATCGTCAATCAGTGGCAGCGCAGGATCGAGGGCGTCGACAAGAAGAAGCTGGCCACCGACGGCCGTTTTCCCCTGACTTACGACGGGCAGATCAACCCGTCTGGATACAATTACCAGCAAATGGTTGACACCAACACTACTTACCGTTGGCGCAAGATGACCTTCGAGGAGATCCGCTCCATGGAGGTCCCGTCCAAACCCCCGCTTTTCCGGGCGGCGGTGCGGGCAACCATCTCCGTGGATCTGCCCTGATATTACTCCAAGTTCTTGCTGGTCGGTGTACTTGATTGCGGTAAGCCCATTGGGCCAATTCCCGAATCAAGGAGAACACCGTGGCAAACAATCGCGTATTCTACGCCATCACTGCTGTTGGAATCGGCCCACACAGTGGCGCTAACGCCGGGACCTACACCCGCGTTCGTGGCCTTCAGAGCGCAACCATCACCACCAACTACAACCTGGAAGCTGCCTACGAACTGGGCATGCTGTCCCTGTACCAGAACATCGAAGGCGTGCCGGAAATCGAAGTCCAGCTCGAGCGCGTTCTGGACGGCACCCCCCTGATGTTCGACCTGGCCACCTCCGGCCGCGTCAACAACACCCTCATCGGTCGGGCCAACTCCCGCTGCAACTTGGTGCTGTCGGTCCATGCCGACACCGCCGTGTCCGCCAGCGGCACCCCCGTCGCCCAATGCCTGGTGTCCGGCGCCTACGCCTCGGCCATCAGCTTCAAGAGCGCGATGGACGGCAACGCCACCGAGTCGATGACCGTGGTGGGCAACAACAAGATCTGGGCCTCCGGCGGCGGCTACTGGACCCCCAACGCCCCGGCATCCGAGTCCCCCACCGCCGCCTCCGGTATCGTGCGTCGGCAGCATGTCCTCATGGACGAATGCGTCTTCCCCAAGGTGATCCCCGGCGTGGACAGCGGCACCGGCAAGCTGACCGACATCCCCGGCAGCGGTTTCAGCGCCCACATCCAGTCTGTCAGCATCAACTGCAACCTGGGTCGTGAGCAGCTGATGGAGCTGGGCCGCAAGGGTCCCTTCTTCCGCTATGTCAAGTTCCCCGTGGAAGTGACCGCGGAATTCGAGGTCCTGACCCAGTCTGGCGACTTCGCCCAGGCCAACGACGGCAACGCCGATCAGCTGAACGACGAGTCGATCCACATCTTCTTCGCCGATGGCACGAATGTTGACCTCGGCGACAAGTGCAAGCTGCAATCTGCCAACTACCAGGGTGGCGGAACCGACGGCGCCAACCGCACGGTGACCTACAGCTTCCGCACCTTCAACGACCTGACCGTGAACAAGGTCTGAGTCTTGCCCGGTTAGTAAGGAATGACGGAGGGGGGGCCGCAAGGCCCCCTCTTCTCTTTGGAGGACGCCTTGGATTTCGAGCTTCTGATCGCCCGCATCATTGCGGGTTGTCTGCGCTTCTCCGTCGACGGCAAGCGGTACCTGATCCGCCAGCCAGGCCGTTTGCGTCGCTACAAGGCCCAACAGGTCTACCAGGAAGCCCTGGCTGAGGGTTTGGTCGACGAACTCTACAGCGATGACGAGATAGACGCCCTGATGCGTTCCAGCGGTCTCTGGGATGATGAGCGCGAGAAAAAGATCGAGACGCTCAACAAGGATATCGAGAAACTGAAAGTCGGCCTCTTCAGGGCTTTCTTCAAGTCCAAGGAGCGGGATTTCTCACGGAAAGCTCTTCAGGTCGCCAGGATCGAACTCGCCTCCCTCTACAACCAGAAGAATGTCTACGCGTCGATGGGTGCCAGCGGTTTTGCGCAAGTTGCCCGCACCCGTTATCTGGTCGGCAGTGGCTTGTTGGACGACAAGGGCAGGCGGGTCTGGAAAGGTGACGATTTCTACAAGGGAAACGACTCCCTGCTGGACGAGGCCGTGACGGCCTATTCGGACGCCCAGATATCCGATTCCGCCATGCGCGCCATCGCCCGATCCGACCACTGGCGTTCGGTCTGGAACTGCAAGGCCAACTGTCTGGATATCTTCGGCAAGTGCGCCGTTGATCTGACCGAGGAACAGCGCAGCCTGCTCTCCTGGTCGCAACTCTACGACAATGTCGCCGAACACCCCAATCCGCCGCATGACGACATCTTGAAAGATGACGACGCGTTCGACGGGTGGATGATCATCCAGCGCAAGGAGCGTGAGCGCCAGCGTAAGGAGGCCACAGCCGAGGCCGTGCTCTCCGGGATGAAACTGCCCGACTCCGGCGAGATCTTCCTGGTCGCGGAAACCGACGAGGACCTGCAAAACATCGAATCTTTGAACAGCCCCCAGGCTGCCGCGATTAAAAGAGAGAGACTGGCACACATCGCCAAAAAGGGCGAGGTCGAGGAACAGCACATGCCCGACTCCCGTCGGGAGATCATGATGATGGCTCAGCGGTCCCTGCCCGGTCAATAAGGAGGACCCCCGTGGATGCTTATAACCAGATGGAGGCCGCTGCGGACGCGGCCCGTCGGACGGAGGAGGAAGCCGCCAGGAACCACGAGCGCAATTCACGCGTTCGTCTCCAGAGGATTCTTTCCACGAAAATGCGAACCGCTTTCATCGGCGCCCTGAGCGCCGTGGAACAAAGCTTCGGCGAGTTGTGGGGCCACAACGCCACGCCGGAGCAGCGGGAAGCAGCCAAGGAGAAATGGAAGCAGATCTGGGAAACCTGTCGCTCCTCGATCCTGAACAACGGCAACGCCCAGCTGCGTGCCGTCGAATCAGAACTGGCCCAATACACGGTTAGCTGGAACCGTTGTCAGAAGACCCTACCCGTGGAGGAGGAATCGTGAGCGCCAACAAGAAGACGTTTAAGGTTGAGATCGGTGGCAAGGAGGTCGATTTGGCCGTCCTTCGCCCCAACGCCAAGCAGCGCCAGGAAGCACAGAAAGTCTACAACAAGGCTTTCCGTGAGGCGGTCGAGTCCGGAGCAATCCTCCGGGCGAAGATCGAGAGCGTGATGCGCGAACAGAAGCTCTGGGACGACCACAAGGAAGCCGAGCTGCGCAAGCTCCAGGCTGCGATCGGCGACAAGGAGCGCAAGGTCCGCTCCGGCGGCATCAAGCTGTCCGAGGCACGCGATCTGGCCATCCAGCTTCGCCGTGACCGGGCCGAGCTGCGCAGCCTCAATTCGGAGCGCATGAGCCTGGACAACAACTCGGCGGAAGCCCAGGCCGACAACGCCCAGTTCAACTACTGGGTATCGGTCTGCACCGTCCACGCCAACGACGGCAAGCCCTACTTCAGGTCCTACGAGGAGTACATGACCAAGGAGGATGACCCCGCCGTCGGCCCCGCCGCATCCGCCCTGGCCAAGATCATCTACAACCTCGAGGACGACTACGAGAAGAAGCTCCCCGAGAACCAGTTCCTGGTCAAGTACAAGTTTGCCGACGAAACCCTCCATCTGATCGACAAGCAGGGCCGCAAGGTCGATGCCGACGGTCGGCTGGTGGACGAGAACGGCCGGTACATCAACGAGGCGGGTCAATTTGTCGATCGGGAGGGGAATCTGGTGGACGAGGAAGGCAATTTCCTCGTCGACGAGAAACCCTTCCTGGATGACGAAGGAAACCCGATCGTTAGTGCTTCCGAGGTTGTTCCCCCGGTGTAATTTCTGTTGAACCGGACAGGCTTACTGCGGGCGGTGGTCTCTTCTCCTTTGTGAGCAGGGGCCACCGCCTATTTATTTTGCGGGGTTAATATGGCATTTGATATCACTGGACAGCTAAATCTTCGTTTGGCCTCTGGGGCGGTTCGCCAAATCGCCAATGAAATCAACTCAGGACTACGCGCTTCGGGTGTTGGCGCCGTCAATGTGCCAGTCCGTGCCGACGTCAATGCTATCCGTAGCGTGGTCAACGAGATTGGTCAGGCCACCAATGCTGTGGAGCGGTTCGCCCAGCAGTCCGGCTTGGCCTTCAAGCGTTTCACCGCTTTCAGTATCGCCGCTATCCCTTTTATCCAGGTTGCCTCAGGTATCAGGTCCGCCATCAGCGAGGCTGTTGAATTTGACAAACAGATGGTCCGCCTGCGACAGGTTGCCACCGGGGCGGGTTCCGAGGTTGGGGCGATTGGCCGCGAGGTCAGCCGTTTGTCGACCAGCTTGGGCGTTTCCAGCCAAGACCTGATCAAGACGGCGGTGACGCTAAAACAGGCCAACTTGTCGATCAATGAGACCCGAGACGCCCTGGAGGCGCTGGCCAAGTCCGCCCTGGCCCCCAACTTCGACTCAGTCGAGCAGACGGTCGAAGGCGCCATCGCCGTGATGAACCAGTTCAAGATCAAGAGCAAGGACCTTGAGGCCGCCCTCGGCTCCATGAACGCGGTAGCCGGCGAGTTTGCCGTCGAAGCCAGCGACTTGATCGAAGTGGTGCGTCGGGCTGGTGGTGCGTTCGCCGCGACGGGTGGCGATCTCAACCAACTGCTCGGTTTGTTCACTTCGGTGCGTCAGACGACTCGCGAATCGGCCGAATCAATTGCCACCGGCTTGCGTACCATCTTCACCCGCATCCAGCGCAACGACACCGTGGAGTCGCTGAAGCAGATCGGCGTACAATTGCGCTTCACGCGTGACGAGGCCTCCAAGGCGGGGGATCTGGGGCTGGAGAACCAGTTCGTCGGTGCCTACGAGGCGGTGCGTCGACTTTCTGTCGCCCTCACCCAGCTTCCCCAGGCTGATCCACGCTACAGCGCCATCGTCGAAAACCTGGGTGGTTATCGTCAAATCTCCAAGGTCATTCCGTTGATCCAGGAGTTCGCGGTCAGCGAACGCGCCCTGATGGTGGCGGAAGCCGGGCGCATCAGCCTCAATGTCAATGCCGCCCAGGCTGCTGACAGCTACGCCAATAAGTTGACCAAGCTCAAGGAGAGCTACCTGGAGTTCGGGCGTTCCATGATGGATACGCAAGGATTCAAGGCGACCTTCGGGGCGTTCGAGGAGATCGCCAAGGGTATCCTGTCGATCACCAACGCCCTGCGTCCGGTCCTGCCCCTGCTGACCGCCTTCGCCGCTGTCCGGATCGGCTCCAATATCGGCCCGTTTATCGCTAACTTTGGCCGAGGCGCCACCACCGGCAACCAGCACCTGCTGACCAGGGCCAGCGGCGGTATCGTTCCCGGTGTCGGCGACAGTGACAGCGTGCCCATGGCGTTGCAGCCGGGTTCCTTTGTCGTCCGCAAATCGTCGGTCAAGAAAGCCGGCGCCTCCAACCTGGCGCGCATGGCCAGCGGTGCCGTGCCCACGATGTTGACGCCCGGGGAGTATGTCTTCTCCCCCAGCGAAGCCAGGAAGATCGGCCTGTCCCGACTGAAGCATCTGAACGCGTCCGGCATGGTACCGGGCTTCAATGATGGCGGTGAGATTGGCGACGACGACTTGCGTCGAATGATCACTCGTGCCGTATCCAAAAAAGGCATCGCGGCATCTGATGATCAAATTGAGAAACTGTTAGGGGTTGTCAAGAAATCGATCCCCCACGAAGCCCTGATGGAACGAGTTCGGTCGAACATAGCCGCAACTCTTGGCGGCAACAACGGAGTTCCATATGGTCTTGAAGACGATCTGAAAAAATTAAACAAGAGGGGGCTTAAAGAAATCTCTCGCAGCATGGGGATAAAAACTCCCGTCAGCGATGTTGACGCAATCCGCAAGACGATACTTGAAGAGACCACAAAAGCTCGTCCACCGATAGAAATTGCCAAGCGCAAAGCTGGCTTATACGGAGTCAGAGAGTCTTTTGACCAGGCTTTGTCAGGAGAAATGCAGGGCGAGCTTAACAACACTGAGCTGTTGCGTGCCGTCAAAAAGAATTTTATCAGGGATTGGGAAAAATTAGAATTCAATAGAACTGGCCAAAAAGTAAAATTTCCAAGCTCCAAGAGTAAATTCTGGGATGAAGCTGAAGAACTCAGCTCGATGCGTCACTATGACGGCATCAAAGATAGCATGATGCGTAGTCCGGAAACATCAGCTTTTTTTGAAGGAAAGAGCGCGGGAGAAGCCGACAGAAGCTTGTTTTCTGTAATCAATCCGCGCAACCAGGCGACTAAAATAGACCGTGAAGAAATTTACAGGCGGTCGCTTGATGCAGCTGTCCGTTGGGATAATAGCACCGCCGACCCTATTGATCAGGCCATCAATAAACATGTTCAAGCGGACCCTTTTTCTGAAAACGAACTCAATATCGGCAAGCCGTCCAACTATCTGGCCCGCCAGACCCTCAGCAAAGACGAGCGTCAGGCGCTGATCAAGCAGCGCGCCGAGCAACGCAAGGCGGAAAAAGAAGCAAGGGCCGCTGAGAAAAAAGCTGCTAGTGAGGCTGACAAGAAGGCGCGGGCGGATGCCAGGGCCGAAGCTCGTGCGGAAGCGCGCAAAAGGAAACAGGAAGAACAGGAGCTGATTAAGCAGCAAATTCGTGATGAACAAGAGAGCGAGATTGCAACCGGGGTCATTTCGGACAAGCCGAATCGCGGCATTTTGGGTGACACTCTTGGTAAGGCCCCACCACCAGTTTCAGCTAGAAGGCTTCAGTTTGCCGAAGTTTCCACCCTTGAAGAAAAGACCAGGATGCTGGAGGCTAGTCTTACCCAAAGAGCCGGCGAAGCCAGCATCAGCGACATGGGGCCGATCGGACTGAGGAGGTTGGCGGAAAAGCTGAAGAAGCAAAGTCTGCTTTCCCAGGAACAGTACGACGAGATCGCCGACGCAGTCAGCAGTCCCGGATTCAGCGGACAGGCCCCGCCGGCTCTTGTAGCCGCCATGAAGGCGCGTGAACAAGCCGCTGAACAAGAAAGCAAGGACATTGCTGCGGCGAAAACGGCAACAAAAGAAGCTGTCAAATCCAACGCGAAAAAAACTGCCGCCAAGGTTAAAAAGGAAGCAGTAGACGTCAAGGTGGCAGACGTTCAAAAGCAAGAATCTTTATCGACACAACCAGCTGTTGGCGCGACCGAAAAATTCTTGCAGACTTTGCCTATTTATCAAGAACCCAAAAATCAAGGTAATTTGATTGATCCGGCAGGCGGCACTATTCCAGACGATCTGAAGCCAATCCCAACCGGAAATCAAACACCACGTCGTTGGCGCTTAACGGTTGGTGCTGGTCCAACTAATTTGCCTGATGTTTTGCCCGATTTGGTTTTAAGACCTTCTGTTTCTGGCGGTGACAGTGGCGGTAGCGATGATGGCTCAAATCGTCGTTCACGCTCTAGAGCTGGTGCTGGCCCCACCAATATGATGGACATCTTGCCTGACTTTGAGTCTATGAGGCTGATGGTTGGTGGTCCGGGTGGCGGTGGCCCAGGTGGACCTGGAGGTGGTGGCTCGGGTGGGTCTGGCGGTAGCGGCCAAGGCGGTTCAGGTGGATCTGGTGGAAACGGCCCAGGTGGTGGGGGTAGCGGTCCAGGCGGTGGTGGTCCTGGGGGTCCAGGAGGTGGTGGTGGTGGTGGTGGTGGTCCGCCCGACAACCCTTTTGATCCAGCCCGCACCTACGGCAGAAACTTTGATCTATACAGTGGTTCTCCCGATCGATTTTTTGCTCGGTTGGCAACAATATCTAGAAACAACAACGATATTGGTCCGCTCAGCAGGACAGTTTCGACAATTGGCGCGGAAGATATGCCACGCTTTTTGTCTGAAATGTCTCGAACGCAAGAAACTGGCAACATTCTTTCAAGAACCATATTGCGGGCTTTGGAGCGTACTCGCCCAGAACTCAGTAATAATCAGCGTTATCAAATGGCTCAAGAGCAAGCCACAAATATTTTTGATAATGCAAACTCTATCATTAGAGCACAAGAGACAGCAAACGAGGCTGAGTTTCGGAGAACACAAGCGCAACAGCGGTCGCAAGATATCCGCAATCTTCCGCAAATGGTCAGCACCGTCAACGATTTGCGTGAACGGGCAATTGCTGACCCGACTTTTCATGCAGAATATACGCGTGTTTTTAACGAGCTAAACGAAACTGCTCGTCGGATCGGCATGAATGAGGGCATCGACCCGAATCTTCTTGTCGGCATGGAAAACGGCCGCATGCGGATGTCGACGGTACACCAAGGAAATCTTGATGCGTCCGCTCGTGAAAACGACATCATGGCGGAAAACGCCACTCGTCAAGCAACAAGAGCGCGTGAACAGGCCGAACAGCTTGCCCGTCAACTTGAGGGTATTGGTGCCAACATAAGCCGCGACGCCAACGGGCTGGAGTCTGTTCAGTTTGCGGGAGGGGCCAATCTTTTTGGCGCCGGCACCAATATTGTCAACGAAATGCCTCAAGATTCTCTTGGTAGAATTCTTGAGCGCAGAATCAACGATCGCATCGCACAAATTGATCCAAATGGTCGTGGTCGAAACATCAGCGACGCTACTAGACAGTCTGTTGAACAAGAAGAAACCCGTCGTCTACATGACGAATGGGTCAATGGTCGTCGCAATCAGATCGCAGCAGAGCGCGGATTGACTAATATGACGGCTGCCACCACAGCCGCCTCAGAAGAATTCATGCGTTCGCTTGAAAATGGCACTCGTGCAATCGAGCGGCAAACGGCCACCGGTAATGTCGTTGTCAACAGGCAGTCTTTCGACCGAGGCAACACTGGCGACGCCAGGTCAAACAGCTATCAAGATGTGATCAATCGGCGTCTAGCAACCGAAATGCGAAGGGTAGATCCAACTGGAGCTGGTGCCAATCTGCCGGAACAAACCAGAGCCAGACTCCTGCAAAGGGTGATCAACCAGACCAACGAGCAGCTCCTCGCGTCGCTGCAAACGCATGTCCGCCTGGAAAACAGGATCAACGACAGCGAAGTCGTGCTCGAGATGGCCAACAGGCGGCTGGCCGACGCTATCGAAAACAACGTAGATGTTCAAGACAGGAACGGACGCGCTGTCCTCCAGGACACGGCAAGGCGCGGGTACGATCGTCCAGGCTCCAGGCTTTCCGCTTTTGGCGGCATGGCTGCCCAGAAAATCGGCGGCATGTTCACTAGCCAAACCGGATTCTTTGCCTTGCAAGCCGGAGCCTCCTTCCTGGGCGACTACGCCAGCCGTTCGGCCGGAAGCGCCGATGCGGCCGTTGAATCGGGTTCACAAAACAGTTTTGTTAACACCAGGGCCGGCGGCTCGGCCCTCCAGGGGGCCGGTCTGGGTGCCTCTGTGGCCATGGGGCTTGGCTTCACCGGCATAGGCCTTGGCGTGTCGGCGGCTGCCGGCGCCCTCCTGATGTTCACCGACTCGCTGAAGGCGGCTGCCAACGAGGTGTCCGAGGCCTCCATCGCCTCCTCCATGAAGAAGATGAACGACTCGTTGTCCAACTTCGCCAAGGGCATGACGACGATCGACCCGACGACCATCCGCAGGCTCCAGACCGACATCGACAACCAGATGTCGCAGGTGGCCCGGAGGAACTCCTCCATCTTCGGACTGATCCCCTACTACTCCAACGAAAGCTTCAACGGCGAACTGGACGTGCGTCGACGCGAGATGGCATCGGCTCAGGTCCCGGCCCAGATGGACGCCCTCACCAAGATCATCGAGGAGCAGGCCAAAAACAACGCCAACGACAATGCCATCAACAATGAGCGCACCCGGCGTCAGTTGTTCGAGGAAGCCATCTACCGGTCCAGGCAGGGGCTGGGCGGATCGTTGCTGGGTCGGGTGGCATCCGGCACCAACCAGAGCTTCGAGTCCCTCGAAAAGAAGCTTTTCGACTCCTTCAAGCGCATCCAAGAGAACGAGGTGTCCCGCAAAAAGCAGGAAACGGTGGAAAGCAGCGTCAACAACGCCGCCGCCATGTTCAACAATTTCAGTTCGGTTCTGAGTTTTGCCACCCAGAGGCTGACATCGATGGCTTCGGCCACGAAGAGCCTGACCGACATCATGGACGGTTCCGTGTCGGTTTCGGCTGGAACCAGCCTGGCCGACTCGTTGCAGCGCCCCTTCTCGGGCGACACCAGCGAGTTCATGTCGGCTGTCAGGTCGATCACATCGATGGCCGGTGCCGCTGGCGGCGACGTCGAGAAGTCAGCCGAGGTCGTGTCCGTCACCGGCAGGATTCTGCCGAGCATCATCAGTGCCATCAGGTCGCAACCTTCGCGTGAACTGGCAGTCGGCCAGAACTTCTCCGTACAGATCGCTGATATGCTGCGACAGAGACTCCAGGACCAGGGTCTCGACGCCAATGCCATCTCGTCCGTCACCAACCTGATCCAGTCGCAGCTTGGCGAGGAGGATTTCACCAAACTGCTGCGCAAGACCGGCGAGGACATGGGGGCGGTCGTCAACGACCTCCTGGCCCCGATCGCCGAACCCCTGAGAAAAAACCTCGGCAGCATGGGGCAGAATCTGGCCGAAAAAGCCAAGATTTTCGCCAACGACCTGAGCGAACTCGGTTCCAGGGTCCGCGCTGTCGGGGAGCTGATGGACCGCGCCAACGGCGCCCAGATCAACGCCGAACGGAATCGCGTGCAGACAATGCTGCGCCGAGGCGCTATCCGCGACGACTCCGGCGAAGAAGCCCTGTTCGATCTAGCGTTGCGCCAGCAGGATTTGCGACAGGCCAGGCTGACCGGTTTCGGCGGCAACGCGGTATTCAGGAAACCTCAGGACATCGCCAACGCCCAGAATCCCGAGAAAATCAACGAAGCCCTGCGTGCGACCGTCGCCCAGATAGCCGCTGTAGAGAAGAAAATCAACGCCGCCAACAGGGACGGCAACAACAAAGCGCAGTTTGACGCCCAGAACGAGATGTCCAAACTGAAGGTGCGTGCCGCCGACCTTGGACAAGCCCTCAAGAACCTTACCGACACTACCGAGAGGAACGCTGTTGCCCAAGATAGACTGAATAAGATCCAGGCAGACCGCGAGGGACGGCAGAGCCTCGGCCTTCGCTACGCCACTTCCAATCTGGAAGGTCGCTCGGAAATCGCCAAATCCTTCTCGTTGATCAGTCAGGCAGCACAGATGGGCAGCGCCGCGCCGTTCTCTGTGCGCGACCAGAATCAGATCTTCAGCACCCTCTCTTCGCTGTCGCCGCAGATGCGCCTGCAAGGTCTCGGCGGTATTTCGGTCAAGGAATTGACCACCCAGCTTCTCAACAGCACCTTTGGGGGAGCCTTCGATCTGGACCCGCAGTCCGCCGCCATGGAAAAGGCGCTCGACAGCTTTGTTCAGCAAAATTTTGATATTGCCTCCAGGGCAGCGCAACTTCAAGTCGACACCCAGGAGCAATTGCTCGGGGACTTCTTCACAAAGCTGCAAAGCAACCAGCAGGCTTTCCTTGAAAATATGGCCAAGGCGATGGCAGACGTCGCCAAACAGGGTCTGGAAACGCAGCGGTCGATGGCGATCACCCGCGTCAAGGACCTGGAGAAGAACGTCGGGGACACTTCCATCCTTGGCAAGCTTGGCGTCAAGACCGACGACGAGTTCAAGATGTTCGCCGGAGCCATCAGGAATCCAAATGTCGGCGCCATGCTCGAAGCTGGCAACAGGATCATGGGCGGCGACAAGCTGATGGAACGCGCCCGCGGCGGGGCCGACAATTTCGCCGGCAAGCTTGCGGGTTCGGTCGGGGAGATGAGTGTCCGGGAGACCGTCGGCACGGCGGCTGGGGCCATCAAGACCCAGCTTGAGGAAATCGGCTTCACCGACGAGAAGGACCGCAGCAACATCCTCGTCAAGATGGATCAGTATTTCCGCGATCGCGGCATCAACAAGAACTTCGTCAACGCCGAAGAGGATGTGAAGAAGGCCCTGATTGCTGCGTCGGCGTCCGTGATCGGGGAGCGCACCAAGTCCGCCCGGGACGATTTCTCCAGGGCTGAAACGGGCCTGCGCAACAGCACCTCCCTGCCCGATTCGATCATCAAGAATCTTGCCCAGGGTGCCCAGAGGGACTTCGACACCGTCACGTTGTCATCGCTGGAGAGGTCGGTCGGCATCGTCAACGGCATGAATGTCGGCTTCACCAAGATGGGCGAGTTGCTGAAGGAAGCCAAAGACAAGCTGGACAGCCTGAACAAGGCCATCGGGGATGTGGCTCCTGTCCGACGGGCTGGCGGTGGTCCGATCAGATTCTTCAACAAGGGTGGGTGGGGTTCGGAGGGCAGTAGCACGCCCCACTCCTCCGACACGGTCAACGCCCGCATCGCACCGAACGAGTTTGTGGTTTCTTCCGTCGCCGCCCAAAAGAACAAGGCCCTCCTGGAGCGGATCAATTCCGGCATGCCGGCCTTTGCCGAGGGAGGCGAGGCAAACGAGGCCTTTGGCCGCATCGGTGATCTTGGCAAGGGCGTCAAATTCGACTCCAATCTTGCCAATTCGACCATGAGCAAGGATGACCTTGAGAAGTCCAAAGAGCTGATCCGGAAGAACGCCACCCTGCTGTTCCTGTCCCAGATCAAGAGTATGGACAAGGAGAAGCGGACAGCTTTCCTCGACAAGCAGATCGGCATGATCGGCAAGGAGCTGCCCAAGAACGACCAGCAGGCCGGGGTGTTCGACGCCCTGATGCAGGTCATCAAGATCCGCCAGGAAAAGAAAAAGGTTTACGACGACGCCATCAAGGCCCAGGAAGACCAGAAGAACGCCCCTGTTTTCCCGGATCTTCTGCCAAAACTGGACGGGTACCACCTGTCCTTGCGACAGGCCTCCGTCAGCAAGGCCTTTGGCAGTCCGCCATTTCAGGTTGAAAGCATCATCTCCGGCATCAAGGACACGGTCGACAGCCTGGCTGCCCAGGAAGAAGCGCAAAGGACCGCCGCGAAGGATGTGAGCAAGGCGTTTTCCACCTCGGCCGGCGAGAGCATTGAAGATCTGATCAACAACGAACCCCGGCTCATTGAGTTCAAGAATCTGATCAACGACTTCATGTACCGCCAGGCCTTGTCGTCCCCGGCTTTCCGCGGTCTTGAAACACTGGGAGAGTGGAATTATACCGACAAACAAATGGAAAAAGACAAGTCGCTGCGGATGATCCGGAAAAACCATCCGATCTCTGTCATCGAAGGACTGTACACAGGCAAGAATGCGCTGCGCGAAAAGGCCAACCAGGAACTGTCCGAACAGAATTATCCCCAGGGGCCTGAGGAGTACACCAAGGAAATCTACGCGTTGATGGTTGGTGAGGTGTCGGCCAAGATCAGGTCCGCCGAGGATCTGCGCAAGAATGTCGAGTCGGTCCTCAGAAGCCGACGCAAGTTCGATGAGATCAAAGCTCCCGATTTCGACCAGGCCATCCTGGAGGCCATCGACCAGACGATCGCCAAACTGAAGGAAGACAACAAGCAATTCCCTGGGTTGATGGCCAATTTTGCCACAGCAAACATAGCCGCGGACAATCGCCGAAATGCTTTTGTCACGCCTGAAAAGCGTCTGGCGGAAATGGTGTCGAGCGTCAAACCGGAAGCAATAGACGCCAAGACCATGGTGGGTCTGGTGAAACAGCAGGGGCTGGCCAAAGAAGCAGAACTCTTCAACAAAGTCAATCCGGCGTTGCAGACCAAAATACTTAACGACGCTATGAGTCGGATTGAAACCGGCAAATACAAGCCCGGTGAGCTGGATTTGATTAAAAGCATGGGTCTGGACCTAACAGACACGTCCAATATTTCAGCTGAAGAGCTAGAGAAATACCGCGAACAAGAACCGAACATGCCGGTGATTCAACGTGCCTACTTGCGTCACCTAATGAGAGAAGCAAGCTTTAAGGCCGATCTCCTAAAAAGGGACCCAAACACTTTTAACGAAGGTGAAAAAACTCTCTATCTGATCAACCAAGAGAGGATCGCTCAATCTTATGCCCTAGAAAGGATTCAAGACAAAGAGGAGCGCATCAAGCTCGACAGGTTTGGCCGCTTCCTGATTGCCAATCCGGCGCTGATCCAGGCCCGTATGTCCGACGCGGAAGAAAAAGGAGCTAAAACATACGCTGAAGAAGCGGCCTTGCTCAGCATGATCCTGGGTCTGCTTGGCAAACCGACCACCTTCCCCAGCGTGGTCAAGGTGTTCAAGGACAGGCCGATCACTCCGGGCGCCAAGGTGGGCGCGGAACAAGCGCCGGCTGCCCCGGCCGAATTCGGCATGGAAGAAGCGGGCGGGATGAAATTTGCCACGGGCGGTCTGGTCCCCGGCGTCGGCAACACCGACTCCGTTCGCACTAATCTCCCGGTCGGCAGTTATGTCATCCGGAAGTCCTCGGTGCAAAGTCTGGGGGCAGACACTCTGGCGTCGCTTCCTGCTTTTGCCAAGGGCGGCGTGATCCCAGCCATGGTCATGCCTGGCGAACACATCTACAGCCCGGAGGAAGCCTCCAGGATCGGCATCGACAAATTAGATTACATCAACAAGAACGGCAAACTGCCAGGTTTTTATGTTGGTGGACCCGTTGAAAACGCCAAGATTAGAGCGGGTGGTGCTGCTGGTTTTGGTGTCCCAAAACCTCCCGCCTTCAACGACCCCAACTGGCAGATGATCCCCAACGGGGACGGCACATTCCGTCTGGTGCAAGCCGGTGGAGCGCGTTGGGGTGCCGCGCAAAACATGATGCCCGGCATGATGCCAGGCGTCAACGTCCAAATGCCGCCCGCCCAGGTTGGTATGCCGATCAACAACCCGCTGATGGGCATGGCCATGGGTCAGGGGGCCAACGCCAATGCCGGCGCCGTCAAGATGCCTGGTCAGAATGAAGGCAACGCTGCCGCCGAGCTTGAGCAAATCATGGCGGGCAACCTGATGGCCGCCAATAAGGACCTCGATATCCTGGGCGCGAAAGCGGAGTTCTATCAGCTTCGCAACCAGATGCGCAACCCACGCGCCAGGACCAAGGAAAATGTCGCCAGACTACGCGAACTCTACGCCCAACTGAGCAATCCGGTGATTGCCCAGATGGATGCTGAAAAACGCAGAAGCAGCGCCGAGGAGGCTCTCGCACTTTTCCAGAATTCCCCCAAGGAATTCTTCGCCCTGGTCAACAGCTTCCGCGCCGAAATGTCAGACAAGAAGAAGTCCTACAAGGAGCGCCTGGCAGCCAAAGAAAAATACGAAGAGTATTCTTTTGCGGCCAGAATGATACCTCCACAGGCTCTGCGGGCGGCAATGGCCGGAAACAATCAGCCGAAGGAGCCAGCCAACAATGACCTGATCGCAAAAGAGTGGGAAAAGAAACGCGCCGATGTCGCGGCTCACAACGAACGGATGCGCGCCACCGGAAAAATTCCCAAAAACGGCCCAGAAGCTGTTGAGCAACACAATATCGGCGTGGAGATTCGTCGCGGCAAGCAGCTGAGCGGACCCGAAGCGGTTGCTGCTCATAACGCCAGGGTCAAGGCTAGGGAACAGGATCGTCCCGCCCCAAATCCGGAAGCTGCCAGGGCCGACCATCTCAAGAAGATGCTGGACACCGCCCAGGAGAACTACCTGAAGACCGGAGATCCGCGTTTCCTCGAAGAAATCAACAAACTAAAGAACCCAGGACAAGTCAAAGCCCAGGAACAAGCCGAAGCTCAACGAGTCATGGACGAATACCGCGCCCAACAAAAGAAGGACGCAGAGAACAACAAGATTGCCCAATGGCATGTGCAAGAGGGTATCGAGGACATTCGCGATCCAGGCGGCGTCAAGCGCAAGGCCGAGCGAGAGAGGAAGGAGCAGGAAGCCCAAGAACAGAAGATGCGGGCTTTCTATGAGGAAAAAGCCAAGAGCAGGCAGGCGTTCGAGGCAAAACTGGCCTCCAACGACGTGGCTGCTGACGAACTGCGCAGGAAAATACGAGGAGAGGACCTTGGGGTTGCAATCAAGCGCGCCTCCGGCGGCATTGTTCCCGGCGTCGGTTCCGGAGATATTGTGCCAGCCATGCTGGAACCTGGCGAACTGGTTGTCCCCAAAAGGCAGGTCCAGAAGTTTGCTAACGGTGGCGTAGTGGGCGGCATTCAAGGATTCGCCAACGGAGGAATGGCACAGGGCGGACCTGACCTTCTGGATGTCGCCGCCCGCTTCAACCAAGCCGCCACCCAGATCAGCCAGGGGCTGTCCGGCTTCTCCACCTCGGTTAGTACCTTCAACGGGGCCGTGGCTAATTTCGGCACCTTTGTGGACAAGTTCGACGAGGCGGTTGGCAAGATTCCAGGCCAGATCGAACTGTCCGGGGCCAACGACATATCGGTCAACCTGATGGGTCAGGACTCCATCGTCAAGGCGGTCACCGAAGCCATCGGGCCAATGATTGCTCAGGCAATCCGGGATAGCCAGCCGGTTGAGCAGAGGGCGCAGTAATGAGTGTCTTCACGGGCAGGCTGGGGGACATACTGGCCACACCCGGGGGATTAGTCCTCGGGTTCGGGGGTGAGTCTCTCTCCTGGGAACCGCTCAACCTGTTCCTCAAGGTTGCCGAAATACCTTCGGGTGGGGATTCTCTTCCCCTCCACACCCTCGGCGTGTTTTCTGGCGTCGCCAACACGCTCCCCCTAGTCGTTAGTGGCAAGGCTTATGGCAAGGGCTTAAATTTATATATATTGTGTAATAAATCTGATATACAACAGAACATGAACCTGTTTGTAGAGGGGGCGAACAAAAACCTTTCCAGTTCGTTGCCTTTGCTGACAGTCAACAGCGCCACCGAGTTGGTGGAGAACGCATTGCCGCTGATTCTGGAAGCTCCGGTCTTCGGAACCGGGCTGAATCTCGTGGTTTGGAGGACGCCCGAGAGCTTTTCCACGTTGCCGCTCACTATCACCGGATATGCCCAGGAGGCCAGTGCTGGCTGCGTATTGTATTTGGTTGGTCCCGTGGGATCGACAGGGTCGCTGGACATGATCACGGCAGGCACAGGCGTGGATACCAATTCTGTTGATTTGATCACGCATGGTTACATAGGGGACATCTAATGCCTGTTCTTTACGGACCACAGGGACAAGAAAAACTCCTGACTCCCGCCCCGTTTGTGTCTATCTCCACTCAGATTGACAGATTTGAAGACGGTCGTGTCAAAAAGTATTTGTTCAACATCACATTGAAGGGCCGGATGTTGGCCTACAAGGGTGGCGTTCTTAACAACACGACTGATCCGCTTCAAGGCGCTTTGGAAGTTGTACCACCAAATAGTCGCCAAGCAAAAATTCAACAAAAAATCGGTCAACTTAATGAATTGTTCCGACCCAAATCCCCGCTCAATCCTACTGAACGAGTGAGCCTTCAGATCACCCCCTGGGATGCCTCTGGCGCAAACTCCACCATTCTTTGCTATCCGCGTGTCAAATCAATCGAAATACCTGAAGGGCCATTTACCGATTACTTTGAATACACGATCAACCTGGAAGCCGACTATCTCAGGATTGGTACCAACACCATCGGCATGGATGCTGAGGACGATGTGGGAGTGGAAGAATCCTGGTCGATGGAGCCGGATGACAGTTTACGCAAATACAAGCTGACGCATCAGGTCAGCGCACAGGCGACGACGCGCTGGGTGGGTGGCACGACCAACCGGAATGTCCGCGGGTTTGAGATCGCCAGGGCTGCTGTCCTGAAGAAGCTGGCGTCGGATCTTGATCTTTCCGACAATGCCGCTTTATCATCCCCACCTTCCAGCAGACTCAAGCTGAATGATCAACCCGCTGGACTCAGCTACTTTGGTCTCGGCGGGGCGTTAGCCAACGCCTTCAGCGAACAGCCATCCTCGGGCCAGGATACCGTCAGGGCCTACGATGCTATCCGCACCATTACCGTTGACGAGGCGGGCGGCAAATTCAGCGTCAGCGAGTCGTGGACCATCGTTGATTTGGCCAAGGCGAACGCCGATCTATTTGGAGCCTTGTCTGGCAGCAATTACATTCCAGCTTTGGAAGAGTTCAATATCAGCATTAAGGATTCTGCGGAATCCACGCTGAAAACGATCTCAATCGACGGCACGATTACTGCTTTGCGGACCAGCAGGACAGGGGCGTTTGAACAGCCAGAAACCAAATATGTTCACGCCAAAAGCAAATGGGATTTGCTAGCCGCCAACAACTACAAGCTAGTTCGTGATCGGGTAGTGGCGGTTTTGGGTTCCGAGTACCTTTCAAACAAGCCAGCCCAAGTAACCATCGGCCACAACAAGGTGGCTGGCACGATCACCTACAATGTCGAGTTCAACAACAAGTACCGCCCACCTGTGTTTGTTGACGCCAAGTTCTTTGAGGTCAGCTTCACAGACAATGGTGGCGGGCCGCTTTTTGCCGCAATCGATGTCTTGGGTCGAGTCGATGGAGCTAACCCCCTCGGCAAGGGGCCTATTTATCAGAACCTGATGAATATCACCAAGACGACCCGCGACATCAACATGGAAGT
>Ga0315899_10002372_pt1 | contig 20874 bp, 24 predicted proteins | sample LakEriMetagenome_2_FD_203518 | JGI IMG/M metagenome (GOLD analysis project Ga0315899, IMG submission 203518) | Freshwater fungal communities from buoy surface, Lake Erie, Ohio, United States - Buoy 4 MA112 | ecosystem: Environmental > Aquatic > Freshwater > Lake | place: USA: Lake Erie, Ohio... | reverse complement strand
CAACCACCCTTATTGTCTGATGATGACAGGACGGAGGAGGTGGAGGTGGAAGAGGAGAAAGTCGCGGGAGGCGAGGGAGTCGCAGATGCGGGGGCAAGCGAAGAGGCCCGGGAGGGGGGCGTGGGAAGGAAGGATGAGGATCCTGAAGACTTTGAGATCTTTAGCGAGGACGCGAAACTGCGGATCGTTGGTGAGCGCGCCAAGTGGGGTTTGCAGACTAAGTCTGATCTCGGTGATATCGGGGTGTCAGGGTCCACGCACACACTTACTACTTCCTCCACGCACACACTTACTACTTCCTCAACTCCTGTGCCAGCATCTGCGACCCCAGGACCGGCAGCGGCAGCGTCGGGGGAAGGTGGAGGTGGAGGTGGAGGTGGAGGTGGAGACGTGGGTGCGCTTTTTACGGAGGCGGCGGATGAGGGAAGGGTCGCGGATTACAGTGGCGAGGATTTTGAGCCCAAGATAAACCATGAATTCAAAGCGGTGAAGTGTGCGTGTGTCAGTGACTTCGTGTGTGTGTGTGTGTGTGTGTGTGTGTGTGTGTGTGTGTGTGTGTGTGTGTATGTACATGCGCGCGTGCGTGCGTGTGTCCGTGTGTTGCCTGGCCCACGTATTTGTCGCTGTTTTTTTCAAAGTGCTCAGCATCTACTCTGCTTCTGGAGAAACGCCTACATATGTCCACGCACACGCACGCTCATGTCATAATACCAGGCACTGGAGAAGCAGCGGCGCAGAATCTCTGAGCACATGCGCCAAGCCAAAGAAGACTTTGGTTTGTTTGTTTTGTTTGTTGTGTGCATGCTTAGCCGACTGGAGTGCGGCTGCGTGGGACAGATGCTGGTATTAGCTTGAGTGGCGAGTGTGAGTGGTAGTGTGGCAACACCGCGCACACGTCATCCAAAAAAGCGCACACGTCATCGCAACGTCATCCTTTTCCGTCCGGATCAGTGTGTGCAGGCATGCAGTGTGTGCAAGCATATGGGCGCGTCCCTGCCTGCCTCTCCCAGTCCGCGGTGTGCACGCGCGCGTGTAGAGGCGCTGAGTACACCTTGTGACACGCACCGCTTGCGCTCTGGCTGTGATGATGTGTGCAATTCTGTGTATGTGCGTGTGGGTGTGTGCTTCTCTGTGTTTGCAGCGCGAGCATTGGAGGTGCGTCGAGAGCGCCTGCGGAACGGGGAGGCGGAGGAGAAGCTGCCGGCTGTGTTGCCCTGCGCCCCGAGCATTCTGCTGGGGGATAGCGATAGTGACGAGAGTGATAGTGAGGAGGAGCTCGAGCAGGTGGTCGAGGGGGAGAACGCGGCCGCGGTAGAGAAATCGTTTGCTCGTCGAGGAACAGGAGAAAGGGCGAAGGACGAGGAGGAGAGTGTGGACGTGAGCGAGTTTGTGAAGTCAATGTCTGACTCGGATGAGATGAGAGGTCATCCAGCTCCAGCGCACACTGCAGGCAATGAGGGGTTTAGGCTCAAGGCACGGACGACGCAAGGGAGGGGGAAACGTCCATCGCGGCCCATTTCGGAGGATGATGAGGGTGGCATGGGGGATTCATCATCGTTGAAAGGTGGGTACCAAGAACAAGTTGAGAGGGAACTGCAAAGGATGGGAGGTGTTGATAAGGTGCCGCCTTTGTCCTCGCTCATTCAGCAGCTCGAGTGTCAGGATGGCAATACACTATGAAAGAGACACGAGAAAGTCGAGCTCTGTGACCGTGAGGAGGCGGTTTGAAGAGGTGAGGTAAAGGCGGATGATGGTGGGGTGAATCATGGTGGGATACATAAAGATTCCCGCACTTCCCTCCGACGGTCCTGTCCCGTTTCCTTCAGCACACACGGACTTGAGGAAGATTTCTGAACACTGACTTCCGGAGTACGGGGGTTCGAAATATGGAGCATAAAAAAAGACGCTGCCGGTGCCTTTTCGGCGCCCGCGCCTGGCGGAGCCAGAACACGCCGGCGAATATGCCTCCTCCTCCCCCTCCTCTATCTCGCCGACGGCGACCTTTTGTTGCTTCCCGACGGCGACCTTTTGTTGCTTCCCGGATTGTCCCAGTTGATGCCCCATAAACATCTTGCGCCGAAGCAGCGCTGCGCAAGAGGCCCGCGCATCACGAGGCGGTGCGCGCCTCGATTTCATCAATTATGCGTGATACCGGCGAGGAGGATTTATTCGTATTCAATGATAAGACACGTTTATCAAAGCTTAAACTGAATATCGGGCACAAGCTCGGCTAAGAAGTTGAGAACTGTTGTGTTGCCATGCCCCACTACGATCTCGCCCTTGGTGCTGATCAGAGCAGATTCGAAGACTGCTTTTTTGAAGAGCGCGCCATTGTGTTGAGACGAAAGGTCTCCAATCGATAAGCATGTGCTGCCCAGGATCTCGTCTTTGGAGAGTTTGTCGTCGCGCCAGACTTGGAAGACCAGCATGTCGTTCTGCGACTTTTCTGAAATATCGAATTCGAAGCGCCCTTCCGCCTGCAGCGACGACGTGGAAAGTGTAAAATGCATGTGAGGGAGACCGACTGCGAATTGCACACGCATTTTTGAAGTATATCGACACGAAAGCAAGTACAAGCATACCTCTGTCCATTCGCGCTCGATCGAGGCACCAACGCCACTTTTTGGCACGGAATCGAATGCCTCCAAACCCAATTTCTTTGCTTGGGACTTAGTCATCTAATCAACAGACCCACAAAAAGTCAAAGAGGGATGAAGATAAGTGGACCAATCATGATAGACTCAAGAATAACAAACTGGTGTAAGGACATCTCAAAATGATCAGTAGTAGATGAAGCTATTGGACGGTTTTTACCTCTTTTGTATAAAAGGTTGCGCCTTCTCCAGAAGCTCGAGGAGTTCGAGGAGATGAGTTCTCGCACAATTTGTTGCCATAGCTCGCTTGCTTCCCAAGTATGACACGAGTGAATATCATCTGCTTGTGTTGGCAACTACTAGGAAGGCAGTCGACCTTCAAAAGTCTCACGCGCAATTTGCCCCCAACGTCTTGCAGTGGCAAATTCTTCTCGTAATACTGAGCGTCGTCCTCACTCTTCGGCGTGTACTCGATTGCCTGCGCATCCTTAAGCAAGGTGCCTAGGGGCACTTTGATTCCTGGAAGATCCGCCATGGCCTTGAATTGTACTTCCAAATTTACCCGGATCTCACCAGCTTCACCCTGGCGGCCATAGTTGATATCAGACTCACAACAATCAAGAGACGCTTCGGGATTTGAGATTATGAAAACAAGCAACATGCTCAGCACATGCAAAGGCGTCAAGACACCGGAAGCATACCATGATGCATTCCCATACTTTAGCCTTTCGGTTGACTAGAAGACCTCCAAGTTTCAGTCGCAAATCACCCAGTGTGATTTCCCTGTTTCCAATCTGCACGTCGCCGCCTGTGCGTTTCCTGCTCATCAGCGCTACTTTCCTGCTCAGACTTTCCTCGTCAGTAATGAGGCTACGTTGTCAAGAGAACTCTCAACACAGAATCCTGTCTCACATGCATCACAGTACCGCAGTCTTCAGACGGGCCATATCATGTGGACACCACAGGGGCCACAAGCAAGCATGTCAAATAAACTTACAGGACTTCCGCGTCATTGTTTGTCGTCCACTCGAAGGGACGGTCATCTTTCTCACTCCACACGGTTTGGGATTGCGGTATTCCTTTTTGCGCCCTAGTTTGCTGCAAAAAATGGAATCACTCAAGTGAGCAAGGGATTTGTATTTTTGGGGGCCTAAATTTCTAGTGGCTGCCACAGCGCAGTGATTTCCAATCAATAAAAAAACTTTCTACAGGCCGTTCCTCCGGAGGCATTCCCCTGCCAGCTTACTAAAAACAAACAACAAGATATAAACTTACATGGGTGATTCCTTCGGGCGGCTTCTCCATGTCAACCTTATCTCTTCCACCGTACTTGAAGATGCAATAGAAGTCACCAGCTGCCAAATTGAGTGCAGACGCGAGTTTGACGCTGATTCGGCAGGCCATACTCATCGAGGTGTCCAAATCCGCTTCAGCATTTCGCTTGCGATCCCTAGCTTTGAGCGCCAGAGTCTTTGCCACCGCGCCTGCTACGGGATGCGCATTTCCAAAAATGTCCATTCCAATTTTACCCTCAAAGTTTGGGCCTAACTTCAAGCTATGGCACACTATGTTATCCACGACAAGCTTCTGGATAATCCACCCGATCAAGGGAATGCCCACGAGGTCAAATACGCCCCCTATCCACAGCGTCAACTCGATTTCTGGGCGTTCGGTGAAGTATATCTTCATCCCGGCCAGACCAGGGAATGTAGGGTTTGACGCACGAGCATCGCGCTCGTCAAGCTCCAGGAATTCGAACTCAACCCGGAATGGACCTGTATTGCAAAAACCAGCCAACGCAGGAGATTCACACGAAATCGACAACACGGTAAGACGGAAGCAAATAAGCACGAACGAAAGGGACGGAGCTGTTGATCGCACTGGAAAGACTTAGCCGCTGAGCACACGTCGGATCACAGACACAGCAAACACGGATCACACACTCAGCAACAAAATTGTACGATAAGGAGGCAAGAATTGACGGACAGCAGAGAGGACGAAATAGGTCACGAGACCTGACAGTCGCATGTGGTCGACGTACAACGGGAAATTGAAACCAGCAACAGGATATGCAAGCCTGATCAGAAGTTCATCTGTGTCCAGTTCTAGGTGCAAATCCAAGTCGTAGATCCAATCATCCGGATGATCCCTCTTGATTTGAGTACCCGCGAACACGGTGCGTTTCTTGCCCTCGAGCTTGCGAACTTGCAGTGGAAGGTCTCCGAAGTCACATACTTCTGTCACGAGTCCCAGTTGCACTGTAAATATTTCAATCCAGCCTCTGACATACTCGCTGACCCAGCCTTTCCCAAAGACCTGCCAGAACTGCGCGAGAAGTAGGTTGAACCACTCGTCCTGTACTTCCAACGGATTGACAGACATTTTTTCATAGAAAAGCTGTTTTTTGACGTCAGGAATTCTTGAGCTGAACTTCTCCTCCCATTCTACTTTTTTCTTGTAGCCTCTTAACTGCTCATGGGACATGGATGGTCAGGGAACACAGATTCGCAAAAGGATAAGGGCGCGAGATAGAGAATCAGAAGGAACCTCGCAGCGGCGCTGAAAGGTGGGAAAGAAGCGCTCTACACCAATGACGAGCTCGACTAGCGGCAGCATCAGGACGGTGTCCATCCGGTAGTAGCCAATCTGATACGCCAGCAACTGGCCTGCGATTACGTGCAGATACAACTCGCCCGCCAAGCTGAGCATCTGGAGATACTTGGCCTCGCCTTTGACGGGCACCGCTGCTGGCCTCAAGTATTTGTCTCTAACCTTAATGTAGCATTCGGCAGTCAAGTTCAAAACTTTGAATCCATCTAATTCTGTTTTTCCAAACTCAACTTTGCTCTCCAGGGCCGTGGCAAGCCCTTGATTGCTGATCTCTTGGCCCGTTTTTGGCCTTTCGGTGCCAATTTCCTCCCATTTTGTGCCCAGAAGGGCCGTCGCATCTGCGACCTTGCGGCTGCCAGACCACGAGCGCTCCTGCAAATTTGCTCGCTTTTTCTCTTCAGCTTTTTCTTCTGCCAGCTGCTGTATATGCTGGCGGTCAATGTGGCTGCGGAGCTCAGCACGACGTGTTCGGAACAAGGTGTAGAGCGACAAGGTGAACTGCATCATTATCAGCTGCGCGGGCCACGGGGTGCGCGGGATGGGGGAAAAGGTTCAGGAAGGCACGTCAGGGTTGCCTACTGAGACAACGCATGCTGCACACAGGGCGCGTAATGATAGGGTACAGCGATCCACACGGGAAGTGGGGCGCACACCAGCCAAGCGTAGGAGAAGCAGAAGCGCCCGAGCACAACTGCCAGGGTTGCTTGCGTCAGTAAAACCTTCAAAAGGCGAACCTCCTCGCGTCTGTCCCCACACTTCATTCCTCGAGATCTCCATACTCGCGTCTTTCCTCTCACAGTCTCACCAGTCAGGAAAAGTGGCAGCCGGAGCTGCATCACATCCTTCAGTGTTATGCCTTTGAAGTAAGCCTTGATGGCGTCAAAGTCTGGCTGCGGCAGCCACAGGGCAGGCTCTGCGGCGGACGCGCCTCGTGCACTGCTTGCGCTGGGGCTTGCTTCTTTTGCATTCCTCATGGCCGTCAAGGGCTGCGCCCGAGGAAATTGTGTAGTAAATATCAGATCTTTCCGCACCCACTGTCTCTCCCTCCTCTCCGGTTCCGATGCGGCCGCGCTTGCTCGCTCCTGCTCTGCTGTGGTGCCTGCTTGTGCTCGTGCCCGATCCGTGCAGCGGGTGGTGGGGGAAGGAGCGGGCATCGGCCGGGAAGGGCGTAATCGAGAGGGCGAGGTCCAAGGCCGTGGAGGCGTGGCGGATCGCAAACGCGACGAGCGCCACGGCGGAAGAGTCCCTCCGCAAGGCGTCGGCACTCGATGCGTCAGCACTCGATGCAAAGGCTGCGGCAGAAAAGGCCCAGGACGGAGGCTTGTTCTCGAAAAAAACTACACAGGAAGAGGTGGAGGCGCTTGCATTCGCAGCCAAGGAGGCCCACATGCTCGGTCCTGATCTCCCCACAGTGTTCTTGGCGTTATGCCTCCCGCGCGTCTCGTGCTAAAGCGTGCCGCCTCGTTCTGACCTGTTTTGTGGGCACGGCAGCCGTGACCGCTCGGCAGACAGCCGATGCAATGGTGGGGGTGGCACAACAAGCACGAAAGCGCGCCGACAAGGCTGATGCTGTTGTGAACGCAGCCCAGCAGACAATCCAGATTTCTGAAAAACTGGCCAGTTCAAACACGCAGCTCGGACAGTCCAATCAATCGCTCCAAGCGGCTGGTGAGTTCAACATCGCATTTCTTGCAGGCCCTGCACATGTGTTGTTCACCACATGTGTTGCTCACGTTAACGTCGTGGGCGCACAGAGGCTCGTCACGCGGAAGCAGAGGCTCTCGTCACGAAGAGTGCAGAGGAGGTCGAGAGAAAGCGGCAGGCAACGGACCTGGTGCAGCAAGAGCTGGACTCGGTGCAAAAACAGATCAGCGCCAAAGGCGAGAACGCGACGGAAAAACTGTACGCGCAGCAGAAGGAAATATTGGCGAGGGCCCGGCAACACCAAGAAGCGTTTGCTGCAGCGGTCACGCACTTGACGGACATTCAGAAAAAGGAGTCACTGCTTGCTGTCGAAGTGGTGAGACTGTGGCTGTGGATATCCAGAACGTGCTGTGCTGTTCGCATGCTTTCGCTGCGAAAGCTGCCCCCGTCCGGGTGGTTGATGTTCGTAAAAGTGATGATTGCCTTTGTGCTGATGTACCTAGGCAACACTCAAAGCACGGGCGATTGAGGCACAGCACGCTCTGACAGCCATAGAGCTCGAGCTGCAGCAGACGCAGGAGCTCGAACAGGAGTTTGAAGCTGAGGTTTCGCAATCTTATTTGGAAGCGAAACTCACGCAGGTTTGTGTGACCAATTTGTTCTCGTTTCCAAAGTGTCCGTTTCCACAGAAAGTGTATCACCCTGATTTCTGACGCATACCAAAGCAGGTTTTGTCCGAAAAGTCTGCGCTGGAGCAGCAGGTGCTCCAAATGACATCGGACCTCATGAGCCTCAACAAATCGTATGCAGAAATATGGAATCTTTCACGAACTGTGAGAGAACTTGCAGAGGCAAATCAAACGGGGAATGTAGTGAGTCTGAATGACACTTGTGTTTCTCATGAAAAGGCGGAGCGTGAGAAGCAGCTTCTGGTCGAAAAATTGCACGCAGAAAGCCGAGCCAACGAGACCAAAAGAATGGAGGAACTTGAAAGGTTAAATCAATCGAAAGCCGAGGAAATCCGCTTTTTGATTCGTTCGTTCTCTGCGGAAAAAAGTTCCCTCATAACCGAAAAGGAGCTCTTGAGGCAACGTAATCTGAATGAATCGCTTAATCAAGAAATGGCCGGTCTTTGGAAAACAGCAAACGACACTGCAGATGCGGCGAAAAAGGCAAAGCAAGACGCACACGGTGCATCAGATGCGGCAGACGCTGCTGAAAAATCTGCCCAAGCAGCACAGCCGTCTTTTTTCTTTAGATTGTTTGCCTCGACAGAGACGTTGCGCCGGGCGCAAGAATTGTCGGAGACAGCCAAGGATCTACGGAAAAAGGCCATGGCTGCAAGCGGCACTGCCAAGGCGCTGGAGCGGCTGCACGATGACCATGATCGTATCGTCACGAATCTAACGGAAGAACTCAGATACGCGGTGAACAGCGTTGCATTGCTAACAGCGCGGTCGCAAACATACGCGACCTTTTTGCCGCCTGCTATGATAGATCCTCGGCGTATGGTGTACAACTTTGGCTCCAACGTTTACTACTATTCGATTCAAACATGGCGAACTTCCTTTTTTGTCGTTCTGTTCCTCGGAATGGCAGGCGTGTATATATCGCAGCTGATAAACTCTAAAGAGTTTGGTTTGCGGTTCTTGGCGTACTTCGGCGGTGACTTTCATATACTCTACGGTGTTTACGTAGCCTTTTGGCTGGGTAGTGCTGGATGGAGCTGGGGCTGGATGATTTTTTGTGCGTCAATCCTTGTGTCGACTGTGGGTAGCAAGAGGAGTAAGCGGATAAAGGCTGCTTCGCGTATGGGGTACCGGTTGCCGCTCAGGGAGTTCGATGATCGTGTCGAGCCTGGGTTTGACTTAGAGATCCACATCATTTCCGGTATCATTGAAAAAACGAAGGACTTGATGGGCAAGGGGGATCCGTATGTGAACGTCAGTTGTGGTGACGAGATACAGAGGACAGAAACCAAGCGCAATACTCTGACCCCAAATTGGGACAAAAGGATGGAGTTCATGGACCTGAAAGATTCGGGTGTCGAAATTCTTTTTTCCGTCTATGACGCTGATCTTACGGGTAAGGATGACTTGCAAGGCACAGCCTCCGTGCGTCTGTACGATATATTGAGTACGACCCACGAGGGTTCAAGCAGCGAACCCATGCAATACTCTATCCGAACAACAGATATGGGAATGACAAAGGGTACGATTCTGGTGGCCTGGAAGTGGAGGGTGCGTGCTTCAATAGACCTTAAAAATGTTATCAAAAAGTCAAAATCTAGACGGGTGGAACCCAAATTTTTGGGTACCCTGGACGGCAAGTCCCGCAAGAGATATCGCTTTGATCCGTACTGGGGCGAGGGAAGAGAGGCTGAAGACTTGTGCGCGTTCCTCGACAAATATGCACCAGGCGTGACAACCACGGTGGCTGGCATTTACACACAGCTGCTGGCGTATAATATTAACCCCAATGGGATTCACATCTCGCTCTTTTGTTTTATTGCTTTCCTCCTGGGACGTTTCGGCCGGGACGTTGGTTACGTGATTCCGTTGGCAATGGGCCTGTATAAAGCTGAGAGCGTGCTGTCAGCAGTCTTGTGTCGTGCTGCATGGGAGAAGCATCCAAATAAGTGCGATGATGTCCGCACCAAGGCCCTGCACCTATGGCAGCAGGCATTCATTCCTCCGGAAGATCATTTGAACCCTTCGCAGCTCTGGGGCATGTTTCAGAGCATTCGTGAAGATTTTCCATACTGGCTGCGGGAACATGAAACAGCGTGGCTAAACAATTTGCTTGGGATGTTTTGGACCAATTACAACAAGTGGATTTCGAGCTATGTGGCGAATCTTGTTCAGAATCTCGCCGGGAGTGCAATCGATGTAGAGGAGGTGCGCGCGGGAACTGGATACCCTAGATTGACGAATACTTGCGGCTGCATCGCGCATCCAAAAGATTTCCCAAAGATGAAGGACAGGCTCCACGTCACAGTTGTGTCGGTATCAGGTTTGGTTGCGCGCAAGAAGGCGTCTGAGATTCTTAAGGGCGATTTTCAAGCATCTTGTGACCCGTACGTGAAGATCTCTCTCAAGAGCTGGACAGAGGAAGAGGCCGAGCGTATGAGCAAGAAAACAAAGACCAAGGAAAATTGTTTGAACCCCAGTTGGGATGAAGAAATTGTGCTGGAACTTCCTAAGGACGGTGAGGGAACCATGGTCCATTTCGAAATTCTGGATGAAGACGTTGGTAAGGATGAGCTGCTAGCGTTCGTGGACTTTGACTCAAAAGAAATTCAGGGCAAATTGGCTTCAGTCGATGAGTTTGAAGACACATATACGGTGTCAGCAAAGAGCAAGGACAAACAAATTAAACTGAAGCTTAGGTGGAGGATGGAGACCGGGATTCCGTACACGCCGCTTCCAGACTCCAAGAGAATGTTTACGCTCGACTCTGACGTAGTCTGGGACACGAACCTCACGGTCGCCATCCGTGTTATAGGAATGTCAGTGACTGTGAAAGTACTCTCCATAAGATTACCACTGCGAGTCACGCTTGAGTGGCTCGACTACGACGTACAAATGCGCAAGTGTCCTATAATGGCAACGTGTGGCAACGATTTCGTGGAGTTTCGGCGGCAATGGCAGGAGTGGGCCGACAACGGCCATTGGCCTATGCCCACACGTGTCTGGCTTGATTGTCGGGCAATCCCCTCTTTGAAGACTGAGATCAATGCTGGAATGGTCGACGTGTGGAAGATACCTGGTCTGAGCGCCTTGAATAAGGGAGGGATCGGTCAAATCATCTACAATCTGTTTCCTATGCAGATATGCTGCCTGCAAGACCCCGCGCCAGTGTCGAAGCATAAGAAACCAACATTTGCATCGGCGCAATTCGCTGACTTCTTGGATAGCAGCAAGAACGGGGGCATTTCTCGAAAAGCCATCCTAAAACTGCAGGTCTTGCGCGCAACCGTGGACCAGACACTGCCAATTGAAAGAAGCAACTATTATTGCGTCATCAGGTATGGCAGAATGCTGGAACTCGAGCCGCCTCTAGACAAAGAGCTGGTGCTGGACGAAAGTAATCAACAGCTCCGGTTCTCTTCTACTCAATGGGCAGACAACCGGCCAAAATTTTGTGATGACATGATCTTTGAAATTGGAGCGCCAGGAAAGGACATGATTGCGTTTGAGATGTATCAAATTAACCCCGAACATCGTAACAATGCGCGAGGAAGGAAGATTGACACTCTTGTATTGCAACACAAGATGAAACTAACAGAATTCATTGACAACTACGGCGTTATTGTTTATCCTCGTGTCGGCAACAACAGCAACAGAAAGTCGCTCAGGAGAATGATCCGTGTGAAAGATTTCACGAATCCAGGGCCTACCGAGTTCACCGTCATTGCACAGCTCGTGACAGCCGAGACTAGTAAAGAGCACTTTAGCGCGAATGAGCTAGGCATTCTAGCAAAGCGAAACTCGAATGAGCTAGGCATTCTAGCAAAGCGAAACGCGACTCGACGTCCAGACAGACCAGAAGATGTGACAGGCACACACATGGAGGAGACTCACTGGGGCTTAGCCAACACTATGCTGGGCTCGCCAGGAACCCTTCTTGTCCAGTTGTCGGCGCCCTCAGGCCAAACGGAGGAGCAAAAGAAGGTTGCTTGCGAACATCGCGATTTCAATATCACTCTCCTTATGGACGGCCAAGTCGTCGAACGTGCGGTGTTTCAAGAGACAGCGGATTATACTCTCAAGGTCCCAAGCAGCTATATGGGGCCCGTCTTCCACTTCGAAGTTCCCAACGCTTCTTGCAAATACGAGCTTGAGGTCTCCAGCAAGGAGCAGAAAGTGACTATGCCCCTGCGCAAAATGAATCTCCTGGACGATGGCTTTTTTGTATGGGTTGCCGAAGATTTTAAAAAGAGTGGAGCAGGTTCCCCTCTCAAGACGAACGAGAGGGGCGTTCCATTCCCCTCAGTCATGGCTTCCTTCCTCCCGCATGATCAAAACGACATGCCAACAATTGTGTTGACCATTCATCATGTCTGGGCGCTTCCGTGGCTCGACGGCAAGGTTCCCTTGAATGCCTTCTGCCGTGCCAGTGTAAAAAAGGAACGTCGGCCGCTTCCAAACGACCAACCTTCCGGTTGGAAGAACTCAACAAAATTTAATCGGAGTTCTAGTGCTTCTAGACTATTTACGGATCTCCGGAAGAGTACTCAGAAGGAGACATACGAGCAGTTTTTAAAAGCGAGGCACTCGAAGTTGCCCGTGTACGATGGCGGTGAGATGCAGGAGAAGCAGGGTTTCATGACTTCGAAGGCCGAAGGCCAGACAAATTGTTACTTCGGCGAAAAGTTCTTGTTTTCCTTGGGGCAGGACATGCTGCGTAATAGCCACGATTTTCAACAGGTCTTGTTCATCGATGTGCTTCAGGTGCCTTCCTCACTTTCTTCGGATGCCTGTCGTGCTTGCTTCTCTTAACTTTGAAGGTGTCTTTTTTTCTTTTTGACGTTGGCTCGAAAGCAGGCAAACGAGGGTGGGCCGCCAACACTTGTAGGCACGTGGGAAAAACCCGTCCGCCAGCTGTATCTTGAATTCCTGGACTCGCCCAAAAACAGCAAGATTCCAGATGCGGAGGTGCGCGCTCGCAAAACATTCTACCCCTCAGCCTTAATGCGATCTCCAGCGGCATGCACACTCGCGCACACATACGAATTGCCTTTGCAAATGTTTCTCCCTGTCACCTTGCTCCTGCGTGGCCCGCATCGCTTTATTTAACGGCTGGACGCGACTCCCGCGGCAGATGGCGGAAATAGGCTCAATCTTGGGGACGACCGGCTCCATGGGAGCCAGTCTGATGCGTGAGACACCGCCATGGACGTCGATGGAGATCGAGATAGAATTCCAGGGCAACTGGTTGCACTGCACTGAGGCTTACGACATGTGGTGGGAGAAGCAGGTCTACTCCATTTCCAATCTTTTTCTCCTGGCTCACTGTGGGGATGCCACCCGTGATGCGAGAAGTTGCACTCGATTCATGCGTGCCTCACGGCGAGAACCTCCTCAACCGCGCAAAGGACCTGTAATCGGGCAAAAAGACAACCGAAATCGTGGTTTCGCCTTGAAACGGTGGGTAAGTGGGATCTGCATTTTCTCACTGGAAAGTGCAGATCACATGTACAATACGTATCCGGGAAAAAACAATTCGATGTAGCAACTTCCAGCTAGGATTTTGTTGCGGATAGGTCTATTTTGCCTATTACGGGCAGAAGAGGCGTCAAAAGAGACCTACTTTTCATGGTCAAGTGAACTGGCTGGGTTGCCCCAAACGGTTGCTATTTCCCGGATGCGTGATGTACAGTACATTTGTGTTTATGGAGTGTCATGACCCGGATCTTGGGCGGTAAAGTGACACACCACGTGTGTACAGGAGCAAGCAGCGCGAGCAGAGCGCGGCAAGCTTGAGGCAGAGGCGGGTGTTAAACTGGTAGAGGAGGCAGCGAAAGATGCGCAGGAGTGGCAGCGAATTCTCAAGGAAAGAAAGGAGCAGGACGAGCGCGACTAGCCTCTGCAACTGGTTACGAGAGCGTGAAACTTGTTGCAATGCAGCAGCTACTCTGCAAGTACCACGCGCAGACGGTCAGTGTGAGGGTTCATCATTTTTCTGCTGTCACGCACATCGAAGTCGCCCGGACTGTACTTGTACATGGAGCGGGGGGGGGGGGAAGGGAGAAAGACAGAGTTTGAGAGAGGAGAGTGAGTGAGTGAGTGAGCGAGCGAGCATGCGAGCGAGAGAGTTTATTAGGAACTGATACGTGTACGCCGAATTTCCAGGCCAATATATTCTGAAATTCCTAGAAATATAAATCACAGACGCCTAGCTTTACGGTCTAGACCTACACCTACGGTCTATACTCCTCGGGTGAAACTCCGGTGTTGTGGCTGAGGCGGTGTTGCGGCTTTTTGAAGACTCGGACCCTCCAATAGTTCCTCCTCCACGGCCAAAATCTATAATAATCACCTCGGCTCTATATATCCCTTCAAGTCTCTGGAGAGCTTCATGACTAGTTTAGATGTTGTCTATATACTGTTTTGAGCTGTCGATAAAGAATTAACCTACCGCTGACAACACGCTGTCACTAGGTCTTCCACGCGTACTCGCCGGTGCGACTGCATAGTCGCATCAGGTTACGAGCCCTGTCACCCTCATGGCCGACTATTATCCCACCACCGCCCCAGACACCGTTGACCAACATCAAGGCCAGAATGCTTCCGCACCGTCAACATCTGGCCATCAAGGCCAGCATTCTTCCGCACCGCCAGCATGCTTCCGCACCGTCGACCACGATCGAAACTTGGGGTCTGCAAGCCTCCAAGAGTGCCGTTGGCACCGTCATTCTCGAGAATGCCTTGTGGGCACAAGACGATCGAAAGTTGGGGTCTGCAAGCCGCCAAGGGCGCCGTTGGCACCGTCATTCTCGAGAATGCCATCCTCAACCTGTAGACAACCCACGCCCCGAACGGAAGCAATGCGAGTCATACGGGGCATCTTCGCCCCGACGGACATCACGGCCACCAGCGCCGCCCGCGAAAAACTCGACGACCACATCGCCGACTTCCGACAAGACTGTCAGCTGCACGACTTCTTCCTCACCGCCGAACTACTCCATGAGAGTTTATTAGGAGCTACTCCATCGGGGGATACCGGGTAGCAATTCCTAAAGAGGGGGGGGTGGGGGAAGAGAGAGAGGGACATTTGTTGCAGGATTCTGATTAACAAAAAATCAACTTTAACGCAAATAAAAGGGAATGCCTATTTTTTAAATACTCCGCTATGCTGGCGGGGGGCCGCCACCACCTTGGCCTGCCATCACTTGCCTTACACGGCCTTTATTTGACTTGACTACGACCCCCCATCCATCATCAAGGTCGGCCTGCTGCTCCTCAGAAAGTTCCACCCTCTCCTCTACCCGCGGCGCTGCTGCTACTCATGCAGAGAGGAGGCATGCGGTGGGGAGGGCTTTTTGTCATCAGTGGCTTGGCACACATCGCTTGCTGCACTGCGAAGCTCCTCGCGTGCGCGCCGCATTGCGCATTGCCGCGGCAGCGCAGTGGGTAAGGAGCGTGAAAGGAGCGGGGCCAGGCTGACTTGTGGCGCAAGCGCCAGCACATGTACCTGCTTGGCTCAGATTCGCGCCAGGGACGCCGAACGTGAAAAACGTGCCCCCAGGCGCCGCCAGGCTGCCGCCGCCTTCATCCATCTTGTCGTCGTCGTCGGAGTCGCCACTGTCAGGGGGGTCCACTTCCTGGTTGGGTTCCGCCTGCGCATACAGGAGAGGGGGAAAGGAGGAGATTCCGGAGGCGGGTAGAAAATGCAGGTACCCGGGCGTTACAGACTTGTCGCAGCACTCAAGTATTCGCTGTGGACCATAGGACTTGCTATCTGCTTTGCTACTCGCCTCTGGCACACAACTTCCACGCGGCAACATTGGGCATAGGGAAGACAGCCCGGGGGCAGAGTACCATGGCGACACAGGCGTCAAGGGCGGCGGTGGGCGTCGAAAGTAGCTGCTGGGCCTCCAAGATGCGGTTCGCCGCAATGAGCTCATACAGTCGGCAGATCAGAACCGACACCTCGTGCGGACTGTCGTCGTCTGCAAACAAGTTGAAGTGGTCTTGCAAGTAGGTGTCCAGGAAATCCTCGAGCTCGGTTGGGTCGGGCGCCCTGTGTGGCAGGGCAACCCGCGTCACATACGGGCGTTCGCCTGGAGGCGGCAGGAACGTTCGCCTGGTATCGGCAGGCGGGCACGCATCACCAGGCGAGAAGACGCGCACCGCACGCTGAACCGCACGCATTCGCAGCGCGGACTCCCCACCGCTTGTTGGCGGCGTGCGCAGACGCGAAGCCGGCCATCATCTGCTGGATGAGCTCCTCGCGCCGGTGATTCTCAGAGTGGCCATCGCCGAACTCGTACGACACTGCCAGATTCAGTGCCGTCCACCGCATTACTGTCGCTCGCACCGCCTCCTGGAAAAGGTCCATCGTCGCCCGCCCAGCCATGCACCCGCTGTTGTTCTAACAGGGCACGTGCTTGTTGGTTCGTGGCACATTTGGTCGTTGGAAGATGTCAGTGACTGTGTCGACGTCGGTGCGTGAGTGTGCGGAGACGGCGACCAGATGCGCGATACAGGGCGCGGCGCATGCGCCGCGTCGAGTGTGGGGCACGGGCTGACCAGCGGCATGGCCGCGGCGCGTTTGGGTGCGCAGGAGAAGCTGGTTGGCAGGGACTGCCAGCCGCGAGTGGGCATGACGGTGAAACTCACTGAGCAAGCGCTGGAGCGGCGGGCGGAAAACGGACGCGCGGACCCCTCCAAAGGGGGCACCGGGGTCATTGTCAAGTGCCATCCCAACTGGACGTGCGACGTGATGTGGTGCGTGCGCGCCGCGCCAGCCTGGCGTTTTCAGTTGCATCACAGCGAACGCTCGCTGAGGGTAGCCTATTAAGCGCGCGCCCTCTCTCGCTCGCGCGCCCTGTCGCTGTGCGGCGAGCTGACGGCGCGTGAGCCCGCAGGCACAACACAAAACGAGTGCGCGTGGGCTATGCGTGTGGGACAGCAGCGGTGAGAGCCTCACCCTTGCCACTCGCGCGCAACCCGCTGAGCACGCTCTGGCTCTCATGCTGCACCAGCACCCTGTGTACGGGCTCACGCTTCGATATTCTGGGCCTGATATTGCTTGGCCTGAGCAGGGAAAGGTGCGAGCATTTCACCTGGCAATGGTAGCAGACGAGTTTGGCGAAAGACCTGCTACCGAGTGGAACCGCTGCAAAACGGGCGTTATCCCATCGCGCGCTCCTTACGTTTGACTCTCACGCCGCACGGCGATGCGGCCCTCGAAACACGCCATCTACACTAACACCAACAACAATCCACACGTGGTGTGACAAGTGGCGCAAATGCTCATGCTCATGGTTCGCCAGAGCTCTGCTGTAGATACTCCAACAATATACACGCGCTGGCGCTGGCCAGCGGTGCAAATCCTCACGCTCACTGCTCTGGCGCGCCAGAGGCAGATATGATCTGTAGATAACCCGTTGCCGGCTGTTGATATGCACTGCTCGGCGATTATGATAAAAATTAAACCATTAGACTTTGGACGGGTCTGCAGGTCAGAGAGGCCGCACGTTGCACGTGCACAGACGTTGGTTGTCTGCGGCAACTGATCGTCAACAGAGAGGCATCTTCTTCCGTGAGGCCTGGCTTGTTACAGCATGCGGGGAGAATCCACTCACATTGACACACTTTTACTTAAACTATAATTTTCTTTAGGCCACCATCCAGGCACCCGCACACTGGGTCACCGACAGAAAACGGTGGAGCGTCGCCCTTGCACCACATTATTAGCTGGTGCCGAAGACGGGAAGAACGACATTCTGGCACACTCCGACGCCACGTCTTGGACATTTGCTACGCCTCCTGTGAGTTGTTGTCGCGCCGAGCGCTCCACTTCCCGCACCTCGCCTCGCCGCATGCCACCCGTCATCTGGCGCTGCGCCGCCAACAGAATGTCCTCAGGCGCGGGCTCGAGCACCTTGCTCTCCTCCGCAGCCAGCACGTTGGAGGAGCCCGGTCCCTCCGGCGCATAGGCCTCGCACGCGGCGGTGGCGGCGGCGGCGGCCTCACGGACACCAGCGCTCGAGTCCTCGGAGCATTGCGAAAACGCCCGACGCAGGGAAGACGAGGCGAGGGCCTCGCGGCCCCATGCGAAGAGCCGCGACTTTCTTAGGTGCGAGCAAGACAATGCGGCGTCGAGCTTCTGCTGCGCCATGGTGGCAGCAGATGACGCGTCGTGCGCGTCGTGCTGGAGCACGGCACCCCAGGCCAGGAGCGCCGCGCGGTAAGCGTCCCACTGGCCCCTGTCCACGAGCAGCGCAAAGTCGAGCTTGGCCAGCAGGTGCCGCTCCAGCGAATTGATTTCGGCATTTGCGACGCCGCCCACTTTGGCCCAGAAGGCGTTGTTGTAGTGGGTGTCGTCCCACAGCTTCGTCGCCACCAAGACGCAGCTCAGGAGCAGCCGGTGAACGTTGAGCCCCGTTACCCTGTAGCCTTCTGTCTGGCGCAGGAAAATGTCCATGTACACCAGCGAGAGCCCAAGACAGCCAGGCGAGCACGCACCGTACTTGCACATGCGCTCCGCGTAGTCGGCAAGCGTGACCTTGGGGCGGCGCTGAGCGTGAAAGGCCGACCTCTGCACGTCCTTGCTCGTGCCCACAACTTCGCACTCGTCTTCCATCGCCCTGTCTCCTTCCTCGGCTACGCAGCGCAGCAGCGCAGCAACGATCGGCGGCAGAACTTTGTCTTGTGCGTTCCCGTCCTCGAGCCACGAATCCGACGCCGGGACATCATGGTCTGGACTCTCGGCACGGGGCGCGTGCAACGCCCCGAGAGTTGCACCCCCGTCGTGTCCAGGGCCCCCGTCCGCGGAGAGTAGCTGTACCATGACCGGCTCCTCCGCAGCGGATGACGCTTCAGAGTCCTGCTGGTCTTTGCGGAGCAACAAGACCTTCTCGCCTTTCGCCACCTCGTAGCGGCCCTGGAGGCCACGGAGACGACACACCAGCTCGCCCCTCATCGACGATGCAGCAGTGGGGCTCATCAGTCGCGGTATGACCAGCTTGCTCATAATGGTGAGGTCGTCACCGCTAGTCGATGGAAAGCGACCCTGCTTGTATCCGTCTCTCTGCAGTACGACGGGTTTCACGTCGCGCATTCCGCGCACCGCTCGCGACACAGTGACGTCGGGGGCCCACGAGCGGGCGCTGCGCTTAGCGATGACCGACAGGGAGCTTCCGGCGGTGCGGAGCACACTGTCGCCAGCGCCGCTCGTCGAGTTGCTCCGCGCCATGCGCGCCGCGAGGCGGCCGCGGGAGAGGCCACGCCGGGCAGCGCCCTCGCGCACACACGTCGACCGCGCAGCCGCCGAGCGCTCGGCCATCACAGAGTCCCCGCCGCCGGGGAACATCATTGTCCGGATGAACGCCACGTCGTCGTCCTCTCGCTCATCGTCTTGCCGCCGCTCGTGTGCCAGCCGGTGCAGCCGACGCCGGGCGCGTGCGGCGGCAACCCCAACGGCGCCGTGAGTGCACGAGGACTCGAGAAGGCACCCGCACTCGGCGTCCACCTCCCCAGACAGGGTGTGTGACGCATCGGCGCCGTGGCCGCCGCCCAAGCCCCAGACTCCCGCCGCAAAGTCGGCCCTGACGAGTGGAAACGGCGCGGCCGCGACGGCGGCGAACGGCAGCACTCCTCGTACACACGGGGCCGGCAGCGCTAGCACGAGCACCGCGATGACGCAGAGGCGTGTCTTGCCCACCCTCCACATCCTGCTCTTGGCCCCCGATGGATCCACGGCCCTGGTGCTGATCCGAACGCACGTTTCGTTCAAAGCGGCCGCGTCTGAGGGCACGAGGATTTTCTCCCACAGGAAGACGTGGGGTTTTTGCGGGGGTCATACGAGATTTTTGGTGTTGGTTTCAGACCCCAAATCGGAAACGAACTTGCGATCGTCAATCGTCTGACGCAGCGACAGCAAAAAACGGAGCTTTTCGGATCCTGTTTGGTTTCAGAGCGATCAAATTCATGTTCAAATTCAAAATTGTGATATGATGGTGAAATTCGGGCTTCACAAAAAAACAAAAAACAATGGCTGCTGCGCGCGAACCCACGAACCGCTGATGAGCCGGTTCGATCTTGAATAGAAAGACTCAAAGGAAGGTGGAGGTGGCCGATTGTAGATGGTTACGTTGACGTGCTCGAGCGTGTGCATCGAGAGGACGGAGTTGCAGGGCTCGACGACCGCAGTGGAGATCTGCGGCGAGGAGATGATGGCGAAGCCGAGCTTGGACTTCTTGCATTAGTCGACCGAGAGCACTGAGCGAGGTCGTCTGTGTATCGCCGATGCTCGCGCCGCCGCGCCGAGCGTGGCTGGTGGCAATGATCAGCGCAGCGCTGATGACGGGCGCGGGGACGCGGTCAAGCGTCAGCGGCGCGGACTCGGTACGGGTGGTGCCGCCGCCGCAGGGCGTGCGCAAAGCGCCTTACCTCTCCGGCGCACAGCGCGAGGTCGCCGAGGGCCTGCGCCGCGAGCGCGCCGCAGTGCACCAGCTCCCCGAGCAGTACGAGGAGTGCCTGCGGGACCTAGTGACAAAGGCGATCAAGTGGTGGGTCAATGAGGGCCGCTCGCAGTACCCGCTTCAGGAAGCCGAGATCATCCGCCGCGCGGCGGCGCTCGAGGAGCGCGAGCAGCGCGCAGCGCGCGGCGAGGAGGAGGATCCAGCCGAGACCGGGCGCTGGGCGCATCCAATCTTCCGACCGGGCTGGTACATGCGGCCGCTCTACTACAAGTTCGATTTCGACACTTGTCTGTTTGCCCAGCCGCTCCGCGCAAATCCGCTGGACGCGACACTCGCTGGGGGCGGTGCAGAGCGTGCGCGTTGCTGGGTGGGGCAGGAAGCAGTGACGCTCGCGGACCTGACCAAAAAGCTGTTCAAGTGCGCCTACAGGGGCCAGGCCAAGCTTGCGCGTGCCTGCGTGCGCGCGGGCGCAAACATCAATGCCATCGACTTCGACCACCCGGAACGCCTCACTCCCTTCCTGTGGGCCGCGTATGGAGGCTCCCCCCGGACTGTAGAGGCTCTGGCACAGCTGGGTGCAGGTAAGAAACAATGCGGACACTGGAGCCAATCTCGAGGGCCATGGATACCCTAAACCTTAAACCTAAACCCTAAACCCTACCTAAACCCTGAACCCTAAACCCTACGCCTCAAACCCTACACACCCTAAAACCCTAAATCCTAACCCCTAAACCCCTAAACTGCAATTGTGCTGCGGCTGCGCGCGCTTCATTTCCTTTGCGGGTGCATGCGGCGTGCCTGCGCGATGTCAGTGCTGACTGCCGCGCTCCACCACACACTACTACCCCTCATCCGCGAGACCAACAGCCCATA